>SL_3KL_010_SEDDRAFT_10001641_pt1 | contig 20413 bp, 17 predicted proteins | sample SodLakKL_010_SED_2_FD_10381 | JGI IMG/M metagenome (IMG submission 10381) | reverse complement strand
TATGGCCGGACACCGTCGGCCCCCGTATGGTCTGACACCGCCGGCCGCGAATGGCCAGGCTGCAGGTAGGTAACAGGCGCACCCCCGGGGGCCAGGATGGCTCCGGGGGTGCGGTCGTTGCGGCAGGTCGTTGGGCCGATGCTTCGGCAGTTGCCACCCCCGTCCCGCCGGGCCTGGAAAATGCGAATCTTCATTCGGATTTTCACGCCTCGCCCGGCTCGGTTTTCGTCTCTATGGAGGTGTGGATGGTCCGGGGAGGTATGGACGGTCCGGACCGGTGACAGGTCCGGATGGGGGACAGGTCGGGATGGGGGACAGGGCTGGAGGGAGACAGGTCGGGATGGGGGACAGGGTTGGAGGGTCCGCGCGCAAACACAGACTGAGATGTGCCCTGCGACCGGGGCCAGAGGGGCCGGAGTTGGGTGCCCTTTGCTGAACGGAGGCTGCGTTTCTGGAGTGCGGTCAGCAAAAGTGACCGCCATGGTTCCTAATGCTGAACGCGGGCGCCGAGTCCCACTGTCTGTTCAGCAAAGGTGACCGCCATGGTTCCTAATGCTGAACGGACAAGGTCGCCGGGGCGTCCGTTCAGCAAAAGTACCCCTCGGTATAGCCCGCCTCCTCACCCGATCCACAAAATTAGAACGGTGATTCTATTTTGGGGAGTGAGAGGTGGGGTTCCGAGGATTCGGACCAGGAGGCGAGGGCCCCTCAGCCGTCAGACCAGGCCCGCCCCCAGAAACCGTAGCAACTCGCCATTCACCCCTTCCGGCTCATCGTGCTGGAGCCAGTGGGTGGCCTCGGGGAAGGAAATGAGCCGGCCCTCATCGCACTGGGCGAGGCTCAGGGGACCCAGCTCCCGGGCCAGGTATCGGTCCCGCTCTCCCCAGAGGATGAGGGTGGGGACCCGCACCCGGGGGGAGCCTGGGAAGCGGGGTGGATGCCGGAGCATGGCCCGGTACCAGTTTAGCATGGCGGTCACGGCCCCGGGCGTGGACCACGCCTCCCGATAGCGGTCCCGGTCGGCCCTCGTGATGGACTCGGGAGATGCTCCCCGCAGGCTTCCCGCCAGGAGGCGGAAGTTCTGGCGCCGGATGAGCCACTCCGGAAGACGGGGGAGCTGGAAAGCGAAGACGTACCAGCTCTTCAGGAGCTGACCGGGGCGGGTCCGGAGTACGGCCCCCATGACCTCTCGCGACGGGTGGGGGACGTTCAGGATGACGAGTCGCTCCACCCGGTTGGGGTGGGCGATCCCCACCCACCACGCCACCGCCGCCCCCCAGTCGTGGCCGACGACGGCCGCTGCCCGCTCCACCCCTGCCGCGTCCAGGAGCCCCACCACGTCCCGGGCCAGGATCTCCAGCCGGTAGGCCCCGACCCCCTGGGGCTTGTCGGAACCGGCATACCCCCGCTGGTCCGGCGCCCAGACCCGGAAGCCCGCCCGCGCCAGCGCCGGAATCTGCTTCCGCCACCCGTACCAATACTCAGGGAACCCGTGGAGAAGGATGACCAGGGGTCCGTCCGCGGGACCTGCCTCGACCACCCGGAGGGTGATCCCCTGAACCGGAATACGTCGTTCCCGGAGGGGGACACCGTCGAGGGTGGGTGGAATCTGCATGAGGAGGAAGGTGCTGCAGGTTCAGGTGAGGCACAAGGAATGCCAGTGTGATGTCGCCAAAGTCTCACTTCGAAGCCGTCCGAACCTACACCGGAGCGCTAGCCAGAGGCCGGCGCACTATCCAGCGGCCGGCCTACAATCCAGCGGCTGGGCCTCTGTCCAGAGATCGGCGCACTATTTCGCTAGAGATCGGTGCACTGTCCAACGCCTCCCGCGCCCTGGCCTCCAGCTCCCAGGGGATGTCCCGAGCTCGCTTCCACCGGGCCGAGGGGGTGTAGCCGTCCGGGCGCACTCCCCGCCTTTGGGACGGCCTGAACGGGACGGGCTGGATGGGAGGGGAGCAACGCCAGGTGGCCTGCGGGCTCGCTGGACTATGGAAACTCGGCTCACCCGGACTTCGACAACCCCTGGAGCCCTTCCTCCAGCTCTTACGGCTCGAGCCCAGCATCTCCCTCACCAGGATTCGCGGCGCGGGCACGATCGCCACCGTCAGGTGGCTCCGATGCGCGTCGATCGCGGCGTGGCAGATTCCTCCGTCCCCGCTCGGACAAGCGCCCGCATGCCCCCCCCGACTAAGGAGGTCTCAGCCAAGGTCCACTAGGAGATCTCAGCCAAGGTCCACTACGGAGATGAGACATGGTGGACGCTGCATCAGCGTCAGATGGGATCCGGCACTGAGGAACCGGAGTAGCAGTACCCAATCCCCCATTCGCTTGGCTGATTACTCGTCTCGCTGCCCCGTCACCATGCCCTCGTCCGCCACCGACATCGCCCTCCTCACAGATGCCCGCTACGTTGCCGCCGCCGCCCCGCCGGGCGATGCGTATTACGGGAACATCCTCCAGGACGACGCCCTGCTGCAGGAGGCTCTGGCCAAGCTGGGTCTGTCGTCGGAGCGGGTCGACTGGGCCGACCCGGCGGTGGACTGGACGCACTTCCGGTGTGCGGTCTTCCGGACCACGTGGGACTACTTCGACCGCATCCACCACTTCCGGGGCTGGCTCGACTCGGTGGAAGACGCCACCCTTCTACTGAACTCAGCCTCCCTGGTCCGCTGGAACCTGGACAAGCACTACCTGGGCGAGCTGGCGGGGAAGGGAGTGCCCGTGGTGCCTTCCCGGTACCTGGAGGCCGGCGACGACACGCCCCTCCCCCGGCTTTTGGAGGAAGCCGGCTGGAAGGAGGCGGTGATCAAGCCGTGCATCTCCGGGGCTGCGCGCCTCACCTTCCGGGTGGACCGGGCTACCGCTGAGGCCGTGGACGAGCGGCTTCGGGCACCCCGGGCCACCGAGGCCTTCCTCCTCCAGCCCTTCCAGGAGTCCGTCCTCCACGCCGGTGAGGTGACGCTGGTGGTCGTGGACGGCCAGGTCACCCACGGGGTCCGCAAGCGCGCCCGACCCGGGGACTTCCGGGTGCAGGACGACCATGGAGGAACGGTCCATCCGCACACGCCGTCCCCTCGGGAGGTGGAGGTGGTCCTCGGGGCCATGGCGGCGTGTCCTTCGCCTCCCCTCTACGGACGGGTTGATCTGGTGGAAGACAACGAGGGTGGGATCGCCGTCATGGAGCTGGAGATTATCGAGCCGGAGCTCTGGCTCCGCTTTCATCCACCGGCGGCTGTGGCACTGGCGGAGGCCATCGCCCGACAACTCGCGGCCTCTGCGGGATCCACGGTCAGGCTTCACGAAGCCTCTGCGGGATCCACGGTCAGGCTTCACGAAGCCTCGTCCTCATGAGTTCATCCCACCCCGCAGTCCAGCGACTCCTTCACCGGCGAGCCCCTCGCCACCGACCTCCTCTCCCTTCCCGCCGGGCGGTAGTTCGAACCCGCCGGGCGGCAGTTCGAACCGGGAGAGGAACCCTCCTGGGAGCCATGGTTGCCCTCGCTGCATGCGGGGGGGACGGGGGTCCCGTGTCGGGAAGTGGGTCCGAAGGGGACGGCCCCCCGACTCCCGCCTCGCTGACTGTGGAAATCCCGGGGGGCGAAAGGGTCACTCCGGCGGGCAGTGCGTTTCCCGACCCGGTCCGGGTTCGGGTGGAGGATCAGCGCGGCAACCCGGTGGCGGGGCACCGGCTCCAGGTTGCGATCCTGCAGGGGGGAGGCTGGGTCGCCGAGGCCGCTCCCGTGACGGATGCCCAAGGACAAGCCCTCCTGACCTGGTACGCCGGGTCCGACCCGTCGGAAGTCCAGCAGCGGCTTCGCATCCAGGCGGGTGACACCCATGCCCTTCGCGCCGAACTGGAAGGACGGGTAGTGCCCCCGGAGGTGGGAGTTCGCCTCACCGGAAACCGGGAGTTCGTGGAATTCACCCCCGGAACGCTTCCCCTGGTGATCACGGCGGCTCACGGCGGGACCCTTCGCCCGGCGGATGTGCCGGACCGGTCATGGGGCACTCTGGTTCGGGATCTGGCCACCGACACTCTGGCGCTCCTGGTGGCCGACTCCCTGGAGGCCTTGACCGGCGAGCGCCCCCATCTCATCCGAGTTCACCTCCACCGGCGCAAGCTGGATGCGAACCGGGATCTGGAGGAAGGCGCCCAGGGCAACCCGGTGGCGATCCGGACCTGGCGGGAGTTCCATGCCTGGACCGAGACCGCCATGGCGCTGGTTCGGGCTTCCCACCCCCGTGGGCTCTACATGGACGTTCACGGTCACGGGCACCAGGTCCAGCGGCTGGAACTGGGCTACCTCCTTACAGGGGCTCAACTTGCCCTGGACGACGCCTCTCTGGACGGGCCTGAGTTGGCGTCCCGTTCCAGCCTCCGGGAGGTGTCTTCGTGGACCGGTCGGAGCCCTTCGGAAGTGGTGAGGGGGCCGGGTTCCCTGGGTGACCGCTTCCACCAGCATGGGTACCCGGCCGTGCCCTCTCCCCAGGATCCGCACCCCGCCGGGGCGCCGTACCTCTCTGGGGGCTACAACACCCGGCGCTACGGCTGCCGGGACGGGGGCAGCATCTGCGGCTTCCAACTCGAAGCCAATCGCCTCGGGGTGCGGGACTCGGGCCCGGCCCTGGGAGCCTTCGCCGGAGCCACGGCCAGGGTCCTGTTGGACGCGCTGGCCGACATCACGGCTCCGGCGGATGCTCCCTCACCGGTTCGCTGACCTCACGGCTCGCTCACCGTCGTCCGGGTGAGGCCGGTCCAGGGTCCGTTCGGGTCGATGAGCAGCATGTATGTACCGGGATCCGGCAGCGTGACCGTCTCGGAGAGGGCGCCGCACCGGAACACACCGTTCAGCCCCCCTATGACCTCTGCGGTCGGTCCGGAGAGGGTGTACCTCGCGCAGGCACCGCTCACCCGGTCCGAATGGATCAGTACCTGCTGTCCCGCCGGCCCATCGAACCGGACCCTGGCGTTCTGCGCGGGCGCGGTGATGGCCAGCTCCACCCGCTCCCCTCCGATGGTGGCCACACCCTCGGCGTCGGGCGGAACGCTGCGGACGTAGACGGTGCCCTGTCCCACGGTGCTCCCGCGGGGGTCGATGACGAGGGTCCAGGTGCCGGTCTCCGGCAGGACCAGAAGTCCGGAGAAGGGGTTTGCGCAGTCGAAGCGAGTCCAGAGGGCGGCGCCGGAGGGTGCCCGGAGCTGGAAATCCGTGCAGCCGAAGGTCCGGATGACCTGAACGGTGATGCTGTCGCCCACGGCGCCATCGAAGGTCACGAAAGCGTTCTGCCCCGGTGTGTCGATGACCACCACGGCGGGGTCGCCATCGATGGAGGTCTCCGCCTCGGCGTCCAGGAGGATGCTGCGCACGTAGACCTCCGCGTCACCGACGCCGTCGAGATTCGGGTCGATGAAGAGCGTCCAGGTGCCTGACTCGGTCAGGGTCAGCGGACCGGAGAAGGGGTTGCCGCAACTGAAGGGACCCCAGAGCACCTCTCCCGAGGGGGCCCGGAGCTCGTACCCTGCGCAGCCGAAGGTCTGCAGGATCTGGAGGGTGACCGGGTCGCCGGCCTGCCCCTCAAAGGTCACGAACGCATTCTGGGCCGGTGCCTCGATGACCACCACGCCGGGGTCGCCGTCGATGGTGGTTTCCGCAGTCGCGTCNANCGGGACGGTTCGCACCCACACCGTGGCCTCGCCGAAGCCGCTCCCGTTGGGATCGATGAAGAGCGTCCAGGTCCCCGTTTCCGGCAGGATCAGAAGGTCCGAGAAGGGGTTGCCGCAACTGAAGGGACCCCAGAGCACCTCTCCCGAGGGGGCCCGAAGTTCGTAGCCTCCGCAGCCGTACGTCTGCAGGACCCGGAGGCTGACCCGGTCGTCGGCCTGTCCCTCGAAGGTCACGAACGCATTCTGGGCCGGTGCCTCGATGACCACGACACCGGGGTCGCCGTCGATGGTGGTCTCGGCCCAGGCATCGAGTGGCACCTCCCAGATGGTGATGCGGGCGTCGATCCCGGGCCCGAAGGTGTGGACGATCTCGATGCGGTACTCTCCCGTGGCTTCCAGCACCAGAAGGTCCGTGAACCAGCCTCCGCATCGAGGCGCCAGGACCACTTCTTCTCCAGTCGGGTCCAGGATTGTGTAGGTGGCGCAGAAGCCTGCGAGGTGCTCCACGAGGATGGAGATGCGCTGATCGGCCACGCCGAAGAAGGTAACCACCTCCGTCTCTCCAGGCTCGGCCTGGACCATCACCGGGTCCATGCCGGGGACCAGGGTGCAGTCCGGGCACTCCGCGGCGGCCTCCACGGTGAGGGTCGCAGTCCCGCTCACTCTTCCCGAGGAGGCGGTGATCACCACCTCTCCCTGGTCCTTACCGGTGGCCCAGCCGCCCTCATCGATCTCGGCCACAGCGGGATCGGCGCTGGACCAGACGACGGGCGCCCCGCTGATGGGCCGGCCGTGAATATCCCGGACCGTGGCGGTGAAGAGCTGCCTCCCCCCCACCGGGACGGTGGCCTCCCGGGGCTCTACAGTGACGCTCCCTGCGATTCCCGTCTCGACCCGGAAGCGGATGGGAAGGGTCCTGCCACGGAGCACGCCAAGATAGGCCTGATCGACATTCCGGAGGTCTCGGGCACTGGCGACCACACGGATGTCCGCGTAACCCAGAACCCATTCGGTTCCCGTCTCGGGACCGTCCACCAGCACCTGGATCCGGTACGGGAGCTGAGTGTCCAGGTCGAATCGTTCCGTGTGCCAGTTCACGATGTAGTGCTCATCGACCTCATCGACGCGCACGGTGGTCGAGGCCGGGCTCCCCTCCCCGGAGAATTCGGCCACCACCACGGCGCACTCTCCGTTCCATTCACAGATCCGGACCCGTGGCGTGAGCTCGGCGTCGAAACGTCCGGTGATCGCGGGGTCCGGAGCCATGGGGGGCAACCAGTGGAAGCCACCGGGCTCGTCGCTGAGTGGACCTTCTGCGGAGAGGGTGGCGAAGGCGGAGAGCTCCGGGGATTCCGGGAGGTCCAGCCCCGTCACGGAGTGGTGGTCGCCGCAGCCGGCGAGAAGGGCCAGGATGAAGAGGAGGGCGGTCGCGCGCCCCCTGGTGATGGCCCCGATCATCCATAGACGCATGGAGGTATCCCTGACTGTCTGAAGAAGGCTGTTACCGCTGGTTGTCACCTTCTACCTGCGCAGGAACTGCCTGAAGGGGGCAGTTCAGACCAGTGAATTCCCAGGGTTCTCCAGAACGCATTCCAGTCGAAGTTCAGCGTCGGGTGGACGTCGTTGTAGGCCATGACGGTGCGCACGCCAGCCGGTGAGAGGGCGAAGACCAGGGCATTCTCCCCGTTGTGGGCGACCCTCACCTCGGTGTGCTCGGTGGTGCCTCTCCGAAGGTGGGGGGGGCAGGCAGGAGTTTCTCCTTGCGTGCGTAACGAATCAGGTAGTAATTCGGAGTTGGGAGGGGTGCAGCGTCACGGTGGCGCGTGGCCAGTCGGCTTCTGGTGCATCAGGGGTTCGGGCAGCCCTCTCCCTTCCCCCACATTGGAGGTCCCATGGCTAGCACCACCCGTTCACGCTTCGCCCCTGCACCTCTCCTGCCCGCTGCCGTCTCCCTGGTTCTGCTCCCTCTCCTCCTGGGGTGCGATAGCAGTCCGACGGGGGATGATCCCGGGGGGCTGGCCGCCGCCGGGACCTTCAATGCCAATGTGACCGGACATGTGACCACCTCCTTTTCAGGGGAGGCCAACTCTGCGCCCGGGGCGCCCCGCGGCTGGGGGATCGCACTGGGAACGGGAGCCCCTCCTTCCATCGTGATCACAACTCTCGAGAGCGAGAGGCCGGCGGCGGGCACCTACTCCATCATCGAGTCGGCCCTGGCGCCTGGGGCGTCTGAGACCGTGTTCTTCGCCTCCTTTGTGGCCGAGCTTGGAGCCGGCTCCTACACCTCAACGTCCGGAACCCTCACGATCCAGTCGTCATCTCCTTCGAGCGTTGTGGGCTCCTTCAGCTTTCAGGCGCAGCGAGGCACGGTGGGAAATCCCCTTGTCGTGAACGTACAGGGGACATTCAATGCCACGAATAGGGGAGGGTGAGGTTACCATGTTGCCCGCCACGGTCCCGTATCCCGCCCCTGTCACATCCCGTTCCCATGGCTGCCGTCTTCATTGCCCGTCGCCACTCCCGGATCCGCCGCCTCCTTGCGGCGACTCTGCTCCTCACCCTCCTGGGGGTGTCGCCGCGTGACGTCGGGACCTCGGCATTGGACGCACCAGGGTCTACTGGCCCCTTTTGGAGGGGCTGATCCCGGCGGTGATGACCCGCCACGGGGTGACAGGGGTGAACGTCGTGGTGCTCCGAGACGGTGAGGAGGCCTGGGCCGCCTCCTTTGGCTTTGCCGATCCGGCACGGGGTCGGCCCATGACCCGGGAGGCGGTCTTTCGCATCGAGTCCATCTCCAAGCCGGTCACGGCCTGGGGCGTCATGAGGCTGGTGGAGGAAGGACGGGTGGGGCTGGACGACCCGGTGTCGGATCACCTTCACTCCTGGTCGCCCCCTCCCGGTTGGGGGGAGGTGACGGTCCGACACCTCCTCAGCCAGACCGGCGGGCTCGCCATCGGAGACTTCACCGACCGCTTTCCCCCGGCCGGTCCGGTCCGGCCCCTTCGCGAGTCCATTTCCCGGGATCTGGAGATGGTGGCCTCGCCGGGGGAGCGGTTCGAGTACTCCAATGTCGGGTTCAACCTCCTGGAGGTGCTGGTGGAGGATGTGACCGGCCAGTCGTTCAGCCGCTGGATGGCGGACGCGGTGCTCCGGCCCCTGGGGATGGACACGGCAACCTTCGAGTGGACTCGGGAGTTGGTGCCTCGTATGCCGGTGGGCCACGACCTGAAGGGAGATCCGGTGGCGCGGCACGTCTATCCGGGGCGGGCCTCCGGCGGTCTCCTGGCCTCACTGGACGACATGGTCCGCTTCGCCGCAGCGAGTATGGACCTTCCCTTTGGTCCCGAGCCCTCGCTCCTCACGCCCGAGGCCCGGGCCGACCTTCACCGCCCTCAGGGTGAGGTGGAGGGCATCTTCCGCTTCGTCGCCGAGGGGTATTCCCTCGGTCACTTCACCGAACCCCTCTCCGATGGACGCCGGGCTGTCTGGCACGGCGGGCAGGGCCACGGGTGGATGACCCACATCCACCTGGTCCCCGAGTCCGGGGATGGAGTGGTGATCCTGGCCAACAGCCAGCGGGCCTGGCCCCTCTTCGGCCACATACTCCGGGCCTGGTCGGAGGATCTCGGGGTGGAGCCGGTGGGGATGGCCATCGTCACCCGGGCCTCACCGCTGGCGTGGGCCCTTACCATCCTGCTGGGCCTGGCGGCCGTTGCGCAGGGACTGCGGGTGATCCTTCGGCGGCACCGCTCGCCCCATGTGCCCCGGCTGGTCACCGGAGGTGTCGGCGCGGTGCTCCTTCTGGGCGTGGGATGGGCCGCCGCCCAGGACTACCTCTTCCTCTTCTCCATCCTGCCGGGGCAGGTGGGAGGTTTGGGGGCGGCGGTGGGAGGGCTCGGGGTGGTGCTGCTCCTGTCGGCGCTGGTGCGGCCCGGGCCGCACCGGACTTCGTAGATCCTGCCGGCGCGCAGAAATCAGTGCAGAAACACGATGGCGGCACTGAGGAGGAGCATGAGGGCCGCCGGTACGGACTTCTTCGCCGGGTCGCCCACCTTCACGTGCATGACCAGTGCCCCCACCATGAGTGCCGCCACGACACCGGCGGCGAGTCGGACCGGGAGAGGAGCCCAGATTCCGGCGATGAGGACGACCCCGGCCACGATCTTGAGGCCCCCCACCACATAGAAGGCGAAGCCGGGCAGTCCGTACACCTCGAATTCCTCCCGCAGGGACCGAGCCTCGCCGCCGCGGTATCCCGTCGTCGACTTGGGCCGGAGCAGCCAGACGTTCAGGAGGCCGAGACCCACAATGAGCTGCAGGATGGACGGAATCGAAAGCCAGGACATGGGGGTAGCCTGAAGGTGAGAGGGTGAAGGGGCCAGGGGCTCCGTCGGGGGCCGGGCCGCCAAACCCTCAAGGGGCCGCCGCCTCAGCCGGATTGACTGATAACGTACCCCCTCGGCAAGGCACGGGCCATGGGATTCGCTCTGTGGAGTCCAATCGATGGCATTCGCCTACGGGGCCGCCATTTTTCTTTCGGCATCTCTATTCCTATTCTATGGTCTTCTCTGTCTGTTCTCCGATGGGATGGAGACGGAATTCGAGCGGTTCGGCCTGAGTCGATACCGGCGCCTCACCGGGAGCNTGGAAGTGCTCGGCGCCGTCGGGTTGCTGGTGGGGATCTTCGAGCCCGGCGTGATGCTGGCGGCGTCGGCCGGCCTCGCCCTCCTCATGGTCCTGGGTGTCATCACCCGCATCCGTGTGCGTGATTCCTTCTTCGAGACCCTTCCCGCCGCAGTCCTCCTCCTCATGAACCTCTTCATCTTCTTCTGCGCATGGGACACGGCTCGTGGGCTTTGAGCCGTCTTCCCAAGCCACTGGTTCCGGGGTGACGGATCGCTCCGCACCTCCCGCCCTGGAGACGCGAGGTGCGGTGAAGCAGTACGGCCGGATCCGGGCTCTGGACGGGGTCTCCCTCCAGGTCTCCTCCGGCGAATGCGTCGCTCTCGTGGGCGAGAGTGGATCGGGGAAGACGACCCTCCTCCGGCTCTTCAACCGGATGGTGGAGCCCGACCAGGGGGAGGTGCTCCTCGACGGAGAGACTGCCCGGACCATGGATCCGGTTCGAATCCGGCGCAGGACCGGTTATGTGCAGCAGGCAGGCGGTCTTCTTCCCCACTGGACCGTGCTCCGCAATGTCCAGCTCGTCCCCCGGCTACTGGGGATGGATGATGTCCGGGAGCGAGCTCGGGACGCGCTGGAGCGGGTAGGTCTGCCTCCGGACCAATTCGGTGAGCGCTGGCCCCGACAGCTCTCCGGAGGTCAGGGGCAGCGGGTCGCCATCGCCCGGGCCATCGCCGCCCGGCCCCGGGTCATCCTCCTGGACGAGCCCTTCGGAGCCCTTGACGCCATCACCCGGACAGAACTCCGGGCCACCTTCGGCGATCTTCGTCGGGAGCTGGGCGTGACTGCGGTTCTGGTCACCCACGACCTCCATGAAGCGGTGGAGCTGGCCGACCGGGTGGCGGTTTTGCGGGAGGGGCAGATTCAGGAGATCGCCTCGCCGCAGCGCCTGGTAGCGGCCCCGGAGTCCCCCTATGTGGCCCGTCTTCTGGCCCTGGCCGGATTGGGGAAGGGAGGTGGGGAAGGGTGAGGAGGTGGATGTGGGCCGGACTCGTGGCCGGGCTCTTCCTCCATGCCCTCCTCGCCCCTCTCCATGAGGCCGAGGCGCAGGAGAGTCGTCCCGAATCGCGCCCGGTGGTGGTGGCGTCCAAGCCGTTCGGTGAATCCTACCTGCTGGGAGAGATCTTTGCCCAGCTCCTGGAGGCCCGGGGATTCGCGGTGGAACGGCGACTCGGCCTGGGGTCCACCCAGGTGGCCTTCGAGGCGCTGCGGTCGGGGGCGGTGGACGTCTATCCCGAGTATACCGGCACGGGTCTCCTGGCCATCCTGGGAGAAGACCCCGCAGGAAGCTCGAGCCAGGTGTTCCGCCGGGTCCACGGGGAGTTCCGGGACCGGTGGGGGATCCGGTGGCTTCCACCGCTGGGCTTCCAGAACACCTATGCCATTTCGGTGCGCGCCGAGACGGCCGCTGAACTGAACCTCCGCACCCTCTCGGATCTGGCCCGGGAGGCCCCCGCCCTGGTGGGAGGCTTCTCGCCGGATTTCCTGGGACGGGACGACGGCCTCCCCGGCCTTCGCCAGGCCTATGGTCTGGAGCTTCGGGACACCCGCTCCCTCCTTCAGGCCGTGAAGTACGAGGCCCTCCAGACCGGGCGCGTCGATGTCATCGACGCCTACTCCACCGACGGGTTCCTCGCTCGCGCCGAGGTGGCGGTCCTGGAAGACGACCGGGGCTTCTTCCCCCCCTACGAGGCGGCCGCGCTGGTGGGAGTGGGGCTCCAGGAGGAGGTGCCGGGAGCGGTGGCGGTCCTCACCGAACTGTCCGGTCTGATGCAGGAGGAAGGGATGCGGGAGTTGAATCGCCGCCTGGAGGTGGAGGGGGAGTCGCTGGCGCAGGTGGCACGGAGCGCCCTGGTGGATCTGGGGCTGGTGGCCGACGAGACGGTCGCCGGGTCCGGGACCACGGGGATGCGCGAGCTGCGAGGGCGTCGGGACGGGAGCCTCGTGGCCTATCTCTGGGACCGGAGGGACGAGACCCTCCGTCAAACCCTTCGTCACCTTCTTCTGGTGGGTCTGTCCCTGGGCGCCGCCCTCGTCCTGGCCATTCCCGGGGCTCTGGCCCTGGAGCGCCTCCACTTCGGAGCTGAAGCCGTGATCCGGGGGGTGGGTGTGATCCAGACGCTCCCGAGCATCGCCCTCCTGGCCTTCATGATCCCCCTCTTCGGCATCGGGGTGTTCCCTGCAGTGGTGGCCCTCTTCCTCTACTCCCTCTTCCCCATCCTGCGAAACACCTATACCGGTGTCCGGGACGCGGATCCGGTGGCGGTGAATGCGGCCGAGGCGCTGGGGATGACGCCGCTGCAGATCCTGCGGCAGGTCCGCCTCCCCCTGGCCGCCCCGGTGATCATGGCGGGGGTGAGGACGGCGGCGGTCATCAATGTGGGAACGGCCACGCTGGCCGCCTTCATCGGAGCCGGCGGGCTGGGCGACCCCATCGTGTCCGGGCTCGCCCTTTCCGATCCCTGGATGATCCTCTCCGGGGCCATTCCCGCCGCGCTTCTGGCGGTGCTGGTGGACGGGGCGCTGGCCGGAGCGGAGCGCCGGGTGACGCCGCGAGGGCTGAGGGGGTGAGAACGCCAGGACCGGGACCTCCCGTGGCCAAGGGGAATGAAGCCGAGCCCGTCGGGATCGTCACCATCCAAGTCCAGATCGCACCTCCGGGCCTCCGACACGTGGCTAACCGCAGGAACGGTTCCCGGATCGTGACTCGGTCCGCGCCCTCAGGAGATTCCCATGGCCCCGCGCCCAACCCCAGCGCCTTCAGCGTTCTCCCCCACTCCATCTCGGCGCCTGGCGGGCCTTCTACCCCGAGTCCCGCATCTGGGAGGGTGGCGGGTGAGGTGGGATGCGTCGCGGTCTCCGGCCGGGGCTGCGGTGAGCGTCGGGTATTTCGTTCGCTGGGATCGCTCCATGCTGGGTCGCTGAGCTTCCCTTGCCTGGCTACCCCCGCCGAAGGGGCTGAAGCTTCCGGTAGGTGAGCGTTCGCCAGAGCCACTCTACGGGTCCGAAGCGGAATCGCTGGAGCCACCAGAGGCTGAAGGGGATCTGGAGGCCGAAGATGACGGCCACCACGAGGAGGCCGATCCCCGGCGACATGGCCCCGTAGAGCCCCAGCCCGTAGCTGTGGAAGAGGAGCGCCGCCACCACGCTATGGGCCAGGTAGTTGGTGAGGGCCATCCGTCCCACGGCGGCGAGGCCGCGGCCGAGCTTCTTCAGGTGACCTTGACGGTAGAGAAGGATGAAGCCGGCTACGTAGCCCAGGGTCAGGAGGGGGGAACCGAACATGGTGAGGGCCGACACGGCCAGCGCCATGCCCCCAAGGTCGTACAGATTCCCGAAGACGGCCACATAGGCGTAGAAGAGGTTCACCGGAATCCCGATGATGAGGCCCCAGAACAAGAGGCGCCGAAGCAGGGGGAGGTGGGCCTCCACTTCGGCCAGGATTCCCTTTCGCGCCGCCCACTGCCCAACCAGGAAGTAGGCCAGGATGTTGATCTGGAAAAAGAGGACGCCTTCCAGGATGGCCTGGTATTCTTCCAGGCGTATGGCCACGATCTGTGCGAATGATCCGGATGTGTAGATGACCAGGGCCCGATCCGCCAGGTCGCGCATCGCCGCCGCCCGCTCGTCCAGCGTCTTCTGCATCTCGGCGGCGAAGGTGGAATCCAGGCTTCCCAGGAACACCAGCGTGAGGAGGATGACCGGAGCCGCCACGATGCCCACCGCCCAGCGGAGGAGCGTTCGGTCGCGGACGCTGCGGAACAGGATCAGCACGAATCCCACCAGGGCGTAGAAGACCAGGATATCCCCCGGCCAGAGGAAGATCACATGGGCCGCCCCGATGAGCAGGAGGATGAAGAGGCGGACCGAGAAGAGGCGGACCACCGACTTCCCCGGAGGCAGGCTCTTGTTCATGAAGAGCCAGAACCCGTACCCGAAGAGCATGGAGAAGAGGACGTAGAACTTGGCGTCGAAGACCGCATACACCAGGAACTTGACCACCTGATCCACCGGACGGTCCCAGAGCGAGAGCTCCGAGGTCAGGATCCCCACCGGCGTGTTGAACCACCGCATGTTGACCACCAGGATGCCCAGGATGGCGAAGCCCCGAAGGATGTCCAGGATGGCGATCCGTTCCTTTTCACGGACCGGTGCGGCGGCTTGGGTCAGGGGTTCGGGTGTGGGCACGGCAAGATGCTCGGGGGTTCGGGTGTCGTCGTGGTGAGGATGGGGTGGCTGGAAAGACTGGTCTTGAGTCCCGCCACACGGCGCGGTAGACTCCCTGGCACGAAGCCGGGGGTGCCCGGCGGGGGGTCACCTGGGACGGTGGACCTCTCGCAGGGCTGAGATCACACCCTTGGAACCTGATCCGGTTCGGACCGGCGAAGGGAGCGCTTCGGGAGACTCGCCTCAGGCAGGGCGCTTCCCGGCTTCGCGACAGGATTGCGCCCATGTCCGGGACCCGACGCCCGTCGGAGTCCCGGCCCCTTCCGCCCCGGAGGCTCGCCATGTCCCTCTCCCCTTCCTCGTCTCCCTTCTTCTCGCTTCCCCTGGCCGAACAGGTAGTTCTGGTATCCGGCGCCAGTCGGGGGGTCGGTGCCGCTCTTTCCAGGGCCTTCGTCCGGGAGGGGGCCCGTGTGGTCCTCAACTGGTACCGGAGCGAGGATGCGGCCCTGAAGTTGGCAGCGCAACTGGGGGACCGGGCCCTTCCCATCCAGGCCGATGTCCGGGACGCGGACGCGGTGGCGCGGATGGTGGAGGCGGGCCGGGCCCACTTCGGCGCACCGGTCACCACCGTTGTGAGCAATGCCCTTGTGGATTACCGCTTCGATCCTGCCGGGCGAGCCACGGCCGAGACCATCACCTGGGAGCACTACCGGGCTCAGCTCGAGGGGAGCGTCCGGGCCGCCCTGGCACTGGTTCAGGCCACCCGGCCCGGGATGCGGGAGGCCGGCGGCGGGCGGTTCGTGGCCATCGGAACGAACCTCTTCCACCACCCGGTGGTGCCCTACCACGACTATACGACGGGGAAGGCGGCGCTCCTGGGCTTCGTCCGGAACATGGCGGCGGAGCTGGGGCCGGAGGGGATCACGGTGAACATGGTCTCAGGCGGACTTCTGGACCGAACCGATGCCAGCGCTGCCACCTCCGACCAGGTCTTCGATCTGATCCGACAGAGTACGCCCCTGCGGTCGGTGGTTCGCCCCGAGGACTTCGCTGACGCAGTGCTCCTCCTGGCCTCACCCTGGGCCCGGGCCATCACCGGGCAGGACCTGGTGGTGGACGGTGGGCTGGTGATGCGATGAGGGGCATCACGGCGGCGCAATGGGGGTACCCTCTCCCATGAGCCCTCCCCATCACGCTTCTGGGCGTGCCGACGCTTCCGATCCCGGATTCCGCATCCACCAGGAGGACGGTTTCGAGATCCTGGTGGGTCGAAGCGCGCGGGACAATGACCGATTGTCCCTCAAGGTGGCGCGGCCGCGGGACCTGTGGCTCCACGCCCACGGCTTCGCCGGGAGCCACGTGGTCATCCGCGCCGCTCTTCCCGCCGGGGGTCTCGATCCGGAAGATCGGCCCGCCACAGGGGAGGTTCCCAAGGCGGTGATCCAGCGGGCGGCGGAGTTGGCCGCCTGGCACAGTAAGGCCCGTAACGCCCGGGGGAAGGTGTCGGTCCACCTCTGCCGGGCCTCGGAGGTGTCCAAGACCCGGGGGGCTCCCGCCGGGCAGGTCCGGCTCCGGACCCATGTCACGGTCAAGGTCTATCCCAGGGAGTAGTCCATTCTTTCGGACCGGGCCGTCTGCCAGAGTGAGATCCACCCCCAGGGGACTGGGCCGGAGCTGGACAGGAGGGCGGGAGTTCGGCTGGCAGGCTACCCCTCAGCAGCTCGGTACCGGGGCCTCCCACCCCAGCCCGGAGCCGGTGAACCGTCCGGTCGGTCGGGGCCCCTCCGGCCCAATGGCCAGGACCCATCCGCACCGTTCCACCAGGTCAGCTCCTTCGAACTCCAGTACCACCACCCCCATGAGGGCGGCGGTCTCCGGATCTGGGGCCCGGTGGTCCTGCCCGCCGGGGTGGGCCACCAGTACGCCATTTACCTGGACGGCTTCGGGGAGGAGTGTGTGGGTATGGCCTCCAAGGATCGCATCGACCTCAGGGAACTGGATGGCCAGGTCTAGATCGGGACGGATTCCAGGTGAGAAAGGAGGACAAGGGCGTCGTGGGTCTGGGCCAGGCCCAGATGGGACGCCACCACTTCCTCGAGGTCCAGCATCTCCAGCCCCTCGGGCGGGTCGAAGTTCACGGTGGCGAGGCCCAGAACGGCGACGGTGCGGCCTCCGGCCGTCTCCAGGAGGTGATAGGGAGGGAAAGGGGGGAGAAGGGCTGTCTCCACCCGGAGGTTCGCGGCGATGAGAGGGAAGGGCGCCGACTCCAGAAGCTCCCGGGTCAGCGATCCGAGGGGGTAGATGTCGTGATTGCCGGGGGTGGCCACGTCGTATCCCATCTCGCCCATCCGTTCCAGCATGGTTCGACCCATCCGCTGGTACCCGCCGATGCCCTCCCCCTCGGGCCATCCCGCTTCGTGGCGAACCAGGAAGTCGCCTGACGAGAGGAGAAAGACGGGTACCCCGGCACCGCGAACCGACTCCACGAAGACCCGGACCTCCTCCCGATAGTTGTCGTGGAAGTGGGTGTCACTGTCGTGGAGGAGGATAATGCGGTCCCGTTCAGGAGCGACCGGCGCCGGTCTCGCGCCCGGAGCGGGTCCCACCGCCGAGTGCGGTTGGCAGGCGCCGAGAAGGAGGACGGCCATTAGCCATCCGACCCCCCGAAAGCTCCGGTTCAGGACCCTCCTACTCAGGGCCCCGTCACCCACGGATTCCCGGCAATCGGCACCAAGTCCGCCCCCGTCGCCCGACCGGGCACCGGAGACACCATCGTTTCCATCACCGCAGGTCATAGGTCAATCCGAAGTTGAACTGCCGCCCGTAGTAGCTGGTGGAGACGGGGGTCGCGGTAGAGCCCTGGTATTCGATGGTGGGCACATTCAGGAGATTGCGGGTGTGGAAGAAGGCCCGGCCACCCCACCGGGGAACGGCGTACTCTACAGAGAAGTCCAGAGTCCGGTCGGCCTTGTTGTAGCGGTCCAGCGCCGCCCGGCCCCCCACCCCGGTGAGGCGGTCGCTCCGGGCCATGAAGGAGGCCCGGGTCTGGAGTGCTCCCCCCGTCCAGGAGAGGATGACATTGGTGAGCCAGTCGGGCGATCTCGTGAGGGGAAGGGATTCGCCCTCACGACCGGGGTACGTCCCCTCGGAGCTCAGAAGGGTCAGGTTCGAGTCGAGCCCTAGTCCCGAAAGCGCCCCGGGCAACGACGAGAACTGCCGGCTCCAGGCCATCTCCAGCCCGGTCACCGAGCCTCCCTCCCCGTTCACCCTGCGAACCTCGTCGAAGCCGGCGAAGGGACCCGAATCGAGACGGGTCCGCTCGCTGAAGACGAAGTCGTCGATGGATTTGTGGAAGACGCCGGCAGAGACGAAGCCCAGGCCGTCCAGGTAGTACTCGGCGCTGAGATCCAGGTTGGTGGAGGTGGCGGGGTTCAGGTCCGGATTCCCGATGATCACCGCCGGCTGGGTCAACTGGGCGTTCACCTGAAGCGAAGGGATCAGGTCGCCGGGCGCCGGCCGCGACATGGTCCGGTTCGCCGAGGCCCGCATCACCAGATTGTCTCCGGCGTTCCACCGCAGATGCAGGCCGGGAAGGACGTTGGTGTAGCTGGAACTCGAGGTCCGGGGGTTAATGGCCGTGACCCGGTCCGCCCCCTCCACCCGTTCGATGATCACCTCGTTGGCCCGGGACGCATTGCTGGTCCGCTCCACTCGCACACCGCCCAGGATGCGGAGGCCACCCACATCCACCGTTCCCATGGCGTAGGTCGAGAGGATATCCTCGCTGATGGACCAGTCCGTGTTCGCCCGCCCCTGGGTGGAGAAGGGCTCTACCGAGGTGAAGGCCGAGGGCTGGGTGCGGAAGGCGTCGAGCCAGAGGTCCTTCCCCGGGAAGAAGGGAAGGAGGCGCGCCCGCCCATTGGATTCCCGGAAGAAGCGCGTGTTGGCGTACGGTTCGGAAAGGCCGGCCACATCCAGCCCCGAGGCGGTGTAGCGGGCGTAGTCCGGCTGCGCCTGCGATGCATCCTTGAAGGAGGCCCGCACCCCGGTCTTGAAGGATGCGGGGAGATCAGCCACCCGGAACTCCCGGCGCGCATTCATCTCGGCAGCTACTTCATCCTCGCCCCGGGGAGCCTGGGTGATCTGCATGTTCCGTAGCCCGATCCCGGCGGGAGAGTCCAGGTCAAAGCCGTTGGTGACGGTGAAGCGGGGGAAGCCGGCATCGGCCCGGTCAACCGCCAACTCCACCCCGTTGAACCCGGTGGTAACCTGGAAGGTCTCGGGGTAGCTCTTGTCGGCCCGGGAGTAAGCGGTCCGGGCGTCCAACTCCCACCCGGCCAGGGTGCCGTTCGCTCCGGCGATGTACATCTGGAAGACGTTCTTGGGTTCCCGGTAGAAGGTGATGGCGTCGACCCGGTTGGCCAGGGGGAGCCAGTTCGTCCCCCGGCGGTGGAGCCAACGGTAGTCGTAGTTGTACATCCCCTTCACGAAGAGGCGGGCCTCGTCGCTCAGGCGGTAGTCCAGGTTGGCGCCCAGCCCGAACTTCCGCTTCCGTTCATCCCGGTCGTAGACCAGGTTGTTGGAGAGGGTGAAGACGTCGTCGGAGCTTACCTGGTAGGAGATATTGGATACATCGTAGCCCCGCACATCCTCGAAGTAGGATGCCGTGAAGAGGCCCCCGAGCCGCCCCTCCGGCCCGAAGGTATCCCCCACCGTGATCTCGGCCTGCCGGTTGAAGGTGCCCCGCTTGGCATTGTTCGTGGAACCCACATTCCCGAAGAAGGTCCGGCCGCTCCGGTCGAAGGCGGTCCGGGTCACCAGATTCACCGTGCCACCGATGGCGTCGCCGGGCATGTCGGGGGTGACGGCGCGCACCACCTCCACCCGTTCCAGGGTGTTCATGGGGTACGAATCCAGGGCGATGTCCCGGTTCCCGTCCACATTGGTCATGGTGAAGCCGTCCACCGTGACCGAGTTGTACTGGGGGGCAAGGCCGCGGATGGTGGCGGTACGCTGCACCCCGGCCCGGGTCTCAACTGTGATGCCGGGAAGGCGGTTCAGGGCATCCCCGATATTTCCCTCCTGGACCTGGCCCAGGGCATCCTGAGAGATGACGGTCCGGAGGTTGTCGGAGCTTCGCTGCAGGTTGAGGGCCTGTGCCTGCCCCTCGATCCGACCGGTGATGACCATCTCATCCAGCCGGAAGGTGGCTGAGCGGAGTTCCACCTCCACGAACCGGCGCTGTCCCGCCGCCACCTCCACCATTAGCTCCCGGGTGTCGATCCCCAGGTAGGCCACCCTCAGTGTGTAGCGGCCCGGGGCGACCCGGGGGAAGGTGAAGGAACCCTCCCGGTTCGCAATGGTCTGCCGGTTCACCTCCACCAGGCGGACATCGGCTCCTTCCAGAAAGGCACCGGTCTGGGCGTTGATCACCCTGCCGGCAATGGTGGCGTCGGCTTCCTGTGCCCACCCGGAGATCGGACTTCCCAGCAGGAGTAGCAGCGCGAAGAACACGGCCACCAAGGCCTTGGCCAGGGGTCCGGACCACCAGGGACCTTCGTCTATCGCCAACGTCAGTTTCTCGGGGGTCCATCGTGTTTCCCGTTGCTCCGCCTCGTTCATTTCCGATGCTTCCAGGTAGGGGTTGATCCCACGCCCGAACGTTGCCGGGGGAATCCCGGGCTGGGGCGGGCCGGGCACGAAGGCGGGCTCTTCCCAGCCCGCATCTCTCCGACCTTGTGGGAGGTTATTTCGGAGGTGTGACGGCGCGCATACGGTTGGGAAACGAACGAGTAACACCTGATGGAGTCCGGAGGGGCTGGTGCTGATCTCCACCGGAGTCATGGAATGACGGCTGCAAGCCCTCGCCGTTGTAGAAGTCTCCCGACTTCACCGATA
>SL_3KL_010_SEDDRAFT_10001640_pt1 | contig 20424 bp, 16 predicted proteins | sample SodLakKL_010_SED_2_FD_10381 | JGI IMG/M metagenome (IMG submission 10381) | reverse complement strand
CTTACTGGCATGAAGCTGGACGGACAGACTTTTGAAGAGATCCTTGTCCTGATAGAAGGAGCCAAAAAGAGTGGGCACTGGCTGGTNCTNGCNGGCCATGAAATGGGCGGCGAAGGGAACCTGGTATCCTGCCTGGAAACAATTGAAGCGATCTGCCGTTATGCTTCAGATCCCGCAAACGGAGTATGGATAGACACTGTCAGTAATATTGCATCCTACATAGAGGAAAACAGAAAGAAATAAATAAAAAATCGAAAAAAGATGGCTAAAAAAATTTATTCAAGGCGCGAGTTTATTAAAAAGAACTCTTTGACAGGATTAGGTACAATTCTGGCTATGAATGCTACGACGCATGCCATGTTTTCCCAAATCCAGACCGATACGCTAAAACCTGCCATTCTTGGCGGATCGCCTGTACGGAATAAGCCATGGCCCGTCTGGCCAATGTGGAATATTGAGACTGATGAAAAAAACGTCATTGATGTAATGCGAAGCGGTGTATGGTGCCGGGCTGGTGTTCGTGAAGATGTAAGTGTTGTTTCTGAATTTGAAAAAAAATGGGCAGAAACCATTGGCTCAAAAAGATGCCTGGCAGTAGTTAACGGTACCAACGCGCTGATAATTTCACTCAAGATGCTTGAAATCGGCGGCGGTGATGAAGTAATAGTAACTCCATATACTTTCATTGCCACAATTTCCGCCATACTTGAAGCTGGTGCCATGCCGGTTTTTGCCGATGTGGATCCGGAAACCTTCCAGATAAAACCTGAAAATATCAGGAAAAAAATTACACCCAGAACGAGAGCCATACTACCAGTGCATATTCTGGGACTCCCGTGCGATATGGATCCTATTATGGAAATTGCCCGCCAGCATAACCTGCTGGTTGTAGAAGATGCATGCCAGGCATGGCTTGCTGAATATGACAACAAAAAGGTTGGCACAATAGGGAATGCCGGATGTTTCAGCTTCCAGAATTCCAAGCATCTTGCAATTGGTGAAGGCGGGGCTATTGTCAGTGATGACAATGAATTTATGGATAAATGTCATTCCTATCATGACACAGGCCGCCGGTATGGTCAGATGGCCGACCTTGTAGGCGGCGTTTATGTAATCAGGGGCAATAATCTCCGGATGACAGAGTACCAGGCGGCCATAGGCCTTAACCAGCTCCGGAGGCTGGATGAACAAACTACTCTGCGCAACAGGAATGCTGCATACCTTAGTTCCAAATTATCGGCAATACCCGGAATTCTTCCCTACAAGCTTTATCCTAAAGTTACAAGGGCATCCTTTCATCTTTTCCCATTCCGCTACAAAAAGGAGGAATTCAGCCACATGACAAGGCAGGAGTTCCTCAGGGCAATTGGTGCAGAAGGAGTAAGGGGGTCAGGAGGATACAGTGGTAATCTTAATATGATGCCATATCTCGACGACACCTTCCGGACCAAAAATTATCAGCTGATGTATCCGGCAGAAATGTTAAATTATGAAAGATTTATAGAGCAGAACCGTTGTCCTGAAAGTGAGCGTCTTTGCAATGAAGAGGCCATATGGTTCTCCCAGAATATGCTGCTGGGAGATTATTCCGATATGGATGACATATATAATGCAATTGAGAAGGTACACAAGAACTCGGCAAGGATAAAAGCCGGTATTTGAAAAACCATTTTTCCGGTAAAAAAATATTCCGCACATAATGCGGAATATCTATTCTTTGCGACCCCGGAGGAAGTGAATTTCATTCGATCCCTCCAGGGGTTCTGAGAGTCTTCAATCGAATTAAAACAAAAAGGCTGCAACCTGTTAAGGACTGCAACCCTTTGATTTTCAAGCGACCCCGGAGGGATTCAAACCCCCAACCTCCTGATCCGTAGTCAGGTGCTCTATTCAGTTAAGCTACGGAGTCATTGCGGGTGCAAATATAATTATTTTTATCTTATTTATCCTAAACCTTGCAGCCTTTCCCTACCTTTCAGGCCGGTAAAACCACATTCTGCCGGAAACCACGGTATCAAGATCAAGTTTGCTCACTCCAACTGTACGACCGGAGAAACCCGTGTTCTGGTGTGCCAGTTCATAAACTCCCTCATCCAGCACCCTGTATACAATTGCCGTGTGATGTGCCATAGTTTCAGTGTAAATTGTGTTACCCTCCCGGTACCTGACCTTCACGTCTTTGAACTGTACGGTACCTGACCTTCACGTCCTTGAATTGGATAATATCACCGGGATAGATCTCCCTTCTCTTAGGATTGACTTCACGCCCGTACTTATACTTACCGTCCCACCTGGCATCAATCCTCGTAAGAGCCTGGTTGGCAAGGTCCCAACATTCACCCCTGTCAACCTGCTCTCCCATTACAGATTCAACATACTCAACAATCTGCATATTCAGCTCAGGCAAATCATTATCAGCCTTAACCGGATTAAACACAGCCAGGCCCGCAATAATAAAGAGTAATACAACAACAGTTTTTTTCATCAACATCTCATGTTTATCAATCAGAAATTATTTAACGCCCGGGTTCAAATTTTATTACCCGTAATAAGTATTTACGAAAGAATCGACCATCATGTTACTCCGGCTTGATTTATTTTACCTTTTTAACTTTTTTGTACTGTAAATCCCAACAGCCAGATATTTCAGCAACCATTCCCGAATTAACAAGGCGGGGCTGCCCTAACCTGATCTGAGATTATAAATTATTCATAATTAGGTCTTCCCGGCTGATTTCTTCTGCTGTTCCGCAAAATACCTGCACCAATCCTTTATCCCGCATTCGCCGCATTTTGGTTTCCGGGCAACACAAACATAGCGTCCGTGAAGTATCAGCCAGTGGTGGGCCCTTGAAATCATCTCTTCGGGTATATGCTTCACGAGCTGCATCTCTGTCTGCAATGGTGTTCTGGCATTCCGGGTCAGTCCTATGCGGGCCGACACACGATGCACATGAGTATCAACAGCCATAGCCGGCATATTATAAATTACCGAAGCCAGCACATTGGCAGTCTTGCGCCCCACCCCGGGAAGCTTCTGCAAGAGATCAACATCGGCAGGAACCTCGCCGCCAAACTCACCGGTCAGCACTTTTGCCATGCCAACAAGATGTTTGGATTTATTATTAGGGTAGGAACAGCTTTTTATTATTTCTAACACATCTTCAGATCCTGCATCTGCCAGTGCGTAAGCATCAGGAAAACGTTCAAAAAAAAGCGGGGTTATCATATTTACCCTTTTATCGGTGCACTGGGCAGATAAAATAACTGCTACCACAAGTTCATAGGGGGTGGCATACATCAGCTCGGTCTCCGGTGCCGGCTGCTCTTTCTGAAAATACTCGAGTACCCTTTTAAACCTCTCCTCTTTTCGCATATTTTTCAACCGGTTATTATCCGGCACATCAAATCTCTGAGCCACCGGATATTAAATTTGAAGATATGTTGATTGCGCCCTATAAAGATAGATCATTTTTTATTGATTACTTTTGCATTCCAAAAACAGGACAGTTATGACACCCTTGCTGCAGGCAGACAATATCAGTAAATCGTACGGAAGTCTTTCGATATTCTCGGGCATCTCATTTGTGATAAATGAGGGTGAAAAAGTAGCGCTGGTAGCGAGAAACGGAGAAGGAAAAACGACCCTTCTTAATGCCCTTTCGGGGAAAGATACGGCAGACAGAGGTGAAATAGTTGTAAAACGAGACCTTAAAATCGGATATCTTGAGCAGGAACCGGTTCTTAATGATACAATGACGGTAATCGATCAGGTCTTCGCCTCTACCGGTGAGGTGGTTAACACAATCCGTGAATATGAAGAGGCTATTACCTCGGGTGATAAAGACCTTATCGACCGGCTGACATCCCGTATGGATGCCCTGCAGGCCTGGGACCAGGAAACAAAGGCCAAACAGATACTTACCGAACTGGACATTACTGAATTCGACAAACCTGTAGGACAGCTTTCAGGTGGCCAGAGGAAACGTGTTGCCCTGGCGAAAGTATTAATTGACGAGCCGGAACTGCTGATGCTTGATGAGCCCACCAACCACCTCGACCTGGATATGACCGAATGGCTTGAAAATTATCTGCAGCGGTCCAACCTTACAATCCTGATGGTAACCCATGACAGGTATTTTCTTGACAGGGTGTGCAACCAGATCATCGAGCTGGATAACAATAATATCTATAAATATTCCGGAAATTACTCATATTATATCGAAAAACGTGCCGAACGTCTTGAGAACATGCAGGCGATAACCGACAAGGCAAGTAACCTGCTCAGAAAAGAACTTGAGTGGATGAGACGTATGCCAAAAGCACGCACGGGAAAGTCCAAATCGCGGATAGATGCTTTTTATGACCTGAAAGAGAGAGCCACGGCAGCACATGATGCCGGAAATATAAAGATCAGGGCCGGCAGCAGGCGACTTGGAAATAAGATCCTTGAACTTTACCATATAAATAAAAGCTTTGATAACGAGACAGTCATCAGAGATTTCTCCTACACCTTCAGCCGTTTTGAAAAAGTAGGGATTATAGGAAAAAACGGTACCGGTAAATCGACATTCCTGAATATAGTGACAGGATCCCTTTTACCCGATTCCGGCAAGTTAGAAACAGGCGAGACAGTCCGCTTCGGCTACTTCCGCCAGGAGGGAATCAGCTTTGATGAGGGACAAAGGGTAATAGATGCCGTAAGGGATATAGCCGAGGTGGTTACCATGAGCGATGGCTCAACCCTCAGCTCACCGCAACTTCTCAACCACTTTCTCTTCCCTCCCGCCAGGCAGCACGATTATATAGGTAAATTGAGCGGAGGTGAAAAAAGAAGGCTTTACCTGGTAACGGTCCTGATGCGCAACCCCAACTTCCTGATACTCGATGAGCCGACCAACGACCTTGATATTGAAACACTTAATGTACTTGAAGATTACCTGGCTACCTCAGGTATCTGCCTGCTGGTGGTATCGCACGACAGGTTCTTCCTCGACAAGATATCAGATCATATTTTTATTTTTGAAGGGAATGGAGCCATCCGTGATTTTCCCGGTAACTATACCCAGTACAGAAATCATATAAGAGAAGAAGAAAAAGAAAAAGCCCGGTTGCAGGCAAAAATAGACATGTCCGCTTCCCCTGTAAAGGGAAGGAACCAGTCTGCACAAACCTTGGCTAAAAAAGGACAAGGCCCGGATCCGGAAGCAGAAAAAAAGAAAAAGTTGAATTTCAACGAAAAACGTGAGCTGAAGAAGCTTGAGGCAGAAATTGAGAAGCTGGAAGCTGAGAAGACAACTATTGAACAGGCACTTTCAGAAGGCGAACTATCTCCCGTTCAGCTTAATGAATATTCACAAAAACATGCCGACATAACCACTAAGCTCGATACCATATCAGACCGCTGGCTGGAACTTAGTGAAAGAGAAGAATAGTACGGTTGATATGGCAAGCTGTCACTTTTGCTTGTTGCTTTTTCAGGTTACATTTTTAGCAGTCTCTTACCTGGAAAGGCTATTTGTTATTAGACTCTTTCTTAGCAGGAATTGCAAGGCTTACTCTAGTGCCCTTCCGGGAGAAGCAGTACAGGCACCTTGCAAATGAAAACTGCAAGATGCTTCAAAGGTATCGCCGGCCCGTCATATGCCGGCTTGCAAAAAGCTGCCGGCACCCCGGTTTTTTACCTGTCAAATTGCTTTCGCGGAAGTTTTTCATCTCTCATTGCAGTATGGTAAACCAATACCGCAACAACTGTGGCGGCCTGCATCATGTCGCCAAGGTGCATTCTCTCAAAAGTATCCATATTGGTGTGGTAGCCGCGNCCATAATCGAGCCTGTCCTGGATGAACTGGAAACCGGGAAGTCCAACCGCATCAAAGGCCACATGATCAGTACTGCCTGTCCGGCGTAATGTTACTGTGTTTACTCCCAAATCCTCCAGCGGTTCAAACCAGGCCTTAAATATGGGTCGTAATGCATCGTTTTCCTGAAGATAGATCCCGCGAATTTTCCCTGATCCGTTATCAACATTGTAGTATGCAGAGAATTTGTCGTAGTCCGGCTTTCTTCCGCCATCAGCGGGATCGAAATAGTTCTCGCGAACATAATTGCGTGATCCGTGAAGGCCCTGCTCCTCAGCTCCCCAGAGTGCAATCCGCACCGTGCGTCGGGGGTTGATATCAAGTTCCCTGAAGATCCTCATCACCTCCATCATAACTGCAACACCCGAGGCATTGTCATTTCCGCCGGTTCCGGCATGCCATGAGTCAAGGTGCCCGCCAATGATGACAACCTCATCCTTAAGAACAGGATCAGTGCCGGGAATCTCGGCAATAACGTTGTACCCCATCTGATCTTCATAATGAAACCTGTTCCTTATATCAAGTTCAAGCTCCACATCTATACCCGCTTCAAGCAGGCGCACTATCCTGCCGTAATGCTCAAATGTCATATCAACCTGTGCAAGTCCCGGTTCAACATTTACATTGTAACCCCGGCCATGAGATCTCACTGCACCAAATGTTCCTGAAGCGTTGAGCATTGCCAGTACCCCTTCCTCTTCAAGAAAATCGGTAACCTTCCGGCTGAATGCTCTCTGAGTAAACCAGTCTGATTGCTGCCTTTGAGGTTGTCCGTATGGAGGCGAACTTATCTCCGGGTACTGTGCCAGCCTTTCCAGGTCATCATCCTCCCATCTGAATGCCATTGGAGAGAAAGACAATTCAGGTTCAGATGTTACGGGAGTTACAACCACTTTATTCCTGAGCTTACCTCTGTACTTCTCGAAATCCTCCTCATTCCTTATGTTTACAAGTACCGGATTAGCTACAACCAGGCTGTCAGTGCCCCTTGTCCACGCTCGTGGTACGGCTATCAGGTGCTGATAATATGGCTCTGTCATTGCAATATAGAACCTCTCATTATCCCATCCTCTTCCAAATTCCCCCCATGGAGAAACATCAACATTGCTTAGCCCCCACTCTTCAAAAGTCTCGCTGGTCCATGTATAAGCATTGCTCAACCCGGTGCTTCCCGATAACCGGGGACCAATGACATCGGTCAGATAAAACGATATGTCTCTGATCTGGGAATTATGAAGACCCTCTTGCCTGATCCTGTGAACCATTTCAAGATCAACAGGTTCGGAATGAGCTAAAACAGTAACAGATAAAACCAGCAGAAAAGCTGTCAGTAGGTTTCTAAATAAGCGCATTATTGTCTGTTTAGATTAAAGGTGATGTTTTAAAATGAATTGCAAAGTAATTAAAATATTTCAGAATACGGTTGCACCATTTATAATGCAGGGGTAACCGGTATTTAGGATTATTAGACGAAACCCTTGAATTTTCAATAAAACGTAAACCGAAGAGGGAATGATAAAAAATGTTAATTTTACATTTTGTTTACCGTTCTAAAACTGTTTCCTGATCCTTTCACCAACAGCATTAACTCATTAAACATCTGCAAAAACATGATATGTACCAGCATTGGGAATACAAATTATGAGGCTGCGCTTGAAAAGGCATGTACTGAAGACCTTATTGAACTCAGGCTCGACCTGTTGAATATTACCGATCAGCAGACAAAGACCCTTTGTTCGCAAAAAGCCCGTACAATAGTTGCTTTCAGACCGGGCAGAACTCCCGGCAAGGAAAGGCTGGAGAAATTAAAAACCGCCATTCTAGCAGGCGCCCGGCTGGTGGATACCGAATGGGACGCTGAAGAAGATTTCCTGGAGGAGCTGGTACCATTTGCACGTGGAAACGACTGCAGGGTAATAATCTCATTTTACGACAAGGATAAGACGCCGGTAAAAAGGGAATTGGAACACATTGTCAGGGAATGCTCAATGAGCGGTGCAGATATTGTTAAAATCGTCTGCAGGGTAAACAGTCATGAGGATAATGCCAGGCTGCTGAGCCTCTATTCTCTTGGGAAAAATATTATAGCGATCGGGCTGGGCAATACCGGAAAAATAACCAGACTTGCTGCCCCGCTTGCAGGTGCTGAATTTACATATGCATCACTTGGAAAAGGGCTCGAAACAGCTGACGGGCAGATGACCAAATCAGCAATGGAGCGTATCTATAAATCATTGGGACAGTAATTATTATTATGAGAAGATCAGTCTTTTCAAAAGGAATAAGCACAATTATCCTGCTATTTTCTTTCACCCTTACTTTGGCCCAGACCGAACTGGATGAAAGAGCCATGGTCAGCTTTGACAGGGGACTTGGTTTTCATGCACCCGACAGCAGTTTTGGCCTTAACCTCCGGTTCAGGATCCAGAACAGGCTGGGTTTTGCGGGCATGGAAGACAGCGATCCGCTGATTGATGAGGTGGATGCCCGCATCAGGAGACTCAGGCTTCGGATAGACGGTTATACAAGGAACGACCGGATCACCTATTACCTGCAACTCTCTTTCTCGAGAGGGGACCAGGACTGGGATAACAGCGGGGTGCCGAATATAATAAGAGATGCCATGGTCTATTATACCGTGAGCAACAATTTCTACATGGGATTCGGACAGGGTAAGTTACCTGGAAACAGGCAGAGGATCAACTCATCGGGCCAGCTTCAGTTTGCCGACAGGTCGGCTGTTAATGCTATGTTCAATATTGACAGGGACTTTGGAGTGATGGGATACTACTCAAACAACTTATCTGGTTTTCATTACAACATAAAAACCGCCATCTCAAGCGGGGAAGGAAGAAATGCACTGCCTTCGGATAACGGACTTGCCTATACGGCAAGGGTTGAGCTGCTCCCCTTCGGCTTGTTTACGGGTGATGGCGACTTTTCTGAAGGGGATCTTGAAAGGGAGCCTCTGCCCAAACTGTCTGTCGGAAGTGGTTACAGCTTCAATCATAAGGCATCCCGGTCCCAGGGCCAAAGGGGAAGCCAGTTGTACCAGGATAAGGATGTAGGCTCGCTGTTTTTTGATGCTGTTTTGAAATACAGGGGCTGGGCCATCTACGCTGAGTACATGGACCGGCGTACCGGAACACCTCTGACCGTCTCTCCTGATGCGGAAATAAGCCATGTGCAGACTGGTTATGGTATAAATACACAGTTGAGCTACCTGTTTACCAATAATTATGAGATCGCCGGCAGATATACAGTAATCCGTCCCGAACAGATTTTTTATGCATCTGGCGGCAACCCGCAGGGTGGCTGGTTCATAAGCACGCCCCCTGCTGAAGAGTATACTGTTGGACTGACCAGGTATATTGCCCGACACAAAATAAAGGCGCAGGGAAATATCGGGATAAGAAATACCGGGCTTCAGCAGGTTTCAGTAACAGGACATGAATCAGGGTGGTTTGTCCAGTTCCAGGTTGAACTTGGGATATAAAAATTATACCTTTGATTTATGGCATTAGTAGATCAACATAGCGGGCTCTTTACAGATCATTATGAGCTTACGATGGCCCAGGGCTTTTTCCTGAGTGGAAAACAGAACACCCCGGCCAGATTTGATTATTTTTTCAGAAAGACACCTTTTAAAGGCTCTTACGTAATATTTGCAGGCCTCCATAATCTGCTGGATATGCTCGAAAGATATTCCTTCGACAGGGAAGCTTGTGAATTCCTTAAATCAAGGGGATTCAACACAAAATTTGTTGATTATCTGAGTAATTTCAAGTTTGCTGGAAATGTTTCATCAGTAAGGGAGGGCGAGATAATTTTCCCGCTGGAACCGGCTCTGTCGGTCAGCGGTAATATTATTGAGTGCCAGTTAATTGAAAGTATGTTGCTGAATATTCTGAATTTTGAGTCGCTTATTGCAACAAAATCAAGCCGGATCAGGCACGCTGCGGGCGATAAGAAATTTATTGATTTCGGATTAAGGAGAGGCCAGGGCACAGGAAGCATACAGGCAAGCAGGGCCGCAGTTATAGGTGGAGCCGCCGGCACGTCAAATATGCTGGCAGCATTTCACTATAATCTCGAATCGACCGGTACAATGGCTCATTCATGGATCCAGAGCTTTCAGGATGAACTAACTGCCTTCAGGGAGTTTGCCGCAAACTTCCCTTCCAGATGCATATTGCTTGTCGACACCTATGACACACTGAAGACCGGTGTACCAAACGCTATTACTGTTGCAAAGGAGATGGAGAAAAGAGGTGAAAAAATGTCTGGAATTCGTCTCGACAGTGGTGATCTTGCCTACCTGAGCAAGCATACCAGGCAAATGCTTGATGAAGCCGGCCTGCAATACGTGAAAATAGTCGCCTCAAACCAGCTGGATGAATATGTGATACGCAGTCTTAAAGAGCAGAACTCTCCGATAGACCTTTACGGGGTAGGTACAAACCTGATCACGGGAAGAGATGATGCAGCGCTTGACGGGGTTTACAAACTGGTTTACAGCGACGGGATACCAAGGATGAAAATATCAGATAATCTTGAAAAGATGATTCTTCCGGGAAAGAAAAAGATATACAGATTCAAGGATAATCAGGGCATGTTCCATGCAGATGCCGTGTGCCTTGAGGACGACCAGCAGCCCGACATGATCTATCACCCTGCCAGACCCGAAAAACACGGTAGCACACTAAACCTTTACGTAGAGGAAATTGTTGAACAGGTGATGAAGGATGGAAAAACCCTCATGAAACAACAGGACCCTTACCAGATAGCACAATACGTAAGGGAAAGACTCCAAATGCTCCCTGATGAGCACAAACGCTTTGAGTTTCCGCATATCTACAAACTGGGAATAAGTAAAAACCTGATGGATTTGAGAAGCAGCATCATTGAGGGTATAAATACAGGTTTGTGAACATTTTTTAAACATCTAACATACACAGCAGTCATGAGAGCACTTATAATTGTAGACGTACAAAACGATTTTTGTCCGGGAGGTGCGCTTCCGGCACCCGAAGGAGATAAGGTTGTGCCAGTGTTAAACAGGATATCTGATAAATTTCCCCTGGTGGTGGCATCGAGGGACTGGCATCCGGAGGATTCGGTCCATTTTGAAAAATGGCCCGCGCATTGCGTTGAAAATTCTGACGGCGCAGATTATCATCCCGAACTGAATAAAAAGAATATCAAGGTTCATCTGCTAAAGGGAACCGGCAATATTGATGACGGCTACTCCGCATTCGAAGCCACTAACGAAAACCTCGAATTGCTGCTCAGAGAGAAAGGAGTTGATGAGGTATATATTGGCGGACTGACTACAGAGTATTGCGTAAAATCAACGGCAATTGACAGCATAAACAAAGGGTTTAAAACATATGTTGTTAAAGATGCTATTGAGGGAGTAAAACAAAATCCCGGCGATGTGGACAGTGCCCTTGATGAAATGAAAGGAGCCGGCATAGAACTGATCACCTCCTCCCTCATAACAAAATAATCAGCCCTGAATAGTAAAAAATTCGCTAAAATCGGACTATCCACCACCGGAGTTAATGCCATTTGGCTTTAACCCCGATTTTTGCTTCGCCCCGCGAACTTTTTTAATCGCACATGCCTTTGGGGCAAAGCCCCGCCAGGACATTACCTCGACCAGAGGACGCGGGTTTACAAGTTAAACTAAATTAAAAATCAGGTTTTTACAGAGTCCTTGCCTCCGCTATAATGACGTGTCATTATGGTCTTAAAAACTCTATTGATCAAAACATAAAAAACTTTTTATCAATTATTGATTTGTTTTGATGATTATTTATATTTTTAACGGATATAAAGATAATAAATATTCAGGGTACATGCACTTATCTAAATTGTTTGAAACCCAGGGAGAATCTTCCCTTAAAAAAAACGGAAGCACACGTAAGCTGGTCCTCAAGAAACAGATATTCAGCATTCTATACCTGGAGGAGCAAAAAACCATAGCCGATTTATGCGGACCTGTAGCCGTAAGTATTCCTACCATGACCAGGATAATGCACGAGCTGATGGATGAGGGGTGGGTTATTGAACTGGGAGCAGGCGAATCAAGAGGAGGGCGAAGACCGGTGTTTTACGGACTCAATCCTTCAGTCAGGTATATTCTCGGTATTGAGATGACCAAGAGATATACCCGCATTAATGTCTTTGACCTCCAGAACAGGCCACTTGGTGACACCCTGCAGATTGACATAGAACTTAACAAGGCACCTGATACTTTTGAGATCCTTAAGGGTGAAATTGACAAATTCATAGTAAAATACGATCTGGATAAAAACAGGATCCTGGGTGCAGGAGTATGCATTCCCGGTCTGATCAATAAAAAGAGTAACATAAATTACAGCTACCCAAATCTGGGTAATAAACCTCTTGATGTCATCTTCAGCGAACTTCTGGATATTCCTGCATATGTGGAGCACGACACAAAGACCATGGCCCTGGGCGAATCATGGTTCGGACTTGCAAGGAATAAGTCAAATGTATTGTGCCTGAATGTAGGGTCAGGAATCGGACTTGGCATGATAATGAACGGGGAGCTATACCAGGGTTTTTCAGGCTTTTCAGGAGAGTTTGGCCATATACAGATTGACTCTGACGGAGAGTTATGTGATTGCGGCAAGATCGGGTGCCTTGAAACGGTGGCATCAGGATCGGCAATTGTGGCAAAGGCAAAAAGTAAAATCGGAGCAGGAAAAAACTCAATTATTAAAAAGCTGGTTAATGATGATATAGAAAAGATCAATTTACCTGTTATCATAAAGGCAGCCCATCAGGGAGACCAGTATGCCATCGAGCTGATAGAAGAGTCAGGAGGATATCTTGCCTGGGGTATGGCAATACTGATACATCTCCTGAATCCCGAGCTAATCATTATCGGAGGTGATATGGCTGGTGCAGGCAATCTTCTTTCCGACCCTGTAAAGCAAAAACTCAATAAATATACTATTAACCGGATAAGACAGGATACCACCATATATATATCAGAGTTGAAAGAGCATGCCGGACTTCTCGGAACAATTCCGGTTGTCATGACCAACCTGTTGTCTAATGAACCAAATATTAATAATCACAATAATCCCGTACAAATATGATACTTCAACCGATCGACTGGGCCATAGTGGCATTATTTTTTGTAATTCTTTTATCTATAGGTTATTTCGCATCCAGACAGGCCGGGAAAAGCACTACCAACTTTTTTCTTTCAGGACGTAATATGCCCTGGTGGTTGCTGGGAGTTTCAATGGTTGCGACAACCTTTTCAGCCGACACACCAAACCTGGTTACCGATATGGTCCGTACCGGAGGTGTGGCGAGCAACTGGCTTTGGTGGGCATTCCTGCTTACCGGTATGGTGACTGTTTTTATATATGCCAAGTTGTGGAACCGCTCAAAGGTTATGACCGACCTTGAGTTCTACGAATTGAGGTACAGCGGTAAAATGGCAGCCTTCCTCAGAGGGTTCAGGGCAATATATCTTGGTTTCTTCTTCAATGTGATGGTTATCGCGACCGTATCGCTTGCTTTTATCAAGATAGCAGGTGTGATGCTGGGCCTGCAGCCTGCTCCCGCCCTGATAATTGCATCGGTGGTCGTTGTATTTTACAGCGGACTCGGGGGATTGAAGTCGATATTGTGGACAGACCTGTTCCAGTTCAGTTTTGCACTGTTCGGTGCAGTAATCGCAGCAGTTTATGTTACAAATTCACCTGAGGTCGGTGGACTATCGGCGCTGTTTTCACATCCGAATGTTGTCGATAAACTGAGTTTCATTCCCAGTATTTCGCAACCTGAACTTTTCCTTAGTATATTCCTTATTCCCCTTGCAGTGCAATGGTGGTCTGTATGGTATCCCGGAGCTGAACCAGGCGGAGGAGGCTACGTGGCACAAAGAATGCTCTCTGCCAAAAGCGAGGACCATGCGGTGGGAGCAACGCTTCTTTTCAACTTCTTTCATTATGCACTTCGCCCCTGGCCATGGATCATAGTGGCACTGGCCTCACTGATAGTTTTTCCTGATATCCAGTCAATGACTGAAAGGTTCCCGGATGTTGCCACGAGATATGTACAGGAAGACTTTGCATATCCTGCCATGCTGAGGGAATATCTGCCGGCGGGATTGCTCGGACTGGTGGTTGCTTCCCTCATAGCTGCATTTATGTCAACCACCGCCTCACATATCAACTGGGGATCATCATACCTTGTGAATGATTTCTACGGGCGCTTCTACAATCCCGGAGCAACTGAGAAACAAAAAGTAACCGTGGGCAGGATCAGCACGGTTTCAATAATGGTCTGTTCAGTTTTTCTGGCCCTTATATTGCAGAATGCTCTCCAGGCATTCCAGTACATTCTTATGATCGGTGCGGGAACAGGACTTATCTACATCCTCAGGTGGTTCTGGTGGAGGATCAACGCCTTCTCAGAAATTGCAGCTATGATTGCTGCCGTTTCCTTCTCCCTGATATTTATCGCTATCGAGAATTTCGGAATAATACATTTTGGTGACGGGGCTATCGAAGTGCTGGGCATTCCATCAACAGAAACCTACTGGGCAATGATCAGGTTCGTTGGGGTGGTGGTTCTTACAACTGCCACATGGATAATCGTTACACTTTTAACACAACCCGTCAGGGAAGAGACACTTCGTAACTTCTACCGCAAAATAAGGCCCGGGGGACCAGGATGGAAAGCTGTAGTGGACAGGGCCAGGACTGAAAATGTAGAGCTGCTAAAAGAAAAAGATCTTCGCTGGGATGTCCCTACAGGGATTCTGTGCATGATCCTGGGCAGTATTTCAATATATAGCATATTGTTCGCCATAGGGAACCTTCTTTACGGAAACATTACCTCCGGAATCATTTGCATTGTAATCATGGTCGTCTCATCATACCTGCTCTACCGATCATGGAATAAACTCAAATCAATTACCTGATAAAATTTAAACAGATGGACACTACTTTGCTTATCCTGGCTGCCGGACTTGGAAGCCGTTACGGAAGCCTTAAACAGATTGAACCTGTCGGGCCGGGAGGAGAGACAATAATTGATTATTCCGTATATGATGCCATAAAAGCAGGATTTGGAAAAGTTGTTTTTGTTATAAAGGAGGAGATAGAGAGCGACTTCAGGGAGAACCTTCTGAAAAGGTTTGAAAACAAAATAGAGACGGAGTATGTCTTTCAGGAGCTTCATATGCTGCCGGAGGGATACCATGTACCCGTCAACCGGAAGAAGCCATGGGGTACCGCCCATGCCATACTCATCTCAGAGAAGGCAGTAAAGACACCTTTTGCAGCAATCAATGCCGATGATTTTTATGGTTTTGAAGCTTTTAAAGCTATGTATGGTTTCCTTTCTCAAGATGAAACCGAAAACGACTATTGCATGATCGGATACCGGCTTGACAACACACTATCTGAGCATGGGACCGTATCAAGGGGTGTTTGCGAATTTGACAGTAATGATTTCCTGATTTCTGTATCCGAACTTACCAAAATAAAAAGGGAGGGCGACAGGATTGTATATTATGAAAATGACAAATCCTCTACCCTTCCGGCAGATGCAACAGTTTCGATGAATATGTGGGGTTTTAAGCAATCTGTCTTTAAAAAGATCAGGGAACGTCTTTCAGCTTTTCTTAATGAAAATATAGACGATTTAAAATCAGAATTCTATATTCCGACACTGGTTGACCAGCTGATACAGTCGGAAGAGGCCCGGGTAAAAGTTCTAAGAACCAATACCTCATGGTTCGGCATCACTTATAAGGAAGATAAGGAAACTGCTAAAAAGAGTATACTTCAAAAGATCGAAAAGGGTGAATATCCGCGAAAGCTTTGGACATAATTATGAGTAACTCCGGAATTAAAAAAATATTTGAACAGTTCAGTGCAGAGGGTACCCTGCTTGATGGCTCCCCTACCGGTTCGGGACATATTCATACTACATGGCTTATCAGAACGGCAGAAGAGGATAGACCTGATTATATTGTTCAAAAGATAAACCATATTGTATTCCCTCCTGTTGCCGAAATGATGGGTAATATTCAGAAAGTGACAGGTCACATCAGTGCCAAAAACAAAACCAGCACAAACGGGAAGGTCCTCGAAATAATAAAGACCAGGGCGGGAACCAGCTATTATACGGACCCGGAAGGCAATCACTGGAGGATGTACCGCAAAATCAGTCCCGGAATAAGCTATGATGTTGTTCCTAATAATAAAGTAGCCTTTGAGGCGGGCAGAGCATTCGGGAAGTTTATCGGCGATTTGAGGGATCTGCCGGCAAATGAGATCTATCCGGTCATACCCGGATTCAATTCGATGGAAATGCGTTTTGAACAGTTAAAAAAGGCTGTAAAAACCGATCCGCTGAAGCGGGTTTCAGAGGTAAAAAAAGAGATCGGCTATGCCTTTGACCGGATTGATGATATGCTTGTAATCTCCTCACTTGAAAAGGAGGGTAAGCTTCCGCAGAGAATAACCCATAATGATACAAAACTCAACAATGTTCTTTTCGACAATGATGATAAGGCTGTATGCGTCATTGATCTTGATACCGTAATGCCCGGACTGTCGCTGTATGATTTTGGAGATACCATAAGAACTGCCGCAAATACAGCAGAAGAAGATGAGCCTGACACCCGGAAAATCAATTTCAGCCTGCCCGTATTCAAAGCATATTCCGAGGGTTTTCTGAAAGAGACAATTTCTTTCCTGAACACTTATGAAACAGATCATCTGGCTCTCTCGGCACAATATATGACCTTCATAATGGGCATACGCTTCCTGGCTGATTATATCTTGGGCGATGTATATTATACCACCCGCTACAGCAATCACAACCTGGACAGGTGCAGGGCACAATTCCGCCTGATGCAGCTTATGAATGAAAAATATACGGACACCAGGAATATAATAAAACAGACCCTAGAAAAATACCGGACAGGAAATACAGGCAAGCCTTAAAAAGCCTTTTAGCCATGTAAGCTCTGTAAACTCTGTAAACTCTGTAAGCTCTGTAAGNTCTGTAAACTCTGTAAGNTCTGTAAACTCTGTAAGTTCTGTAAACTCTGTAAGTTCTGTAAACTCTTTAAGCTCTGTAACACCAGAATAATTCAATTCTCCAGGCTTGTAATGATAAGCGATCCGAAATATTGCCTCGAAGCAGCCGAAAGGCTTGACCGGGAAAATGGACTTTCTCTGTTCAGGGACAGGTTCTATATTCCGCCGGGCACCGTTTATATGGATGGAAATTCTCTCGGATTGCTGAGCAGGGATGCGGAAAGTTCTCTCTTAAGGGTCCTGGATGAATGGAAAACCAAAGGAATAGGTGGATGGATGGATGGCGAGACACCCTGGTTCTGGTTTGCCGAAAAAATGGGGGCCATGGCTGCTCCCCTGGTGGGAGCCGGTCCTGACGAGGTAATATTTACAGGTACCACTACCGTTAATATCCATACTCTTGTTGGAAGCTTTTATAAACCTGAAGGCAAAAGGAGAAGAATAATTGCAGATGAGCTTAATTTTCCTTCAGATATATATGCACTGAAGGGTCAATTGAGATTACGCGGAATTGATCCTGATGAAAACCTTATTCTTACCCGGTCAGATGATCGCGGGCATCTAAATGAGGATGAAATTATTGCACAAATGGATGACCGGGTAGCCCTTGTGTTCCTGCCTTCTGTCCTTTACCGGAGCGGTCAGCTTCTGGATATTGAAAAAATAGCTTCGGCCGCCAGTGAAAGGAATATCCCGGCAGGATTCGACTGCAGCCACTCAGCCGGTGTGGTGCCGCATAAATTCAATGAATGGGGAGTCGATTTTGCCCTGTGGTGCAGTTACAAGTATCTGAACGGCGGACCGGGTGCAGCAGCATTTCTTTATGTCAATAAAAAGCATTTCACCCTGGAACCCTCACTGCCCGGTTGGTTCGGGAGTGATAAAGAGAAGCAGTTTGAAATGTCGACAGACTTCAGTCCGGCTCCCCATGCGGGACGGTGGCAGATTTCATCGCCCGGAATACTGGGCTCGGCTCCTATGGAGGGGGCATTGAAGATCACCATGGAGGCAGGTATTGAAAGTATCAGGGAGACCTCACTCAAGCTAACCGATTTTCTGGCAGGTTCATTGCAAACCAGGCTTATAAGCAAGTATCCGGAGTTCAGTATTATAACGCCTTCCGAGCCTCACCGAAGAGGGGGACATATTGCTATTTCACACCCAGATGCGGTCAGGATCAACGAAGCCATGCTGGCAAGAGGTATTATTACCGACCTGCGTCCGCCCGATATAATAAGGATCGCCCCGGTCCCTCTATACAATAGATATGAAGAGGTCTTCCGGGTTGTCAACTCCATTTTGGAGATAATGGATTCCGGAGTCACTTAAGAACATATCCGGCCGTAATCAATTGCCCTCTCTTATTTGTATACGGGACTGATCCACTCTTCGAACGGGTGATACTTGCTCTCTGCAGCCCAGCGTATCCCGCGCTTTTGCATTTCGAGTACTTCATGGACTTCAAAATCTCCTATTACATGCCCCAAAGCCGAATAGAACACACGTCCTTTTGCATAATACTTTTTCCATACCTGCGGAATAACTGCACCGCCTATCCAGTTTGCATGTTCGTCTGTAAAAGTAGTTGTAGCCAGTACCTTCACATTGGGATCGACATGCATAAAATACTGTTCCGACTTGATGTCAAAATCGGCGAGGCCCCTTGTTACCATATCGTCATGGTCGGTAATATTGACCCGGTAATCAATAATACCCCCGGGATGGGATACCCATTGGCCACCAACCATAAACTGATATTCCACATTGTTCCTGAATGAATCTCCCAAACCACCGTGCCAGCCAGCGATTCCGCAACCGTTACGTATTGCATTGAGCAATCCCTTCTCCTGGTCGCCTGTGATCTGGCCCATGGTCCATATCTGCACAACAAGGTCGAGCGACGACATAAGGTCCTCATCCAGATAAATATCCAGGTTGTCCGATACCGTTACATCGGCACCCTCACTCTTCAACCAGGGCACAAACAGGTCTCTGCTTGGCACTGGATCATGGCCTTCCCATCCTCCGTACACGAACAACACTTTTTTCCCTTTAAGAGTCGGTTCAGGGGTGTTGTGCAACAGTACCGATGGCCCGGCCTTCAGTGAGCCGGAGCCCAGCAGGACTGCTCCGCCGGCAAGAAAAGTATTACGGATAAACTTTCTCCTTGAAGATATTTGTTTGTTCATAACTGATTTATTTATTGTTAGTTAGATTTATTGCTAGTTAGATTTATTGTATGATTAATTGTTTTTAATTATTATTTCCACCCTATCATTTCACAATCCTGATCACGGGCAAACTTGCATACACCTTCAATATTTTTCAGTTTATTCATAATCAGGGCAGGCTTGTTCGATGTTTAAATTATAAATATATAATATATTCATCGAATCTTATATCAAAGTTTTAAATAATCCATTATTTATGTATTTTTAAAAATTCTATCCAAACCTAAAATTCAACCTGTAATAATACCTGAACTATGGAGGTCTCCTCAATTACCAGAAAACTAGACAAACTTTATGAATTTGACCGTGAACCCGTTACCAAAAACAAACTGCAGGGAATTGGCAATTTCCTTGGTATTTATGCCGGCGAACATGTTGCAGGCACTGAGTTTGTTATCGGTATCCTTTTTGTCGCTCACGGGGTGTCTGTATCCGATCTTTTTATCGGGGGATTAATAGGCAACCTGCTTGCGGTACTGACCTGGGCTTTTATCACCTCGCCAATAGCAGTAAAAGAGCGTCTTTCGCTCTACTGGCAGCTCAGGAAAATTTGCGGACCGGTTCTCGTGTTTATCTATAATATAGTGAACGCCCTGATGTTCTGTTTCCTTGCAGGAGCCATGGTTGCAGTGTCGGCCACCGCAGTTGGTATTCCATTCAATATAACGATGCCTGCCCTGGGCGACCTCTATCCGAACAGTGTAGGCTGGGTTATAACGGTAATATTTGTAGGGGCAGTAATAACAACCATTGCCATATTGGGCTTTGAATCGCTGGCCCGGTTTGCAAAGATTGCCGCTCCCTGGATGTTCCTGATATTCGTTGCGGCAGCTATCAACACCTTTCCAAAACTTGGCATCCAAAGCAACCTTAGCAATTTCTGGCAGGTAGCCAATGATACCATATGGACGGGGGTTGCCAGGGAGGGACAATCGCAGTTCACCATCTGGCACATAATATTCTTCACCTGGGTTGCCAATGCCGCTATGCATCTTGGTATGTCAGACCTTTCGATATTACGCTATGCTAAAAAATGGTACTACGGTTTTGCATCATTTGTTGGCATGTACCTTGGGCACTATATTGCATGGATAGCATCAGGTGTTTTATATGCGGCGGCTACAAGTGATGCTCCGGGACCTGTTGCATACCAGGCTGTAGGTATAGCAGGGGCTATATGTGTGGTGATAGCCGGTTGGACCACGGCCAATCCGACCCTTTACAGGG
>SL_3KL_010_SEDDRAFT_10001639_pt1 | contig 20428 bp, 21 predicted proteins | sample SodLakKL_010_SED_2_FD_10381 | JGI IMG/M metagenome (IMG submission 10381) | reverse complement strand
ATCAAGCCGGTCGAAGTCGTTGAGGATGCCATCGGCGAGCGAGTGCACCTGGTCGAGTTCCAGGAAATCGGCAGGTCGGAACTCGGCATTGCCGCCTTCGGCCTCAATGGCCGCCACCACCGCCTCGCCGCGCTCCGCATTGCGGCCATGGACAATGACGTGATAGCCCATTGCACCAAGCCGGACGGCCACCTCCTCGCCCAGACCCTGGGTCGAACCGGTAACCATCGCCACAGGCGCCGGATGCTCGTTCGGCGATGGGGAAGCCGGCCCGCTCTCGGCGGTCGGCGCATCCCCGCCATTTCCGCACGCCGCAAGCAGCAATGTCGCGCTGCTGAACAGCAACATTTGCAAAAAAGTCGGGTAAATCGGCTTGTCTCGATCGGACATGGACAGAGCTCCTGTTGAATGGATGGGTGGCGAAGCGCCGGGCACTTTTGCCACTTCGTGATGAACATCGACCACAGATTACACGGCCTGCTGCCAGCAGCGCCATTCACACAATGCCGCACGAAGAATCCCTTTTTGCGCCGCTGACTCGCAGCGCGTTATATTAGTTGGCTTGACCCGGGATTCCATCAGCAGCATGAAATCGATCTCCGTTCGCGGTGCACGCACCCATAATCTGGCCAATATCGATCTGGAATTACCCCGGGATCAGTTGATCGTGTTCACCGGGCTGTCGGGCTCGGGCAAGTCCTCGCTGGCCTTCGATACCATTTATGCCGAGGGGCAGCGCCGCTACGTCGAGTCGCTGTCGTCCTACGCGCGCCAGTTCCTGTCGATGATGCAAAAGCCCGATGTCGACCACATCGAAGGCCTGTCGCCGGCCATCTCCATCGAGCAGAAGGCGGCCAGTCACAATCCGCGCTCAACCGTGGGCACGGTCACCGAGATCCACGACTACCTGCGCCTGATGTACTCTCGCGTCGGCACGCCGCGCTGTCCCGAGCACGACGAGGTGCTCGACGCCCAGACCGTCTCGCAGATGGTCGATACCGTGCTCAACCAGCCCGAAGGCACCAAGCTGATGCTGCTCGCACCCGTGGTACGCGGGCGCAAGGGCGAGCATGTGCAGGTACTCCAGGAACTGCGTGCTCAGGGTTTCGTGCGCGCCCGGGTCAACGGCCGGGTCATCGACCTGGATGACGAGCTGCCGAAACTGGAACTGCGCAGGAAACACGACATCGATGCGGTGGTTGACCGGTTCCGGGTCCGTCCGGACTCCGGATCGGGCTCCGGCACAGGCCTGGCACAGCGACTGGCCGAAAGTTTCGAAACTGCACTCGCCCTGGCCGAAGGACTGGCCGTGGTTGCCCCGATGCCTGCCCCGGGCGCCGATCCGGGAGATGCGGGCTCCGAAATGCTGTTCTCGGCTCGCTACGCCTGCCCGGTCTGCGACTACAGCCTGCCCGAGCTCGAACCACGCATGTTCTCGTTCAACAACCCCAACGGGGCCTGCGAGGTATGCGATGGGCTGGGAATCAAGCAATATTTCGATCCCGAGCGGGTGGTTGCCAACCGGGAACTCTCGCTGGCCGGTGGCGCCATTCGCGGCTGGGACCGACGCAATGCCTATTACTTCCAGCTCATCCAGTCCCTGTCGAAACATTACGGCTTTGATATCGAGACCCCGTTTGGTGAGCTGCCGGAGAAGCTGCAGGCGACCATCCTTTACGGCAGCGGCGACGAGAAGATTGCTTTTCGCTACCTCTCCGAGCGCGGCTCCCAGGTGCGCAAGCACCCGTTCGTCGGCATCATTCCCAACCTGGAGAAACGCTACCGGGAGACTGAATCGCGCATCGTCCGCGAGGAGCTGTCACGCTACATCTCCACCCGTTCGTGTCCCGAGTGCCACGGTCAGCGGCTGGGGCGCGCGGCAAGACACGTGTTCATCGCCAGCCATTCGCTGCCCGAAATCTCGAGCTGGTCGGTCGAGCGATGCCTGGAATTTTTTGAACGCGTCGAACTGGAAGGCTGGCGCGGGGAGATTGCCGGCCGCATCCTCAAGGAGGTTCGGGAACGACTGCACTTCCTGGTCAATGTCGGGCTGGACTACCTCACCCTGGACCGCCAGGCCGATACGCTTTCGGGTGGCGAGGCCCAGCGTATCCGTCTGGCCAGCCAGATCGGCGCCGGACTGGTCGGCGTGATGTATGTGCTCGATGAGCCTTCCATCGGCCTGCACCAGCGTGACAACGCCCGCCTGCTCGAAACACTCACTCGACTGCGTGACCTGGGCAACACGGTCATCGTCGTCGAACACGACGAAGACGCGATCCGCACGGCCGACCACGTGGTCGACATCGGGCCGGGCCCCGGAGTGCACGGCGGAAAAATCGTCTATAGCGGCAGCCCGGAGGGGCTGATCGATTGCACTGAGTCGATGACCGGCGACTACCTTTCGGGTCGTCGAGAGATCTCGATTCCGGACAAACGCCAAAAACCGGACAGGAAACGCCTGCTCCGGCTCGAGGGGGCAACCGGCAATAATCTCAAGTCGGTCAACCTGGAACTCCCCGCCGGGCTGTTCGTGTGTGTGACTGGAGTATCGGGTTCGGGCAAGTCGACGCTGATCAATGACACCCTCTACAAGCTGCTGGCCCGGGAGCTCAACAGCGCTTCGGAATCGCCCGCATCGCATGAGCGGTTTTCGGGCCTGGAGCTGTTCGACAAGGTAGTCGATATCGACCAGAGTCCGATTGGACGTACCCCGAGATCCAACCCGGCCACCTATACCGGCCTGTTTACCCCTATCCGCGAGCTGTTCGCCGGCACACAGGAAGCACGTGCGCGCGGCTACAAGCCGGGCCGCTTTTCTTTCAACGTCAAGGGCGGACGTTGCGAGGCCTGCCAGGGCGATGGCGTCATTCGCGTCGAAATGCACTTCCTCCCCGACATCTTCGTGCCCTGCGACGTCTGCCAGGGCAAGCGCTACAACCGCGAAACCCTGACCGTCACCTACAAGGGCAAGAGCATCCACGAAGTGCTGGACATGACGGTCGAGGACGCCCTGGAGTTCTTCCAGCCGGTACCGGCGGTTGCGCGCAAGCTGCAGACCCTGATGGATGTGGGGCTGAGCTACATCCAGCTCGGCCAGAGTGCGACGACTTTGTCGGGCGGCGAAGCCCAGCGCATCAAGCTGGCGCGGGAGTTGTCAAAGCGAGACACCGGCCAGACTCTTTACATCCTCGACGAACCCACAACCGGCCTGCACTTCCACGACATCAAGCACCTGCTCGAAGTCCTGCACCGCCTGCGCGATGAGGGTAATACGGTCGTGGTGATCGAGCACAACCTCGACGTCATCAAGACGGCCGACTGGCTCATCGATCTGGGGCCCGAGGGCGGCGAGCGGGGTGGCGAGATCATTGCCACGGGCACTCCCGAGCAGGTGGCGCGTGCGAAAGGATCGTGGACAGGCGAGTACCTGGCTGATGTTTTGGGGATCAAGAGGAAAAAAACAGCCTGATGAACACGAGCCCTTGAGCGGGCTCGAATGACCAAGGACCAAAACCTGTTCGGCCGAGTTTCTTACATTGAAAATTGATCATTGAACATTGGTTGAAAATTGGTGCTTGGTCATTGGAAATTCCGGCCAGGCCGGCCACCACAGCGCTACAATGACGCCGCATACACCTCCGAAAGCCACCTAATGTCAGAATTCATCACCAACTTAACAGTCCGCTGGGGCGACATGGACTCCTTCGGTCATGTCTCCAATGCGGTTTTCCTGCGCTACCTGGAGGAAAGCCGGGCGCAGTGGATGGAGTCGGTGCCGAGTCACTGGCAGGGCGAGGAAACGGGGCCGGTGGTGGCCAATATCAATATCAACTACCGTCAGCCGCTGCACTGGCCTGCTGAAATCGAGGTCACCCTCAAGCCGCTGTCACCCGGTCGGTCCTCCATCAAGCTGGAACACGAGGTTCGAAGCAAGCGCCGCGAAGGGGGACAGCAAAGCGTTTTTGCCGATGCCACCTGCACGCTGGTCTGGATCGACAAGAAAACCGGTGAACCAATCCCGCTGCCCGGCTGCATAAGGGATCTGGGAAAAGCCTGATCAGTCCTCCAGAAACTGAACGCCGAGTCGCACCACTTCGCTGTCATCAGTGTCGATCCAGCGCACCTCAGCCGGTTGGGGACCGAGGCTCGCCACCTTCACGGTACAACGTGCACCTTGCTCGACTCCGTCAACCGGCTTGCGATTGAGCAATACGAGCCGAAGGCCGCCACGCGACTCCTCGCTCGGCAGGGCCGCAATCTCAGGCGCAAACCGGCCATCCTCCCCGGAAAACTGAACCATCACGATCTCGGTCGGATCGGGTGGGTATCGCAGGTAGCGGCGCCGCTCGTCTTTTTTTCTGTCAGCCATCGATTTCCTCTCCCTGCAGGCTTGAGTGATTGGCGCGCCGGATTGATCCGGTGCTTTCCGTCAGCATAGGCATACACGACCACGACCGCAAGCTTGGCCAGCCCGCAATCACTTCTGCTTGAGGCGCTCGACCAGCATGTGCAAGGTTGCCTGGGTCGGCTCGGCGAACCAACCCTCCACGAAACTGCTGATGTCCATCGCGTCACCGTCGTCGAACAGACCGGCAAGGTCGGCGCGGCACAAGCGACGAGTGCCCTGCATGGCATGGCCAGGCAACTGCAACAGGTTGCGGCACCAGGCCACCGCACGATCAACCACCTGGTCTGGCGGGGCGAGTTCATCAATCAACCCGATTTCCAGTGCTTCTCCCGCCGGAATCATCTCGCCGGCTACTAGATGACGCTCGGCGGGATAAGGCCCGATCAGGCGCACCAGTGCTCGATGAATGACAGGCGGCACCACCAGCCCAACCTGAACCTCGTTGAGCCCGAGGCGGAAGTCACCCTCGGCCTGGACCCGGTAATCGGCAAAGAGCGCAATGACGGTCCCACCGGCCGGACTGTGCCCGGTCAATGCCGTAACCACTGGAATCTCGGACCTCGCGAGGCGCTCCAACAGCCCGAAAAAGGCCTGCCAGAACTCTGCCATACCTGCCTCGTCGAGAGTAAGCAGTTCCGGAACGTCCAGGCCAGCCGAAAAAAGCCCCGGCTTTCCCGACAGCACCAGTGCCCGCGCATCGTCGGCCTGAGCCTGGGCAATCGCGTCATCCAGATTCCTGACCAGCGCCGGGTTGAGCGCATTGACTGGTGGGCGCGCCAGTCGCAATTCCACGATATCGCCGGCGTGTTCGATTTTCTCGAGCATGTTGCTCCTGCAAGTTGATTGCCAAGGCCTTCATTATGCCTCAGCGTCACGGTGGCGACGGGTTCTGCACCCGATCGATATTCTCGGAATAGCGCCTTCAATCGCCGGCCCTGTCATTCGATAATCTGGGATAATGAAGCGGATATTTTCAATGAGTACCGGACATGATCCGAATCCAGTTCCTCGCCGCTGCCATGCTCCTGCTGGGGCTCAACCTCGCATTGGCCGACTCCCCCTTGAAGTTCGAAGATCCCTGGTCTCCGCTGGCACCTCCGGGACGGACCATGGCCGGCTTCGTGACCATTCACAACCAGGGTGATGCCGACATCACCCTGGTCGACGCGACCAGCCCGCAGTTCGGTCGGATCGAGCTTCATACCATGACCATGGACGAAGGCGTCATGCGCATGCGCCGTCTCGATGAACTGGTGGTGACCAGTGGACGAAAGGTGGTGCTGCAACCAGGCGGGCGCCACCTGATGCTGTTCGAACCGGAGGGCAGTTTCGAGGACGGCGATACCATCAACGTCGACTTGATCGACAGCGACGGAAATCAACACAGCGTCGGTCTGCGGGTCAGACCCAGAGACTGACCGTCGCCTCTTCAGGGAGCAACTGCCCGCTCCCCAGAAAGCCAATACCCGGATCGTTCGGTTATCAAACCGGCATGGCTGCATGACCGATTTGCATTTACCATTGATCCGGTCACCTTGACCGGATCGAATGCGTGTTCGAAACCGAACCGACCACCACCGCCCTGTTGCTCGCTGCATTCGGCTTCCTGCTGCTGCTCAGCGTGCTGTTCAGCCGGGCATCGGAACGCATCGGCATCCCCGTCGTCCTGGTCTTTCTGCTGATCGGGCTGCTGGTCGGGTCACGGCTGCCCGAACACTTTATAAATTTCGAGATCGCATTTCGCATCGGCACGATGGGCCTGGTGCTGATCCTTTTCGATGGCGGACTCAACACGCCCTTCCGGCAGGTACGACAGCACCTGGCGCCGGCTTCGCTACTGGCAACGGTGGGTGTTGCCGGAACGGCCGCACTGGTGGCCACCGTCGCCTGGCTGCTGGGCCTGGGCTGGATGGAAGCCTTGTTGCTGGGAGCAATCGTCTCCTCGACCGACGCGGCGGCTGTGTTTTCCTCACTGCGTGGTTCGGGCGTCCAGCTCAGGCGCAAGGTCGGCGCAACACTGGAACTGGAGTCGGGCCTCAACGATCCGATGGCGGTCATTCTGACCCTGACCTTGACGGCACAGCTGGTCACCGGCGGACCATTCACTCCGCTGGCGTTCATCGGCGAGGTGATCCTGCAACTGGCCGTGGGGCTGGTCGCCGGACTGTTGATCGGGTGGCTTGGCACCCGACTGCTGGGCCGTATCCGCGTCCCTGCCGCCGGGCTCTATCCCGCGCTCACACTGGCGCTGGCTTTGCTGGCGTTCGGCCTTCCGACCCTTTTCATGGGCTCGGGCTTCCTCGCCGTCTACATCGCCGCGTTGATGCTTGGCAACCAGCGCCTGCCCTATCGATCGGGCATTCTGCGCGTACACGACGCCATGGCCTGGCTGGCGCAGATCTCCATGTTCCTGGTGCTCGGCCTGCTTGCCATTCCGGAACTGCTGGTCTCGGCCGGCTGGCGCGGACTGGTGCTGGCCCTGGCACTGGCCTTCATCGCTCGCCCCCTTATGGTTGCGCTTTGCCTGGTGCCGTTCCGCTACAGTGCGCGCGAGACCGGCTTCGTATCCTGGGTCGGCCTGCGTGGCGCTGTTCCGATTCTGCTGGCCACGTTCCCTGTGCTGGCCGGAGTCGACGGCAGCCAGCAGCTGTTTCACCTGGTTTTCTTCATCGTTGTCGTCAATGCCCTGATCCCGGGTGCGACGGTGGGCTGGGCCGCACGGCTGCTCGGAATGGAGCGTGCCGGCAGGGAGCGTCCGACCCCGGTACTCGAGATCAATGCAATCGACAGTCTGCCGGTACAAATCATCTCATTCAGACTGGACCCGGCCGCCATGGCCACGGGTAACCGTGCCGGCATGCTGCCCTTGCCGCTCGGCGCCGATATCCTGCTCCTGGTTCGCGGAAAGCAGGCGTTACCCGTCGATGCCGATACGGTACTGGAAGCCGACGACCATGTTCACATCATGGTGCGACCGGAAGACAAGCGGAGCGTGGAATTGCTGTTCGGACTTCGCGAAGAGGACTGACCGGTCCGGTCACAAGCCGGGGTTCACCCTTCGCTCGGGCAGACCGCGCTGAGTTGCATGAGGATCGCCGCCGTCGCACCCCACACCAGACGTGGCGTTGTTGCCATCGATATCAATTCCCACCGATGCCTGCCACGAATGACGTGATGTCGCCGATAGCTGTCAGGGCAAGCCACTGTCTTCCAGGGGAGCCCGAACACCGAATCGACCTCGCTCGGACAGGGCACGGGCTCGGGATCGCCATGGATCAATGCAACCACCGGCACCACCCGGAAACCGGTAATCGTGTCGAATCGATCCAGCAGCCCCAGTGGCCGAATATGGGCCGCCCCGATACCCACTTCCTCGGCAGTTTCACGCAAGGCCGTCTGCAAGGGAAAGTCTTCGTCATCCTGGCGCCCGCCGCCGGGGAGCGACACCTGGCCGGCGTGACGCGGCAGGTGGCGACTACGCACCGTCAGAAGAATCTCCGGCTCGTCCCGATCGAGTATCGGAATCAGCACGGCAGCAGCACGCGGCCGCCATGCCGCCCCGGCGGGCGGCTGGTAACCATGGACGGGGATGTCGTCGAGCCGGCTGTCGAGAGGATGCAGGGAACGGGCCAGATGCTCGATCCGGCCGCGCAATCTATTCATCGAACAATCGCTGCGCCCTGCGGGGCAATTCATTCATGATGATACGGCGTTGCTCGTGCGTGTAGCTCAGCCAGGAGGCTATTTCTTCACCGCTGCGGAAACACCCCACGCAAAGATCACCGGGACCCAGCGTGCAGGTCCCGATGCAAGGGGATTGGATTTCCGGCAGTAGTCCGGCTGAATCGCTCATCGGGTCTTGTTACTGGCCCGGGGCTTGAGCCGCCTCGTCCATGTCTTCAGGCTCGCCGATCTTGACCAGGCGGATATCGAACTGCAGCGCCTCGTTGGGGCCGATCATCGGCGGATCGCCGCGAACACCAAATGCCAGTTCCGGCGGCAGAAAGACCTGCCACATGTCCCCTTCACGCATCAACGGGAGCACTTCCTGCCAGCCCTCGATGACGGAACCGACCTGGAAGACGGCGGGGACGCCGCGACGGAAGGAACTGTCGAACTCTCGGCCATCGATCTTGGAGCCACGGTAGTGAACGGTAACCACATCATCCATGCTGGGTCGCGCACCGTCACCTTCCTCGATGACTCGATACTGCACACCGCTGGGCAGAGAAACGATACCCGTACGGGAACTGTTTTCCTCCAGGAACTGTTCCGCCCGAACCTGGTTCTCTTCAGCCAGTTGCTGGAAGGCTTCCATCCGCTCCTGGCGAATCTTTTCCTGCAACGCCATCATCAACTGGCGCATCTCGTCAACTTCGAGTCGCGGTTCCTGCTGATCGTAAGCATCGCGCACCGCCTGGAAGACTGCCTCCAGATCAAGATCGATATCGTAGCTGCGCAGTTCCGATCCAAACTCGTAGCCAATGGAATAACCGAGTTTGCCGGCTTCGGAGTCCAGATCCTGGGCCGCCACCTGGGCGGCAAAGAGCGAGGCCGCAACCAGGGCCGGGATTGACTTGTACATGCTGCCTCCAACTTAGAAAGCTTGATTGGGAGTGAACGAAAAAGGAGCCATTGTACCTGACCGCTCCGGCTCCTGGCCATGAGCAAACGGCCCGGATCACATCCTGAGCCGGCACCGCAACTGCGAGGCAATCAATTGACCCGATCTCACTGGAAACGGTTCCCATCCACCATGAGGTTAATTTTACCGCTATATAGGTAATATTCACTCATATCTCGCACGCCTCAACCATAACTTACTGATATCAATGACCCTTTGTCCTGGCACAAATATTGCCTCATGACTGCTAACTGACAACCGCAAACCTTTCAACGCACAGGAGCCAAGGACATGGGCATCTTTTCCCGAATGGGTGACATCATCAACGCCAACCTCAACGCCGCACTGGAAAAGGCCGAGGACCCGGAAAAAATGATTCGCCTGATGATTCAGGAGATGGAGGACACTCTGGTCGAGGTCCGCTCGGCTACCGCCAAGTGCATTGCCGAGAAGAAGGAACGCACCCGTCTGCTCAAGCGCCTGGAACAGCAGCGTATCGACTGGGAGCGCAAGGCCGAACTGGCACTCGGAAAGGACCGCGAGGATCTCGCTCGCGCCGCCCTGGCCGAAAAGACCGCACTGACCGATCGGATCGGCTACCTGAACGAAGAGCTGACGCACTACGAGGATCAGCTGGCCAAGTACGACGAGGATATCGGCAAGCTGCAGGCCAAGCTCACCGATGCCCGCAATCGTCAGCGCGCCCTGGTCATGCGCCATCGTTCGGCCAACGATCACCTCAAGGCGAAGAAGCATATCCACAACGACAGAATCGACGAGATGCTGCATCGCTTTGACGCCGCCGAGGAACGGATCGAGCGTATCGAGTCCGAATCCGAGGCGCTGGACATGGGCCGCAAGGGCCAGTCGCTGGAATCGGAGTTCCGCAAGCTGGAGCAAGATGAGCGGGTCGAGGCCGAACTTGCGCAACTCAAGTCGAAACAAAAGCAAGGATAAGCCGCCATGTGGATCGACAGCCTGTTTCCCCTGCTGGTCATCTTCCTGGTCATCGTTGCCCCGATCTGGCTGATTCTGCATTACGCAACTCGCAACTCGGTCAGCAGAAGACTGAACAGCAAGGATGAAGCCCTGCTCGAGGAACTCAGCGAGAGCGCACAGCGCATGGAAGATCGTATCCGGACGCTTGAGCGCATCCTCGATGCCGACACCCCTGAATGGAGAAACCGGACATGAATGACCGTTACACGGAGCGCCCCAACCGAAACCGGCTCTACCGCGACAAGGACCGTGCCATTCTCGCCGGCGTCTGTGCCGGCCTGGCCGACTGGACCGGCGTCAACCGGGTGGCACTGCGCCTGATCGTGGTCCTCCTGGCCATCCCGTTCACAGCGGTCATGGTGATTGGGTATCTGGTCATGTGGATACTGGTGCCCAAGCGCCCGCGCAACCTCTACCGCGACAAGCAGGAAGAACAGTTCTGGCGGGAGGTGCGCCGCGCGCCACGCGACGGTGTCGGCCAGCTCAACCGACAGTTCCGTGATCTTGACGATCGTCTGCAGCGTATGGAAGCCTGGTTGACTTCGAGAGAGTACCGCATCGACCGGGAACTGCGCGACTGAGAGCAGACCTGCATCGAAGGGAGAACGACATGCATGTCATCGCCATCATTGCCGCCTTGCTCATCATGATTCCGGCCGCCCTGGCCGGAATCGTCTCGGGCCTGGCACAGTGCCTCAGCCACCGCCCGGACTTCACCGCCGTCATCGAACAGGCCGATGCATTCCTGGCCGTCCTGGGCCCCTTCGGCGCCGGCCTGCTGCTGGTCGCGTCCAGCCTGTTTGCACTCATCGTCCTCATCATGGCCGCCGTGACCCTCCTCAACCGAACTTCCTGACCCCCACCCCGCGCAAACCGCCCAAGCGGAGTTGACTGGAGCGGTATCGGTTTCCGGGACGGGGAATGTGCTGGGGACCACCCAAAGGCATGGCCCGCAGGATGCGTGGAGACCGCAGGCCGGAACGCATGCTAAACAAGATCCGCTCCACCGGTGGGGATCAATTCACCTTGTCCAGCATGCGTTCCGCTTCGCTCCACGCATCCTGCGGGCCGTGCCTTCGACCAAACGACCAAACCAACAGAACTTACAATACCCGCAAGCCCCAACCGGATTTCATCATGACCTTCGACAACCTCCTGATCAACAACAAGGACCAGGTGCGCACCATTACCGTCAACCGCCCTGACAAGCTCAACGCGCTCAATCGCCAGACCCTGCTGGAGTTGCAGCAGGCGATCATCAAGGCCCATGGCGACGACGCGGTTCGAGTCATCGTGATCACGGGCTCCGGCGAGAAGGCGTTCGTGGCCGGCGCCGATATAAGCGAGATTCAGGCGCAGTCTGCAGTTCAAGCGCGTGCATTCTCGGCCATGGGCCAGAATCTGATGAGCCTGATCCAGTCACTGGACAAGCCGGTCATCGCCGCAATCAACGGATTCGCCCTGGGCGGCGGCATGGAACTGGCGCTGGCCTGTCACCTTCGCATCGCCTCGAACAACGCCCGCCTGGGGCTGCCGGAGATCAAGCTGGGCATCATGCCGGGCTTCGGCGGCACTCAGCGCCTACTCCGGCTCGTCGGTACCACGCGCGCCCTGGAGATGAGCCTGACCGGCGAACCGATCTCCGCGGAACGCGCCCAGGAACTGGGTATCGTCAACAGGGTGGTGACCAGCGACGAACTGGCATCGGCCGTCCTTGGCCTGTCGGGCTCACTGGCCGAAGCGGCGCCGGAAGCCGTGCGCGGCATCCTTCAGGCCATCAACCAGGGTACCGATACCGACCTCAATACCGGCCTGGCGCTGGAAACGGCACGCTTTGCCCTGTGCTGCGCCACCGAGGACATGAAAGAAGGCACCGGCGCGTTTCTCGAAAAGCGCAAACCCGAGTTCAAGGGAAGGTAAACCGACGGGTCGTGACCCGAACGGGCGACCTCAGGGGTCGCCCGGCTGCCAGCCCCCCGGCCCCTGATAGGCCAGTTCGCCGGCTTCCACGCGAATGTCGAGCCGGTTTTCCGGTGGCGGCAGCGGACAGGTGGTGAACTCGTTGAAGGCACAAGGCGGGTTGTAAGCCCGATTGAAGTCCAGCGTGATGCGGCCCTCGACCGGCTGGTCGGCATAAAGGAACCGGCCGAGACCGTAGGTCTCGCGGCCGGAGGTGCGGTCGGCGAAAATGATGAACAGTTCCTCGTCGTTCTCGTCTCCGACCGCCTCGAGACTGAAGCGACGCTCCCCGATATCGAACACGGCGCGACCTAGATTGGGCTCGTCGAGCAAATCGCCGAGCACGCTGGCAATCGGAATCGTGGTACCGGGTTCGTGGTACTCGAAGTCCGCCTCGATCACCCAGTCGGGATCGAAGTCGAAGTACTCCAGGCCGACAAAACCGCTGCGCGGCTCCGCCTCCGGCCAGCGGGTTCGCACCGCCAGCGCACCGTCGCGCGAAATGATCTGGAAGCGCACCGTATCGGCCGACACAAGCACTGGATCGTCGCCATCGGCAGGATGCAGGCGCGCACGTTCGACGCCGTGCCCATCGACTTGCACGTCACTGCCGGGCGCCGGTTCGAACTCGGCAACACCGGCCTCGACGTGCAGATCGCCCCAGTGCCCGGGGCCGGTCGGCATCACGATGTCCATGTCGTCATCGCTGCCCACGCGCCAGACACCGTCATCGACGAAATCCAGGCCGACCAGGCTGAGCCAGCCATAGGGCTCGGTCAATCGGTCAAATCGACGCTCGCGCCAGTCGATCACCGCCGCCTCGAGCTCGGCTGCACTGGTGCCTTCCGCCTCGCTTTCGAACGCGTCACCGCACCCGGCCAGCAAAAATTGCACCGCCACAAGTGATATCGCGAGCACTCTCATATCCATCGACCTCCTGTGAACCTGGATGCGAGTTGAACACCATCAGAAGTCTGCCCGACCGCGGCTGGCGGGAAACTACGCACATTCCCGTACCCAAGGTGGAAAAGCAACCGGATCGTTTCAGTCAGGCACGACCATAGACGTCTTCCAGGCGTTCAATATCGTCCTCGCCGAAATAGTTGCCGGTCTGAACCTCGATTATTTCGACATTATCCTCGCCCGGATTCTCCAGTCGGTGAATGCTGCCGACCGGTATCTGGACCGTCTCACCGGCACCCAGCATGAATTCATCGTCATCGACTCGAACCTTCGCCTGGCCACCGACCACGGTCCAGTGTTCGCTGCGGTGCTGGTGACGCTGCAGCGAGAGTATTCCGCCCGGGCGCACGACCAGGCGCTTGACCTTGCAATCGTCGGCATCCTCAAGGACGGTATAGCTTCCCCAGGGGCGGTGCACGGTCCGGTGGTGAACCGCGAGGTCATGGTCGGAGCGGATCAGCTCCTCGACCACTGCCTTGACCTCCTGGGCACGGTCACGACTGGCCACCAGTACCGCATCACCCGTATCGACAATCACCAGGTTATCCACGCCGACTGCGGCGACCAGTCGGCGGTCTCCCTGCACATAGGTGTTACGCGTATCGATGAGCACCGCCTCACCCTGTGCACGGTTGCCCAGGGCATCGGTTTCGTAAAGATCGCTGATCGCCTGCCAGGAACCGATATCGCTCCAGCCGCAATCGACCGGCACCACCGCCCGGCGCGATGCCTTTTCCATGACGGCAAAGTCGATCGATTCCGGTCTCACCTCGGCAAAAGCCTCGGCATCCAGTTCCACCGGAGCGGCGTCCGGATCGGTGGCTTTCCAGGTCGCACGCACCTGTTCGAGAATATCGGGCGCCAGCTCTTCGATCGCCTTCAGAATGGTATCGGCACGGAAACAGAACATGCCGCCGTTCCAGAGGTACTCGCCGGATTCGTAGTAGCGGCGAGCGGTATCGAGATCGGGCTTTTCCACGAAGGCTTCTATGCGTCGACCGGTCTCGCCGACGGATTCTCCGGCACGGATATAGCCATACCCGGTCTCGGCATGGGTGGGTGTCACACCCAGGCATGTCAGCCAGCCGTCGGCCGCCAGACGATGGGCCTCTGCCACCGCCGTGGCAAACGCTTCGGTATCCCGGATCAGGTGATCGGCAGGCAGCACCAGCAAGCAGGTGTCTGCACCATAGTGATGTTCCGCCCACAAGGCGGCAGCGGCGATGGCCGGTGCGGTGTTACGGCCTTCCGGCTCGAGGAGGAAGTAGTGATCGGCATCACCGGCAGCCTGCTGGTATTCATCCCGGGTGAGAAAGTAATAGTCACGCCCGGTTACGGTCAGGGTCTCGGGTACACCGGAGACCGCCAGTGCCCGACGAATGGTGCTGGCAGCCAGGGTCTGGCCGTCGGCCAGGCGCATGAAGGGCTTGGGGTGAGCCTTTCGCGAGACCGGCCATAACCGGGTTCCGGCCCCGCCGGAGAGAATCACGGGAATCAGCATGCTGCATCCTTCCACTGGTCCAGGCATTCGGCCAGCGCTGCCAGTGCATCGGGCAACGACTCGCCGGTCAATTGTTCATAGCGGGAGCCGTCGAGTACGGACCATTCAGGACGTTTGGCTTTCTGCGGCCACTGGTCGCTGGTGATCGGCTCGACGGCAACCGTAGATTTGATGATGCCACGCCCGGCTGCCATCTGCACGGCTTCCCTGGCCAGTTCATACCAGCTCATCGCGCCCTTACCCGCCACATGCAGCAAAGTGGGCCGTTCAATTCTTTGACCAACCCGGTCGAGCAATGCCTCGGTCGCAGTGGCCAGGGTCCCGGCCCAGGTCGGTGATCCAACCTGGTCGGAAACCACGCGCAGATCTCCGCCCTGTCCGGCGCGCTTGAGAATCGCCGACAGGAAATTGCCGGGCAATGCGCTGTAAACCCAGGCAGTACGCAATATCAGCGCCCGGCACTCCGAGGCCGCGACGGCTTGCTCCCCGGCCAGCTTGCTCGCGCCATACACCGACTCCGGCGCCACAGGGTCGTCCTCGTGCCAGCCACGCCCCGGATTGCCGCTGAACACATAATCGGTCGAATAGTGAATCAGAAGGGCGTCATTGTCGCGACACCACGACGAAAGCTGTGCCGGCACATCGCGGTTGAGCCGGTAGGCGGCATCGCGGTGATCCTCGGCATCGTCGACTGCCGTCCACGCGGCGGCATTGATAATGGTCGAGGGTCGCACCCTATCAAGCAAGCGGCCCAGTGCCACCTGGTCAGTCAGATCACAGTGGTGGTCGGCATCCGCGCGCGCGCACGTCGCCAGGTCGGTCATTCGAGCGCGCAAGTGACGCCCGAGTTGCCCGTTGGCGCCCAGCAGGAGGCAGCTCATGATGGCAGCTGATCTCGCGCCACGTCTGCCAGCGCAGGCGCACGCGAATCCTTTTCCGACACTCCGCTCGGTTCCAGCGGCCAATCGATACCGATATCGGAATCACTCCAGGCGATGGCCGCATCGAACTCACCCCGGTAAGGCCGAGTACACAGGTAGTTGAAAGTGGCCGACTCGCTCAGCACCTGGAATCCGTGGGCGAAGCCTTCCGGGATCCACAACTGTCGATGACTGTCGGCATCGAGTTCCACCGCCGTCCACCGACCGAAGGTATCGGAGCCGGGCCGTATGTCGACAGCCACATCGAACACCGTGCCGGCAGTTACCCAGACCAGTTTGCCCTGCGGCTCCGGCCACTGGTAATGCAGGCCGCGCAGCACGCCGCGGGACGATTGCGAGCAATTGGATTGCACAAATGTCGGCCCGATGCCCTGCTCCGCATAACGCTCGGCACGCCAGGTCTCGAGAAACCAGCCACGGTCGTCACCGAACACTCGCGGCTCGACGACCAGTACGCCCGGCAAGTCAGTCTCGACAACCTTCATGGTTGATCCGCAGTGCGCGCCACCATGCGCAGGTAATCGCCGTAGCCGCTCGAGACCAGCGGCTCGGCCAGCTTGAGCAACTCCTCGGTACTGATCCAGCCCTGGCGGAATGCAATTTCCTCCGGGCAGGCCACTCTCAGGCCCTGACGTGCCTCGAGTGTCTCGATATAGCTCGAGGCCTGCTGCAGGGAGGCGTGCGTTCCGGTATCCAGCCAGGCGTAGCCCCGCCCCATACGCTCGACCGTGAGATCGCCGGCTTCAAGGTAACGACGGTTCAGGTCGGTGATCTCGAGTTCACCGCGTGCCGATGGCTCCAGGGACTCGGCAAAATCGCAGGCGCGTCCGTCGTAGAAGTACAACCCGGTGACAGCATAGTTGGACTTCGGCTGCTCAGGCTTTTCCTCCAGCGACAGCACCTGGCCTTCTGCGTCCATTTCGACCACGCCGTAGCGCTCGGGATCACTGACCCAGTAGCCGAACACGGTGGCGCCGTGCTCGCGGTTGTGAGCACGCACAAGCAGTTCACGCATGCCACCGCCGTGGAAAATATTGTCGCCCAGGATCAGGCAGGAGTGCTGTCCATCGATGAAATCCCGCCCGATGATGAAGGCATCGGCCAGGCCGCGCGGTTCTTCCTGAACCGCCCACTCCAACTCGATGCCCCACTGGCTGCCGTCGCCGAGCAACTTGCGGAACAGTGCCTGTTCATGGGGTGTGGTGATGATCAGGATCTCGCGAATCCCGGCCTGCATCAGTGTCGACAGCGGGTAATAGATCATCGGCTTGTCGTAGACCGGCAAGAGTTGCTTACTGATGACCTGCGTAATCGGATAAAGCCGCGTGCCGGCGCCGCCGGCCAGGATAATGCCTTTTCGGTTCATTCGCTGATTCGTATGTTCGATGGTTCGTTGGTTCGCTGGTTCGCTGGTTCGTTGATTGGTTGGGCCATCCTGGCCTCCTGCTCCATTTCATCGGCATCACAATGGCGAGCAATGAAACAACCAATCAACCAACAAAAGACGAAAGGTTCGTGGGAGTTTACTTGGAAACCAGGCGGGATGTACCCAGGCGCTCCGACCGATAGCGGCCGTCGCGGATACGTTGCCACCATTCGCGGTTGTTCAGGTACCAGTCAACCGTATCGGCAAGACCCTCGGCGAAGTTGACCGATGGTTCCCAACCCAGTTCGTCGCGGATGCGGCTGGCGTCAATGGCATAGCGGCGGTCATGACCTGGCCGGTCGGTAACGAACTCGATCAGTTCGCGCCGCGGTCGCTCACCCGGCTCGCGTTCATCGAGCAGGTCGCACAGCAGATGAACCACGTCGAGGTTGGCCATTTCTGCATTGCCGCCAACATTGTAGACGCGCCCGGGCTCTCCAGCTTCCAGCACGCGCTCGATGGCGCGGCAGTGATCGGACACGAACAACCAGTCGCGTCGCTGCTGCCCATCGCCGTAAACGGGCAAGCGCTCGCCTTCGAGCGCATTGATCAGCATCAACGGGATGAGTTTCTCAGGAAACTGAAACGGTCCGTAATTGTTCGAGCAATTGGTAATCATCACCGGCAGGCCATAGGTCCGGTGCCAGGCGCGCGCAAGGTGATCGGCTGCCGCCTTCGAGGCGGCATAGGGTGAATTGGGCGCGTAGCGGTGCGTCTCGGAGAATGCCGGCTCATCCAGAGAGAGTGTGCCGTAGACCTCATCGGTCGATACGTGGACGAACCGAAAGGCCTCGTTTCCGGCCTGATGGTAGTCCAGCGCGGCATCCAGCAGGGTCTGGGTACCCACCACGTTGGTCCGGATAAAGGCCCCGGGGTCGTCGATCGAGCGATCGACGTGACTCTCGGCGGCAAAGTGCACGATCGCATCCGGTTGGTGCTCATTCAGCAACCGCCTGACCAGCGAGCCATCGCAAATGTCGCCCTGGACGAAAACATGGCGCTCTTCAGGCAGTCCGGCCAGCGACTCCAGATTGCCTGCATAGGTCAGCAGGTCCACGTTGATTACCCGGAAACCAGAGTTGCCGAGCACGTGACGAACGAAGTTGGAGCCGATAAATCCGGCTCCGCCAGTAACGAGAAGCGTAGTCATGGGTCAGGCCGAATACAGTCAACCATTCCACTCCTCACCGGAGCGGGATCAGAACGGAATGTCATCCTCGAGACCGGCACCGCCATCGTCAGGTGGGCCGCTGTAGCTGCTTTCCTGGCTGCGATATTCACCGCCGGATTCACCCATGGGGGCGCTGCCGCCGCGACTGTCGAGCATCTGCATTTCATTGGCGACGATCTCGGTGGTCCATCGGTCCTGGCCATCCTGGCCCTGCCACTTGCGCGTCTGGATGCGGCCTTCGATATAGACCTTGGAGCCCTTGCGCAAGTACTCGCCGGCAATCTCGCCAAGCTTGCCGAACAGGACCACACGGTGCCATTCGGTACGCTCTTGCTGTTGGCCGGTCTGGCGGTCGCGCCAGCTCTCGGAGGTTGCAATGCGGATATTGGTGACTGCACTGCCGCCGGCAGTGTGACGGGTCTCGGGGTCAGCCCCCAGGTTGCCAATCAGAATCGCCTTGTTGATACCTCGGGCCATGGTCTCGGCCTCTCCTTTATCGTGATCCACGGAATGCGCTGCAGTCTAGCATAGCCGCGGTTTTCGCCCATCGGCAAAATCCCGCACGTTGTGTATGAAATCCCCCCGTATAATTGTCAGCCATGGATCCGATCTCGATACCAAGCGTGCCGGCCAGCCTGGACGAAGTACTCAAGCTCGCCGAGGCTGATCGTCGGGCGGTGGATGCGCTGATCTCCGACCGCCTGCAATCCGATGTCGTGCTGGTCAATCAGATCGGGCAGTACATCGTTGGCGGCGGCGGAAAGCGCCTGAGACCCCTGGTACATCTCCTGGCAGCGCGTGCTTCGGGTTATGCCGGGCGGGACCACATCCAGCTCGCGGCCATTATCGAGTTCATTCACACCTCGACCCTGTTGCACGACGATGTCGTCGATGAATCCTCGCGCCGGCGCGGCAAGGCTACCGCGCACCGGATCTGGGGCAACGCTGCCTCGGTGCTGGTGGGGGACTTCCTGTATTCGCGCAGTTTCCAGTTGATGGTCGAGCTCGACAACATGGAAATCATGCGGATCTTGGCCGATACCACCAACACCATCGCCGAGGGCGAGGTCCTGCAGCTGATGCAGATGGGCAATGCCGGGCTCGGAGTGGAAGACTACTTCCAGGTCATCTCCGACAAGACGGCCTGCCTGTTTGCCGCCAGCGCCCGGCTGGGCGGCGTGCTCGGCCGGCTCGATGACGGGTCATGCGAACACCTGGCCGATTACGGCCTGTACCTAGGCCAGGCTTTCCAGATCACCGATGATGTGCTGGATTATCGATCGACCGACGGTGAGCTGGGCAAGAACGTGGGCGATGACCTGGCCGAAGGCAAGGTGACCCTGCCCCTGATCCTGGCGATGCGCGATGCCGACAGCAATGATGGCCAGCGACTGCGTGAAATGATCGAGTCCGGCGGCAGTGATCGGCTCGACGAGGTCAGACGCGTCATGGACGCCACGGGAGCACTGGATCAGGCGATGGTCGAAGGGCGCCGACTGGCGCAACGCGCGATCGAAGCCTTGTCGGTACTACCGGACAACCCACACCGTCAGGCGCTGGAGTTTCTTGCCTGCCATGCTGTAGATCGGACTCTTTAGAGTCGGCGGCAGGGAGATCCGCGCCCCCAAGACTGGAAAATTCGAAGCACCAAAGTTCGGAAATTCCAAGCACCAAGCGCCAGATCACAAACAAATTCGAATGTTCAAAACGGGGGTGGAGCTGCATTGGAGTGCCTGCGGCGGCCTGCAGCGGGTGGTGTCCCTTCGACCGGGGCCGGAAAAGGCCCGGAAGACGGTACAGGTCCCTCCGGCCCTTCAGCCGCTGCGCGGTGAGTCGAAGGCGCGGTCTTGGGACGGCACTGTCGTGATCTTTTCAGCAGCCAGACGCGCGCGTGACGCGAACTGATCCTAAAAGTCGTTGGCCTTTTCCGGCCCCGGTCGAGGGGGTACCGCGCGCTGCCTCGCAAGCCACCTTAGGACCCAGTGATCATCAAACGTCCCTCGCTTACGGTTCGATCGAGCGGGCAGCGGAGGCAAATCGGCTGCCGCGTTCCTCGAAATCACGAAAGTGCGGGAAGCTTGGTGCGCCGGGTGAGAGCAGGACGATACTGTCCGGCTGGCTGAGCTCACGGGCCACTCGCACGGCATCCTCGATGTCTTTAGCAGACTCTACCTTGACCTGCCGGGAACCCAGAGTTTCCTCAAAGGCCCCGGCGATGTCGGCCCCGTTATCTGGCAGCGTCACCAAGGCCTGAAGCTCGTGCCGGCGGCACCACTCGATGACCTCCGACCAGTCGGCGGGCCGGTTCATGCCACCGACAATCATAGTAACCGGGCTGCTGCCTAGCGCCTCAAGGGCAGCCAGCGTTGCATGCGGGCTGGTGGCGATGGAGTCGTTGATCCAGCGAATACCCGCGGTTTCGGCCACCGGCTC
>SL_3KL_010_SEDDRAFT_10001638_pt1 | contig 20433 bp, 23 predicted proteins | sample SodLakKL_010_SED_2_FD_10381 | JGI IMG/M metagenome (IMG submission 10381) | reverse complement strand
ATGAATGGCGGATTCTTCGTGTTTCGGCCAGAGGTTTTCGAGTATCTCCGCGAGGGCGAGGAGCTGGTGGAGCAGCCGTTCCGTCGGCTGATACTTGAGAGACGGCTCTACACCTACCGCCACCTGGGTTTCTGGCAGGCGATGGATACCTTCAAGGACAAGATCCTGTTGGACCGCATGGAGGCGCGCGGGGAGTGCCCGTGGATGCTATGGCGTAACGGTTCGCAATAGGCGAAAGATTATGATCTTTTCCAAATCTGATCTGCCTGGGGTCTTCGTTATTGAGCCCGAGCGGCGCGAGGACAAGAGGGGGTTTTTTGCCCGGATTTGGTGCGGGCGGGAGTTGGAGGAGCAGGGGCTGGAGGGCCGAATTGCTCAAGTCAACGTTCAGTTCAGTCCGATTGCTCGTACGCTGCGGGGAATGCACTACCAATTGGCTCCTAACGCCGAGGTCAAGATCGTGCGCTGCAACCGAGGGCGGATCTTCGATGTGGCGGTGGATCTGCGGCCTGGCTCAACGACCTATCTGCGCTGGTTTGGTGTGGACTTGAGCGGTGGAGATGGTCGCATGTTGTATGTGCCGAAAGGTTGTGCCCATGGTTACCTCACGCTCGAGCCCGATACCGAAGTGATCTATTTCACGTCGGAGTTCTATGCGCCCGAATCGGCCCGTGGCGTTTGCTACGACGACGCCTCGCTTCGCATCGATTGGCCAGTGAAGCCTGTGCTGGTATCCACTGCAGATCGTGCTTGGCCCATCCTTCAGGAGACTGACACATGATTATCGTTGATACTGCGCTAAAGCGTCGACTGGCCGCGAACGATCCTATCCGGGTAGCCCTTGTGGGTGCAGGCTACATGGGTCGCGGTATTGCTCTTGAGATTCTGACCGCTTACCCGGGAATCCGGCTCGCTGCCATCGTCAACCGACACGTCGCATCGGCGGAGCGCGCGTACCGGGAAGCAGGTGTCGGTGAATTTCGGTCGGTGTCCAGCCCAGGAGAACTCGATCAGGCCATCGAGTCGGGGCAGTATGCGGTGACCGATGATCCTTCGGTGGCCTGCCAGTCTGGCCATATCGAAGCCATCATCGAAACCACCGGCGACGTCGAATACGGGGCGATTGTGGCATTCGACGCAATCCAGCATCGTAAGCACGTCGTCCTGATGAACGCGGAGGTGGATTCAGCGGTCGGACCGATCCTGAAGGTATACGCCGATCGCAACGGGGTCGTTTACACGTATACGGATGGCGACGAGCCGGGCGTAGCGATGAACCTGTTCCGATTTGTGGATAGCATCGGGTATCAGCCCGTCATGATGGGTCAGATCAAGGGGTTCCTGAATCGCTACCGCAATCCGGAAACCCAACGGGAATTCGCGGAGAAGCACCAGCAGGAACCATCGATGGTCGCATCGTTCGCGGATGGATCCAAACTCGCTATAGAGTCCACGATCATGGGAAACGCAACCGGCTTCAAGCCGCTCGTGCCGGGCATGCGGGGGCCGGAGTGCGCTCACGTCAAGGATTTGCTGCAGCACTTCTCGGTAGACGACTTTAAAAACGGTGGTGTGGTGGACTTCGTGCTTGGCGCAGAGCCGCACACCGGCGCTTTTGTGATCGGATTCAACGATCACCCAGTGAAACGCAAATACATGGAATACTTCAAGTTCGGGGCCGGTCCGCTATACGTTTTCTACACCCCTTATCATCTGCCGCACCTGCAACTGCCACACTCCGTTGCTCGTGCTGTACTGTTTCAGGATCCTACGCTCACCCCCGCTGGGGCGCCCGTCTGCGAAGCGTTTGCGGTGGCCAAACGGGACCTCGAGGCCGGGGAGATTCTCGACGGCATGGGCGGGTTTGCGTGCTATGGGCTGATCGATTCCCATGAGGTCTGCGCCCGAGAGGGTCTGTTGCCGATGTCGTTGTCGGTGGGTTGTCGCCTGGTGCGGAGCGTGCCGAAGGATAAGCCCGTCCGCTATGCCGACGTGGTCTTGCCTGAAGGCCGAGTTTGCGACCGGCTACGCGCAGAACAGGACGCGTTTTTCACATCGGCGCCTTGATCAATTCGCTGACCCTCGACGCGTTGTCTGGTGACAAATTTGGTCCCTTCCTGCCACATATGGCCATCGGAAAGTGTGGGATTCGCCGTGGATTTGCCCATCTCTAGGGCGCTCAAGGTGGCATGATAAATGCTCTATCTTTTTTGGGGTCTCCTACCGACGCCCCTGAGAGATTGCTGCATTAACTGGAGAATAACTCATGCCCGCCCACGCAGAAGCATGGCCAGTGTCCCATGTATTCGACCCTTATGCCGTCAACGTTTTACTGTGGACCGACCGTCTTTATTTTGAACTCGGGGCTAAACGCTCATCTGATTCAGGCCTCGATTTGATCTATATGGATGGCCACCAGCGCTCACCAGGCGGGGCCGTTGTTTGGGGGGTCGATCGGCAGTGTGACGAAGATCACTTTCACACGATGTTGCTGGACGCGGAGCGTGAATTTCAGGCTCTCGGCGGGCGTGTGATGCGGGTGTATATGGAAGACCCGGTTCCCCTGCCTTTGGGGAAAACCCTGAGTCGACTCGGGTACCATTCCAGAGTTGAGCTCGCACTTATGGCACCGTTGCCGCTGCCATCATCTGCCGACCCCCCCGATCCCTGCTATACATTGCGCGCTGTCACGACCGATAAGCAATGGCGCATTAAGCAGTCACTTCATGCGGGTGCCAGTGAACAACCCGACGGATACGATCTGTCCGCAGCTGATTGGGTCGAGTTGGAGCGCCAAAAATGTGAAACCGGTGGCATGCAGTGTTATCTGGTCTTTTCAGGTGACGAACCAATCGCTGCGGTCGCCCTTATCCGGGATCGTGGTGTTGCTCGCCTAAAAAATCTGTACGTCGCCTCTTCGCATCGGAAAAGGGGCGTCGGGCTCACCACGATTCGACTGCTTGCGAACGAGGCCGCTAATCTCGGATACCGAAGATTTGGTTGCTTCGCGGTGAAGGGGGGTAATGCCCTCAGGGTGTATGAGCGTGCGGGGCTCAGAATCATTTCATCCGTTACTGAGTTTTCGAAAGATTTGGCACAGCCCGCGCTACCAAATAAATTGAAGAAGCCAGACCATGCAGCACGGTGAACCTACTCCGGCGATTCCGGGGATCGACGTGCGTGCTTTCGCGGATTCCGCTTTCGTAGTGGTGGCCTCCATAAGCGAGTTTCGCGCCATTGGTTGGTGTAGAGTCGGCGAATGACGCACAAAATGTCTTTGGCACTAAGGAGCTTGGGGTGATGGAACAAGCACGTCTTTTCGAGTCCATTCCGGTGATCGATGTGGGACCGCTGGTTGACGAGCGGGGTCCCCGCGAGGATCGGCTGCGCGCTGCCCGTGAAATCGGGAATGCTTGCCGCGACGTAGGCTTTTTTTACATTCGCAATCATGGCGTGCCAGAGAGTCACCAGCGCGAAGTTCTCCGACTGGCCGAGGGTTTTTTCCACCTCCCGTTAGAGGAGAAGATGAGGGTGTTCATTGGAAGGTCTCCGCATTTCCGCGGCTACATCCCTCTTGGGGGCGAGGTGACGCAGGGACTGAAAGATTGGCATGAAGCACTCGACTTCCGGACAGAATTTCTTCCCGACCATCCGAGCGTGGTCGCTGGAAAACCGCTTCACGGGCCAAACCAGTGGCCCGACGAGCCGCTTGGTTTGAAGGAGGTGTTGCAGGCGCATTGGGCCTACATGATCAAACTTGGCGAAGCGGTGACGCATGGTGTGGCGTTGAGCCTCGGCCTGGAGAAGTCAGTCCTCGACCCGTATATTGGAAATGCTTTTTGTAACATGAGGATCCTGCATTATCCCACTAGGGAGGGCAATGATCCGGGGGTTGGCGATGGGATCGGCCCGCACATCGACTATGGGTTCCTGACCATTCTGTATCAGGACGATGCCTCGGGACTGGAGGTCATGAACGCGGCAGGTAACTGGGTAGCCGCCCCTCCGATTCCTGACACATACGTAATGAATATTGGCCGGGTAACGCAGATCTGGACCAACGACCTATACAAGGCGACCCAGCATAGGGTTCGCCGGGTTCCACGAAGTCGATATTCGGTTCCCTTTTTCTTCAATCCTGACTTCGATTCCATCATCGAACCGCTCGACGCTTGTTGCAGTGCCGAAAATCCGCCAAAATACCCGCCCTACTGTCATGGCGAATTCATGGCAGAAAGATTTGACCGCAGCTTTGGGGCGAACCGCGCTTTGCTGAGTTACTAGGGAATCGCAGAGAAACTGAATTCCGCTCACCGTTCGACAAGCGCTCCACGAACGGGATCATCCTCTTCCCGGAAGTGTAGGCCGGAAGAGGACGAAGCCCGTCATCTGCCAGCGGGCACCAGGAATTCCACGCTCTCCTCTGCTTTACGGGTTTCCTGCGGCGCACCCCGTGTTCTTTCGAGCTAACGGAGCGACCGTTTTTTGACATCCGTTGGTCGCTAAAATGTTATTGGAAGAGAGTTTCGATGGCAAAGATCGCCGTGCTATTTTCTGAGGGTGACAACAACCCCAAAACATACGTTGTGCATTATTTGGCGGAGCACTGGCGCCAAGCGGGGCACGAAGTTGTTTATTTAATGGGAACTGGCTGTTTTATCCCGGCCGATCTACTGTTCCTCCATGTCGATCTTTCGGTTGTACCCGCAGCCTACCTCCACTTCGCAAATCGATACCCACGGGTCCTGAACCGCAGGATCACCGATATTCGAAAGTCGCGAGTGTCCAGATTGTTAGTGGGCCCTAACGATTCTTGGTCCGGTCCGGTCATCATCAAGTCGGACCTGAACTATGGGGGAATTCCTGAAAGAGCGTTTGGAAGAACTTGGTTAGAGCGTCGGTTTCCGACGCTCAAGCGGGCGAGAAACAAAGCGGAGCGGGTCGTGCGGCGGCACACGAAGTTCTTGACCCCGCTGGAATACCAGATTTATCCGGACTTGGGCGGAGTCCCGAAGTCGGTGTTTCGTTCCGCGTACTGGGTAGTCGAGAAGTTTTTGCCCGAAGTGGAAAGCGGTTTCTACCATCTCCGGATGTACCAGTTTCTGGGGGATCGGTATTTAAGCACAAGGCTCGCCAGCAAGGATCAGATGATTAAGGTCGTTAACAGCAGTAGCATTACGGATATCGATCCCCATCCGATCGTCGAACAATGGCGCCGGGATTTTGGGCTCGATTATGGAAAGCTCGACTATGTGGTCCACGATGGTGAGCCGATACTTCTGGATATCAACAAAACGGTTGGGGCGGTTTCTGGCCCGCGCAACGACGCGGAGGTGAATGCCCGGCGTCAGTTTCTGGCGGCAGGAATCAACGCTTTCCTCTAAGGAAATGCTGAATTCGTCGACTCAGCTTGGTGCTGGACCTTCCCCAAATAATCCCTGATGTACAGGGAGTCTTTTCATTGCCAAAAAAGTTCTTCGCGAGTCATCCAGTGATCCAACGAGCCCGAGGGGTTTAAAGATGCTCTACAGAACCACTAGGTCACTTGATACGGACTTGGTCGAGGGACCGGTTCTCTGCAGTGCGACGGCGAGTTCGGGAGGAGGAAGGGGATCACTTTCCGCTAACTTTCTTCCACAATCCCAATTTCGATGCGAATATCCAACCGCTACAACCGTGTGTTTCACTAGAAAGCCCGCCGCGTCACGAACCTTATTGTCATGGTGAGTTCTGGGCGGGTCTCTGAACGCCGTTCCGCACCCACATCGATCCCCACCCGGGGTCGGCCTGATTGATGGGTTTCCTGCCTGCAACGGCTCGATCGCGGCCTGCGCGGAAAAGGCTGGCACGTATCATGTTTTGGGCGCCATGAAACTCCACCGTGTCGCAATCGTCGTCCCTCTCAGGAGTGAGCCTTCTCTGACAGATGCAGAGAAACTCTCGTTGCGGCACCTTGATCATTTTTTGGGCCAATACCCAAAATATTTCGTTTCCCCGCCTAATGTGTGTCTGGAACGTGAAGGTTTCGAAACGGTACATTTCTCGTCCCGGTATTTCGGGAGCGTGTTGGCGCATAACAGGTTGCTTATTTCGAAAAAGTTTTACCGCGCGTTTTCCCACTACGAGTTCGTCCTTATCTACCATCCGGACGCGCTCGTTTTTTCTGACCAACTTGAATATTGGTGTACGAGGGGGTTCGATCTGATTGCGCCGCCCTGGATTCCAGGCCCTGATTCACCCTGGCTTCGCGAACCTGGCGTAGGCTGTGGTGGGTTTTCGCTGAGGCGGGTGGATGCTTTCCTGAGACTTCTGGGCTCGCAACGCCGTTGGCGAGAGATTTCGGCTGTCGAGGGGAAAGCGCGTTTCCGGGTTGCAAGGCTTGAAGGTATAAGAGAGTTATTGAAAAAAATATATTTCTATTCCTATCGACTCAATGGTGTCAAACAAGAAAGCCGTGCCCATGTTGAGCGTGGTGGCAACGAAGATCGATTCTGGTGGAAGCGCGGTCAGCACTATTTTCCTGGTTTAAAGATTGCCCCTGTGGAGACAGCCCTTGAATTCGGCTTCGAGGTTAACCCTGCCAAATGTCTTCAGATGAATCGCGGTCGGATACCGTTCGGGTGCCACGCGTGGGAACAGTACGACCGCGCCTTCTGGGAACCCCTTCTTCTCAACGAACGGGACGAAGGGTCGGACGCGCTTGGCTAAGGGCGGACTCTTCGCGCGTTACTACTTGAATCGCGGTTTGGAAGCCCCCGGGAAAATGGGTACGGGTGGGTTTCAGGTTCAGCATACCCCATCGCGAGACGCGGTGCGGTCGCTAGGTGAACTAAGCTGCCCGAATTCTTGTCGATTCAGTAATGATTATTAAAAAGGTGCGAAGGAGTATGTTGTGGCGATGCTGAACGTACGTCAGGGTTCGGGGCGGGCTTTGCGCGAAGGTCCTCGATCGTTTTATATGTGCCAGGCAATGGCGCGGTGAATGATGGGGATGGACTCGCAAAGCAGGTGTACCCATATCCCACCTGAGGAGGTCCGATTCGAAGCGACTTCAGGTTTGGATAACACGGGCGAGGTGTTTCACTGGAATGGCGGCATCTATAGAGGTATTCGGCCTAGTCATTCAGCATTCTACTCTGAAATTCTCTCGGGCCCGATCGTTGAACAGCTTATGGCATCCGGCCTTGTCGCGACCGAGATCGCGGATTGCACACTGGATGGTTATGGCTTAGTTCTCAAGCACAAAAAAATCCCAGTCGTTTCCTACGCGAGCGAGTGGTGCACCGCCATGTTTAAGGACGCGGCGCTACTTATGTCCAGATTTCAGGAGGTGCTGCTTCCGATCGGATACACGCTTAAGGACGGCCACCCATGGAATGTACTTTTCGATGGAGCGGTGCCAAAGTTTGTTGATTTTGGGAGCATCGTGCCATACGAACCGCGAGTGGCGAGCTTTTTTTTAAGAGAGTTTCGTGCCACCTTTCTTTATCCATTGCTCCTGAGAAGTGCCGGCCTTGGTCCTTACGCGGACTCTGCCCTTGTAGCACATACGATACTCGGTGCGTATGACAGCCCGTCTAAAGCCGTTATTTACCGCGCCTTGCGTTCAAATATTCCTGCGCGTCTCTGGCTGATTCACCGGTACCGCGATTATCAAATCAGGCGGCTTTGGGAACGGAACCCATCAGAGGCCCTGCGCCAGCTTCAGCATCAAGTTCGAGCCATTCGCGAAGAACCTCGTGGCGAAGGGGTGTATCAGCCCAAGCGCGGACCGCCTGACCGCCGAGCCGCTGCACTTACGGAGACGCTGGAAAAACTGAGGCCAAGATCTGTCATTTTCATCGGTATACGTGATCATGAGGATGCCTTAACTGCTGAGGCGCAAGGTGCGCGTGTATTGGTTGCGGATGTCGACGATGCCCGATTGAACAAACTTTATCGGTACGTAGCTGCCCATCAGCTAAACATCCTTCCGGTGCGGATGGATATCACTGGTCCGAACCTAGTACATGGGGGATGGGGCCTGTGCAGTGCTGCGGAGGAACGGTTTAAATGTGAATTGGTGGTGCTAGGTTCGGTTATAGAGAGGCTTGTTCGGAAACGTCGGATTTCATTCGCGGAATTGACGCGATACCTAAGTGCGTTCTCGAAAAAATGGGCGATAGTGCGATTTGACGACCAACCTTGGCCGGGTATGGAATACTGGGAAACTCTTCATCGCACTAAATATAATATTGAAAGTTTTAAGGCGCATCTGCGACGGCAATTTTCCGAGGTGTTATTGCTCGAGGAGAGCGAAGACAGTCGCGGTCTTCTGCTGTGTGTCCGCTGAGGCGATGGTAATATTATCTCAAAGAACGGGAAGCCTGTTTTCCCTGGACGGCGAGTAGCACGTTCGAGAACGTCAAGCACGTGCGGAGCCATTAACGGGGCTTGACACCTCGCGTGCGCCTCGCGTTAGTTCTGTTTGATATCGGGATTTTGGACATTGCGTCACGACGTGTTGGGAGAGGACCGAATATTTTGACGACGGTCTTCTGGTTGGTTCATGGTCCCCCTCTGGCGTCATCATTTAACACGGGATTAAGGTTCAAATGGAGACCTTTATTAACGGCCGTGCCGGAGCGTTGGCCCTTGGGTCCACGCGTTCGGTCGGCTCATTGAATCTATAGTGGGCCGGAGCTAGCTAATGAAGAATCGTAGACCAATCGTCCTCGGTGCTGTTGGGGACATCAGTTACCTAGCAGGTGTCAACGCAGGCGTAAGAAAGCATGGACTCGATTGGCCCTTCGAGTTGATGGCGCCCTATTTGGAAGGTGTGGACATTCTCTTCGGCAACTTGGAATGTGTCTTCGTCCCGGCGGAATATCCGCAGAACAAAGCGGATCCCCGGGCGCTAATCGCGCCCTTTCCCGGAGAGGAGGTCGCCGCATCGCTCGTGCGCGCCGGATTTACATTCCTGAATCTGGCCCAAAACCACATCCTGGATTCCGGGGTCGTGGGCATGAACTACACACGAGAGGTACTGGAGTCGGCCGGCCTGAAGACCGGGGGGGTTGGCAGCTCGCAGACTGAGGCGCGCAGGCTTGTCAGCGTTGAGCGGAAGGGCCTCACCATTGGATTCCTCTGTTATTGCGAAGACAACAACTATGTTCTGGGAACTCGGGGGCCGTGCCACGCGTTCTACGAACGTGAGGCGGTCCTTGCCGATGTCGAAAAAGCGCGGGAGGCTGTTGACGTTCTGGTCGTGTCGGTGCACGCGGACCTAGAGTTTATGCCAGCCCCTTCGTTGCCACGGCTGGGCACTTTTCGGGAGATCGCTGCGGCAGGGGCGGATGTTGTTCTTGGGCACCACCCCCATGTGCCGCAGGGATGTGAAATTTATCGTGGAAGTCTGATCGCTTACTCGCTTGGGAATTTTCTGTTTCCCGCACAGACTTCGCGTTACATGCGAAGTCGGCTGCCGCAAACGAGAAAGTCCTTCCTTCTGAAGGTGCAGCTGGGACGTAATGGTTTCGAATCTTTCGAGCGTCTTCCTGTTGAAATTCGTGGACGTTCCGAAGAACGACCGGTTCCACTCTCAGGCGAAGAGGCGAAGGGGGCGCTTGCATATTTTGCCCAGTTGGATGCCTATCTCGAGGATGAGGCGTTCCTCCAGGAGATCTGGAGGGTCTGTGCACGGGAAAAACTAGGAGAGTACCTGAGGCGCGCCTTCGACTTCCCCCAAGAGTCGTTAATGCGAAGGGGCGTGAGAAGGGTCCTGAGAAGGTTCGGGATTGATGTGTTGCCTCCCGCCCAACCGAACGTGGGGCGAGTGGTTGACGAATTGGTGACGAGGCTCTGCCTGACCCAGGAAAACCGACTGTGGATGGAGGAGATTCTGCGTATGGGCATAGAGGCACATGAGTCGCGCCTGTCCGAGGAGGCAGACCAGTATCATCGCCCGCACTTTCGTTTCGAGCATCCAAAAAGGGGGTCCAAAGGATGACGGACGATTCGACCGCGCTGTGCAGGCCTTGAGACGCATAACCCCTTGGATTGATTAGAAGCCGGGCGCTCTGAATGGCGCGTAAGTCACGGTATCAATGAACGATCTAGCGAGAATGCGGGCCAGAAATGGGCGCATTGGCTGACAAGATACCATCAGGTCGGATAGACAATAGCTTGAGCCTAATCCCAGCCTTCGTTCACCGCCGGATCGCGCATCGGCCAAATCTGGTCAAGATCGTCGATAACATCGGCTGGCTGTTCTTTGACAGGGTCCTGCGTATGGGCGTTGGGCTGTTCGTGGGCGTCTGGATCGCGCGCTACCTCGGTCCGGAACAATTCGGGCTGTTGAATTTTGCTTTGGCGTTCACCGGATTGTTCGGCGCCATCGCCGCACTCGGTTTGCGTGGCATCGTGGTGCGCGACATCGTGCGCCACCCCGAAAGCGTACGTGTCACCCTAGGCACCGCGGCCCTTTTGAAATTGATTGGCGGGCTGGTCGCTTACCTTCTGGTTCTCGGGGCCATCGCTTATCTCCGCCCAGATGACACACTTGCGCGGAGTATCGTGGCGATCCTGGGTTCGATAATGCTGCTAAAGGTGAGCGAAGTCGCAGTATTCTGGTTCGAATCCCAGGTACAGTCTAAGTACACGGTCTGGGTGGAGAACGGTGCATTTTTGGTTTTTGCTGCGATTAAGGTGGCCTTGATCCTGCAACATGCCCCCCTCATTGCCTTTGCATGGGCGATGCTGGCGGAGGCCGCAGTTGTGGCAGTCCTTCTCCTTGTAGTCATGAAAAAGCGCGGCCTGCCGCTCGCCCGTCTGCGGGCGAGCGGCGAACGTGGAAAGACGCTTCTCAAAGACAGTTGGCCGCTGATTCTCTCGGCGCTCGCGATCACGGTCTACATGAAGATCGACCAGATCATGCTGGGGCAGATGATCGGCGACGAAGCGGTCGGCATCTATTCCGCAGCAACGCGCATCAGCGAGGTGTGGTACTTCATCCCGATCGCTATTGTGGCCTCCGTGTTTCCCGCAATCATCCAAACCAAGAAGCGTAGCGAAGCGCAATATTACTCGCGGCTGCAAAGATTGTATGACTTGATGGTGGTGATCAGTCTTGCGGTCGCGTTGCCGATGACATTTTTGGCAGCGCCAATTGTCGCTTTGCTGTTTGGTGAGGCTTACCTTGGCGCTGGCACTGTCTTGGCAATACATATTTGGGGTGGGCTCTTTGTGTCGATGGGTGTGGCAAGGGGCAAGTGGTTGCTTGCAGAGGGATTGCAGTACATGGGGTATTGGTATGTGGGCGTCGGCATGGTGACAAATGTGGTTGGAAATTACCTGTTAATTCCCGTGTATGGCGTGATTGGAGCGGCCTTTGTGACGCTCCTTTCCCAAGCAATGGTGGCTCTGATTGCGCCCGCGTTTTATCGCAAAACGAGGGTTTCTTCGTTAATGCTATTGCGCAGTTTGACCCCCGGGCGGTGGTTAATGCTTCTTCGCGCTTCCGGCGCTACGTAGTCGGATTTGATGAATCAAGTTTAGTTCCGGTTGCGGGCAACGCGCGCAAGGCCATAGCACGCTGGCCACTTCCGAGAGAACCTAATCTTGCTGCGTCGATCTGTCGAGGTGCTGAGCGACCGATTGGCACGATGGTTGGATGCCAACTCCCTCAACAGCAGAATCTCGTCACGACGGATGTCGTTCCTCCTGAGCTGGGGGCCCACCGGAGTATGGCTCGGCAATTGACGGAATTTCACTCAGAATGACGAGGAGCCCAAGTGTATAAACGCGTGAAACAAGTCTTTACCGCACCTATTTTTATCTTCCAAATGGGGAAAGTCGGTTCGTCATCGTTAAAATCGACGCTGACACAAGGTGACTCTGGCCTTGTCGTGCATGCGCACGACTACTCGCGGTTTCCAGATAGGGCAAAAACCATCCTTCGGTGGAGAAAGCGGCTAAGGCTTCCGGTTTACGTTATATGCCCAGTGAGAGAGCCGCTTTCACGAAATATATCGGCATTTTTTCAAAATTTCAAGCGCAATACGGGGTTTGAGATCTCTGACCGAGAGTGGACGCATGATGAGCTAACAGATCTATTCTTGCGCGAATACCCGCATAATGTTTGTTTGGAGTGGTTTGACGTACACCTGAGGAAAACATTCGGCTTGGATGTGTTTTCGGAAGAGTTCCCCACAGAACAGAAGTGGCGAATTTACAAGCATAAGGCGGTTCGTGTTTTGATTTACAGATCAGATCTTGACCGTTCGGCGCAGTTGGATGTGATCTCGAAATTCATTGGGTCAAGAATTTCTGAGTGGACGCAAAGTAATATCTCTTCCGAAAAGGATTACGGGGATCTTTACAAGAGGTTCATCAGGTCGGTAAAATTACCTGAAATTTATATTACGATAATGTGCGACTCTAGGTTCTGCCGGAAATTTTGGAGTAGTGAAGAGATTGACGCTATAAAAGAGAGATTTAGCGGCTAATCAATTAGGGTTAGACTGGTCTGCCGACGGAAGGACTTGGAAAAATGGGTCGGACCCTGATAGCAGATCGAATTCAATGGACTACTCAGGAAGCCGGCAGATTGGGGCGAGAATGTCTATCGAGGAATTGCTTTTGGGGGGATGGATGTCCAACGGGTGGGACCGGGCGAAGCTGAGTATCTCACGCCGCCAAGCTTGGGAGCTGCTGCACTTACCCCCCCCTTTGGTTGCCGTTGCCTTTATGCACGGGGTCAGGGTCGAGGACAGCTTCGGCTGGCGCAGGATGATGGATTCTCTTGGGTCAGGTGTAGTTCGGTGGTGTGGTGTGTGTGAATCATTGGTTTGTGCTCACCTACTCTGGCCGTCTCACAAAGAGGAGAACACCATGCAATGTTTTGTCCGCCACAATTGCGAATTCCTCCGCGTTTCCGACAACTGGCCCATGGGTGCAGACCCCGAGACGCCTCCACTGGCGGGTGTCGATGATCGGGCTGTCTACCCGAGGAGTGGTGAATCATGAACCGTGGCCGCATCGTCGTGCTTTTTCACGAGAACGAGGTCAACCCCATCCGGTACGTGATCCATCACCTCGCGGGGTTCTGGCGGGAGGACGGTCATCGCGTGGACTACGTGATGGGGACGAAACGGTTTGTCCCCGCCGATGCTGTGATCGTCCACGTGGACCTGTCAATCGTGCCGCAGTCCTACCTGGACTTCGCCGCGCGATACCCAATCGTGATCAACGGACGGGTCACCGACATTCGTAAGTCTCGCGTGAGCGATCAACTGGTGCGTCTTGGCGACGGATGGGCCGGCCCGGTCATCGTAAAGTCCGACCTCAACTACGGGGGGTTGCCGGAACGGCAACTCAACGTGAGCCCGTTGAAGCGGCGCTTATCCAGGCTTGGGCGCCTCGTGAGGCGCGTTACCGGCCGCTCGGGTGCCGAACGTTCACCCGTCCTCGACTACGGTTTATTCGAGTCTATTGACGAGGTGCCCGACGAGGTGTTCGATGAACCGCGCCTCGTCGTGGAGCGTTTCCTCCCTGAGATCGAGGACGGAGCCTACCACATGCGTATCGTCCAATTTCTGGGGGATCGGTACAGGTGTACGAGGCTTCGGTCGGAGCACCGTATCATCAAGGCTGACCGAAGCTCGTCGACCGAGGACGCGGAGCCACACCCGGAGGTTTTCGGCTGGCGAGAACGGTTCGGCCTGGACTACGGCAAGCTCGACTACGTGGTTCACGAGGGCACCCCTGTTCTGCTCGACATCAACAAGACGACCGGAGCGACTAGCCAATACCGCGACGACTCTTTGTTGGCCGCCAACCGACGCTACCTCGCCTACGGCCTATACGACTACCTGGCTTGAGAGGTCACGTCACGTCTCACGGGTGTTCGCCACGGGTCGACTGGTTCAACCATCGGTGGATCTCGGGACCGCTGGGGGTGTCCCCCGGCCGAATTCGGGGTCCGCTATCGTCGGCATCTGGAGGTTCTGTCCGAGGTGGCGTGACCCAAAGTAGCCTGCCCCGGACAACCCGCGATGGTTCATTCCCAGAACCGGGGCGGTGCGCACCGAGCGAAAGGAGGATACAGAATGATGGTGGTCAGCGAGGAACTGAAGCAAGAGGTCCAGGCCTACCTGGCCGCGGTGCTCTCAGGAATGACACAAGGGCGCGGGCCGCGCGCCGCCGTGGGCCCGGTGGACGACGAGCGGTCAGTCGCTGAAGAACTCTTTGCCCTGCTCACGAGCCGAGCCTATTGCCATCTCAGTCGGACGAAGGTCGAACCCTATCGCGAGCAGACGATCGCGCTGCTCCGGCGCAGGATGCGCACCGGTGGGCCATGCCGCTTTTTCTACGACATCGGGCCTGGATACCACGCGACGCTACGGCCCGGCATACTACCGCTTAGCTTCGACGTCGGTCTGTCGGAACTTTTTATTCTCTCCCAGGCGAGCTCGCTCTGCGACCGCATCGTCGCGCTCTACCCGCCCGGGGCGCGGTTCTGGCTCGTGATCGACAATCTTTGCGGCCTGCGCACGAACGACATTCCGCTAGAGCGTTCCGCGGGGTACGTGCGCCAGTTGCGGAGGCTAATCCATGAGACCGGCGTCAGCGATGTGATCGACCTGATCGTTGAGTCCGAGGAGTTCGACCTGGCGGAGTATGATCGCCTGCTCGCCGGAAGGGAGGTGGTCCCGGTTGACCCGGACCCGGCCCCCGATGCCGTGGACAATGTCGCCCGGTTCCTCGGCCGCGCTTGCAGCACGGCGGAGGCCGCGGCACGGATCGAGCTCTATAGCCGAACGGGAGCCGTGACTGACGCCCTCATGGACCGCCTCGTCCGCGGGGTGCATATGACCCAACGTGCTACCGTAGCGACCCTCGGTTTCCGCCCCGTCCCCGGTGGCGACCAGCGCACCCAAGCGGGCGAAGTAGTGCTCACCCGTAGCTCCAAGGGGCAGCTTCGGCCCCTGCTGCTGACGTCACGGAATGTGGACGCCTACAACCGCGTACGTCTCGAGTTCCCAGGCTTCCTCCCCGAGCCCCTCACCCATGTGACCTATGCAGCACCGTGTTAATGGGCCATAGTCTCTTCCCGCCCGTGTCGGCGCGCATCGTCACGGCGCCGAAGATGGCGAAACATGCATGTCTTCACCGCATGTGCGCTCGAAGCAGAAGCCCGAGTAGCCGTCTACGGAATAGCGTGGGAAGAACGGTATCTCGCACTTCAGGTCGGGCACCCGCCAGCGGTCGATGACCCGGTAACCAATGTGCGCTAGCGCGTCAATGAAGCTCTTCTCAGCCTCGATTCGATACGGGCAGACGGCGCTTCCGATGCTCTGTAGCGTGAAGTAGGTCTCTGCGGTATGGAGTGGTATGCGGTTAATGATCAGGTGCTTGGGCCGGCCCTTGAGAGAAGCGATCAGCGCAGGGGCCGCGACCGGAAGAAACCGCAGTGTTCCGTTGACGAGGATTTGAACCCTCAACCCGATCTTTCGAGACTGGGACCCATTTCCGCCGCCGGCACCGATCAAAAAGACGATGGCGAGTAAAGGTTCGTTACTTCTTCCGCCGACGCGCGTGGAAGTCGATGTTCAGTGAAGGTTGTAAGACGCTGGTCTCATTGGTAGACACCCCGAATCGCCGGTATGTCCATGTCCGAACAGGGAGCAACCCGTGCGGTCCGACGAGTGCGGATGGCTTCCTGTAGCTACGCCCAGGCAAGCACGCGTCTGGGCGCGACAAGGTTTGATCATTCTCATGGCCGGTCTCACCTCCCTTCCTTTGGGCACGATAGCCTGCTTAACGGTTTCTTTCCATGCCGTGAGTGAGGGCGGCATACTTCCGGATGCGATCGCGTAATCTCCTCGTGGATCTGGCCCAAGCTTCGTCGATCCGTGCAGTGCCGTCGGCGTGGGCTTCATCCGAATTTCCGTTAGTTTCGATCATTATCACTTGGAGCGCGTGAGCGTCAAGGTTCTTTGAGAACAGTCGAATCTCCGCGCATCGAACCGTGCCACGTGCCCGCGAGCATGGTGGTGCGGCCAATTTGTCGCCCGGGAAGAATTTCTACCCCACTGTATTTATTCATAATATCGCACAATATGCGCGGGCCGGAAATGTGGATTTAGCGATGAAGCCGCAGCAACCTCCCGAACTCACACCCCAGCAGCCTGAGCCGATACCGGACCCGGCTGGGTCTGGCGGGCTGCGAAGAGTGGCTGCGCCGGACGATCATGGCCGGCTTGGCCGAAGGGGTGATCGAGAAACGGGACCTGACCGAAGTGTTCTGGTGGACACCACCATGGCGGTGAAGGCGATCACCTGTCCGACCGACAGCAAGCTGTATCTTCGGCGCCTGTTGCGACTGAACCCGGTCGCACGGCAATCGGATATCGAATTGCGCCAGAGCTACACCCTCACGGCCAAGCGGATGGCCGCGCAGATCGGGTGCTATGGCCATTCCAAACAGTTCCGGCGCATGCGCCGGGAGTTGAAGAAGCTGAGGGGCCGGTTGGGGCGCGTGGTCCGCGACCTGGAGCGTAAGACCACTTCCTGGAACTTGGTTTCGGAGACGCTGACTGGGGAGCTGACGCTAGCGCTCCGTCTTTTCAACCGGCAGCGGACCGGTTCCAGCCTGGATAACTCACGAGTAGAGACAAAGAGGGCGGCACGGTTCGAATAACTCGCTCACGCGCAGTTTCTTGCGGTTATCCAACACGCGCTCCATCCTGAACGAATTGAGGTAATATGCGGGCGTGAATTGTTGCAAGGATTGAGAATGTGGAAATATTTCAAAAAAATCAAGCAAAAAGCTAAGAACAAGAAGAAAGCGCTATATTGGAAATTACACCGACTGCAAACACGTAATCAGACGCACATCGTTATCGGCGGTTATTTTCTTAAGATTTACAGAAATCGTGAGAATGCAGCGATAAGCCGCGAAATGAGTGCCGCGAAGCACGTTCTTGCGACTAAACCTTGGTCTCGGGTCGACACTGTCGTCAACAAACCGGTGATCCGGCATGGACCTATAGGCATTTCGCGGGCCCCGAGAGTCGATGGAGCAATTCCAAATCTCCGACAATGTGAGCATGTCAGCATCAGGATCGCGCGCGAAGCGTCCACAGATGTCAAAAAGTGTCCTTGGGTCGAGACCATAGATCGGCGCGTCGCGCATGGTGTCCTTCCCGCACTCAGTAGTAATGCGGTTGAAGTCGTTGAGGCTACTCTCGCCAACATGTGGCTTCCGCAAACCGGAGCCCATGGAGATTTCGTTCCGGAAAATATTTTGATGTGCGAAGATGGTAACTTCACGATTATCGACTGGGAATTGTTTAGATCACGAGGAAGCCATGTCGTCGATGCTTGTCATCTCGCCTGTAAGGCCGCGTTACGTAAAAATGACCTAAAGTGCAACTTGCCGCAAGAGCGGATCGAGTGCTTGAGGAGCTATCGTTTTCTCAAGGTTTTTCAACCAATGTGCAATGTCAATTGTGAGCAGGCAATCGCGCTCCACGTTTTCGAGGAGGCGTCGAGCGAGTTAAATTTGCAGCGGCTCACAGAGGAAGTTGTTGCCGAAAGAATGAACCAGCGCCTGCAGGCACTTGCCCGTTCGGTCGCCTCCAGAACCTGATTTGAAACCAATTGTGTGGATCGCCTGCCCAAGCCCGCCTGGTGGCGCGGCGGCACAAAAAAATGGCGTATCCTGTCATTACGGATTCAGTGACTCACGAGTTTTTCTGTCGAACTCTAGAGGAAATACTCCGCATGCGCCATGTCATCCTGAACTTGCACGAGCTCTGCACGCCACTCGGACCTCTTGAGCCCAGCGAGGCCCTTGCGCGTTTGAGGAAAGGCGCACCAAAGTGCTGTTCCGTGGGGACGTTAGGAAGTTCGTGCGCCGAGCCCCTGAACCGCATCGCGGCTGTCTTGACGCCAGGGGTACGCCAGTGGCACGCCCGGGATATGCCCAAAGGGTGCTCCCGAACGCGGAATGTTCCGGGGACCGGTGCGGCGGAAGTTCCGATTGAAGGCGAGTGAACGTACGGTGAACAACATCCTCGAGCGTCTCGACATCGCCGTGCAGCAGCCACGGCTGAGGGCCGTGGAGCGGGATCGGGAGGTGATGCAACGCTGGCTGAACGAGGAGTGGCCGATGATCCGGGCGCAGGCCAAGGCGGCCAACGCGGTGGAGTACTCTGGCGATAGGCTCAACCTGCGTTCCTATGCGCACCGGGGTATGGCCTAGGGCGTGAAGGGAGAAACGTCGGTCGTGCCGAAGCCGAAGACCGGGCGCCGTACCTCCCTGAATCTGATCTCGGCGGTGTCGCCGCTCGGTGAATTGCGCTTCATGGTCACAGAGGGTCGGGTGAACGCGGACATTTTCATCACGTTCCTGCGCAGACTGCTGGTGAACGCTTAGCGGTACGAGCTACTTGGGGGTGGGCAGGCTCCGGTACATCGCTTAACAAAGGTGCGCGACTTTGTCACCGCCCAGCAGGAACATCCGGACCTGTTTTTCCTGCTGCCGTACTCGCCGGACCTAAATCCCGACGAACTTGTCTGAAATGTGGTCGAGGGCCAGGTCTGTGGACCCGCTGTAGTGGAAAGACAGAACACCTTGCGCCGATTAGCCCGTGGTGGGCTCATGCGTTTACAGCGTTCCACCGACAAGTTGAAGAGCCTTTTTCACGAAACCCACGTCGCCTAAAGCCCTAAAGATGGGTCGGGTGGAATAGTGCTGGCGTAGTGACGACCTTGGATGTTTCAGATTGCAACCAGCATTCGGGAGTAACAATGATATGTAACAATGACATTGTGACTGCCGCGCCAAAAAAACCAAGAACGGGTTGCACGCACTAAACACGATGCCGTTTTCCCAAAGGATGTGCAGCTTTTACGGGCCGCCCTGAGGGCTGTAGAACAGTTCTATCTCGTCTTCTGCGAGGCCATACCGGCCGTGCACTGTAACTTTCATTATCCGACTACTGGAGACTTGTCAAATGATGCCTGAAGGAGCACCTCGTGGTGGCCAGATGGTTTCGATCTTGATCGCCCAACTTCGGAAGTTCGCGCGGCGGCAGCGCCATGCCTTTGGTAGAATGAAACGGGATCCTCTTGCGTCTGAACAGCGGACTATCGCCGAGGCATTCGATTCGCTCTCCAGGCCGCAGTCAGCGATTTTTTTCACCACGCACAAGTGCGCATCGACGTTTATCGACAAAACCTTCACCAAGTTCGAGCCGCACAGCGACTATGTAGTGCGGAGGTATGCGGCAGCCCTGTGGAAGATGAACTCACGACTTGACGTCGGCTCGGCCAATGAGGTCTTTTTCGCCCGGGCCTACGACCGCCTGTTCAAGGCCAGGGGCGAAATCTACGTTCCACACCGTAAGCCCGTTGATTTCCCGGGTCGTCCGAAGTTTCGGCACATCTTCTTCCTTCGTGATCCTCGGGACGTTCTCGTGTCCGCGTATTACTCTTTCGGATTTAGTCATCCTCCCCCTGGGGGGGCGCGGGTGAAGCAGGAGTTTCTTGGGAAGCGTAAGCGTATCCAGGATGGGGGAATTGACCGTTATGCGATGGAGTCGGCAACCCACTGGTTGCTTCCGGTCTACGAAAAATATCGACGTTTCCGCGAAACAGCGGGGGAGAGCATCTACCTGAAGTACGACGATTTCAAGGATGACACAGAAGGATTTCTGTGGGCCGTAGCCGAGTTTTTGGAGATCGAACTACCTCAGCAGATAGTCCAAGAGCTCGCAAAAAGTGCATCCCCTGTTCAGGCCCAAGTCAACATCGACTGCCATAAACGTTCAGGAAGAAGCGGCCAGTACGTTCACGAACTAAACCCTGACACTGTAAAGTTCCTCAATACCGCCTTCGCGGACATTCTTGAATACTGGGAATTCAAGGACCCCAGTTAGTCGGTCTTTAAGGCCAGTATTTTCTTTGAGGAAAGCTCTTTGCGTGGCGTGCCGTAATCGCCACTGGCTTTGTTTAATTGAAGAGTCGCTGAGCCCGGTGTTTGTTAACATGGTTGTCCGCTTTTCCATGCAGCTTCTGCGAAGGCGATGTTCCCCGGTGTTGCGCCACAGGCTCGCTGCACCACCCATCGACGGGGATGGCGGACCGGCGAGCACCCGGTAGAGTCGCCGCGCAACCCCGGCTTGTGAACAACTTCGAGGTATTGCAGCCGGGACTGTCCACGGATCCCGAAGCAACCACCGCTTCGTCACAAATCAGGGCTGCTGCAGAGTTGTGGTAATAGGCGGAAATTCCGAGGATATTGAGCATCTCCAGTCTATTGCAAGCCACACCGTCGAGGAATTGCGGTCCCTCGACTCTGTTTCGGCCGGGGGAGCGGATGCTTTAGAACGAAGTAACATGGTCGAGCCTGGGATGATCCCGATTTCGTGGGGCAACGGTAGGATA
>SL_3KL_010_SEDDRAFT_10001637_pt1 | contig 20451 bp, 15 predicted proteins | sample SodLakKL_010_SED_2_FD_10381 | JGI IMG/M metagenome (IMG submission 10381) | reverse complement strand
ACTGGTGGCAGATAACAACATTAGAACTGTTTTTCCTGCTGCATTTTACAATCAGGAAAAAGAATATTACGAACTTCATCTGCGTGTTCGTGCAGAAAGGGAGCTTGAAGTGCAAGTAGGAGGAAATATTTCTTCTGAGTTTAACCAGGGTTATGCTGGAATTAACTACAGGCTTCTCGGACGCAATTCCTATAATCTGAAAGGGAATGTATATTTCGGACGTTTGTACAGCTCTGTTATGGTTAGGGGGCAGCTTGAAATGCCTTCCAGTGCGCCTTTGTTCACTGATATTTCAATTACACTGAACAGATGGGATTATTTTACAAGCATATCAGAGCCATTTTTCGAAGACGTTATTAATCCGTATTTAATGCATTATGACGGAAACATCAGGCTAAACCTGGGTTTGTCCATAACTTCGAACAGTTATACGCAACTGGCTTATTCTATTGCCAGAATGCGTTATCATTATTATCAGGTAGACAAATATACTCAGGCAGATACAGCTGACGTAACAAATTTTGATCTCAATAGCGTAAGTCTTATTTACAAGAGAAATACACTCAACAGAATTCAATATCCGGAAGAAGGGTCAAATCTTTATTATAAGGCCCAGTTTATTGGCGGGAATGAATCTTATTTACACGGGTCAGTTTCTCCGGATAAACAAGATTATAAAGAAAGTCACTACTATTTTCAAATTCAGGCAAGATATGTTAATTACAGAAGGATAAGTTCAGCATTCAGACTCGGATATTTTGCAGAGTGTGTATTATCAAGTACTCCGTCATTCAGAAATTATATTTCAACAATTATGAATGCCCCGGTATTTCAACCAACACCGCATAGCAAAACTCTTTTCATGGAAAATTACAGAGCCCACTCATATGCAGCCGCAGGAGTTATACCTGTTATTAATTTCAGGGAATCACTACATTTGAGAATAGGGGCCTATATTTTTCAGCCCTATAAATCAATTTTGGAAGACGAAGATTACCGTGCCGCTTATTCTGATAAATTCTATAATACAAGATTTACCGCCAATACGGCACTGGTTTACCATACACCATTCGGTCCTGCATCGCTAAGTCTTAATTATTATGAAAATTCAGGAAGTAGGTTTTATTTTCTTTTTAAGTTTGGATATATTCTTTTCAATCAAAAAGCCACAGATTAAGAGAGTGTATAAAAATTCGCAACTTGTTTAATATTTGGCAATTAAAAATTTTTTATGCACTATATATCAAAAAATAATGATTTCAGACTCGGGAAAGTCATTGGTATAATTGCCATAATATCGAACATTCTTCTTTTTGTAATTAAATACTGGGCCGGTATGATCAGTTCCTCTGTCGCACTGGTGGCTGATGCGTGGCATACTCTATCTGATTCTTTTTCATCTGTTGTTTTACTTACAGGATTGATTGTAGCATCCAAACCGCCCGACAAGAATCACCCCTATGGTCATGGAAGAGCCGAAATTATCGCTTCTTTGGTAATCGGATTTATATTATTTGCTATAGCATTAAATTTTCTATATGAATCGGTTATCAAATTATCTGAATATAAGCAGGCAAATTATGGTAAAGCCGCGATTATTGTGACTGCTATATCTCTTATTGTAAAGGAGTTTCTCGCTCAAATCAGCTTCAGGGTTGCAAAAAGAGAAGATGCCGACTCATTGAAAGCCGACGGTTGGCATCACCGAACAGATGCATTGTCAAGTTTGGTTATATTAGCGGGAATATTTTTAGGTAGTTTTTTCTGGTGGATTGACGGAGTGCTGGGCATTTTTGTTGCGCTGTTGATTTTTTATACCGCCTTTGTAATAATATCAGACAGCATAAGACCGCTGCTTGGAGAAAAACCATCACAAACGACCATCTGGGAGATACAGGAGATAGGGAAAGAAGTTTATAACGGGGATTTAAAACCTCATCATTTTCATATTCACACTTATGGTAAACATACCGAAATAACATTTCATATTGAGCTTCCCCAGGAGATGGAGCTCAAGGATGCCAGCAGGATAACAAACAGGTATACTGAAATGATCAGAAAACAATTGAATATATTTGCCACGATATATATTGACGCAAACAAAGAATTCGATTAATTGAATCCATTAAAAAAACTTGCCGGGGAAACTGTTGTTTACGGATTCAGCAGCATAGTTGCACGTATGTTGAATTATTTGCTTGTAGTTATATATACACGTGTTTTTACAGCGGAAGAATATGGAATAATAAATGAATTGTACGCCTACGCTGCCTTTTTAATAGTTATACTTACATATGGAATGGAAACAGGGTTTTTCCGTTTCATTAACAAGCAAGAAGAAAAAAAAAAGGTATTCAGTACCTCATTAATAAGTCTTTTTTACTCATCGTTCCTGTTTATTTCAATAGTTTTTTTGTCCCACCAACCGATTTCTGAAATACTTGGCTATGAGCAATACAGCATACTTATTTTGTTGCTTGGTATAACAGTTGGTATAGATGCTTTTTCCACAATAACGTTCGCAAAGCTAAGATCTGAAAACAGGGCTTTAAAGTTTGTTATGATAAAGGTATTCAATATAGGTGTAAATATATTGATGAATATATTCTTTTTAATCTTTCTCCCCATGATAGAATCGGCTGTTCCCGATTCTCCTGTCCTGATTGTATATGATCCCGCGCTCGGAATTGGTTATGTGATAATAGCAAACCTTATTTCAACAATTTTGACATTGCTTGTATTACTTAAAGAGATTGTAAAAGTTAAATTTTCTTTCTCTCCAGGACTACTTAAAAACATGCTGAAATATTCATTTCCTCTGCTTTTAAGCGGACTTGCCGGAACAGTAAATGAAAGTGTGGACAGGATATTGCTAAGATGGAGATTGCCGGAAACAGTTAATGCACAGGAACAACTTGGTATATATGGAGCAAACATAAGAATTGCCGTATTGATGATATTATTCATCCAGATGTTCAGATATGCTGCCGAGCCGTTCTTTTTCAAATATTATGATAAATCGGATTCAAGGGATCTTTATGCACGTGTAATGAAATATTTTATCATTGCAGGAATATTGATATTTCTCGGAATAACCGGTTTTCTGGATCTTTTCAAACATATTATCGGAAGCGCATTTCATGAAGGATTAAATGTGGTACCGATAGTCCTTTTTGGCAATCTTCTGCTTGGGGTCTATTTCAATTTATCAGTATGGTACAAACTAACAGATAATACGAAATTCGGAGCATACCTTGCATTTACTGGCGCAACTGTAACAGTAACGATAAATTATTTTTTTATACCCATCTACGGCTATATGGCTTCTGCGTGGGCTCATGTTGCATGTTACGCAATAATGTGCTTTCTGTCGTATTTCATTGGGATGAAATATTTCACGATACCATATGATTTAAAAGGAATATTGGTTTATTTTGCATTTGCTATTTTAATTTTTACTATCTCCTCTTTAATTTCTTTAGAAAATGAAATTGTTGATTATATTTTTAATGCATTACTGATATTAATATACTGTGCTTTTGTGATTTTCAGGGAAAAGAATGAGATACTGAAAGTAAGATAAAATTGGAGATGATGTTAATTATAAGAGACAAATCCTTTATTCAAAATCAAAAAGAATAGAAATAATGAAAATCAAAATAGTTAATAAATCCGATAACCCTCTGCCTGCATACACAACTGCAAGTTCAGCCGGAACCGACCTGAGAGCCTCTCTTGATAAGTCAGTAACATTAAAACCTTTGGAAAGGCAGTTAATATCAACAGGATTATATATCGAACTGCCTGAAGGATTTGAAGCGCAGGTGAGGCCCAGAAGCGGTCTGGCCGTAAAATACGGAATTACAGTTTTAAATACTCCAGGGACAATTGATGCAGATTACCGTGGGGAAATCAAGATCATACTTATAAACCTGTCTGACCAGGATTTTGTTATTAACAACGGTGAAAGAATCGCGCAAATGGTGATTGCAAGACATGAAAAAGCCGAGTGGCAGGAAGTAAATGCACTTCAGGATAGCATAAGAGGAGACGGCGGATTTGGTCATACTGGAAAGCATTAAACGTTCAAGAGATCCATATTTTAATAATTTAGTTTGCCAAAGGCTTATAAAGGGTTAAACTGACCAGACCATTTTACCGGGGTTAACCCACTCTTTGAACTGTTCCTCTGTTACAAGTCCGAGCTCAACAGCAGCTTCCCTGAGAGTAATATTTTCATTATAGGCTTTGTATGCAATTTTTGCAGCTTTATCATAGCCAATATACGGATTGAGGGCTGTTACCAGCATAAGTGAATTTTCAACATTTTTGTTTATCACAGTAATGTTTGGCATTATACCTGCAGCACATTTATTATTGAATGATATGCACACGTCTCCAAGAAGCTGTGCAGAATTTAGTAGATTGTAAATCATCATAGGTTTGAAAACATTGAGCTGAAAATGTCCTTGCATACCACCAGTAACTATCGCCTGATCGTTCCCGATAACCTGTGCACAAACCATAGTTAGAGCTTCAGCTTGAGTTGGATTTACCTTTCCGGGCATTATAGATGAACCGGGTTCATTTGCAGGTATTTTCAGCTCGTTTAATCCGGCACGCGGACCGGAGGCAAGGAATCTTATATCATTTGCAATTTTCATCAAACTTACCGACAGGTTTCTGAGAGAAGCGGATGTATGAACCACAGGGTCATTTGAAGACAAAGCTTCAAATTTGTTCGGTGCGCTTTTAAATGGGTAACCTGTTATACTTGAAATTTCAGCAGCCACCATTTCGTGATATCCCGGCGGGACATTTATTCCGGTACCCACACTTGAGCCTCCGGCAGCAAGTTCAAGTAGATGGCGTATCGTATTGTTAAGGTTTTCAAGTCCACGATCAAGCTGCTCAACAAATGCTGAAAACTCCTGTCCGAGAGTGAGTGGTGTCGCATCCATCAAATGAGTACGGCCTGTTTTTATGATTTTTTTGAACTCATCAGCTTTTTCAGCCAAAGTATTTCTAAGTTTTTTAATACCGGGGAGGGTTGTCTCGTATATAGTTTTGTAAGCGGCAATATGCATTGCTGTCGGAAAGATGTCGTTTGATGACTGCGACATATTAACATCATCGTTAGGGTGAAGAAAGGGTTTACCCTCACCGAGCCTGTTACCTGCTAGAACATGAGCCCTGTTAGATATCACTTCATTAAGATTCATATTGGTATGTGTTCCGGAACCTGTTTGCCATACTAACAGGGGGAAATGGTCATCTAGTTTACCTTCCGCTATCTCCTCACAAACAGTACAAATCGCCTCAGTTTTCTCTCTTGAAATCACTTTAAGTTCCAAATTGGTCAGAGCAGCCGCCTTTTTCACAACTGCAAGTGATTTAACGACGATTGAGGGCATCTTCTGATTACCAATTTTAAAATTATTAATTGAGCGTTGAGTTTGAGCTCCCCAGTATTTATCTTCAGGTATTTCTACCCGTCCTATTGTATCGTATTCTGTTCTTGTCATGGTAAATATTTTTTTTCCAAAAATCAGAAAAACAGCCTGTATGCCAAGGTTATATTTCTTCCGGGCATAGGATTGTTTCTGTCTTCAATCCGAGATAAATGATCGCGGTAGAGTTCATCGAAAATATTATCAGCACGTAAAATAATTACGTGCCTGCCCGGTGTGGTTATTCTGTATCCAGCCGTTAAGCCGACTAACGTGTAACCGTTTGTTTTATCTTCCTCCGGTGCCACCCTGCTTTGTTCAGCTACTGATACAATATTCCCCTCAATCCAGCCTCTGCCAAAATCATATTCAATTCCAGACATAAATCTGAAAGGCGGAATAAAGGGCAGATAAGTATTATCTTCATCTAATCTTTCTCCATTGACATAATCAGCGCCAAGTGTTAGCTCAAAATCCTGTAAAAATGAGAATGAAGCAGATATTTCACCGCCTATAAGTCTGGCTTCATTATCTGTGTATATGAAAACAGGATAACCACTATCAGGGTCAGTATCACCTGTAGGGATAAATGTTATATAATTTCGAAAATAGTTAACAAAACCTGCCACCTCAAATTTTAAAAAATCGTTGTTCCAACTGATAAAAAGATCTGCTCCCTGACCGATTTCGTCTTTAAGTGTTTCATCACCTCTTTCATAAACTCCTGCACCAAGATGGGGGCCATCAGCAAAAAGCTCTTCAACTGTCGGGTTTCTGTGAGATCTTGAAAACTGTCCTCCAACTTCGAGACCTACAACCGGTCTGTGGTTGAATCCTATTGAACCTGTGTAGTTTAGCGTGTTCCTTTTACTTTTTAAATCAGGAAAAAGCTCATTAGTTCTGGTACCAGTATGCTGAAAATCGATTCTTAGGCCGACCTGAAGTCTCATAATATCTGAAAGAGGAATTTCCTGGAATGAAAATACTCCGATATTTACCCTGTTTTCTCCGGGAGTATATGCTTCATCACCTCCAACATCAAAGCTGTGTCCATGAAAATTAATTCCAAAAGCCCCTCTGTCAAATATTCTGACAGGCCTGTGTTGCAATGTATACGTTGTGCTGAAAGCATATTTATTGTATTCAAGTTCAAGATCCTCATAGGCAGAGCCATTTATAAGACCGTATTCTATCTCTTCCTGAGAAAGACGGCTCGCTGAAAAACGAAATTGTTTCTTGTCAAAAAATCCCGACTCTTCAATATTGATTCTGCCCTGAAACGACTCTCTTCGCATCCTTATCTCAACCCCCTCATCAGGGTTGTCCGGTTTTTCCGGGATTTCATATGTCTGGTTTGCAGCCGAAAAGCTGACACCACCTGTAATCCTGTCAGCTTTATATCCAAAACCCAAAGAGCCGTCAAAATTATTCATTGATGTACCTGGTAATCGGCCTTCAGGAGTATTTATATCAGATGAGCTTCTATGAGCAATCCTGCCTGAAACAGCCCATTTATCAGCTCCGTAAGTATAGCGGCCAAAACCGGCACCCATTTTATTCATAGTTGCACCCTGAAGTGAAAACACACCTGAATGCCCTTCATCCCATCTCTCCGGGATGTCTGTAGTTAAAAGATTTATTACACCGCCAAGAGCACTGGGACCGTATAAAAGGCTGGCCGGACCTCTAATAACTTCTACCCTGCTGGCTACAAGAGGATCCAGAGCGATTGAATGGTCAGCTGAAGTTTCAGAAACATCTCCCATTCTTTCGCTATTTTCAAGGATCAGTATCCTGTCTCCATCCATGCCTCTGATTACAGGTCTTGCCGGAGATGATCCAAGGGAACGCATTGCAATCCCAGGCTCATGATTAAGCATTTCACCGAATGAAACTTCACTTCTGCGCTGCAGATTTTCACCAATGTACATCATGTCAGGCTGATATCTAAAACCGCTTGATGTCGGACTTGCGGATATTACTATCCCTTCTATGTCAATTCCGAGGTATTTAACTTCAATATCAATTTCAAGAGTCTGGTTTGCAGTTATTTCAAAATCTGCATAGGCAGGTTCGTAACCCATTCCCATGACCACCAATGTATGGGAACCTTCTGGAAGATTTGTCAGCATATAATGACCGCTTGCATCTGTAATTGTTCCAATTCTTGAATCTTCAATAATTACATTGATAAAAGGGATATGCTCTCCGTCTTCAGCGTTAATAACGTGACCAAAGACATTGGCATCTGTCTTTTCCTGGGATATTGAAACAAATAAATTAAAAATGTAAAATAAAAGGATTGTTAAAATTTTATACTTTATCATAGTTTAAACAATTATTCCAGGTTAATTTATTTACATGTATTTAATGTAAGTATAAACTGTCTAAATAAAAGCTATTATTCTTAGGATATAAACCGATTTTATAGTAAATTGTTTAGAAAATTAAGTAAAAGTGAGGTTATTTTAATTATCCGAATTATTGTCAGATATAATTAGTGCATTACATTTTTAAGTGTCAATGAGTGACTGAATTTCATTAAAACGAGTCGGATAAATACGAACAAAATATCCAAACCGCAAGATTTTGAATTTAAATAAAATACTTTGAAACCCTAATCAGCCTTAGTCAGACAAAAAGAAATAAACAAACATGGGGGTTTGACCTTTGGTCGATCTTAAATGTAAACAATTGCTCTTTGAGATTTATAAAAAACTGGAATTATGAACTTTAACAAAATAATATACGGATGAAAGTATGCAAATTTTTTTCTGATTGAGAAAGATTTTGAAATTATTAAAAAACTAATAAGAGATGATTGTTAATCAAAATAATTAAATTATAACTATAAAATTGACGATTATGAACAGAAATGAAAACAGGGAAAAGGCGAAGAAAGTCATAGATGACATATTTGCCCGAATTGATCAGCTTGAAAGAAACAAGGATAAAGTCAGCGAAGAATCAAAAGAAAGTTATCAGGAAATCATGAACAAACTGAATGCTCGAAAAAATGATTTGCTCAAAAGGTTTGAGGATGTGCAAAACGCATCAGATGATAAATTGGAAGAGGCAAGTAAAATTTTTTCTGATAGCGCTGAATCGTTTAAAGAGGGATTTTCAAAACTTTCTTCGCTTTTCAAAAATAAATAAGTGAAATCAATGAAAATCTGGTTTATGCGGATCAATTCACAGATATTCACCAGATCGGGGTAGTAATTGCAATTACAACAACAAATCTGTATTGATTCAAAGTATAATTTTTACAGCCCAAGGCTGATGGGGAAATCAATAATTTCAAATATCAGGCAGAAAGATCCAGCATCCTTTTTATAGGGAGGTATGCTTTAGCCCTGGTAACAGAATCAACATTTATTTCAAATTTTTCTTCCGAAAGGCTTTTAAAAATTTTATCCAGTGTATGTAATTTCATGTATTTGCAGTCACTGCAACCGCAGGTCGAGTCAATCGGAGGAGCAGGGATGAATTCTTTCCCGGGATTGTTTTTTTTCATCTGGTGAAGTATGCCCGATTCAGTAGCGACAATGTATTTATTACCATTATCTGTTTGAATAAATTCTAATAATGCAGACGTCGAACCAACAAAATCTGAAGCTATCAGAACCGGTTTTTGACATTCCGGGTGTGAAATGAGTTTAGCATCAGGGTTATCATGCAATAAGTCCAGTATTTTCTCAAGCGAAAACTCTTCATGAACATGGCAGGCACCGTCCCATAATACCATATCTCTACCTGTTATACCATTCAGATAATTTCCAAGGTTTTTATCAGGAGCAAAAATAATTTTACGGTCAGGGGGAATACTTTCAATAATCTTGACAGCATTTGTTGAGGTGCAGCAAATATCCGACATGGCTTTTATGTCAGCTGAGGCATTTACGTATGATACAACTATATGATCAGGATACCTATTACAGAATTCATTAAAATCCTCAGACGGGCATGAATCGGCAAGTGAACAGCCAGCTTCAGTGTCGGGAATAAGAACCTTTTTTTGAGGAGAAAGAATTTTTGCTGTTTCAGCCATAAACTTGACACCTGCAAAAACTATTATATCAGCGTTTGTATTAGCAGATTTTCTTGAGAGATCCAGACTGTCGCCTACAAAGTCAGCTATATCCTGAATCTCAGGAATCTGGTAGAAATGTGAAAGAATTACAGCGTTTTTTTCTTTTCTCAATTTTTTTATTTCACTGATAATATCCATAAAAAAATTTTTCCGCATAAGCTACGGTCATTATATTAAGAGTTAAAATAAAACTGACTGGTTTTTAGAAAACGTTTCAACATTTAAAAACTGCAAAGTTATAAGAAATAATTATATGAAATAATATCTAAAATCTACAACGTATCATTTAAAGTGAATATATATTAAAAATTCACAAATAGAAATTTTTTAAAGATTATACCTCAAATTCTATTTCAGGTTCGTTTACTTCAAGGTGCTGACAAAAAGATAATTTATATAAATTAAAAATTTTTTTAATAACAGAAAATTCATTTTTTTTACCAGATATTAAGTAGCACTTAAAAAAAAAATAAAAAAATTGGAACAGAAAATTATGATAACCAGGTTTTGTTTTGTTGCAGTAATATTACTTACCCTTGCATCTTGCAGTAAAAGAATAACAAGCACCCAGATTCATGAAGAAGAGGGGTTATCAGAGATGGAAAGAGTTGAGTATGAATATGTTTTGAACGAAGCAATCAGATACAAATTACTTGGACATATAGATGAAGCTGAGAAGTTATTTTTGAGATGTTTTGAAATAAACCCGGATTCTCATGTTCCTTTATATGAACTTGCAAATATTTATTATTTCAGTGAGGATTACGAAAAAGCGTTGGAATTTTCCAAAAAAGCAATAAATACGGATAAAACAAACAAATGGTATTATATACAACTTGCTCAGTTTTATTATCAAAAAGATAATATTGAGGGAGCAATACAGGTTTATGAGCTGATGCTTGAAAATGTTGAGCCAGATGTTGAGCCTCTTTATATTTTGGCTCAGTTGTATTTTGAAAACACTCAATTTAATGAGGGACTGGAAATATATGAAATTATTGAAGGAATTATAGGCATAGATCATGAGATAATTCACGACAAAAAGGAAGTATATATTTATATGGGAGAGTATGAACTTGCATACAATCAAGTACTACGTCTTATAAATGCTTATCCCGAGGATATGGAATCACATTTAATGTTGGCCGATTTGTATTCAAGGATTGGAATGCATGAAGAGGCCAAAATTAAGTATATGGAGATACTCGAACATGATGAAATTAATATTAAAGCATTAATAAATTTAGTTTTTTATAAACTGAAAGGAGAGGAATATAATGAAGCGATAAAATATATTAGTAGAGTTATAGAACATGATGAAATAGAAACTGAGAGAAAAAATGAAATTTTATTTTCTTCGTTCGAGTATTTAAACATAAACAAATATTTTAATGAACTGGAGAATATCTTAAGTAAAATTGAATACACTGAAGAAGACTCCAAACAAACTTACGCCGTAACAGCCGAGTTTTATATAAGAAGCGGAAAATATAATGAAGCGTTAAAATATATATATAAATTGATCGACAAAGAGCAGGATAATTATTATTTCAGGGAGCAGCTTTTATTTGTTCTCAGTTATATCGGTGACCATGAAACAATTTTGGAAGAGTCAGAAGAAGCACTGAGATATTTTCCTGAAGACCCTATAATATTGTACTTTAACGGATTTGCCAATTATATACTAGAAAATACAGAAAAAGCCAAAGCTTCTTTTTACAAATGTATTAATCACCTAAGTGATGAAGAAATAGTACTATCTGCACAAGTACATGCATATATCGGCGAAATTTATAATAAAGAAGAAAATTATATTAAGAGTGACAAATATTTCAGGGAATCTATCAATTTGGACAGCACTAATTTAACAACGCTGAATAATTACGCGTATTTTCTAACGTTAAGAGAAGAAAAGCTCGATCTTGCAGAAAAATTAAGCAGAAAAGCTGTTGATGGCGATCCAGTGAATTATGCTTTTCTCGACACGTATGCATGGGTAATGTATAATATGAAAGATTATCAGACAGCATTGATCTTTATTGAAAAAGCATATATAAATAACGGCTCCGAAAATTCAGAAATATTAGAGCATTATGGTGACATTTTAATCAAGTCGGAAAATGTTGCCGAAGCTGTCGAAAAATGGAAAAGAGCAATAGAACTTGGAGGAAACAAAAAAATTATTGAAGAAAAGATTAACAAAACCAGGATATGGGAAAAAGAATAAACTTTATAATATTTATTTTCATTACTGTATCAATTTTATATTCATGCCGGCCATCTCGTTTAATAACTGAAGTGTATGAAGAAATGGAGATCGATGAAGTATACACACATTTTAACAATTTGCACCAAAACATCGAAACCTACTCTGTAAGAAGGATAAACATTTCTTTAACGAACGGAGATTCAAGACAAAGTGTCAGAGGATCGGTGAGAATTAAAAGAGACAGTATAATACTCTTGTCTTTCAACATGTTTGCCGGAATCGAAGCAGCCAGGATCAAATTGACACCTGATAGTGTTTTATTGGTTGACAGAGTTAACCGTGAGTATTTAAAAAGGAAATATATAGACTCGTATAACATATTGCCATTTAACCTGGATTTTTATGAGTTGCAGTCGGTTTTTATTGGCAAGCCGCCCAATATCTCTGCAAATATGGATGATTCATTCAAAGAAATAGAATATGAAAATAATGATAATATAACCATTTTAAAATTTTCAGAATTCAGCAATTTCCAGCAAAGGTTTTCAGAAGGTATCCACTTAAAGAATACAGAAATATATCTCAGCAATAGTATGTTAATTAACCGGATATTAATTAATGATACAGGAAGTGGATATAATTATAAAATCGATTACGAAGGGTATTCGGAAATAGATGGAGTTATATTACCTTCTAAGATCGATATTTTACAATTCAGAGACGACAATGTTATTAAAATAACGATGCAAATGTCAGGAATTGAAATTAACAGAGATATCGCCTTTCCGTTCAGTTTACCAAACGGATATAATGAGTTGTTGAAGGTAAAATAAGACAATAATATAAAATGACTATCAATTTTGTATTTTTGATAAGTAACTGCTGCAGGGCCACTTTATTCCGCAATATTTTATTGATATTTATTTTAATCAATTCAAATTTATCTGTAATTGATGCACAAACACAAAAAGAGCTGGAGGAAAGAAGGAGGGAAAATGAAAAGCAAATAGAATATTCTAATAATTTACTACGGGCAACACGCCAATCCAGAGTATCATCGCTAGAAAGGTTGAATGTTTTAAATGAAAGGATAAAGCTAAGAGAGCAGATAATTGAATCTTTAGGCAATGAAGTTAAAATTGTTGAAAATGAAATCAAAAGTAACAGAAGAGTAATTGATAATCTAGAGAAGGAACTAAACGAATCTCGTAACAATTATGCTAGAATGATACAAAATGCTTATAAAAACCGGTTCGCATACAATTACTTACTCTTTCTGTTATCAGCGGAAAATTTTAACCAGGCATACAGAAGGTATAAATATTTGCAGCAATATACAAATGAGAGGAACCGGGAGATAAAAAATATCATAAAACTTAAGGGAGATATTCAGGAAAAAATTATTGAAAGTGAAAAAAAGAGAAGAGAGTTGGCTAATTTATTAACGGAAAGAAGAAGGGAAGCGATTTTGCTTGAAGAAGAAAAATCTGAACAGCAGGCTGAAGTAAACCAGTTGAAGAAAAAAGAAGATGAACTAAGAGAAGAAATTAAAAGAAGAGAAAGAATAGCCAATAACCTTAATAATGAAATTGAAAGATTGATAACTGAGAATTTGGAAAAATCTGAAGCCGGAGAAGAAAACAGAATGACACCCGAGGAAAAAATAATATCTTCAGATTTCGCTATGAATAAAGGAGGTTTACCATGGCCAACTGATGAAGGGATCGTGACCGGATATTTCGGAGAGCATCCGCATCCAGTATTAAACGGTATTGTAATACAGAATAATGGAATAGATATTTTAACAACCGAAAATGCCGAAGTGAGAGCGATTTTTGAAGGCGAAATCCGACGAGTTGTTGAAATACCCGGCTCAAGCAATGCAGTATTAATTAGACATGGTGATTATTTAACAGTTTATTCAAATTTGAATGAAGTTTTTGTTAAAACAGGTCAAATGGTTTCAACTAACGAAGTAATAGGGAGAGTTTACACTGATGCTGATAATGGTGAAAAATCTATACTTCATCTCGAAATTTGGGAAAAAGAATCAAAAATGGATCCGATGGAATGGCTAAGCAAATAAAAAAATAAAAAAATGACGTTGTTTTTTGAAACACTTTTTATCAATATAAGTATAAGAAAGCATTAAGTCACAAGAAGCAAGAAAAACACTCATGGAAAAGAAGCTATTGCTTGAATCAAAAATAGATAGTCTACATGAAATAGAAAAAGTGATTGATGAGATTTCCGGCAAGCATGAATTCGCAGATGAATTATACGGGAATATATTGATTGCTGCTCTGGAGGCCGTGAATAATGCAATAACACATGGCAACAAATTTGACTCATCAAAAGAGATCGATTTTTCTATAACAGTATCAAATAATAAGTTAATAATCAAAACAAAAGATCAGGGGGATGGTTTTGATTTCAATAATTTACCTGATCCAACCGCACCGGAAAACATCGAAAATATTACAGGTAGAGGGATTTTTCTAATGAGAAGCCTGTCGGACGAACTAAAATTTTTAGATGAAGGCAGGGTTTCAGAAATGATATTTAATTTATAGGCAAATTGGAGATTACTGTATTATCCCACGAAACCAAGTTTATATACAGAGGAAAGAAAAACCTAAAAAAACGTATCTCCCGATTTATTAAGCATATTGGTACACCAAATGCTGTTTTAACGATTATTATTACAAACGATTTCAATCTTAAGTTAATTAACGAAAAATATCTGGGAAAAGATTATTTCACTGATGTGATATCATTAGACTATTCAACAGAAGATATTATATCAGGCGATATTTTCGTTAGCATCGACAGAGTAAGGAAAAACAGCAAAATATTCAAGGAAAAACTTTATAATGAGCTCGACAGAGTTATAATTCATGGAATACTCCATTTAATGGGTTATAACGATCGTAATAAATCAGAAAAAAAGATTATGACATATATGGAAAATAAATTTCTTGAATTAAGAATGACTAAGAAATAAGAAGTAACTTAAGCCTGTCCTTTCTGAATAATAATAAAATAAATGAAAGTCTGAATAGAGTCTTTAAATATTAAAGACGTTATTCAGGCATTTTTTATTTAAAAATATTAAATTTTTTTTAACGTTATTTCAAAACTATTAAATTTTACAACTGAACGATAAGATACAGATGAAAACCCAGGAAAATTACGATATAGTAGTAATCGGAGCCGGACATGCCGGATCAGAAGCTGCAATGGCCGCAGCTTGTACAGGCAGCAAAGTAATTATTATATCAACAGACTTGACAAAGATAGCCTTCATGAGCTGCAATCCCGCAATCGGAGGCATAGCCAAGGGGCAAATCATAAGGGAAATTGATGCACTAGGCGGTCAAACCGGAAAAATTGCAGATAAAACAATGATCCAGTTCAGAATGCTCAACAAAAGCAAAGGACCGGCAATGTGGAGTCCTCGTGCTCAATGCGACAGGACTGAATTTTCAAAAGAGTGGAGAAAAGTACTTGAAAGCAACAAAAATATTGATCTGTTCCAGGACATGGTAACATCACTCCTGATAAAAGAGAAAACGATAAAAGGCGTAAAAACCAGAAATGGATTATTTTTCTACTCAAAATGCGTCATTTTATCTTCCGGAACTTTTTTAAATGGAAAAATCCATATAGGTAACATTAATATAACCGGCGGCAGAAACGCCGAACCAGCATCATTTGGAATTACAGAGCAATTAATTGAATATGGATTTGAAACATCAAGGCTGAAAACGGGCACATCACCACGAATTGACGGAAGAACAATCAAATACGAAGAACTAATAATACAGAGGGGTGATGAAAATCCCGGAAAATTTTCTTATGAAAATAGGAAAAACAGATTAAGAAAACAGCAACCCTGCTATATTACTCATACAAGTAAAGAGTGTCATAATATTCTAAAAACCGGTTTCAGTGAAAGTCCGATGTTTACCGGGAGGATAAAAGGCACCGGACCGCGCTATTGTCCCAGCATTGAGGACAAGATTGTTACATTTGCTGATAAAGAAAGACACCAGTTATTTATCGAACCTGAGGGAAAAAATACCGTTGAAATGTATTTAAACGGGTTTACATCATCTTTGCCTGTAAATGTACAGATAGATGCTTTAAGAAAAATTAAGGGACTTGAAAATGTTAAAGTGTTCAGTCCGGGATACGCTATAGAGTATGATTTTTTTCAACCGACTCAGCTTAAACACACACTGGAAACAAAAATAATTAATAATCTTTTTTTTGCCGGGCAGATAAATGGAACAACCGGGTATGAGGAGGCAGCTGCACAAGGACTGATAGCCGGAATAAATGCTGCCTTAAAAGTTTGGGGAGGCACTGAATATGTTTTAAAGAGAGATACCGCTTATATCGGGGTGCTTATTGACGACCTTGTAACTAAAGGAGTAGATGAACCATACCGAATGTTTACATCCAGATCTGAATACAGGATAATGTTAAGACAGGATAATGCTGATTTAAGACTCACCAGAGATGGATATAAACTAGGACTAATTAGCCAAAAAAGGATGAAATTACTAATTGATAAATACGAAAAGGTTGAACAGTTAATTACTTATTTAAAAAACAAAAGTGTAGCCCCCTCAGATATCAATGAACTACTACTTAAAAAGAGAACCTCGAAAATCTTGCAAAAACAAAAGTTAGAAGGGATTTTAAAAAGACCGCAAGTGAGCATTCAGGATCTGATGGAAGAATTACCCGAACTTAAAAAGTATGCGCAGCCTTTAAAGGACCTGAAGAATGAAATAGCTGAAAGTGCCGAAATAAATATAAAGTACTCAGGATACATAGCAAGAGAAAGAAATATAGCAAGCAAAATTAAAAATCTTGAAAATATAATAATTAAAGAAGATTTCGATTTTTATAAACTCGCATCTGTTTCAACAGAAGCGAAGCAAAAATTAACCAGAATACAACCAAAAACAATCGGACAGGCATCCCGAATCGCGGGCGTTTCTCCGGCAGACATTAATGTACTTTTGGTTCATTTGGGCAGATAGTGTTCCACGTGGAACCTGAACAAAAATATCATATAGCAATCATAAGATGCAGAAATATAGTAAAATAAAACAATTAACCTAAAATAAATTTTTTCAGTAAAAGATAATGTTCCACGTGGAACATTTTTCTCTTTTCAGACAAATTATTAAAATAACAGGAATGGAATCGGTAAAGGGGAATGTTGTAGATGTTCATAATTGTTTAGTGTTTCCGGGCGAGGTTTTATTTAATGAAGGAAGAATAATAAAAGTAAATAAATTGAACGGAAGTTTTGAAAATTATATAATGCCCGGTTTTGTGGACTCCCATGTTCATATCGAGAGTTCAATGCTGACTCCTTCTGGTTTTGCTAAAATTGCCGTAAGGCATGGGACTGTCGCAGTTGTTTCTGACCCTCATGAAATAGCCAATGTCCTGGGTATTGAAGGTGTAAGTTTAATGATTAATGATGGAAACAAGGTGCCGGTTAAATTTTTTTTTGGCGCCCCTTCATGTGTGCCCGCTACCGATTTTGAAAATTCAGGGGCCAGAATCACAGCTTCTGATATAAAAATTTTAATGAAAAGAGATGATATATATTTTCTTTCAGAGATGATGAATTATACTGGGGTTATAACTGGGGATGCTGAATGTTTAGATAAAATAAAAACAAGCCTTAAGTTGGGTAAAAAAGTGGATGGACATGCACCTGGTTTAACCGGCAAAGATCTTGAAATCTACATTAATGCCGGAATTACTACAGATCATGAATGTTCAACACATGAAGAGGGGGTCGAAAAAATCAAGAGAGGAATAATCGTTCAAATAAGGGAAGGAAGTGCAGCAAAAAATTTCAATTCGTTATACAAACTAATCGAAGAGTATCCTGAAAGCACCATGCTTTGTACTGATGATTGTCATGCACATGATCTTTTAAAAGAGCATATAAATGGTATAATTGCAAAAGGGGTTAAGAAAGGGGTTGATCTGTTTAAAATTCTCCGGGCAGCAACGATAAATCCTGTAATGCATTACGGTCTTCCGGTAGGAATGTTAAAACCAGGAGATGATGCTGATTTTATTGTTACTAAAAATCTTGAAGATTTTAACCCTTTCGAGGTTTTTATAAAAGGACGTAAAGTTTATTCAGAAGGAGAGATATTGTTTGATCATAATGAGAATATCAGAATAAACGAAAATTTCAGATCGAAGCAGATAGAAACATCAGAGCTAGAAATAACTCCCGGCAAGAGTAAGATGAATGTGATAGGAGTCTTGAATAATCAACTGTATACAAAAGCGTTAAAAGTGCTACCAAAAATCGAAAACGGATTAGTTGTGCATGATCCTGAAAAAGATATTTGTAAAATCATTGTAGTAAATAAATATAAAGACCAGAAGTGTGCCATAGGATTTGTTTCCGGTTTCGGGTTTTCGGAAGGTGCGATAGCAGGAAGTGTGGCTCACGACAGTCACAATATAATTGCTGTCGGCACGAATGATGCCCATATTGTAATGGTTGTTAACAAAATACTGGAGGAGGGAGGAGGATTAGCTGCATTTACCGGTTCAGAGTTCAAATTTTTGAGACTTGAAATAGGAGGCTTAATGACTAACAGAGATGGGTTGGAAGTTGCAGAATCACAGACTGAAATTGATAAGTTTGCACAATCAATGGGGACTAGTTTGAAGTCACCTTTCATGACTCTCTCATTTATGTCATTGCTCGTTATTCCGGAATTGAAAATAAGTGATAAAGGGTTGTTTGATGTTAATAATCTAAAATTTAGTCCGTTATTCGATTTTTAGTTTATTTATTTGTTATGACATGACAAGTTCAAAAAATATCCATCTGTTGAAACAACACATAAAATTTTTGCCTTCAAATCCCGGAGTATATCAATTTTTAAATGATAAGGGAGAGATAATTTATGTTGGCAAAGCAAAAAACCTCAAGAAACGGGTCGGTACTTATATTAATAAAAAGAATTATAATACTGCCAAATTAAAACTTCTTGCAAAACAGATTGCCGATATCCGGCATATAGTTGTGGAATCAGAAGCAGATGCGTTACTTCTGGAAAACACCTTGATTAAAAAAAATAAACCCAAATACAATGTATTGCTAAAGGATGACAAGACATATCCTTATATATGCGTAAGCAACGAACCTTTCCCAAGGGTTTATCAAACCCGGAAAAGGGATGAACGAGATGCATCATATTTTGGTCCTTATGCTTCAGTAGCTGTCGTAAAAACGGCACTTGAGCTTATAGCTAGTTTATATCCGCTCAGAACTTGTAAATATAAGCTTACAAAAAGCAATATAGAGAAGGGTAAATTCCGGGTATGCCTTGAGTATCACATAGGTAAATGCAAAGGTCCATGTGAGGGCAGGCAAACAGAACATGAGTATAATGAAAACATCAGAAGTATAAAAAATATTTTACGCGGGAATTTTCATGAAGTTAAAATATTTTTAAAAGAAAAAATGCAAAAATATTCTTCTGAATATAAATTTGAAGAGGCACAGGAAGTTAAAGAAAAACTTCAAATACTCGAAAAATACCGCAGTAAATCAATAATAGTAAACCCCTTGCTTAAAGATTTGGACGTTTTTTCATATTTGGAAGACAAAAAATATGCTTATGTAAATTATTTGAAGGTTATCAACGGGGCAATTGTACAATCAAAAACCACGCAAATTAAAAAAGTCCTTGACGAAACTGATAAAGAGATTTTAGCTCTTATGATAGCAGATACTTTAAAGAGTCATTCATCCAATAGAGGTGAATTAATACTTCCTTTTCATCCAGGCATAAATCTGAAGAATAAAAAGATAACTGTTCCTAAAATTGGTGACAGAAAAAAATTGCTGCTTCTATCTGAGAGAAATGCAAGACATTATAAACTTGAGAAGGGGAAACGGCAATCTGCTGAAATTTTCACAAATAAGCGGAGAGAGCAGCTTGAGACTATGAGTAAAGAGTTGAATATAAAAGAGCCTCCACTTCATATTGAATGCTTCGACATATCCAGTACTATGGGGAAAAACCCGGTTGCCGCCTGCGTGGTATTCAGGAACGGTGTTCCAAGTCGAAAAGAATATCGCCATTATTCCATTAAAACTGTAAATTCTGCAGATGATTATGCTTCAATGAAAGAAGTCGTGATAAGGCGTTATAAGAAGCTTTTAAAGGATGGGAATACACTTCCCCAACTGGTTGTAATAGACGGAGGCAAAGGTCAACTTGGTTCGGCAGTTGAAGCACTAAGGGAAAACAACCTGGATGAAAAGATTTCTGTAATTGCCATAGCCAAAAAACTTGAAGAGATATATGTGCCTGGAGATTCTTTACCTCTTTATCTCAACAAGCAATCTTTAACTTTAAGGATTATACAGCATATCAGGAATGAGGCACACCGTTTCAGTTTAAGGCTTCACAGGAAAAAGCGTTCAGCAGATCAAACAGAATCACAGTTGTTAAACGTAAAAGGAATTGGCGGTAAAACCATTGAAAAGCTTTACAAGGATTTCAAATCTTTCGAAAAAATAAAAAATGCTTCTCACGATCAAATTTCCATTAGTATAGGGAAGAGAAAGGCGGATTTAATTTCCAGTTTTTTATCAGATAAAAAAGAGATATAGTTTTTTAATGATTAAT
>SL_3KL_010_SEDDRAFT_10001635_pt1 | contig 20464 bp, 21 predicted proteins | sample SodLakKL_010_SED_2_FD_10381 | JGI IMG/M metagenome (IMG submission 10381) | reverse complement strand
AGTGATCCGCAAAAAAGGGATCAGTATGATCGTTTTGGACATCAAGCCGGTTTTGATGGTAGCGGAGCCGGACCGGAAGGCTTTGGCGGTTCGGGCTTTGGCGGTTTCGGTTTCGGCGGTGGTATAGATGAAATATTTGAGCAGTTTTTTGGCGGTATGGCCGGCGCAGGCAGGCGCCGTCCTCCGGGACCCGAACAGGGTAATCACCTGCGCTACGATCTGGATATCACCCTGGAGGAAGCTTTTAACGGTGTTGAAAAGGTGATTAATATACCGCGTACCGAAACCTGCTCTGAATGTGAAGGCAGCCGGGCCAAAGCAGGAACAAGACCTGAAACATGTCCGGCCTGCAGAGGCAGCGGGCAGCAGCAGTTTGCCCGGAGCACACCTTTTGGTCGAATAATGAGCACGCAGGTTTGTAGAGACTGTCGCGGCGAAGGTACTGTTGTCAGGGAACCCTGCCCGGCTTGCAGGGCACAGGGACGTGTTGTCAAAGAACGGAAAGTTGACATAAAGATTCCCGCAGGCATTGAGGATGGCTCACGGCTTCGAGTTAGCGGGGAAGGCGAAGCCGGTATCAGGGGAGGCCCTCCGGGTGATCTATATGTTATAGTCCGGGTTAAGCCTCACAAAAAATTTAAGCGCCAGGGTAATGACCTGATCCTGGAAGTGCCAATCAGTATCAGCCAGGCTGCCCTGGGTGTGGAAATGGAAGTGCCCACCCTGGCCGGCACTGCAGAGTTAAGGATACCCGAAGGAACACAGCATGGCGCTACTTTTCGTTTAAAAGGCCATGGAATGCCTCAGTTAAGGGGCTCAGGCAAAGGCGATTTGCGGGTGAAAGTGCAAGTAAAAGTGCCAAAACGGCTAAATCCCCGCCAGAAAGAGCTCCTTGCTGAACTTGCCCATATCAGCGGGGAAGAAGTAGGCCTTGAAAACAGAAGTTTTCTTGACAAATTTAAAGATGCTTTCGGCGGAGGGTAATACCCGCTTGTTTTGGAGGCGCTCATGCACTACTTTTTTACTGAAGGAGAAGCTCTTAACAGCGGGGATGAAATAACCCTTTTTGATCGGGATCTTAATCATGCCTATCGGGTGTTACGCTTAAAAACGGGAGACGAAATAGTTGTTTCAGACGGGTTGGGTATCGCCAGGCAGGCCAGGATAGTTTTATCTTCTCCGCAGGAAGTCCGTGTATTATTAGGTGAAGTGCAACCCCCGGCGGAATCACCTCTTAAGATCACCCTTTTCCAGTCTCTGGTTAAAGGTGATAAAATGGATTTGATTATCAGACAGGCTGTTGAACTTGGCGTTTACCGGATTGTGCCATTACTGACCGAGCGGAGCATACCGCATCATGGACGTCAGCAGGATGAAAAAAAACTTTTACGCTGGAGCAGTAAAGTACGTGCTGCGGCAGCCCAGTGTCGGCGGGCGTATCTACCCGAAATCGAGCCTGTTTGCACACTGCAGTCTGTACTGCCGCGGATTGAGAACCATAAAGTCCTGGTCCCGTGGGAAGAAGAAAAAGAAATTACAATCAGCGATTTTTTAAGTCAGCCCTGTTCAAATGACAGGGCTGTCTTTCTGTTTATTGGACCTGAAGGAGGGTTTGATAGTAATGAGATAGAAGCTTTAGTCAAGGCCGGCGCCGAAAAAGTTCACCTCGGCCCCCGGATCCTGCGCAGTGAAACTGCTGCAGTTGCGGTGATCACTATGGTCCAGGCAGCCTGGGGTGATCTTTATGGAGAAGGTGTGTGCAATTGAAGAAAAAAGCGGCATTCTATACCCTTGGTTGCAAAGTAAACTTTTGTGAGACAGAATCTTTACAGGTTCTTTTTGAAAAAGCCGGTTTTCGAATTACTTCATTTAAAGATCAGGCCGATGTATATATCATTAATACATGCACTGTAACAGGGCAAAGTGATCATAAATCGCGCAAAGCAATTCGCCGGGCCAGAAAACGTTCTCCGGATGCAATTATTGTGGCTACAGGTTGCTATGCCCAGGGAGAACCGGAACAGATAAGGCAGATGGACACGGCAGATCTGATCATTGGGAACCAGGGGCGTGAAACTCTGCCTGACCTGGTTGAATCACTACAACGTGGCAAGTTGCTCAACCTGGTAACTTCACACCGGGCGGGCAAAGGGTTTGAACTGCTGCCTCCTGCAGGACGAAGGGGCCGCACCAGGGGTTTTTTAAAAGTACAGGAAGGCTGCAATCAACTATGCAGTTATTGCGTTGTACCCAGGGTCCGGGGACCCCTGCGAAGTATGCCGCCTGAAGAAGTCATGCTCAGGGCCAGGACTCTTATTGATTCAGGTTGCCGTGAGCTGGTGCTAACCGGCGTTCATCTTGGACTTTATGGAACAGATCTTCAGGATGTATCATTAGCTGCCCTCTTAAAAGATCTGGAAGAAATACCCGGATTGCTGCGTCTGCGTCTTAGCTCACTGGAACCTTCCGACATAAATTCCGAGTTGGTTGAGCAAATCAGCAGCTCAAAACTTATTTGCCCCCACCTGCATATTCCCCTGCAGAGCGGGGATGGGGAAATTTTACGGTTGATGAACCGGCCTTACGAACCGGTTGAATACCTGTACCTGGCCAAGTGGCTCAAACAGGAGATTCCGGGGTTATCGTTAAGTACAGATGTCATCGTCGGTTTCCCCGGGGAGTCTGAGAAACACCATCAACGCAGCCTCAAGCTGATCAGCGATATAGGATTCAGCCGTCTCCATGTTTTCAAGTATTCTTCCCGTCCCGATACAGCAGCAGCCGATTTTCCTGGTCAATTACCCAATCAGGTTAAAGAGAAACGCAGCAGCCAGATGATAGAATTAGGCGAAGAGATGGCATCCGAATACAGGAAGCAGTTTTTAGGCACCATCCAGCCCGTCCTGGTTGAAAAAGTAGTTCCTTATGCTTATGGCGAAGGTTTTACACCTCACTACCTGTGGGTAAGAATTAATACTTCAATCAAGGGAATCCACTGGCGGGGCAGCGAGGTCAATGCCCGTCTTGACCAGGACGAAGGATCGCATATCAGGGCAGCTTATACAAAAAGTAAAAGGACAGGAAAAAATCCTGTCCGTGAGAAATAATACAGCGATATAATTATAGATACTGAAAAAGTATTACCTGCAAAAAGTTAAAGTCTACATATTTTTACTTGTATTATCGCAACTGTTCAATAAATCCAACCAGGTCCTCTAGACTTCCCCGGTAGTCGCATCTGGGTTCCTCTCCTCCCCGCTGGATAATGAAATCTTCCACCAGGAAAGTTCCCATTCCCGCTTCTGAAGCATTTAGATCTTCCAGGGTGTCATTGCCGGCCATGAGGCACTGTTCAGGGGGACAATTAATTTTTTTAGCAATTTCCAGGTAGTACTCTTTCCTGGGCTTGCAAAAATGCATGTTATCCATGGTTGTCACCAGCTGAAAGTCCTGCCTGGAAAGGCCGCTCCAGGAGAGGCGGTGCATGGTAGCAGCTGTCGGAAAAACCGGATTGGTAGCTAGAGTTAAAACCAGGTTTTTACTCTTTGCTGCTTCAATTACTGCCCGGGAATAAGGATGTTTTTTTCCAAAAAAGCTTAAAGCAGAGAACTCCTGCCTGTAAAAATCATCGGCTATAGATTTGACCTGGTTACGTTCAAGTCCAGTCAGGCGATAAAACTCATCGTAGAAGACCACTTCATTTTTCATCAGGGGATCGTCATTTTCAACCATTCTGCTTGTTGCCTTAAACAGATGGCTGATAAAATCTTCCTGGCTGATAAATTCGGTAAACTTTTTAGAAAGCGCCTCGAGATATACCGGTATAAACCGATCGATATCAAGATTAAGCAGGGTTCCGTCTAAATCAATTAGAAGCGCCCGGTAGCTTTTATTTCTATTGCTCATATTCCTGTTCACCGAAGAGGTCTTCGGTGCTGCCTATCAGTTCTTCGTCGTAGATTTCTTTGTTAGCTTCACTGATAATTTTCTGAATATCTTGCAGCATGATCGAAACTTTGTATTCTGCGTTTAACAAGCGCTTGATCAGTGAGTTCATGTTTACAACTTCAAATAATTTTTCCAGCTTTTCTTTTTGTTCCTGGGAGACTTCAACACCGGACAGCTGCTGCTTATGCATGTTAAACTGTTCCCGGCGGAAGTCAAGCAGCATTTCTTTTGCAGAAATGTCAGCTTTAACATCATCCTGTGCTTTTTTCATTTCTTTAAATTCAGGAGATTCACGTAGGGCCTTGGCTAGGGCATGTGCAGCATCGTAGGGATTCATCTGCTATAATCACTCCTATCTATTGTAATAATATTGATTATATAGCTAATGGAGCAGTTTATGCAATACTCTATCGCCGAAAAAAAAGTACCTGGCAAACATTTAACTAATGTTATTTTGCACTCTTGACAAGAAAAGACTTTGCCTGCTTTCTGATTTCCAAAAGTTTATCTGCTGCTAATTCAATATTTTCTGCATCAACTAATGTCTCAAACTGTGAGCATTCCGGTCTTGAATCGCTGTAGAAAAGATCGTAGTAGTCGGAACACATAGTTCTGGCGATATCACGGTAATTTCCCTGCTCAAGCATATTCAGCAGCAAATCGACTTTTTTGTTGCCCAACCGTTTTCTCAGCGCTTCCAGGGCAGCTTTAAGATCATCAAATAAATGTTCCGGCATCGATGCGGGAATATATGTTTCTACAATGCGATTAACCCTGGTTTCCATTGAAGCGGTTAAAAGAATCTGACAACCTTCGTCCATCGCCTTGGCCAGGAAAGGCGGCAGGTATATATTGCCAATACGGCGCCCTTCTCCTTCAATAAATATATATTCCTCCTGGTTGTACCGGTCGAGTTCCTGGAGAAGCAGGGCGTCAAAATCTTTTTGGGAACGACCGTTATCCATGCCGACAGCGCCAAAAACTGACCCGCGGTGTTTGGCAAGCCCTTCAAGATCGATAACCGGACAGCCTTTAGCTTTGAGTTTTTTAAGCACGACTGTTTTACCGACACCTGTTAACCCGTGTAGAACAATAAACTTGCTGTTAAGTTTGTAAGTGGTAATTCTTTTGTTTACATACTGGCGGTAGGCTTTATATCCTTTTTTCAGTCTTAAAGCGGGAATGCCTGTAATCTTCAGTATTTCAAAAAGGCTTAAACTGCGCAAGCCTCCCCGCTGGCAATAAAGGAGGGGCGTTTTTATGCCGCTGGATTTAACAATCTTATCAACCAGCCCAGGTAGCTTGGGCGCTATTATTTCCAGGGCTACCCGCCGTGCTTCGGCTTCTCCGAGCTGGTGAAAAATAATACCGACCTGGTGGTGCTCCCGATCCTCAAAGAGAGGAATATTTACAGCACCGGGGATAGAGGCCTCGGCATATTCACCGGGAGAACGAACATCGATCAATAAAATGTCCGAACGTTGAAGGGCTTCCTGAATTTCAATTTCCATTATTAATCACTCTCATTTTCTGGCGCCGCTTACTTAATTATAGCCTATCGCTAAAACTGTGTAAAAATTTTTCGTCTAAAAAGGTTAAAACAGGTCTTTTATCGAAGTTAAGTATTGAATCCACAAGAGCAATCTTTTTGATTGCTTCTTTATGCTGTGATATAATACCGGTCAGGAGGTATAGTGATGTCCGCAGAATGCATTTTTTGTAAGATTATTAAACGGGAACTTGATGCAGACATAGTATATGAAGATGATAAAGTGATCGCTTTTAAAGATATTAACCCGGCGGCTCCCGTTCATATTCTAATTGTTCCGCATAAGCATATCCCGACTCTGCTGGATCTTGAAACCGATGATGAAGCTCTGATCGGTTACATGCATACGGTAGCGAACCAGGTGGCCAGGGATTTCAAGCTGGATAAGAAAGGCTACCGGGTGGTAATCAATTGTGGCGCGGATGCCGGGCAGATTGTTTTTCACCTTCACCTCCACCTCCTGGGAGGAAGACCTTTGTTGCAAACCATAGCCAAGGGTAAGGGTGTTTAGAAATTTTGAAACAGGCCCTCAGGCAGCGGTTTTAAGGAGAGGGGGGAAGAATTATGACGGAAGTTAAAATCGGGAAAAATGAGAACCTTGATAAAGCTTTGAAGAGGTTTAAGAAACAATGTGTTCGAGCCGGTGTTTTATCCGAGGCACGGCGGCGTGAGCATTACGAAAAACCAAGTGTGCGCCGCAAGAAAAAGGCTGAGGCTGCGCGTAAGAGGCGTCGCTAAACTGTAGTGATGGGGGTGCATGCTTATGACTGAAAGCACCTTGGCAGAGAAGCTCTCATCGGATCAAAAAGATGCGATGAGAGCTAAAGATAAATTTCGCCTATCGGTAATTCGCCTGCTGCGGGCTGAGATTCAAAACGCCGCTATCGAAAAAAAGGCTCCCCTTGATCACAAGGAAGAGCTGGCTATCCTGACCCGGGAAGTTAAAAGGAGAAAGGATGCTTTAGAAGATTTTGAAAGATCCGGTCGTCAGAATCTTGTAGATGATCTAAAGCAGGAAATAGAAATTTTAAGCGAATATCTTCCGGAACAGCTATCTGATCAAGAACTGGTTAAGATGGTTAAAGAAGCGATTGCCGAAAGTGGGGCAGAATCAAAGCGGGAGATGGGAAAAGTGATGAGCCTGCTTATGCCCCGAATTAAGGGTAAAGCCGATGGTGGCAAAGTCCGACAATTAGTCGAAAATAATTTGGAATAAAAGTCCGGCCTGTACGGCTGGGCTTTTAAATAAGGAGAGCACCTGGTTGCCAATTTGCAAAAGATTGTTAATATGGATAGCCTTCCTGGCTGTTGGATTAGTGCTAATTGCACCTGTTGGTACCGGCGATTCAGATAACGGTCTGGTAGTCTTGATAGAGATCAAGGGTGTTATCGATCCGGGGACCGTAAGCTATGTAGCTCATGCGCTTGGGGAAGCCGAGAACATTAATTCTGCAGCAGTTATAATGGAATTTGACACTCCGGGCGGTTATATTAACGCCGCTGAAGAAATAAGGCGCTTGATGGATGATTACGACAGGCCGATATATGCTTATATCCGGCCAAATGCCATTTCTGCCGGCGCTTACCTGGCCCTGGCTTCTGATGAAATATACATGACAGCGGGCAGTACTATTGGTGCTGCTGAACCGAGATTACTGGGTGTGGGTGAAGTTGATGAAAAAACCATTTCCTTTTGGGAAAGTGAGATGGCCGGTATGGCCGAGCGGAGGGATCGTGACCCACAGATAGCATCAGCAATGGTTCGCCGGGATATCGCAATAGAAGGGCTCGTTGAAGAGGGAGCTTTGTTGACACTTACAGCGGGAGAGGCGCTCGAGGTTGGTTACAGTGAAGGAACTGTAGCTGACCTTGCCGGGTTGCTGCAGAGTGTCGGTAAAGCGGAAGCGCAAGTGCATATTGTTGAATCGAGAGTTACCGATACCCTGGTTAGCTGGACCACCAATCCGTTTGTCGGGACACTTTTATTAATGATCGGTATCGGTGGTCTAATTCTTGAGGTGATCAGCGCCGGTTTTGGTGCTGCCGGTATAATTAGTATGGCAGCTTTCGCGCTTTATTTTGGCGGTAATATTGCTGCCGGGATGGCTGAATACTGGGTTTTGATTTTGTTTGTTTTTGGTATCGCCCTTATGCTGGTTGAGGCATTTATGCCCGGGCTGGGCGTGTTTGGCCTTGGGGGTTTGATCTCAACTATTGCCTCAATTGTCCTGGCAGCTGTTTCAGTTCAGACCGGGATGGTTATGCTGCTTATAGCTGTTGTTCTTTCTGCAGTGTTTGCAGTATTTGCCTTTCGTTTTTTTTCCCGGAGGGGAATGCTGCGCCATATTATTCTCTCGGAAGAAGAAACAGCTGATTTGGGATATGTAGCCCCTCTAGATCAAAAGAACCTGGTTGGCAAAGAGGGTGTAGCTGAAACTTCTCTGCGCCCTTCGGGTGCGGCAACAATTGATGGCCGGCGTATTGATGTAGTTAGCGATGGTTCTTATATCCCCGCCGGTGAAAAGCTTATTGTTGACAGGGTTGAAGGTGTTCGGGTTATCGTTCGACGTAATCAAGCTGAAAAATCCTAGCCCTAAAGCAAAAGATTACTGAATAAGCGGCGCCACAGGGACGGTTCGAGCGTCCCGGAGCGCAGCGAAGGCCGAAGGGAAGACGATGGAACCGTCCCTGTGGCTTAGTACAAAATTGAGGAGGTTGAAAATGGAAGAGATTATTATTCCCCTGATATTTATTGCTTTAATAATTATCGGTATTGTTGTTATTTTTAGCTTTATACCCCTGGGCCTGTGGATTTCGGCCCTGGCTGCCCGGGTTCCGGTTGGTATTTTTGCCCTGATCGGAATGCGTTTGCGGCGGGTTGTCCCGGTTAAAATTGTTTCTCCCCTTATTAAAGCGACCAAGGCAGGCCTTGATTTAAATGTTAACAAACTGGAAGGTCATTTTTTAGCCGGAGGTAATGTAGACAGGGTGGTTAATGCCCTGATCGCCGCTCAGCGTGCTGAAATACCGCTGCTTTTTGAAAGGGCGGCGGCTATTGATCTGGCCGGCCGTGATGTTCTTGAGGCAGTTCAAATGAGCGTTAACCCCAAGGTTATCGAAACTCCCGTGGTGGCGGCGGTAGCAAAGGATGGAATTGAAGTCAAAGCGCGGGCGAAAGTTACTGTAAGGGCTAATATTGATCGTCTGGTTGGCGGCGCCGGTGAAGAGACAATTATTGCCCGGGTCGGAGAAGGGATTGTAACCACGATCGGTTCTTCCGGCAATCATAAGGTAGTACTTGAGAACCCTGATAATATTTCTAATACTGTTCTCACAAAAGGCCTCGATTCCGGGACAGCCTACGAGATACTATCTATTGACGTTGCCGATGTTGATGTTGGCAAAAATATCGGCGCACAACTGCAAACAGATCAGGCCGAAGCTGATAAGCGTATTGCCCAGGCCAAGGCTGAAGAACGGCGGGCGATGGCTGTTGCCCATGAACAGGAGATGATTGCTTCAGTTCAGGAAATGAGAGCTAAAGTTACAGAAGCTGAAGCGGAAGTTCCGCGGGCTTTAGCCCAGGCCCTGCGCGAGGGCAACCTGGGGGTAATGGATTACTACCAGCTTAAAAATGTCATGGCTGATACCGATATGCGCCAGAACATAAGTAAATTAGGCCAGGAAGGTCAACAGGAAGATGAAAATATCTAAGCAGGAGGCTATTTGCTTATGGAAGGGATTATAACTTTAATTATTATTATCATCGTTTTTAATATCATAAACTTTCTGGGCCGTGCACTCAGGGGTGGCAGGCAGGTTGAAAGGCAAAGAGTGTCGGTTGATGCTGACAGGTTCGCGCCAAAAGAGTCGCTGCATTCCCGAAAAGATGAAGATACTTATTTTCGATCTGTATCATTTTATGACCCTGAAACCGATCGTGATACCCGGGTGAGTCCGGGTATCACGACTTCGGAAACAGTTAAGGAGCCCGGCAAAGAGACAGCTAAACAAAAACCGCAAAGGCCTGAACAGCTTATTGCGCCAGGTGCCGGGAAGCCTTCGTCAATACCTCTTAACCTGCAGCAGGCTTTGAGCCAAAAAGAACCCCTGGTAGCTGCATTTATCTTTCATGAAATAATCGACCCTCCACTTGCTCTTCGCCGAAAGCGCTAAACAGCTTGCGTTTCTTGATCATATCATCAGTTAAGTTTATAATTCTTATTGTCGAATCAGGTATTTCTGTATGAAAGGAGCATGTTTTTTATTGACAGAAAATATATCGAGCCGGACTGTTCTGCTTAACAGCGCTGATGAATCAGTTCAGCTCCTTGGCAAGCTTGATAGTCATTTTAAACTAATTGAAGATCGCTTTGATGTTCGCCTGATCCCAAAGAGTCATGAGTTGGTTATTGAGGGGAACTCGGCAGATGTAGAAACAGTCTACTGTATGTTTCAGGAATTGTTGACCCACATTCGCAAAGGCCATCTTCTTTCTGGCCGGGAATTTGAATATGCTTTGAAACTGACGGAGCAGGGTGAAGTGGCTATGATTCCCTCCCTGTTCAGCGATCTGATCCTGGTCACTCACCGGGGCAAGCAGATTCGTCCCAAAACAGTCGGTCAAAAACGTTATTTAGAAGCAATTCGCAGCAATGATATTGTTCTTTCTATCGGTCCGGCAGGAACAGGTAAAACGTACCTGGCCCTGGCCATGGCTGTAGATGCTTTAAAAAATAAGCAGGTGCAGCGCCTTGTATTAACCCGGCCGGCAGTTGAAGCAGGTGAGCATTTAGGATTTTTACCGGGAGACTTTCAGGAAAAGGTTGATCCTTACCTGAGGCCCATCTACGATGGGTTATATGACCTGTTAGGGATCGATACCTTTCAGAAGTATCGTGAGAAGGGTATAATAGAAATTGCACCCCTTGCTTACATGCGGGGACGGACCCTTGATGATTCATTTGTCATTCTCGATGAGGGTCAAAATGCCACTTCTGAGCAAATGAAAATGTTTTTAACCCGCCTTGGGTTTGGCTCAAAAGCGATTATTACAGGAGATATAACCCAGATAGACCTGCCGAAAGGCCGCTATTCCGGCCTGGAACAGGCCCGGCAGATTTTGGCCGAGATTGAAGGCATCGCCCTGGTTTACCTGACCGACAAGGATGTCGTCAGGCATCCCCTGGTCCAGAGTATTATCAAGGCCTATGAAGCCTTCGAAGCCAGGAAAGAAAGGGTTAATGATGAAGAAAAAAACAGTTCTCGGTGATCTTTTTAGCCGGTCTATTTCTTTTAAAGACAATATAAGGTTGCAGAAACTTGTCCTGGGTATAGTTCTTTTTCTCGTTATATATGGTTTGCTGGTTTTGGTCAGCATGCCTGCCCGTTTTGATCTCACCGTGGGCCGCCCGAGTCCACGCACGATCTATGCCCCCCGTGATTTTATAGATGAATATACCACCGAACAACTCAGGGAGCAAGCTGCTGACAACGTGGGCGAGGTTTATGATTATCAGCCGGCTGTTCTGGAAAGTGCTCTCAGGAACGTCAATTTATTTTTTGACAGGGTTATAAAAATAAAAGATGATCCGGAGCTTGAACGGGAAGAAAAGGTGGAGCTGTTGCAGGATGAGATCCCTGAAGCGCTCCCTGACAGCAGGGTTGAAGCGCTTTTTACCGACGAAGGCACCTTAAGGGATCTGCAGGAGCGCATGAATAATTCTATACGGGAAATATTTGAGCAGGGTATCTATGAAGATGAAACAGATTCTGCGATGCGCCGACTCTCCAGGGAGATTGCCCTCTACCCTTTCAATTCTGATTTGAAAAGAATTGCCGAGGTTGTTATTGAACCGCATATTAATCAAAATATGTTCTATAACGCCCAGGCTACCGAGGAACAAAGGGAAGAAGCCAGGGGTAGTGTTGAGCCGGTAGTAATTTTACGCAATACCCTGATCGTCAGTGAAGGCGAACCGGTAACTGAAAGACAGCTCGCCCAGCTTGAAACCCTGGGGCTGATTATGGGTCAGCAGATTGATTACCTGGGTTACACCGGGTTATTTCTGCTGCTGGTCATTATTTTTATTCTCGTCGGTATCTACATGCACATTTTTGTAAATGAAGTTATTAGAAGCCCTAAATTAATGCTGCTGATGGGATTGATAACTATCATCACCCTGCTTTTTATAGTGGCAGCCAATTATTTCTCAGGGTACCTGATCCCGGTGGCGATGGGAGTTATACTCATTACGGTTATCTTTGGCTATAAACTGGCGGTGATTATAAACCTCGTTTTAGCCTTGCTGGTCGGCCTGGTTTCAGGTGGAGATTTCTCATTTATTCTTGTTGCCTTAATGGGCGGTTTGGTTTCAATTTATGCCGTTACCCGTTTAAGCCAGCGCAGCGATTTAGTCCGGGCCGGTTTTTATGTGGCGGGAACTAATGCTGCTGTTATTATTGCCACCTATTTATTCTTTGGCAATGTCAGCCTGGAGTATGATTCACTGGTTAGCTTTGGCTATAGTATGGCTGCGGGAATTGGAAATGGTCTGCTGTCAGCAGTTGTCGCTATTGGTTTGCTGCCCTTCCTGGAAAGCCTTTTCGGGGTGACTACTGCTATTACCCTGCTGGAATTATCCAACCCGAATCATCCTCTGCTAAAGCAGATGCTTATGAAAGCGCCGGGTACTTATTATCATAGCATGATGGTTTCCAACCTGGCAGAAGCTGCAGCGGAATCGGTTAAGGCTAATGCACTGCTGGCCAGGGTTGGAGCCTATTACCACGACATTGGCAAGCTTAAACGGCCATATTTCTTTTCCGAAAATCAGCTGTCGGGAGAAAACCCCCACACCAAGTTATCACCAAACCTCAGTGCCTTGATTATTGGTGCTCATCCTAAAGATGGGCTGGAAATGGGCAGTAAGTATCGGCTGCCCGAAGCAATACTGGATGTAACTGCTCAACATCATGGCACAAGCATGATCTCATTTTTTTACCAGCAAGCTCTTGAAAATAGTGATCGGGAAAAAGTGTCTGCCGACAAGTTTCGTTATGAAGGGCCGAAACCCCGGAGCAAAGAGGCAGCAATCATTATGCTTGCCGATGCTGTAGAAGCCGGGGTGCGTTCCCTTTCCAAGCCTTCAAGCAACCGGGTCGAAACGATGATCAGGCGCATGATAAAAGAAAAACTCGATGATGGTCAGCTCGATCAGGCTGACCTGACCTTGAAAGAGATTGATCAGATTGCCGATTCATTTATCTATATCATGTCGGGCATCTATCATTCACGGATCGAATACCCGGAAAAGGCCCTGAAGGCAGAACTTGAAAGGGGTTCAGCTGTTAAATGAGCGTTGCTATTGAATGTCTGAAAAAAGATCCTGCTATTAGCGGCTTGTTTATAAGAGATCTCACCTCGGTTCTCGAGCAGCTGCTTGAAGAAGAAAATCTTTCTGCAGGCGAACTCTGCGTAGTTATAGCCGATGATCATTTGCTGCAAAGTCTGAACCGGGACTACAGTAATAAAGACATACCGACCGATGTTCTCTCTTTCAACTACCTGGATTCTTCCGGTCCCCATTCTTTGCCCGGGGAAGAATTTGCAGTTGGAGATATATACATATCGGTTGAAAAGGCCTACGCACAAGCTGAAAGAGCAGGACATGATATAAAGCGTGAAATTGCACTACTGGCCATACACGGTTTGCTGCACCTGCTTGGCTATGAACACAGTACAGAGGTTAATGCGGAAAAAATGAGGGAAAAAGAGCAGGATGCATTGAATGTATTTGATCAGTTTGCGGCGGGTGATTAGTAAATGCACAAGGTCTTACAAAGCCTGAAACATGCTTTTTTCGGTCTGCAGTATTGCTTTAAAACTCAACGGAACATGACTATTCATGCCCTGGTCGGAGTAATTATTTTAATCCTTGGGCTTTTTTTGCACACCTCGTTATCCGGTAAGCTTTTTTTGCTTTCGGCCATAATGCTGGTGCTGGTTGCTGAAGCATTCAATACAGCGATCGAGAAAACAATCGATCTTTATACAGAAGAACGCAACAGCCTGGCTCAAATAGCCAAGGATGTTGCCGCAGGAGCTGTTTTATTAACAACAATTTATGCTGTGTTAGTCGGTTTGGTTGTTCTCGGTCCGCCGCTATGGCAAATAATCAGGGGTGTTTTGCTTCTCTAGGATATGATTCTAGAGAGGGAATACATTGATGGAGGGGGTAAAATGTTTAAACCTCACAAGTCGGGCCGGCTGCATATTATTAGAGATAAACTACTCCTTGTGATTTTAATTATACTGCTGATCAATACTACCTTAATTGCATTTGGCTACTACTTTACGATTTCCCTTTTGACGGGCACTGATTCAGTCTTACTCTACAAGCAGGAGTTAGCCCGCGATCTCTCCGATTACTCTCAACGACTGGCCCGCAATCTTGAAGTACATGATATGCCGTCAGTCAGGTATGCCCTGGCTGAATATGACTATGCGGTAGAAACTGCCACGGGCAGTGATGAGCTGATCGAGGTAATTATAAATGAAGGCCGGCGGTTACAGGAAATAATTCATAACGAAGCCGACTCCAGGATCAGGGAAAGAGTATTAATAGCAATAAATAATGATATAAGAGTGCAGCAGACGGAAGAAGTTAAGCATATGGCAATTCGCATTAGCAATGGTCAGTTGACTATATCACCGGAGTATTTATTGGAAGAAGGAACGGTTAAGCACATAGAAAAATTATTTTCACCTGACCGCTATTATGACAATAAAAATATAGATGTTGAGATCGAAAATGGAGTGGGTCAGATAATTGTTCCCCAGACTTTCGATGAACAGATACGAGCCCTGAGCGATGATCTCAATTCTATGCGGATCAGGCTCCAGGAAACCAGGGTCATAGCCGGATTGTCTGAAATGGTCGGCCCGGGAATAATCCTGCAGGTATATGATGCTGAGAATAACTCAGGCAGCGATTCGCTGGTTCATGATGCTGATATAAGGGATATAGTTAACGAATTATTTAGCGCCGGCGCCAGGGGAGTAAGCGTGGGGAATCAAAGGTTAACAGCAACAAGCGCCATTCGCTGTATCGGACCCCTGGTCATGGTTAACCATAATCAGATTCCAGCTAATCCTGTTGTAATCCAGGCTGTCGGTGATCCCGAACTTTTAATAAGCGGGCTGCAAATTATTGCAAATGAGCTGGAAAGAGAACGAGGCTTGATTTTCGAAATAAGCGCCTCCGGTTTCATTAAACTGCCGGCTTATACCCACAATGAATAACTGATGAGGTGTCAGAATGAAAGAGGAAACACTGCTTGCAGCAGCGCGGGCTTCTAGTGTGAGGGCATATGCCCCTTATTCAGGGTTTCCGGTTGGCGCAGCCCTGCTTACCGAAGAAGGGGCTGTTATTACGGGTTCAAACACCGAGAGCGCTTCTTATGGAATGACAGTTTGTGCCGAACGTATTGCCATATACACGGCTGTTCATGCCGGTCACCGTAAATTTAAGAAGATAGCCGTTGCCGCCGATAGTTCCCCGCCGCCAACTCCCTGCGGGGCCTGCCGCCAGGTGCTCTGGGAATTAGCCGGTAATATTGAAGTGATTGCAGGAAACTTCAACGGGGAAATAACCATATCAAAGCTTTCCGCACTACTCCCGGAACCCTTTGGTTCATCAGCCTGGGACAAAAATCTGGTCAGTAAAGAAGCAGTAGAAAACAGTGCAGAAAGATGGCGTGTGTCCGTATCGTTTCATCCGGTTGGCTATGTGGTCAGCGGTTATAAAGCGCCGCAGACAATTCCCGCAAACTACAGGGAACTGCTCTCGCAGGTAATTATAGAGCCGGAACTGGAACAGGGGCTTTATCGTTTAGAAGAAGAGGAAAAGATTAATGTTATATCTTACCTGCACATGGCCAGAGGTTATAGCTTGAAAGAAAAACGCAGCGGCAGGGGTAACGAAGTTTACGGTGTTTTTGCCTGCAGGGCTCCCCTGAGGCCCAATTCTATAGCTCAATCAACAGTAGAACTGGTGGACGTAAACAAAAATATCCTGACTGTCCGCGGACTCGATTTAATAGATGGTACCCCGGTGCTTGATATTAAGACCGTCATGCCCCGATAAGGAAAGGGTTATTATGCATCGTTCTGGTTTTGTTGCCTTGATCGGCCGGCCTAATGTCGGAAAATCGACCCTCTTGAATGCCCTGGTAGGAGAAAAAGTGGCCATTATGTCTGATCGTCCCCAGACCACCAGGAATCAAATCAGGGCTGTATTAACCAGGCCTGAATACCAGGTTATTTTTATCGATACCCCGGGACTGCACAAGCCAAAGCATATGCTTGGAACAAACATGGTTCAGATCGCTCGCATGACGATGGAAGAAGTTGACCTGGTCTGCTTCCTGGTTGAAGCAAGCCAACCTCCCGGTCCGGGTGATCGTTACATTGCCGATATCCTGAATTCGGTTAACAGTCCTCTTTTTTTAATATTGAACAAAATTGATCTTGTTTCTGAGGATAAACTGGTTGATTTCAGTGAGCGTTACAGGCAGTTGTGTTCCTTTAAAGACAGTTTCGCTCTTTCAGCTTTAAAAAAAATTAACCTGGAACCCCTGGTTGATGCTGCCCTGGAATTGCTTCCTGAAGGGCCGCAGTTTTATCCTCCCGATATGATTACCGATCAGCCGGAAAAATTCATTGCTGCAGAAATCATTCGCGAAAAGGTAATCCACCTGACCCGGCAGGAGATACCATTTTCGATAGCCGTGGTAATTGAAGAAATGAAACCCCGCAATGATGGGAATTTGCTTGATATAAGGGCAGAAATATTTACTGAACGCAAATCCCAGGTTGGTATTATCGTTGGCAAGGGAGGAAACCTTTTGAAAGAGGCAGGCACCCGGGCCAGAACCGAATTGGAAGCACTTTTCGGTCAGCGTATATTTCTTGATCTAAGGGTTAAAGTCAAGGCTGACTGGCGTAACCGGGAAGAAGAATTGCGCCGCCTCGGTTACACCTGGTAACCTTTTATAATTCGGCAGCCGGTCATTAATTGTCTTTCAAAGAAGGAGCTAGTTGCATTGGAACAGCGTATGTTTAAAGCGGATGGAATTGTTTTACGGACCAGGGTTCTTGGCGAAGCCGATCGCCTGGTTACCCTGCTTACGCTGGAAGAAGGAAAATTTGAAGCCGTGGCCCGCGGCGCCCGCAAGATTAAAAGTAAGCTGGCGGCCGGTGTTGATCTTTTTAATTATGGACATTTCACTTTTCACCGGGGTAAAACCTGGCCGATAATTACCGGACAGGATACGATTAAGAGCTTTTCCTGTTTTCGGGAAGATCCTGATTTATACCCTTATGGGATTTATATGGCCGAGCTTAGCGACCGCCTGATATCAGGTGAACAGCCCTGTGCTGAAATTTGCCGGCTTTTGTTGGAAGGATGGAAACTGCTTGGAGAAAAAAATACCGATCGCTTTCTTTTGTGCCGTTCTTTTGAATTAAAATTAGCTCATATTTCCGGGTATAGCCCCCACCTTCATTCCTGTACTAACTGTGGGTCAGAGAAAGCTCTAGCTTTCAGCCCCCGCCAGGGGGGGCTGATGTGCAGCTGCTGCCAGGCTGCCGATGCGATAAAGATGGATCCCGGAACGGCGGCTGTTGCGCGCCGCCTGATCAAGGCTCCATTGTCGCAGTCAAGCCTGGTTCGTCTTTCAGATAGTCAAAAAAAAGAGCTGGCTTGCGTCACTGCGGCTTTTTTAACTTATCATCTCGATTTGGGCGAGATTAAATCGAGGCGTCTTTTAGCTGAATAGAAGAGGTTGGAACAAGAACTGGAGGAACCCGGTTTTAAAAGCAGATATGGCTTGACGAGCAGGCTGCTCAATAATATAATATATGAACAGATGCTCATAAGTTCATAAGAAGTTATGTAGGTGGTAGTGACATGCCTGTCAAAAAGAAAGAAAAAATCCAGTGTGATTCCAATATTGTTCATGAAGAAATTGTTCGGCGGGTTGGACAGAAGATGCCCTCCGAAGAAGCTCTTTATGATCTTGCCGAGTTATTTAAAGTCTTTGGGGATTCAACCCGAATTAAAATAATCTGGGCCCTCTTTGAAGAGGAAATGTGCGTTTGCGATATTGCCCATCTCCTGAATATGACTCACTCGGCTATATCGCATCAACTGCGGGTGCTCAAGCAGGCCCGCCTGGTCAGACCCCGCCGGGAGGGTAAAAACATGTATTACTCTCTTGATGATCAGCACATTGAAGAGATCTTTCACCAGGGGTTAATCCATATCAACGAATAATGCAAATGAGGCGGAATAAAGTCCCATGAGTTTCATTAACAGCGAATGTGTTATGGAAAGTATTTGTGGCTGCAGGGAATCAATAACCAGCAGCATGTATAGTAAGCAGGCCAGGATCGTTCTATATTTATGTGGAGCAGCAATATTTACCGCTGGCCTAATCCTCCCCCTCCAGGGGTGGCAAGAATTTTTAGTATTTGTGACTGCTTATGTCATTTTTGGTGGAGGGGTTCTGCTCAGGGCTGCCCGGAACATTGCAGGTGGCAGGGTTTTCGATGAAAATTTTCTAATGTCGATTGCAACGCTGGGCGCTTTTGCTATTGGAGAGTACCCTGAAGGTGTCGCTGTTATGGTATTCTACCGCATAGGGGAAATGCTCCAGGATCATGCCGTCAACCGTTCACGCAGTTCAATAGAAAAACTGATCGATATCCGGCCGGATTATGCGCACCTCATCGAGGGCAGCGGAACCCGAAAAGTTTCTCCGGAAGAGGTAAAAGTCGGTGATGTGATAATGGTTCGCCCCGGGGAAAGGGTTCCTCTTGACGGCCGCGTATTAAAAGGCACATCAAACCTTGATGTTTCTGCACTTACCGGCGAATCTTTACCTCAAGAAGTTGCCCCGGGCGATGATGTTCTTTCCGGTTCTGTGAATCAGGCCGGCTTATTAGATATTGAGGTTAGCAGGGTATATAAAGAATCGACAGTTAACCGCATCCTATCTCTTGTTGAAGGTGCTTCTGCCCGCAAAGCGCAAACGGAAAAGTTTATTTCCCGTTTTGCCGCCTATTATACCCCGCTTGTTGTTGCCGCCGCCTTACTGATTGCTTTTATCCCTCCAATGGTAATGCCGGGGGAGGAACTTTCTGCCTGGGTATACCGGTCTCTCGTTTTCCTGGTTATCTCCTGTCCCTGTGCCCTGGTAATTTCTATCCCTCTCGGTTTTTTTGGCGGTATCGGCGGGGCGTCAAGAAAAGGCATACTGGTTAAGGGAGCCAATTATCTTGAAGCATTAAGCGCGGTAGATACGGTTATTTTCGATAAAACAGGGACCCTGACACGCGGCGCTTTTAAAGTAAAGGGAGTCTATCCAACGGGTGGTTTCAGCAAAGAAGAACTTCTGCGCTATGGAGCCGCAGCAGCATACTACTCGTCCCACCCCGTTTCGTATTCCATACTTCAGGCTGGCAAAGAAGGAATCGTTGAAAAGAATCTGCATCACTATTATGAAATGCCCGGGCATGGAGTGCAGGTTACATATGACAATAAAGAAATAATAATGGGTAACAATAGATTGATGAGAAAGTGTCATATCCGGGTTAATGGCTATGATGGCTATAATTCGCGTGTTCATTTAGCCGTCGCCGGCATATATGCCGGCAGCATTGCGGTCGCAGATCAGCTTAACGATGACGCGCCTGAAGCTGTAAGGCGCCTGAGGGAGCTTGGTGTTAGGAATATATATATGCTTTCCGGCGATAAGCAGCAGGTGGCCGAGGAGGTCGGAAACAAGCTTAAGCTTGACCGGGTTTATGCCGGGCTGCTGCCCGATCAGAAAGTAGAAATTATCGAGCAGTTAGAAAGAGAAAATAAGACGGGGAAAAAACATGTTTTTGTCGGAGATGGTATAAATGACGCCCCATCCCTGGCCCGGGCTGAAATTGGAGTAGCCATGGGCGGGGTTGGATCTGACGCAGCCATTGAAGCAGCCGATGTCGTCCTGATGACCGGTCAACCCTCAAAGCTTGCTGAAGCAATAGTTGTTGCCCGTAAAACAAAGTCTATCGTTGTCCAAAACATAATTCTTGCGCTTGGCATTAAAGCGGTGATTATGACCCTGGGTCTTTTTGCTATGGCAACAATGTGGGAAGCGGTTTTTGCTGATGTCGGTGTAGCCCTGCTTGCCGTCATAAACGCTATGCGGGCTATGAAATAGGAGTGCGGCTACTTGACAATAACCTGTTCAGTTGTTAGTATCTTAATAATTTAATAGCATCTCCTGCAATGATGGAAAGAAGTAACTGTATTAACCTTAAATTATCAGCGAGCCGGAAATGGTGCAAGCCCGGCAGGTTATGCGGTGAATGGCGTTCCTGAGCAGCTTAATAATCGAGTGGGCTCCTTGAAGCACATGGAGCCAAGTAGGGTGGAACCGCGGGAATACCTCCCGTCCCTATGGCTTTATTAGCCAGGGACTGGAGGTTTTATTTTATAGAAGGAGGAACCAGTAATGGATCTACAAACTATCATGTTTAAGCTTCAGGAATACTGGGCCCAGAGAGGCTGCCTGATCTGGCAGCCATACGATGTGGAAAAAGGGGCGGGTACTATGAACCCCGCTACCTTTCTTAAGTCTCTCGGACCTGAGCCCTGGTCGGTTGGCTATGTTGAACCTTCGAGGCGCCCCGCTGACGGACGGTATGGAGAGAACCCAAACCGGCTTTACCAGCATTTGCAGTACCAGGTGATAATTAAGCCTACACCACCTGATATCCAGCAGCAGTACCTGGACAGTCTTGCTTATCTTGGTCTGGATCCACTAGAGCACGATATCCGCTTTGTTGAGGATAACTGGGAGGCTCCGACCCTTGGTGCCTGGGGGTTGGGTTGGGAAGTATGGCTTGACGGC
>SL_3KL_010_SEDDRAFT_10001634_pt1 | contig 20469 bp, 13 predicted proteins | sample SodLakKL_010_SED_2_FD_10381 | JGI IMG/M metagenome (IMG submission 10381) | reverse complement strand
TACTTCAAAGGCGAAGACCCACCATTCATCGCCATTGAGTACATCAGAGCTGCAGTGCTATGCTCTCTCGCACGCATCTACGATTACAGTGCCGGTGGTGATGAGAGTGGGTTGACTCTTGGTGATTTGAACATAACTTCTCGTTCAGCTCTGCCACGAGGCAGAATTGATAGAGCTAATGCGGCAAACTGGTGTGAGCTGGCTGCTGCCCTGCGTGATGAGATGCTTCGCATAATCTCGAACATGAAGGCGGTTGTTAAGGGGACCCGCTACACAAACCCGATGCCTAAGCGCCATTTGAAGAGTTATTATGGTGGTAACGCTAGGAGTCGTCGCAATGTCTAATAGGTTAGAAGCAGCACTTCATAATGTGCTTCGCAATTGGGGTCATGATGTACTCCTGCAACGTCGAACACCTGACGGTCGCGATTGGACCACCACCCTAGAACGTCATACTGTTAGACATCGTTATCCTGCAAACAGAGGGTTACCCCAGATTATGCAGGAGCGCGAAGAGGGTATAGTCCACACAGTGGATATGCTTTATTACTTCAGAAGAGAAGCACACCCTCGTGAAGGTGACAGGATATATGAGTTAGATGAAAGATTCACCGGCCGTGGTAGATGTGCCGACATCGAGCTTAATGATCCTGGCCAGACAACATGGCTAATTGACTATGCTGTTCCTATGCGGGGAAGAAATGGAATCATAGTCTACTATATTGCTGGAGTGACAAGAGAGAATCCAAACTAGTTTAGGACTTATGTGATGAAGTTAACGTCTGCGCCGAAGCTTAAGGCTTCAATGAGTGAGTCCCCCCTGTACCGTGTCATGGGTGTGGGGCTTACAGATAAAATATTCCTGCTTGGACACGACTCTTCTCTACCTCTGAATGAGCCTTTCGCCGTTTCTTCGATGCAAGATGCTGTGGATGCATTAGGTGCTAATACAGATTCTCCACTTCTAATGGGGCTTCTTGAAGCGTACTACTCAGGTGCTAGAGATATATGGCTTGTTGCAACCGCTCCACTGGACGAGTATGAACCAGATATCGAAGAGCGCGATAGTGCCTATTATGAGCAGTATCGAGATAGGCTTAACGCTACATATGACATGCTCAAATACTGGGATATAGCTCAGATTACAGTTCCATTAGAGGCACCTTTTAACTCCACAGTTGATTTCTTAGGACCACTGATTAATTACTGTGTGGAAGCTTTTGTGCTTTCAGGTGAAGTTCATCTAGGGATAATGGGCACGAGAGGCATCGTTGATAACGATACAGTCGAGGCGCTTATAAACGACCCACGCCTTGGACTTGATGACGACGGACAATCCATTCTTGGTGAAGCTGGCAAGTTTGTTTCTATCTTCTTGGGTGATGGAACATATCAACTCAAAGAACTTCCAATGCACCATACTTCGTCGGTTGCTGCTGGGGTTGCAGGGGAGATGTCGCAACTTCCGTTTGATAGGGGGATGACTTTCCGCAAGTTGCGTAATATAATCAACATCACAGGAACAGACCTATCCCGTGAGAATATCAACCGCCTAGCAGAAGCTCGTCTCAACCCCGTTGGTCGCAACATCCTTGGTAGGAGAGGTAATCCGTTTGAGGTCGTTTGCTTTACTGATAACACTGTGGCTTGGGATGGCAGTGACTTCTGGTCAACAGTAGCGACTAGGCTGGTGTCTGCTGTCTCGATGGAAATCAGAAGTCTCGGACACCGTAGGCTTGGGAGCATCGGTTATGACCTGTTTCGCTCGGAGGTAGAAGATTATCTTCTAAACCTTGCAGATGGGAATATCATCCGGGGATATGATTTGTATATAGAGAGAGACCCCGTTGAGCGTGGTCGGGTCTATGTAAATGTCGTTCTAGAACCATACTTCGGTATCCGCGAGATTCGTGTGGGCACTGTAGTTGGGCCAGGACAATAGGAGCTAAGTTATGAGTTTGATGCGCGATTACACCAACCCCAAGCCCCCCTTGAGGGCTAAGGGCAATCTCAGTTATCTTCAATTCATAGAGTTGGTTAAGAAGATATGGTCTGAAGCTCACCCCAAGATTCCCTTGGTAACTTCTGGTGCGGATGATCCTGCCCAGTACCCATGTATAATCTATAGTCTTCAATTACGAAAAACTCACCCCAATGAACCCAAGATGCGCTATAGGGAAGAGAAGAACAATCAAGAAGACGTATTTGTGGTAGGTGGGCAAAGATTTCAGAACATCATATATTTCCAGGCCATTGGAGAGGCCCAGAACGTAGATACTGTTGAGCATCTCATAGAAATCTTTGAAGACTTCATGATAGAGTTCACTCCTGTTTTTAAGGAGCTGGGGGTTTCAGAGCTTGTCTATGCTCGCCGTCTATCAGACACTGAACAGCAGCGTCCAGGAGCCAACACAGTGGCCCGTACGGTGTCTTACATGGTTACCACGGAGAAGGTGGTCTCGACACGGTATGACCGCTTAAAAGAGATTGTCATCACTGCTCGTACATGGCTGGAAGACCTGCGGGACTATTATGAGCCAGGAACCATATATGACAATAGTCCCCGTTACCATTTGACTGGTCCCAATGCTGTATTGTCTTACAAATTAGACATGGAAGCAGATACGAATAGTGGAGCTGCAGATTTCGAAGATTTGGTATTTATCATACCGAGAACTTATTTTAGAATTGGAGATATTTTATATCTTGCTGGATTCACACCCATGAATGAAGAACCAGTTGATACAGACAAGATACATCCATCGGGCTTCTTTGAAGTTTCCAATATAACCGGCAATCCATATGATGTAGATGTCGGATACACCTTGACGCGTAGGGGCGCAAATGATTCGGATGCTATATCTAACATAGCTGATATATCACAAATTCAGAGTGGATATGGCGTAGCTTTCTTCGTGCCTCAGTGGAATCAAGAAATCATAGATGAGTTTAAAGGGGTAATAGACGAGGCTGCCACCCCGAATTCATAAACATATATAACAAAATCCCCATATCTCTGGGACCCCATATAAGAAGAGTGGTTTAACGCTGAACTTCACTACTAATACGTTAGAAGTAGTATGTGAGGTGAATGCCAGCTGGGTTCCCTAGCTGATGTCAGATGTGTACGACAAACCCAGTGCTGGGGAACTTTTCAATGGAGGTAGACAATTGGCTCTTCCTGGCGTAAGCACAGTAATTAGAGACAAATTTCAAACATTAACACGATCTAACCTTCCTGATACCATCCGGCTTGCTGTGATCGGTAGAAGGAATTCGGAAGCAACACCAGATCCAGATGCGGCAGCAGACTTTACACCTGTTATTGTTCGCACCGAGCAGCAGGTTGTTGATCATTTCGGTGAAGGTTCAGAGCTGCATCGAGGTTTCCTGGAAGCAGTTTCGGCAGGTGCCCCTAGAGTTGTTTTGATTTCCTGGGGTGATGAGACAGACGTTAACTGGGCAGAAGACCTCGGTGATGGAATTACTAGACTGGACCGAGCTTTCGAGGCAGCTGAGGCAGTTCAAGCTGACATCATTGTTCCTTGGGGTCGCGGCGGTGACGTAGATGAACCAGATATCGGTTTATATGCTGATGACCAGGGCCTTCTAACTGAAGTTGCAAATAAGTGTAAGGAAATCACCGATCGTTCCAACCCTTGCTTTGCTGTGATGGGTGTTAGTCCTGCAGTTGGGACTGATGGGCTTGGGTCGAGTGATCTTACATCCCATATTGATGGATTGGAACTCGATCCAAGAGAAAGCATCCATCCTTATGTATGTGTAGTTGTCACAGAGCTTAGGCCTGTTGGCTATCTTAGGGCACTAGGATTTCAGCAGGGCGATGACGAAGCTCCGTGGGCAAACGGTGCAGCAACTTATGGTGGATTCCTAGCAACCCTTCAGCCAGAGGTAGCATCAACGGGCAAGCGTCTATACAACATTCGCGAACTTCGTTATGCACCTACTCGTGTGCAGCAAGAGGAAATGGTTGGCCTAGGGTTGACGCCTGTCAAGCAGAACTTCTCGCGAGAAGCTGTTGTTGTAGATGGGCTAACATATTCACCAGAAGGCTCAGACTATGCACGTCTCAGCACTTTGCGTATCGTTTTTGCTGCTATCGAACTTGTTCGTCAGACAGCAGAGAATTACGTTGGATATCCAGCGACAATGCATCACCGCAATGCAATGGACACAGCAATTGGTAGCCAGCTTCGAGGATTAATTGTAGAAGGTGCACTGATTGATGCTGACTATAACATTGCGTATGCAGCAGCTGAAAATACCGCACGAATCGACCTAATTCTTACTCCGGCGTTTGAGATGCGCAACATCGAAGTAAGCATTTCGATTAGGCTCTAAGGGAGGGATAAATTAAATGGCTGATAAACTGAGTCGCTTTACAGAGACTTACACGACCTTCTCCGGAGCTGACATCGTTTGCACTTTCGATGGTACGACTATCGGAGCGCTTTCAGGGATTACTTGGTCAGTGACCAGAGAAAAGGCTCCTATCTATACGATGGGTTCGCCTAATCCGAGGTCATTCTCACGTGGTAAGCGTGGTATTGCTGGGTCTCTAATCTTTACAGTATTCGACCGCCCCGGCCTGTACAACATGCTTGACAGCGACCGTGGTCGTCGTATGCGTTACTGGACCCGTACCCATAACGTCCTTCCGGGCGCTGGTGGTACAGGTTCAGACCGTCACCGTGGTGTGGTTCCGGTTGGTAACCAGTATCTGGACGTTCGTGAGGGTGTTCCTTACTATGCCGACCAGATTCCACCGTTCGACGTAACAATTACATTCGCTAACGAGTACGGTAATGCTGCTGTACGTAGCATCTACGGTATCGAGATTCTCAACGAAGGCTCTGGAGCTTCTATGGATGACATCGTCATCGAGGAGACAATGACATTCGTTGCACGCGATCTTGGTCCGATGATTGCTACAGAGACATCATTCACCGACTTGGCTGATGACATGGACGACTACGAAGGTGTATTCACTCCTGACGTGACCTTCTAATAGGAGGTATCATGCTTAGAAGAGCGGCGACACGCGTAGGTGGTTGGACACCTGGAGTAAAAAGAGAAGCTGCAAACAGGTTTCGCAACAAAAAGACTGGCCGTTTCATGAGTAAGAACCAAGTCGCAAGACGAGGTTACGGAGCCATGGGAGGCACTGCAGCAGGTTATGTAGGTTTAAACCGAAAGGCCAGCGGCAGCCAGGGTGCACCACCCGTACACTCATCAGGCGGACATATGCTGTACTAGCAAAAGAAGTCCCCCCGGTCATCTGAGGCCGGGGGGTTTCTTTCGTTACTATGTGATTATGTTCAATGTGAGGAGTTTGCATGTCTGATCAATCAGATTACAGTCAGGGTGGCTGGTATAGTGACTATGAATTTGCTGTAGCAGCTATGCCGACGAGTACAATAAATCAATTGCCCGGTCAACATCATTATTATCCTGCTGGGCAAGACATGCTCTATGACGACCAGATTGGTTGGTACCCGGCTAATCTAATCAGTCACGAAAACGGCAATGTAATCTACAACTCCTATGCTGGTGTAGATATCGTGGCCACTATTGTCATGCCAAACGATGAGCCCGTTAATCTCGGTGAGCTGCAAACTCTCTCTTATTCAATGCACCGTGAGAATATGCCGGTTCGAACGTTGGGTCACACGAATCCTGTTGGCTTCGTTAAAGGTCCGCGCACCATCTCTGGAAGCATGATATTCACGGTTTTTAACAACTATGCTTTCTATCGCTTAAAGCACTTCCAAGAAGCCATCTCTCACAGACTCTACCCCGTGTCTGACATGTTGCCTCCATTTGATTTGGTTATCACATTTGCTAACGAATTTGGTGTGTTCTCCAAGATGAAAATACTTGGGCTGACAGTTGTAGATGAAGGTGGCACAATGTCTATCGATGACCTTATTCAAGAGCAGACGTTCACATATATGGCACGAGGCATCCAGCCCCTAACCGGTTTCTATATGCCAGAACTTTCAGAAGATGTTGATTTAATCGCAGCCCGAAGGATTGAGTAATGAGAAATCGATATGAGATTCAGAATCGCTTCGTCAGTGAACAAGAGGCGATGGCAACCAGGGCTCGATTAGCTCGTAGGCACAGCACTTACAACTTCGTAGATGAAGCCTATGACTTACAGTGGGCAAAACAGCATAAACAATCTCAGGCTCCAAATTCATACTATGATTATTTCTTTGCGGGTCCAGATATAAAGGCTTATATTGGTGAATTAGCTGATGACCCTGAGTTCGGAGACATGCCTATCCATGGTGTTGCTTTCAATATCGAGCAACAGAAGACACCGGTATACGGTTACTGGTCATATACCTATGATGCTGTGATGCGGGGTACGCGTCTGGTCTCCGGGCAATTAACTCTGATTACCAAATATCCGGGTTACATGCGAGAAGCTTTAAGCGCTGCCGCTGCTAACAGGTCAGCTAACCGTAACAACCTTTCAGACGATTACCCTGCACCTGGTTCATGGCGCGAAGATGATGAGAACATAGAGAGATATTGGGGCAAGCACATTGATGATGCTGCTCGCACTCAGGGCAAGAATGAGTGGAGCATTCATCCACCCTTTAGTCTTGTAGTTGTATATGGTGTTCAGAACACTTCGGTACAGGCGAAGAATATTGGACAGCAATATGCTGCATATGAGTCTGATAATGCGCTACTGTCAGACCACAACCAAAGACTGGTTGAGAGTTATAATGGAGAGAAGCCGTCACGACTTATTATTGATGGATGTGAGTTGGTGAGTTGTAATAGGAGCTTCACCAGTGAATTGCTGGTTGCAGAGTCCTATAGTTTCTTCGGTCGTGATATAATAGTTCCACCGGCTACTAGAGTTAACCGTAATAGCGGTAGTGGCTCAAGCGGTGGCGGAGTTAGTTTCGTACAATGATCAAAGTGAAGGAGTACCAATGGCTACACGTAAAGGAAGCATGAGCGCCGAGGCCCCGCTTACAGACAGCGTTGCGGATGCATTCAATCCCGGAGCCGAGGACAATGTGGAGAAGGTTCAGAAGGCAAAGGCCGAAGCGGAAGCCAAGGCTGAGGCTGAGGACGAAGAAGAGTACGACTCAACCAAGATGGATCCGGATGAAGAGTTGTGGCCCGAAGGCCCTAACTTCGCTCAGATTAATGCTTGGAAGGAGCAGTTTGGTGATGTTTATGTTACCTCTGTCACTCCAGAGAAGCATGTTGTGTGGAGAACACTGACTCGATTCGAGTATCGACGTCTAATCAAGACGCTGGAACAGCAGCTTGCTACTGGTCAAGTCTCTCAGGGTGAGGCCAACCTCAATAATGAGGAAGCTATCGCTGAGATGTGTATTCTGTATCCAGAATATTCACGTCAGGATTCAGCAGGCAACATGGCGGGAATTGCTTCAACAATCGCTCAGCAAGTAATGGAGGCTAGCGCATTCGTTAGCGTTGAAGTAAGGCAATTGTGATGTTATGGGGGCAACGCCAGAGCAGATAGCAAGCTGGAAAAAAGAACATGGCAACATCTTCTCTGTGGCTATTGGCAGTACAGAGTTTATCTTTCGTGAAGTAACCTTTAGCGAATTTGATGATGTCATTTCTCGCCAGCAAACAGAAGACTCCGCAGAAGCTGAAGACTTCTTAGTTCGTACTGCACTCCTATATCCGGAGATGGCAGAATCAGACTATGATCTAATGCCTGCTGGAGTTGTTACTAGTATTGCTGAGGAGGTTTTAGAGCAATCTGGTATGGCTAGCCCCAAAAAGGCTAAGGGCATTCTGGAGAAATATCGCGAACAGAACACAGAGGTTCGCTCTCTTATGAAGGCCTTTATCTTGGCCACGATGCCTGCCTACAAGGAGGAGGAACTAGATTTTCTTACCTTCTCTCAGATGGCAAAGAAGGTAGCTCTAGCAGAGCAAATCATCAAAATCAACCAGGCCGCTTTCGGTGTCGAGAACGAGATTACTCTCGACCTTATCGACCCAGAAGAAGAAGCCCAGAAGCAAGATACCGAGAAGCAAAAGCACGCAGCCTATAAGAAGCCAGGTCAAGCAGGAGCAGAAGACCCGATTGCACAGAAGTTGGCACAAGCCCTGGGAGGGTAGTGAATGTATAGAGACAAGGGGCCAAATCACTCCCTTGGTTTCGGCGTAACCCAGGGCCAGCTTCCGATAGACGAGGTCACAGAGACTCCCGATCCTCAAGCGGGTATCGTTGCCCGCGCCTTGAATGAGCGCCCAGTTGCTAAGTTCTTCGCTGCAGCTGGTGCAACAATTGTTGGTGCTGCAGTCTCTGGTAGCCTTGTTCGTCGTGCTGGAGTGAGAGGTCTACGTACTGCTGCGCAGCGGGCGGCTAGAGACCCAAACAGTACTTCTGCGGGCTTCATGAAGGAATACCGCAAAGTCCAGTCTATATTTGATGACTATGGCGGTATCCAGAGAATTAAGCATTCAGGTCGGATGGACCTGGAGGGCGGTAAGGTCGTCCATTTTGATGATCCCGGATTGGATGTCACTTATAAGAGTGATAGTTTTGTGTTCACTCAAGGTGAGCGTGAAAGAATGCGCAGTATGGGAGGAGAACTCCCTCTTGAGTGGACTCTCAAAGATGGGATGCAACAACAAGCAGTTCGTGCTGCTCGACGTCTCCCCTATGAGCTTCCTGCTGTTTATGTAACGCAGCGAGCTTTTACGGACAAGCTACTCGACACCGGCCCAGAAGAACGAGTCAATTGGTCCAATCCTGTTGATATTGTCGGTGACTTTGCCCGCCAGAGCATGGCGAACGTTGCTATGGCATTTGCACCTTTCACTGCTGGTGGTGCTGCAGTTCAACATGGCTGGCGTAAAGCGCTCACCTCCTCTGTAGACCAAGCAGCTCCAGCTGGTCGACGTGCTGTCCATAACGCTATAATTGACATCAACGATTCGTTGGATCTTATTGGTCAGGAGGCTTCTGACCTTATAGCGAAAGCTAGTCAGGTCAGCAGTAGAAGCATGGGGGCGGCCTCAACAGCCATAACCCAGACTGCATCTAGACAACAGTCCATGTCCCAGACTCTACATAGTTTGCGTCATGGTGAGGGTGGGTTCACGGGATGGCTTAACAGGATAAGAACAGGTGAAGAAGTCTTTGGGCCTGTCAGCCAGATCCGTGACATGGCACGCAATTACAAGGCTGCTCTTCCCAATCGAGTAGATTCTCTAGATGACGTATACACCAACGTCTATCGTGGTGGCTCTAAGTACGATGACATATCGTCTTCTATCAGAAATTTGCAGGGGCAAAACTTCAGTGATGGTGCCTTCTATCAAGCTCTGGCTGCAGCTGAATATAAGAAGATTATGTCGCGTCAACTCTCTGATATGGGTGTTGATAAGAAGGTTGCTCAAGAGTTCTCGAATGTGGCGAACTTCACTCTGCCGATGCGACCTGGGCAGCAGACCCACCTCAGTGAACGCGTCATGTTCGGTAAGCGCGCTGGTGGAAAGATAGATGAAGGCACCGGGGCGTGGACAGAGGCCTTCAAGGATAGGGTCGAGCCCGTCTACCGTGGTCATGGGCAGGTTATATCAAGCAAGATAGATGACGCTATTAGGGTGGCCGATAAGGAATTCCTTGCCCTTAAGCCACAGATAGACCAGAAGATTGGTCGTTCATGGAGCAAGGCTTTCAGAGAGACTGTCTCCCCAGAAGCAGCTCGCATGCTCGGAACTAGGAAAGCAGCATTTGCCGAGTTTGGCGATCAGATGAGCCCTGGCTCTGCTGAGTTTATGGTTCGACGTTCGGCGGAGCGACTTGGTATCCCAACTGCCACTCCCATGGGCAGTAGGGTTTCTACTGCAGACCTGAAGTCACGGCTCTCTGGGTACGGACTTGACCCAAACAACAGACACAGGATGCGCTCTTTCCTCGTAGAGCAGGGTGATATATCTAAGCCTTGGAATCCGACTGCTCGTAACCTGTTCGGCCTCAGGCCGATGTCTATCCAAGAAGGTTTGGACAGGAAGGTATTAGGGCACGATGTTAAAGACGCAGACCAGTTAGCTAAGGCAATCGCTAGAAGCGACTGGGATCCAAACATTCTCAATCGAGTCAAAGCTGGTGGGCTATACGAGACTGCGAGTGGCCAAGTAGCAGACTTCACACCGTTGCAGCGTGGTGCTCGAAACTTCATGGACAAGCTGGCTACCGAAATTGAAGTGCCAGTCCTCCACTTCAACCCTCTGCAGATGTTCGGTTATGGCGCAAGAAGTGAAGCAGCGCAACGCGGAGCTATTCAGTTTACTGCTGGTAGACAGCCATTTACCGGTGCAGCAGGGCGCGATGCTGATGGGTTCTTTTGGTTCCAGCAGAGGCATTCCAAAGGCCGTGTAGCTGCGCTACGTATGGGTGAAGGTGCAGATGCACGTACAACCTTCCTAGATGGCTCATATCGTCCGTTCACTGCTGACCAATCAATGACAGGACGAGCACTCCATCTAGCTGCTGGAGATAACGTAGGTAGAGCCAGGGTTCAGCGAGAGGGATTCTGGGGTCGCACCGCAGACAAGATGGATGTCGACCCATATCAGCCAGGGTCTATAGGCAGTGGTATTCGTCGTATGCGTTCTGCAGACAGGCAGGATATTAGGAATCCTTCTGTATTTGCACGACGCATGATGGAGGGGGGAGACGACGTCTTCCCCGGTACCGATCCAGCTATAGTTGCCGAGGGTGGGCGTAACTTCCTCAACTACTTAAGGAATGCTTCTCTGGGTAGCAATGTCGCTGCTGCTGGGCGTCGTAACCAGACACTATTACGCATGACTCATGTTGAAGAGCCACTTGCTCGTGGGGTTGCAGGTCCACCCAAGATGCGAAGTGTCTTCGATATGGACGCTTCTGCGTTACGTACTAATTTCCGTCGCCTCTTAGGCGAAGACCCCGCTTCAATTGGGGTAACAGATGATGCTCTAGCTGGAACACTTGGCAAGGCTCAAAGAAGTCTGCTGAAGCGTTGGGCAGACACGGAGAATTTAGCATCGTTTGATCAGCCACTACATCGCATGGCTCGTACTGGGACCATGAACCAGCGCATCGACCAAGCGCGCATGGATATGGTTCGTTATCTTACGATGCGCGAAGGCTTAAGGGGTGGTCAGTCTCCAGCTCAGCTTCGCAAATCTTTGGGCGATGTCGCGGATGAGATTGGCGGGTTGCAAGGAAGAGGTGCAATCTCTAGCCGTGAAGCAGCTGAAGCTCGGGCTGCACTTGGAAGTGTTCAGGCTTCCTTCACTAATCTAAGGACATATGATCCACAGCGTTCATCTCAGGATCAGATACTCAATGTTATAGATAATCTGCGAGGCTCTCGTCCTGGTGTAAATATTGATGAGACCATGCGTCAGATTCTGGATGATGCTGCAAACTATGGTGTATCCGGCCGGATGGCAGGTAAGGTGCGTAAGCATCTTGCTCCCGGTAAATACCGTTTCGAGGGCACCGAATACAATCCCTTTGGCGCAAGCACAATCTTAACTCCAACATTTGGGACTGCGTTTAACCGCAACCCTATGCGGGCAACTCTGAGCGCTATGGGTGTGCGCACCTGGGATGACCCAGACTCATTCTCAGGTGCTGGTATTGGCGTCTCTCACATGTTCGAGAGAATGAATCGCGCTACCCAGGTACTTGGTCTTGGTGTAGACAGCGCTAAGTATCATGGTCCATTAGATATGTTCCATAGAGGCATGATAATGAAGCGCGCTGTGCCACTCGTCGCTGGTGGTACAACTGCAATGGCGGTAGATAGAACCGCTGGTGCCTATGTCCATGGTGAAGTAGACGAACATGGAGACCGTGTATACAAGCCATTGGTGATGGGTGCCCTTGGAGAGGTTGGCATGGAGGCTCAGGCCACCATATCGGGCCTCACTCCGGGTGGTATGAGTTATCAAGAGAAGAAGGATCAACTCTTACATGGTGACGTAGCAGTTCGTCGCGGTCGTTGGTGGCCATTCGGTAACACTCCATGGAAGGGTGGCCAGGTAGATTATTACAGGCCGTCATGGTATAGAAGGCTCCAGAGTGGATATCAGTACACGAGCCAGACATATGGTTCACCTATGGAACGGCTCATGTTTGGGCACGATTTCTCACCTTTGCGTCCTCTTGATCCATATCGCTTCGAGCGCCAGCACTACGACGAGAGACCATACCCAGAGACGGGTGATTATTTCACTGGACCATGGGGACCAGCTACTGGCGTCTTGAACATGACGGTTGGCCGAATCTTGAAGCCCCGTCAGAAGATGCATGAAGGTGAACTGCAGTGGGAGATGTCTCGCTTCCAGCAGGTTGGTTCATATGGTATGGCACCTCCCAACACGCCAATGGCAGTACCACATGAGCCAACTATAGCTCGTGCCATAGCAGGAACCGCAAGCGGCGGAGCTGTGATGCCAGACACTCCGTATACCTTAGCTGCAGGTTCTCCTGCTTATCTGTCGGGTTCCAAGTTGGCAACTCAAGACGCATATGCTGAAGCGGGACATTATGCAGCTGCTGCCAAGCCTTGGTACACATCTTCCCAGGAGTACCCATATGTAGCCAACATGACTGATACTGCTGCTCGTGGGCCGTCTAATGTTACGATTGCTTCTGAGCCGATATCAGCAGGCAGTCTTGAGTATCAGCTTTCAGAGAGCGCATTCCTCATGCAGGAATGGTCTGGTATTTACGGATTCGCATTTGGTGCTGGTAGAGAGGCTCTTGGACTTGGTGGGCAGCGCTTTGAGCGTGATAGGCCGATACTCGCTCAGGCAAGCCAGGCATACGGAACATCACGTCAGTTCTGGGACCTTGGGATTGGTGGTCTTGGTGACTTCCCATCACCTGTGCAGGGTATGGGGAGCTTGGAACTTTCAGAGCTTGTTCGTCGTTTCGTACCTAAGCCCAGAAGCGGTCAGGATTGGGTGAACCCGCTTAGAAACGTCATGGGTGTTGAACATCCTTGGCTGCCTGGAGATGAGTACTTTACCAACTTCCATACCGGTGACCCCTATACTGAGGTAACCGAAGGTGAGATGCGCCTGCCTGGGCAGGGGTACGAACGCTTCAACCAGCTACATTCTGATGAGACTGGTCGATATGGGCGGCTTGATAGGTTCCGTATTCTTGCAGATGTTGCTCCGTACTCTAATGAGTTCAGGATGGCAGCAGCCGAGCTTAGAAATAGCGGACTGTCTCTACAGGAGCGCGAGATATACGAAGAGACCATGGGCCGTGTCGAAGAACGGAAGCGCAGGCATGAATTCGTAGACCGAGAACATACGTATTCACCGGGCTTTGGTGGGGCACCAGAGTTGTGGGAACGCTTCAAGCACATGGACACCTACTTCCACAAGAAGCTACTACCCGACACCACGGCCGTTGAAGATTGGGAACGCCATAATATTTATGGTTCAAGCTTCCCTGAATGGCAACGTCCTATTGAAAGTTTCGTGAAACCTGCCGTCTACAAGGCGACAGACAAGAACCCACTGAGAGCTGGTGTGGGTTTGGCTGTGTTTGGACATCTGTTCGGGGCAACCCCTAGAGCCAAGGCTGCTGGTCGACTTATGGGTGGTCTTATTGGTACAGGAGCCAGTGCATTTGGTAGTGGATACGAAGCAATCACGGGCCAAAGGTACATTCCTGCACAGCGCAAGCACGAGATGGCCGTTGAAGAGTACACAGACATTCTCAAATATACACGGGCCATGCGTGGGTTCAACCTTGCACAAGAGCATGGAGACTTCAAGGCAGCAGAACAATTCCGCGATCAGATGAAGTCAACTATGTATGGTGTAGACCTGTTTGATTCAACCCCAGAAGAAATGGCACGTGCTGTTCCCAAGCGAAAGCGTGAGCATTTTGCGGCTATGTTGGAAGCTCCAGAACAAGAGCGCGAACGCATCCTATCTACTGCGGGACGACTAGAGCGTCGTATGTATCAGGCCCATTGGGGGCTCAGTGTAGAGCGTCGACCTGATTTGGGTGAGTATTTTGAGCAGCATGAGCTTCCTGGTCCCCAGTGGGAGGGTTGGGACCCACGTGTCGATATGAATCAAGTAGAGATTAAGATGCTGCAGCGAGAAGGGCTTAATGCGTCACAGATGGGTTACTATCCTCAGCAGGTTCGTGAAGCCAACTTGGTGAATCCTGCCTTCCCAGAGTTTGGGGGTGGCTCACCAAATGCGCGAGCACAGCTCGAAAGGCTGATGTCTCGTCGCGGTATGAGGTCAGATGTGAGGGAGATAAGAACTCCGTTCCCCGGAGTTCGAGTGAATGTGAATTCAGGAGTGTGAGATGAATGGATCTAGGTAGACACCTAAACTATCTGCGATCAACCCCTGAAGTTCGCAATAATACCCTTAAAGTTGAAATCAATGATATGGGCCAGATAGCTATGCGTCCCATCGTTGGAGATACTACTCGTACCTTCACCAGCTTCCCAGAGGCTCGTAACTATGTGCGCAACGTTCTTGGTTTAACAGGAGCCCATGTGCACACACCTGGTGAACAGTTTTCTGGTGCTCGTTTTATGCGTCAGTTTGCAGCCGATGTTCAAACAGCACATCCTGGAGCTGAAGTGATAGCTCCTATGACTTTCAACCTAGATGATGTCAGCTCAGCACGCGAACTTAAGAAGATATATATGCCTGAAGGCACTCCTCTTGGGTGGCTTAATATTGACGACAATAAAGCAACACTTGTTCAGGTTCGAGACCCACGCTCGGGCAACTTGTGGGAAGCAAAGGATATATTCCGCTTCATGGAAAAGACCACTGGTATGCGGATTAGTGGCATGGTTGAGGGGCCAGAAGGTTTAGAGTTGCCTGGTAAGTTTGGAAAGCGTGCCAAGATGTTCTTGCACGAGAAGTCATATGAGATGTTCATGGACGAACCTCTCAGGGTGGGCATCATGGATGCCGCCTATAACATGGATCTTGATGAATTTGCTAAGCAGGAAACAAGACGACTTTCTGAACAAGGTCTAACGGGGACAGAGCTTCAGAATAGAGTGCGTGCAAGAGTGCGTGAAGCCGCAGACTTCGCGTCAGATGGTATTTCAGAGATGTCTACTGGGGCATTTAAAAAGATGCTCAACTCTTACAAAGAGTACGATAAAGATATCGGTCGCCAGATAGATGACGCTATCAAGCGAGGTGCTGATGATCAAACTCTGCGCAGGCTCCATAATGAAAGACGCCTTTTAAATAAGACAATTGGAGAATTGGAGCACACCCTAGAGCAGGGCAGGGGCCTCTTTAATGCTCGTCTTGCGGGGGGCGAGGTTGTTGAACTGAACTTGACCTCTTCTAATAAAGTTATACAAGACATTGGCCTCTCTGATACGCAGCTTTCTGAAGTAGCTAAAAAACTGCGCAAGCAGGGTGTCTACATCAAGGGTAACTTCTCCCTCAATCCTGAGCTAGATGATTTAGGTATCGACATCAGAACCCATCATCAAAACGTACTGGACGAGGTAACCTTAAGACCTGATTTGGTTAGCAAAGATTTCCTGGAGAAGCATGGTCTCAGCGCAAAGGGGCGCGGCGGGTACCTGACTCTTACTCCATTCGAGGCAATGGAGACCAGGCTTGACATACAGACCGCTTCAGCGTATCCAGAGTTCTACACCAGAAGACTCATGGAAGAGGGTACAGAAGAGTTAATCCAACAGTTCCAAAAAACCGTTGATGCTCTTACCGCAACAGATGCTAGTCAGCGTCGTGTGCCTGGTTCTTATATGCAGATTCTTGAGTCAATGCTCGACAGTCAAGACCCATCAACGGTCCGGCTTGCAGAGAATGTCCAAGCATTCATACAGAGTGGTCGTGCTATATCTGAAGACCCTTACCTGATGGGCCGTGTTCTCGACACGGTTGCCGAATCCTTGCTTGTAGACAAAGGTGGGTTCACCTTCCCCAAGATAACCATTCCGGATGCAATGCGCGCTGAGGTTGTTCCTTACCACACGGTCAAAAGTCAGGTTGAAGAACTGAAGCCCGGTCAGGTCAGGTTTGATGCTAAGGGTGGCCAGTGGGTTATTCATGAATCAGATGCCATAACCGTGAAGCCAGCGTTTGGTGGTTACGACTTTGACGATGCTCTAAGTGGAATGGTTCGTTACGAGCGTGGTGCTGGTGGGCAGATAGGTCAGGTTAAAGCCATTATGATTCGTCAGCCAAACGCGCGTGGTGAGTGGGCGCTCTTTGATATGGCCTTAGATGATGACGCTGTGTTGGGCGTTATCGGTGACTCCAAGAAACAAGACGCATACAAAAGATTGTTGAAAACTCAGAAGAAAATGCAAGACGAACTGGGGGAATTGACCAAGAACATTCATCGTGTTAGAGGGGTCGACCTAGCTCAAGAAGCAGATATTATGAAGCGCATAGGTTTCTTGGAGAATTCAATTCTTGCAATCAATACACGAGTTGATGAGATACTTTCCGTATCACTGCGCGGAGTGGATGAGATAACAACTCGTGATGGTCAGATGCCGTTCCGCAGGGGGTTTGAGGGTGGCCGTTTTGTAGGTGAGGAACCGTTCACCCTAAGCGAAGTTGATGGAGTTCGTCGCATCAGATATAGAGGAGAGCCAGAGAATCTTATCTATGAGATGACAGCTCCTGGAGCCGACCCAACAAACGTCCTCAAAAAACAGCTCTCAAAGATGACCGGAGAGCAGCAGATGGACGTGTTTGGCGGTCTGATGCGCCGTCTCTCCCATAATGTAAGCGGTGATGCAGGAATTGTTGGTATCTGGTCTAACTCGCGAATGTTCTATGACCATTTCCTTGCATGGAACGAAGACGCCGCTCTTAAGGGGCACTTAGCCGAGCACTTTCCCAGAATACTTGTTGAGCAGGAGCAGGTGATTGACGCATTCGCTCAGGGTGTACGTCAGGCTGGGCTGGGTGAGGGTTTGAGCGCTGGCAGAATCAGGGGCCTGTCTAACGAACTCATCAAGGGCGTTGTAAAAACTGCAGCACTTGGAGTGTCAGAGGGTCTCGATACTCGAATCGATCCAACCTTACTGAAGGTAAAAGCCAAGAACATGCGGGCGGTACAGCAAGGATTGGCCGAAGCAAATGAGATGATCACTTCTGCAGGAGGTCAAGCCGTGTCCCTTGAGGCACCCGAGAACCTTGCAGCATATGGGGCAGATAGGGTCTCTGTTCTTATGGCGGAAGGTGACCCACGTGCCACTATTGATGTTCTACGTCAAGGGGCAGACAGAATCCAAGATTTGCATCAGGAATTTCGAGCTTCAATTGGTTATGGTGAAGATGTCTTAGGTCTAGATGAGATTAGGACATCCAAGCAAGCGACACGTGATGCGAAGAACTTACTGAAATCTATTCGCAATTCAGAAGCACGAATGTCGATTAGCGCTGTAATGGAAGATGTTGTCCCCCTGCTTGAGTCTCAAGACCGCGTTGATCTACTGGAAGGGCTTCTTGGGCGTTCGGTTGGAGAGTACAATCGTGCATTACAAGATGACTTCTTAGCAGAACTCAGTCGTTTGTTCGAGCCCCAGATGATAGATGAAGGGACTGAAGCCCGCATTGCGGGGGACAGAGCATATAGAGCGCTTCTCAGAACAATGCAGATGATAGAAGATTCTCCGCATAAATCATATTCGGTTATAGGTGCTGCACTTCATCGTATCGGTATGACTGGGGATGTCTTAGAATGGAAAGACCGCTATCTAGGCAAGGTAACCGATGAGCTAATCAACCATCGCGGTGTTGTAGATATCATGAACGAAATGGGCACCATGGTTCGTGGTGCAGAGATGAATCAACTCCTCGATGAGATACTTAGAACCACAGACATGTCTGCAGATATGTTGGATATGGTCACACGTGGAATCGATCTTGCTTCAGCTGAAGACCCATTGCATGCACCCGCTCATGTCAGACAGGCACTGGAAGGTATGGAAGGTGCTCGCGTACTTCCACAGGAAGGCGCTCTAAGGGGGCCATTAGATCCAGCAATGCTGATTCAACCACGCCAAAAAGGAGCTTTGCCTGAGACACTTGGTCAGATGCTCCACCAGTTTGACAGAGCTACTCATGCCGGAACGAAAGCAAAAGTAGCTCGCAATGTAAGAGAAGCTTTGCTGGGTTTCCAGAGTGTGATAGAGGATTGGGCTGCTGACGACGATATGCCGGACAGGTTGAGAGATTATGTAATCCGGTCTATGGAGCGCAAACCAGGCACACGCCCTGCGGAAGATGTGCTGCGGGCAGAACGGGCAAGGGATGCTGCACGTAGAGCAACTAAGGCGGGAGAGAATAGTCAGATGGCCCGAGGCTTCATGAGCATGTTCCGGGAACTATCTGCAACCCGAGGTGGTAGAGGTATCATGGCCGGTGTTGCTGGGTTGGGTGCGATTGGGATTATCGACGCAGTTCGAAAGAAGGATAGAACGGTTAATGAGATGCAGGGTCCAGCTTTCTTACCGGGTGGCAATCCATACGTGGATGACCCAAATGCGCATGGTGCTGGACTTGATATGGAGATGGTTATGTCACCTCCAGAATATAATCCACCATCACAGATGGGTGGAGTTACGTATCAGGTACGTACCCGAGGCGGAAATTATGATGACCAATTTGTGAACGAAGTCCAAAACATAACAGGAGGAAATGTTACTGGTACTATCTATGATGACTCCGCACCTTTCCAAAGTGCCAATGTACGTGAAGAGATATTAAGGATGTACGGCTGATGTATGGAGAGTTAAGAAATTTCGGTTCATCTTTTGACATGAGTGATCACCTCATGAGCGCAGCAGCAGGTCCCGCAAATGTGGTCACTCGTGAAGCATTTGAGAGAGATGTCAACGTTGCGTCCTCGATGACCATGAGTGAGACGTCTCCACAGATGATAGACAGCACCCCGATGAAAGCCTCTGGGCCTGCACCGCTGGGTAATGCATCGGGCGCGGGCTATGAAGCTTCTAAGAGTGCATATGTTGAACCGAATCAGGGCGGATATCAGGCTAGGCAGAGGGGCTACGATATCAACATCCCAGAACGCCCACAGAGTTTCACACCCGAATCAAAGCAGAGTATCCGCATGTCAAACTATCGTAAGAACCACCTCAAAACAGTTACACGAGGTTTACGGGCTTTGACTTGATTGTGTTACTATGTGTCTTATGTTGATGTGTTAAGTTATGGAGTGATTTATGAGTACACCTGTTACAAGTGCTGATTCAGGAGAAAACCTAGACCAGGAAGAGATGTCTCGCCGCATTCAGGCAGAGACATTTGCAGCATTTGGCGAGGGGTTCGAACCAGCTTACGAATTCTCAAACACACATGAACGTGTTCAGAAAGCATTAGGTTCCCCCAGAAAAGACACTCCACCCGAAGCCATCAACGTGTGGGAGTGTCGTATTGGTGGAAGTAAGTTCTTTGTGCCACCTATCAACATTAATGTTTCATCTGTCTTCAAGAGTGGAAACATGACTGGAGCTGCTATCAGGCAGCAAAGCGCTCCTAAGTTTAACTCTGGCCACACCGAAACAGTCGTAGAGATGACGCTGTACTTCGCTTCCTATGAGGAAATCTTTGGCTTTGAAGACGAGATTTTCCGTATCAACTTTGACAGCGCTGAAGAAGACTTATCACAATATCACCCATCTGATAGGCGCATGTTGGCAAGGGCTCCAGTTGCATCAGATGATGACCAGACTATTGACAAGTTCATGTCATCACTTCGTGGACTTATAGCACAGTTCAAGTATGCCCCGTTTCTACCTGTTAGGAACGCTTATCTGAACCGTGTATTCGGAATCACTGGTGTGGTTCTCAAGGATATGTCAATATCTAATATTCCTGGTTATCCATTCTGTATGGCTGTCAATCTCACGATGTATAAGTTCAATCACAAAGTCTATCTACCTATGATTGAACACTTCGATCAGGCCATTCATTGGGGCAGGTTCCGTCAATACATGGGCAGAGCTGCTGGAAGGCTTGCACAGTCAGCTCGACCTATTCAGGAGTTTGCTTTCTCAAGCCAGCCGGATGGCGGCACAATACGCCCATCGGTGAGGAGTCCCCAAGAGATATTGAATGAAGTCTCGGTAGAGGATGTCCCATCTACTCAAACATATAGACGACACTCTCAGTTTGAAGCCAATCAGCTAGAGTTTTGGTATCCAGTATCCACTCCTGCCCGAGTAGATTTACCTGATCTTTCGGACATGCGTTATGACGATGTTGTTTTCAATCAACAGCGTAAGAATTGGTGGCAAAGGTTTCTAGGTGTACTTGGCTTCGATGTCAACACTAACCGAGACCAATATCAGGCGGCTATCGATATGGCTGAAGAGAGAGGGACCGGATTCATTTCTAATACGAATGAATTCAAACTGC
>SL_3KL_010_SEDDRAFT_10001633_pt1 | contig 20469 bp, 17 predicted proteins | sample SodLakKL_010_SED_2_FD_10381 | JGI IMG/M metagenome (IMG submission 10381) | reverse complement strand
AGTTCCCACACCGGTTACCTGTGAAAGGTTTAAGGGATTTCGACCCAATATGAAATGAAGCTGATCATGTGCGGCATTTTTATAAATTGCATGCCCGGTAATTTTATAAGCCTGGAGCAGATCAAATGCGTAAGCCAGGCCCACACTGTTTGAACCCCAGTAATACTGATCAGAACGCAGCAGATTTTTGTAACTGTTCTGATCATGAACTTCCAATACACTGTCCGCATGCCGGATTGTTGCTTCCCGCACAGCCCCTTTTTCTTCCGGGTATTCCCTGCTTGTTTCCGACTGCAGAAATGCGCGAAGTGCCAGGCTGTTTGCATCCCGCCAGCTTATCGGCGGTATACCTTCCTGGTATAGTTCTCTGTAATTTTCAATAAAAAATGAGTGGTACCCGTCATGGTCAGTCAATCTGTAAAGTTCCATTGCAGCCCAAAGGCGTTCATCTGTATCTGATGGATCACCATATTCGCCACCTGAAACACCTTCAGGATTTTTAAAACCGCCTGTCGGATAATTTTCCGGATTCTCTTCCAGCCAGTTCCATGCACGTTCAGCAGCAGATTCTAATTCTTGAGAGAAGTGCGGATTATAGTTTTTCAAATGACGTGCACCGATTGCCGCCGCAGCCGTAAATGATGCGGTAGCAGCGCTGCTGATATCAAAAATGTATCGTGTGGATGGATCGGTATGTGGCAAATACTCACCGATCCATTTTTTCTGGGATACTTTATGATACACAGCGCCATCATCACGCTGCATTTTCAATAGCCAGTTTAAAGCCCAGCTTATCTCGTCGAGCAGATCGGGTATGCCGTTGCCTGATTCCGGGATCCCCAGCTGGTTGTCCCAAAAGTTGTCCGGGTTTGATTCATACGCATATAAAAGCAGGCCGGCGCTCAAAGCGGTATTCACAGAAAACTTGTTGTAGTCGCCCGCATCGTGCCAGCCTCCGGTAACAGTTCTTGATTTTTCCGGGTTATCAAAAAAAGGAGCATCATCCGTATGGCAGATTTCGTAACCCCAGCCTGATTCATCGCCCACCTGAGTTCCGCACCGGTGGTAATAATAGCTTTTGCTCATGATTTGTAAAGCATCGGCATAAACATTTTGGCCGATTTTGAATTTGTTTGATAGAATTGGTTCATGGCCAACGGCCTTAATCACATACTCTCCCTCAGATTTGTACTCAGAGAAATCGATAACAGATATGATATCGCCGGTTACAGAATCATTTTCAGCGGGTGCTTTAATTGAATCGGAAAAAACCACTTTTGAATCGTATGTTCGCACCAGCTCAAACCAGGTGGCTTCTTCATTAACCAGGTAGGCTTGTTTGGGGCTGTCTTTTTCGTAGCCAACCTGGTTAACGGCAATAAATTTTTTTTCCGGTGAATGGGTGCAGCCAGTCATTATTACCAGGAAGATTAGTGTGCAAAAGAGTTGAATAGCTTGTACAGGAACCGGCAGTTTCTGTTTGAACGAATTTCCGTCATCATCAGAATGTGCCTGTTCTCTTGAAAACATTGATTGAATTCTGCAGATAAGTTTTTTTGAAACTGATAATTGAAGTGGTGTTTTCAATATTTCTCCGAATCTAATTGCATTGTCTCCTTTTGCATGGAGGGTTTTGCTGATTTTATTGGGGGTGATGAAGTTTCAATATCGGCACTCTTTAAATCTGCAGCCCGATCCACCTCATTTTTAATAGCATCGACAAACTGCTCCATGTTGTGCTGTTTTACAATAAATGCCCGGGCAGCCTCGCCCATTTTTTTACATCGTTCGGGGTCATTCCATAAAGACTGAATTGCATCTCGCATTGCATCAGAGTCTCCTTGAGGTACATATATTCCGGTCACACCATCCTGGATAATATCTACCTGGCCCTCAGTTCTTGAACAAATTACCGGCCTTCCCATTGCCATCGACTCAAGAATTGTTGTTAACCCGTTATCAGAATCTGTTGGTAAAAGAGGAACGACGGTGAAACGTGATCGTGAATATAAAGCCCTAAGATCCATTGGTTCTTTGGGGCCAACCGTAACCCAGTAGGGGATATCCTTGATATTATGAAGTCTTTCAACCGTTTTAAAAATATCACCCCGGGATGCCCCTGCGGCAATATGACATGGTATTTCCAGGTGGCGAAGGGCGTTTACCAGGGTTGGATAATCACGTGCCTCCATTCCAACCGAACAGATCATATCTGTTTCTACATCCCTTGGGCTCCAAAAAAGTTGATCAATACCTCGTTTAAGAAGTTTGATTTTTTCCGGAGGCACTCCAAATCGTTCAATTGCAATTTTTCGTTGCACGGATGCCCAGATCAGAAAACGGGTTACAGATTCTTTGGTTTGTTTTAAAAACCAGATTTTTTGTTTCGACTTCTTACTGTTCACGGATGTAATCCTTGACAAAACGACGATATGTGGTTTTGAGGAGCGAAACCATTTTAATATCAGGGCAAGCGGAAAGCTTACTTTCTCCGTGTGACTTAAAATAACATCATAACGATTCAGAATGAACAGAGCTTCAAGCAGTTGTGCAATACTCACAGGAATAAAGCTGTAAATTACTTTGCGGAGCCAGGGAGGTTTTTCAACCAGGTACCGTTCATCCAGCACCTCTGCCGAAATAGCATCTTCAAGCAGTGAAACCCTGGGGATCTGGTCTTCAATCTCAAGCTGTCGAATCGCCTGATCCGGCTGTTTATCCATTCCTTTGGAAATTATGTAAAGTGTTTTCATAGCATCCTGTAACTAAGAATTCGAGTTGAACAATTTATGGATGTCAAAATTTTCGGATTTACGCGATCCGTTTTCAGAATCTATTTTAATACTACTTTGGGTCTCCATTTTAATATCATGAACCATACTATTTTTCAGACGAAAATAGAGCCACTCGATATACTGATATGGCAAAAGCAGGGTGAATAAAAATTTTAACCTCGACGTATATTGATTAATTGCCAGTCTTCTGAAATCCATCATAGATTGACTAAATTTTGCAGAACCCGAATAGACACCACAGGCAAATAAAAATCCTGAATCAGAAACAATTTTTTTCACTCTCTCATCAACACTACCATAGGGATAGGAAAACGTCTGAATCGGTTTCTCCAAAACATTTTCAATCGCTTCCTTCGATTTGGTGACCTCATACACTATATCCTCTTCTGAGAAGTCTGTAAGCGGGAAATGATCCAGNGAGTGTGCTCCGATNTCAAATCCCATTTTTTGTGCCGTTCGGATCTGCTCATCCGACATCAGAGGGCAGCTATCAAAATCATCCACTTCATCCCAGCGGGCACTCTTCAGTTTTCGATCGCCCATTACAAAAATAACTGCCCTCATATTCAGTTCGAGCAGTACGGGAATGGCATTTTCAAGTGTATCCAGATAACCATCATCAAAGGTGATGATGATAGGCTTTGAAGGCAGTGTAAGTTTGTCTTCTACAAATAGTTGATAGTCGGAAAATGTGATCGGTGTATAACCCAATCGGTCAATCATATTCATCTGTTTTCTAAATTCAGAAACGGTTACATAATGCCATCTACTCTCTTTTTCAGGTTCTTCTTTAAGCACTCTGTGATACATCAGTACTTTTATCTTTAGAATTCTGTTTGATTCTTTCATATTTTTGTGGTCTTGTCAAAACACTGTTTTCTGGTTATTTGTAATTGCAACAAGTGTGCCATTCATCGGGTTATAATTTTAATTTTGCAGATCATTGGATATTGATCAATGAATGAATGATTTTTTTCAATGGGTTCTCTCTTTAAGTGATCTGAACGTGCAATTTTATAACTTTAAAGCACTTTTCCGTGTAATAAATACACAAGTTAACCTGGTCTCTTTAACTCATCTATTTTTTGGAAAACTGTCTTCATCCGGAATTTGAAATACCCTGAAAACATGTTTAGAAAACCCGCTTTTTTATACTGCACCTTCAAAAGTGTTTTTTCACGATTTACATATTTATGGAAGATTGAACAAAGTTGAATCATTGAGGCAGGCAAACCCCAGCCCGTTTTCCAGTTTCTGATTACAGGAATTGTAATTTTCCAGTTACTCAAAACTTGATGGGCAAAATCGTGTTTGTAGTTCTCATCGCCACGCAGTAGTTCAATCCTTTCGATGGGAATTTTAAGAGAATTCTCAACCAGATCTAAAAGCAGGCCAATTCCCGGCCGGTATTTGGCTGAGGGGCTGTTTTCATCATAACCGCTCATATAATCGTAATAGCGCTTATTGTACATGAGTAACATTCTGACTGCACACACCCCGCTCTCATCAACAGCCTGTTTTAGCCAGAGCCGGTTATCGCGAAAAGCTTCAAATGAGATCTCTTTGAAAAATTCTCTGAACCTCTCATCCTGAAATGCACCGGGATAACCCAGATGATTCCATTTATCCTGATGCAACTGCATCAGTTTGTCAATCATCTGTTCAACATCTTCCACCGTTGCCGGCTCTTCTATGATAAACTCATTCCCGGTTCCACGGGCTCGCAATGTCTGCCTGAAACGGCGCCTTGCATTTGATTTTGATTTTTTAATGAAATCCTGAAAATCTCTCTTCCGGCCAAGCTCTATATAATAACAGGTATCTGTGTGTTGTGCCCGCATCTTGCGCTTTGATTTTTTCAACAGTGGGTAGAGGGTTTGCATGATGTAACTGTCATCTCTTGCCTGGTGGAAAGTAATCTGGTGATCGGCGAATTCCGACGAAGCTAAAAGTTTGACAAAAAGATCAGCGGTAGGGGCCCTGTATTCAGGATCGACGATCAAATCCAAAAAGTCGCTGATTCCGTAATCATCTGAAAACCCAAGCTGTTCATTTGGGCTCCCGCCGCTTCCAATGATTTGCATTCTCTTTTGTATCGTGATGCCCCCCACTTTTGTAATTCCTTTAAAGAGCGGGAAAATGGCTACAAGTTTGAGATCGTCATAAACAGTCACAATGAACAAAGATCGGTTTTTATGCCGGCCAAAATGGTTCCACCAACTGGCAGCCCACCCCGGAGACATGCAGACCATTTGATTCGACAGGCGTGCCAACTTTTCCCACTCCGTACCGAGTGTTGAAAAAACACTTTCATCGGTATGAATGCGAAGGGTCAGTTCCTGGTTACGAACGTAATGATGAAGAGATCTCACATTTTTTGGTTTTGCAATTGTTATGATTTCATCGATCATATCGATTCTTCTTTTAAACTCTTGTTATTATTGTTTGTGTTGCTTTCGTCATTCCAGCGGTCCAGAGCCGCCGCATCTTCATCCGTAAACCCTGTTGATTCGGAAGGTATAGATTGTGAACCTGTCAGCTCTTTATAGGCCACATCCATCTGCCGCCCGATACTTTCCCATCTGTATAGATTATTCACCAGTTCGTATCCTTTTTCTGTAATATCGGCAACTTGCTTTGGGTTCGTGAACAGCTCAATAACCCTTGCTGCAAATTCATCGGGATTGTCAGCAATCATTATTGATTCTCCGTTTACCACTTCTATCCCCTCGCATCCGATAGATGTAGAGACTATCGGTTTTTTCACTGCCAGAGCTTCCATAATCTTAAGCCGGGTTCCCCCACCCATTCTTAATGGTACTACATAGACAGCCGATTTTTCGATATAGGGGCGGGTATCTTCTACAAAACCGGTAACAATGATATTTTTGTTGGCTCTGCTCAAAATAGATTGGGGCGGATTTTTCCCAACAATGGTGATGGTGGCTTCCGGGACTTTCTCCAGGATTTTTGGAAAAATTTCATCCAGGAACCAGGAAATTCCATCATAATTAGGCACGTATTTCATCATCCCCACAAAAACCATGGAATGTGGATCCGGCTGGGTATTGAACGGCTTGAAGTAATTTGTATCCACGCCGTTGGGGATCAAATATTTTGGAACATCCGGAACGGTTTGGTTGAAGATGGATATATCGCGCTCACTGGTAACAAAAAGAGCGCCCTGTTGGCTGCAAGCTTCCGTTTCTTCCCTGTAGAATTTATACGCTTCAAGATGATAAAACAGTTTTTTGAATGGGTTTTTAACCTTCGCCATTCGTTTAAAATTGTCATATTCAACATTATGAGAATCGATGATCTTGACTGCCGGGCTGTTATAACGGAACATGGCCATAACCGGGAATTCACTTTGGATTATATCAAAAGACTTTGTTGCCATAAGCCAATCGAGCTTCTGTTGAAATTCCTTCGACCTTGTTAACTGATGCCAGTTGCTGTGAGAGGTAAAGAGCGATTTAATCAGGCTCCAGCGTGTGGATCTGTCAGTGTAGGGATAATTAACAAAATGGGTTTTTCCAGCAAGCAGCGGAAACTGTTTGATGAGTTGTTCTTCCTCTTCCGGGGTGCTAAATCCGGCAACCGTTACATCATGATTTTTATGCAGATGCGTTAACAGATGGTAGATACGTAACGCGCCGCCAAAAACTGGGTTTGCAGGACTGTATGGGATAAGATATAATACTTTCATTTTTATGTTTATTTAAAGTTTGCGATTAAACTTTGACGTCTTTCAGAGATAAAAGCTGTGATCATTTTTAACTCCACCTTATCAAATGTTTTTAGTAATAAAAGGCCGGAGATATAGAAAACGGAGGCGAAAAGCAGTACGATCATCCAGTATAAACCGGTATAGGACAGCAATAAAATGACTGGCAAAACCATCAGGATCGTTGCTGCAAAAGGTTTGATGATGTAAGAGCTTTTGAATGTCTGCAGGTACTCTTTTGGAAGCAGATAAAAAGCAGAAACCATCACAAAGATCTCGGTAATCAGAGTAGCAACTGCCGCGCCAATACCGCCGTTTAAATAGACTTGTTGTGTGTATGGAATCAGAAAATAATTGACAGAAATGTTGATAAAGATTGCAAACAATCCGATGAAAGCCCAAGCCCTTTGCCTGTTGGCCGCCCCCATAAGGGCACTCCCCAGAATAATATCGATGTAGATAAATGGGATACTGATTGCAAAAATCTGAAGTATGATGATGGAGGGGTAATACTCTTCAATCCCCATAAAAAAATGTATAATCGGTTCTGCAAAGATAAAAATTAGTGCTGCCACGGGTATACCCAGGAGAATCATCAACCTCATACTGTGGCCAACAGTACTTTCCAGAACTCCCTTTTTATTATCCCAAAGTTTCGAAAATACAGGGAAGATGGCTGTTTTATAGAGCAAGGGAAGAACCATGACGATATCAAAAAAACGAAAAGCCCCACCGTACCAACCGGTTACTTCCTCAGTGGTAAATGAAGCAAGCATAACGGCATCAATGCGGTAATAAATGACTGAAAAGAGCGAAAAGAGAAAAAAGGGCATGCCTGTGCGGAACAGGGAAAACATTTCAGGATCAAATTTGTAACGTATTCTTACAACCCTCTTGGAATATCCATAAATGACAATCAGGTTCAGCAGTGCACCAACCGTCATCACTATGGCAACGCCGATGGAATCTGCCCCAAGCAACAGGGCGCCAACTGCAAAGACTGCTACAAAAAGCCTCTCTGCGATTTTCCCGATAGAGGGATATTTCATTTTTTCAATCCCCTCAAAATAGGCATTCAATGCAGTTGATCCGCCTTCCCAGAGCTTGGCAATGACGAGAATTAAAATGAGAAGATGAACATGCTGGGAATAACCGAGTAAATTTGAAAACAGAAGTATCAAACCGATAGAGAGTATCCAAAGCGCAACCCGGAACAAAATGTAACTGCTTAAAATACGTTCCCCTTTTTTTTGGGAACGGGCTACTTCTTTCGGAATAAGATAATTGCCGCCAAAATCTATGAAAAGCCCGAGGATCATTTTTATGGAGAGCGCCAGATAGAGCCGTCCGAAATCTTCGGGGCCGAGATAACGCGGTAAAAAATAGAGCAAAAGGAAACTGGAGCCCCAGGTAACCACCTGCGCTCCGAACATTACTGAAACATTCTGTGCAACAGATTTACCAATCTCGGTACGGGTGCTTTGGTTACTCATACGGCCTCACTATTGGTCTCGGCCTGAGTTTTTTGTTCTTTGTCTATGTGCACAATTACAGGGAGCAGGCCCATCAGGCAGCCCAGGTAGATCATACTTCGGTAATAGGTAAGCTGAAGGTCATAAAACGAGACGACCATCTGGTTGATCACTGCAATAACGATAACCAGAGTTATAACCTTCAGATAGGGGTCATCAAGACGAATGAAGACCTGCGTACCTTTCGCGACAAAACAATTGAAAAAGAACCAGAATGCAAAGAAACCCACGGCTCCCATCTTAATCAAAATCCAATACATATGATTATGAGGGATGTAATCACGTAGTGTGAACCGTATATTGACTAACGGAATGGGTTGTTCATATTTATTGCCAAATCCGGTTCCAAGAACCGTATTGTTAACCACTGTTTGCGCAAGATTGTAATTTTCATTGTCCCGATAAAGATTGGAGGAGTAATCTCTAAAGTTGGTTTCCATATCCGGCTCCACAAATGCGGATTTAATCATTTGAACAGGCCTGCCTGCCGGACTGTTGGCATCATTCCAGAAGACAAACCCATAGATGAGCAGAATGGACAAAACAGGGAGAAAATATTTCAGAAATTGAATTCTTTTCAGTGTGGGTAACAGTACCAGTATCGCCGTAATCGAGACGATTAAAGACCCATAGGTAGCCCGGCGCTGCGCAACATAGAATCCCACAAAAAAGATCAAAAGAGATGCCAGCAGCCATAACTTTTGTTTATGGCCGGTTTTATACAGCAGAAATCCAATTAATAACACAAAGAGTGTAATCATGAAAACCGGGTCTTCATGATTTGTCAGGACATCAAACCCCCCGGTTGTAAAACCAAGATCTACAAACCGGGCAGCTCCCTGCAGGGCTTTTATGGTAACGCCGATGATGATGACCCAAAAAAGCAGGGTGATTTGTTTTTTTGAATCCAGAATCTGGGGCACGATCAGATACATCAAACAGAGGTAAAACAGGGCACGAACCTCCCACAGGGCAATCATAAAATCACCGCCGGTACGCATACCGTTCAAAAAAGCCAACACAAGGCATACGAAAAAAACCAAAAAGGCGCCCCAGACAGAAATCGGCTTTAAAGTAAAATCTTTCCGGATTGCAATGTGAAGAAGGAGGGCAATGGTGAGAAACATGATATGAATCTCAAACGGACTGATCATCCCGTGATGGAAATAAGGAACATAACTGATCTCTTTCAGATTATTGAAAAAAGAAACATCGTGGGTAAATGTTGAAAAGCCCGGTATGGCATACTGCTCAAATAGTAATACGGTGAAGATGAACAGGTAAAAGCTGTAATCGATCCGGAATACGCTTAAGAACAGGATGAAAGTTAGATAGAGAATTCCCGTTACCAGAGCCACATTTCCGTCAAAATAATACATACCGGCCGCCATCATTGAGGCAAAAAGCAGCAGGATCCATATTACGATTGAATTATCCCGATCCAGCCCCAGGGGTGTCAGGAGAACTCTTTGATAGATCGAATCATTTGCAGAATGGTTAACTGTATTCATATTTAACCCTCATCACTCAGGAGGTTCCATGCCATACATCATAAAAACGACGTATGCCACCATCAGTAGCGTAAGGACAAATATTGTAGTGAAAGGAACTCTTTCACTTATCGTTTGCTTTGCCCTGAGCATCACCAAAAGGTGAAAACTTATAATTCCAAGAAGTACTGTCATGATTTGTCAACCCGGTTAAAAACATAGGCGATGAATTGTGATTCATCCAGGTTTTTAAAAATATTTTTAAAATCGGCTTTTTTTGTCTTCCGGCTGTCGATCACGCCAATCAGGCCGTCAATCTCATTAATAAAATGAATCGGGAAATCTTCGATCGGGTGGATGGATCCCATATCGATTATCACAAAGTCGAACTTATTCCTGAGTGCAGCCAGAATTTGTCTCAGCAGGAGAGTTTGCTCAATTCCCGGAGTCAAATCACTGTTACCCGCTGTCATCAGGTAAAGATTCTCTACACTTGTAGGTACCACACGCACTTTTTTATAAGCGATTGCTTCAGCCATTCCGGGGGATTGGGTTGTCCCAAATACATCATGCAGTTTGGGATTTTTGAAATTCATGTCTACTAACACGGTTTTTTGCTTATATCCGCTTGCCAGCGAAACTGCCATATTCGACGCAACCAGCGTTTTTCCATCATTTCTGTTAGCGCTGGTTATACCGATTGTCATCTTAGTACTATCAAGGGTAGCAGCCAGTTTTGAAAAGTTGAAGCTGTTATAATACTTTAATGCAACTGTTTTGCGATCTACTGTAGTCAGGCTCTCAGTTGATATACGAACCGGAAGCAAATCCGAAGACTTGGCTGTCCGATCATCTTCGATGATTTCAACAGATTGGCTCACTTTATTTTTAAAAATATTTTGGTTACTCATAAATTTTTTGCTGTTATCCACTTGTTATATATGCGATAATGGGTTTTTCGAATGGCAAGTCTGCCTCATCCCTCAGGGTTGTATCCATCACTTCTGCCACAGTACTTGCAACGATGCCCATAACAACACCAAGAATAAGGCCGACGCCCAGAATTAATGTTTTATTTGGTGATACAGGCTTCTCGGGTACAATTGCAGCATCCAGAACGATGAACTGATCCGCAGCCCGCATTCCAATGTCACGTGTCATTCTTGCCTGCTCCAGCTTTACCCTCATCTCAGCCTGCAAGCCTTCGTAAATACTAAAATCAGATTGCTGTGAGCTGGCCCTCTGGGTAGCAATAAAAAATTGCTGCATATCTCCTACAACCCGCTGTTTCTGGAGGTTAAGCTCCTGTTTTTGAGAATTAAGGCGTTGTATATTTGATGTAAGTGTTGGAGGCATCCGGTCTGCAACCTGCCTTATTTGCACAGCTAAAGACTGAAGCCTCGGATAACTTTCGGTAAACTGCTGTTGAAGATTGTCATATTCATTCAGCAGAAGAGTCAACTCACCACCAAACTGCATATCCGACAGCGGGAGTCTATACAGGTAATGGATGCCCTGATTTACATTTTCCTCATTTTGAAAAGATCTGAGGGCAGCCAGNTTCTCTTCCTCTTGCAAGAGCTGCCACTCAATTGTATCTAATCGTTCATCTATATTTTGCAAACGATCCTGTAGTGCATCAGAGTCACTTGGTAAACTCTGCATTCGGTCAGAGGTTATTGTAACTGTTTGATTTCTTTGATTTTCAACAATGGTTTCGAGTTCTGCCAATTTATCACTGAAAAATTTTACCGTCTCTTCATGCCTGCGTGATTCCATCGTGAGCTTTGTGTTGATAAAGTGATTGGCAAGAAGCTCAGCTCCCTTTCGGGCACGGACAGGGTCAGTATCATTATAGCTGATCTCAAAAGAATCGTTAGCACGTAACCGTGTGCCGATTTTTCTTTGAGTACTGGCAATAAGCTCCTGCCTGTCAGCTTCAGTTCTTACCTCAGTGTTCAGCTTCAGGCTGTCAATCAATATTTCCATTGTAGATCTGCTGTAGATGATTTCATTGAGGGATTGAATTCTGTCTTCAGAGGCGATGTGAACAGCTATTTCGTAAAGAACAAGAGGATTGAGTGTCTCATCCTTTTGAACCAGAATAGTTGTGGTGGACTCGTATTTCGGTTCGATGAAGTATATGGCCAGCATTGCAGCTATTACAAACAGTATGGGCGACAATATCAATAGCAAACGCCTGCGCTTTACGGCCGCCTTCAGGTCTTGGGCTACATCTTTAATTTCATACATAGATTTAAAAAATTAAATATTTGAATGGGTGGAATTGGATTACAGGTATCGTTTTGCAATAGTTATGCCAACGTTAAACCGCGCTGGCATTTCGAGCCAAAAATTGCCCCTCTAAGCATCATAATGCATGTTTAGGGCCCTTTTTTATTTTTATCTCGTAAATCATTCAAAGCCTTCCGCTTTAGAATCGCATCGTATTTACTCAACTCACTTCAACCGATGTGCATTTACTACTCTATAACGATGAATCAAATTTGCTTTCCACCTGAGATCTAACCCAGGCAAAAATATTAAATCATTAATATTCAGTTATTTAATGCATAAATAATGTGATCAAAAATTTGTTTGGCATACTTGTTGTATTCAGTGAAGCCGGTCTATTTAACTAAAAAAATCAGATGACTATAAAGTTTATGAGAATCCAGCGACACTCTTATATATACCCTTTCATTATCCTTGTTTTGATAATGGCCCAGGCATGTACTCCTACACGCGAGCTGCCTTCCGAACAGCCGCCCCGAACCACGAACGATGTGCGTCAGGCTGCCGCAGAAGATCATTATGTAATACGACCGGGTGATGAAATTGAGATACTTGTGTGGGAGCAGCCGAGCTTCAATACACTTACCACCGTATCAAGGCTCGGTACCATAGCCATTCCTCTTGTTGGAGAGATAATGGTTGCCGGCCTTACACAAGAACAACTAAAAAGAGACCTGGAGGGTAAATTGGCGGAGTTCATCAGGGGTGAGGTGAATCTTACGATCTCGATTCGAAATATCGATACCCTGATTGTCTCAGTACTCGGAATGGTTGAAAGCCCGGACAATTATCCGGTAGTAGATCAAACCTCTATTTTCAGGATTCTCTCTACAGCCGGCGGCACCTTGGAAGATGCAAATCTAAAAAAGGTAAAATTATACCGGCACACAGGCCCTGAAGATTACGTTACTCTTGATCTTTTTGAATACCTGGAAAGCGGTCAAATGAACTCCGCGGAACTTCTTGTACGGCCGGGCGACATCGTGTACGTGCCCAAAAAAGAAAATGCAGTACGAGAAATGTCAGAATTCTTACGCGATGTCATCATCTTATTCGGAATATTCAGAGTCTTCAATTAAATGAAAAAATATCCCAATTTTTATATTCGCCCGTTAGCCGCATTCACACTCTTTTTGATATTGTTTTGCCAAAACATTGCTTTGGCACAAATTCAAACCGATGATAACATAAAGGGTGTGTTTCCAAGCCAAATGTTTGATACCCGCTCCCTTTCCATGGCAAACACAACAATTGCAGACATGCACAGAGGACAGTCCATAGGTATAAATGCGGCGATCTCCGGATTAATCCAGGAACCAACATTCATTCATTTCAACTCAAATCACAATTGGGAAAACAATTTCATGCAGTATGACCTGACACTGCCAACCCTGTCGAATGGCCCTCATCATATGACTGCACGGTTTGGCCTTCTTCACCGGGCAGTTGAAAGCATGCCTTTCTTTAACCCGCCCACATTGCCGGAGCCGGATGCCACCATGTACCGGGCCGAGTTGGCCTATGCTATTGCCTTCAGCGACTATTTTAGTATAGGTACACTTCAGAGTATCTCCTACACAACCACGAATGAAGAGGCAAAATACTGGAATTATTTTGCCGATATAGGCTTGGTATATGCCCCTGATGGCCCGATATCCTACGGGTTGATTTTTCGGGGATTGGGGCATCAAACCACTTTTGAGATCATTGAAACGGGGCAAACAACACTGGGCAGCCGCCTGGCACAACAGAGCCTTGAAGTAGGAGCAACTCTTCAGTACCCGGCAGATGACAAAACCTTTCTATCCTTATCGTTTTCAAACGAAAAACGATTTGGCGAGGAAGGAATGTGGTATAAGGCAGGTGTTGAAATTATTCCGGTCTCAGTAATCAGCCTCAGGGGCGGTGCAATGGTCAACTTCGAACAATCCCTGTTTATACCACGAGCGGGCCTGGGTTTTGACGCAGGTGTGTTTAAGATTGACTATATGATTGCCCCTAAAAATTTGATTGGAGAGCAATTCCATCAGATTGGCCTAACCATTCAATTCTAATCCAAATGCAAACTATAAAAGAAAATATCACCTCCTTGCAAAACACACAGGTTGAAGTTGAACCCAGCTTTCAGACCAATAGCCCGTTAATGAAAGATATTTATCAAAAGGTAAAAAGTATTGCTCTATTGGACACACATTTGGTTTTGATCGGCGAAATTGGAGTTGGGAAAAAGAGCCTGGCACATGCCATTCACAGAAATAGCAGCAGAGCAAAAGGCCCTTTTCATTCATTCTACTGCATGAATACCAATGAAGAGGAATTTAAAGAAGCTTTTTGGGAGCAAGTCCATTTTGAAAATGAGCATCTTCTTTTACGATATGATGTGCTGGAAAAAGCGAGTAACGGGATCCTCTACCTCAATAAGTTTTCGGAGCTGACCACTGCTTTTATGCTGAACATTATTGAATCTTATGTTCATGGTTGCAAACAACTATTTCGATACAGTATTACTACATCGCCCCGGTTGATCATATCGATCAGCCAGGATTCATATCAGCAATTAATACAAACAGAGGCGTGGGCCAAGTTGCTTATGTTGCTCAATCCGATCTCAATGATTATTCCTCCTCTTCGTGAAAGAAAAGAGGATATTCAAGCATTCATCACAACATTTATCGAAGAGGCCAGAAGCTCAGAGCCGACCTGGCATCGTCTCGGAATATCAGATGCTGCCATGAGTGAATGTTTAGCCTACAGATGGCCCGGTAATATAAGGCAACTAAAAAACGCCATCTTCCAGGGTGCACTGCTTTCTCACGGAAGCCTGATAGAGTGTAAACATCTTCCATTTTCCATGAACTGGCAATTACCCTATTAAAATGAATAAACAACTTTACTTAATGATCAATTTTCCTAACAGTTTGTAAAATTACCTATGATTTCCCTGTACACAATTGCATTTTTACTTCCGTTTTTACTTTCATTGCTGCTTACCCCCCTGGTTATCAGGTTTGCGATAAAGATTGGTGCGACGGATGCCCCCGGAGAACGTAAAGTTCATACCTCTGTGATGCCGCGAATCGGAGGTTTGGCGATCATATTAAGTGCAGCCGGAGCAATACTGGCCCTGGTTACATATTTTCCGGAACTTCGTGCCAATTTGTTTGATGGGAGCTATACAACACTTATTGTGATTTTTTGCTTTATTGCCCTGTTTGCACTTGGTTTCCGGGATGATCTCAAACCGCTCTCCCCGGAAGTTAAGTTTGGAGTCCAGTTCATACTGGCCATAATTATCTATTTTGCTGGTTTCCAAATTTCAAATATTACAAATCTTCTCGGTTCCGGTGTATTAGATATAGGAATTTTCGATTTGCCCATCACGGTTCTTTGGATTGTTGGCATCACCAATGCATTTAATTTAATAGATGGCCTGGATGGCCTGGCCTCTGGCATAGCTGTGATTGCCTGTATCTCCATATTTATAATCACCTCTTTATCCGGACAATTCGAAGCGGCAGTCTTCTCACTGATTATTGCAGGATCTTTGGTTGGCTTTCTGCGATATAACTTCAATCCTGCTAAAATATTTCTCGGAGATTCCGGCAGTCTGCTCATCGGTTTTGCACTTGCTCTTCTATCTATACAGAGCACTGCAAAAATAACAACCGGATTTGCCGTATTACTTCCAATTCTGGTGCTTGCCCTTCCAATTACGGATACATTGGTTTCTATGATCAGAAGGTTAATCGGCAGTTTCCTGAACAGAGACCCTAAAGCACCTTCGCAATCTATTCTTCGCCGCCTTCATGGAATGTTTACCCCTGATAAAATGCACATTCACCACAAGCTTCTATCATTAGGTTTTAGCCATCGCAGGGCGGTGTTGGTACTCTATTTGGTTTCCATGTTTTTTGCGTTCAGTGCGTTTCTCTTTACGGAGATAGATTCCCAACAAAGATCTGTAACGGTTGCTCTCGCTCTGGGACTCATTCTAATTCTCTTTATTAAAAAATTACGCTATCGTGAAATGGCAATCTTCAAAAACGGTTTGATGATTCCATTCTCTGAAAAGTGGATCCTGAAACAATCTCAATGGATCTGTTTTGCCGATATCTTTTTTATAATCACATCCTTTTCGTTAAGCTATACATTGGTTTATCTGGTAAATCCGGGTGCTGTTGAACAAATGAATTTTGGTTATACTCTTGTGTTCGTACTTCCGCTTCAGCTTCTAACCCTGTGGATCACCGGATTCTATCGTGCAAAAATGGACCGGATTGATATTGCCAATGTTCTCCAGATTACTACATCCATCGGCACGGCTGTGGGATTAATGGGTATTGTATTCCTGCTCATGGAACTTCTCTCCCTGATTGGAGCAGTCCAGTTTCTGATTTTCGACTTTTATTTCCTCCTTACTTTTCTGTTTGGCTACAGAATTGCTTATCAGGCACTCAAGTTTTTGTTTAACAGAGATAAGAAAACGGGTAAAAATGTTTTGATTTATGGCGCAGGTGAAGATGGCACCCTGACCCTACAAAAGATTTTAAACTCTTCTGATAATGATCTTAAGATCATTGGCTTTCTGGATGATGATCCAGAGCTGGAGGGAAAACTTATCTATGGATATCCCATCTTTGGCGGCCACTGGGCCTTATCAAAAACTCATAAAAGTCAAAATATTGACTCAATATATCTCTGTGATGAGGATATTCGCTGTGAAAATCTCAAACGTCTTCGAAAGACCGCCTCACAAAACAATATTTCGATAAAAAAACTCAACATAACTCTTCAGGAGGTCGTGAATACGGATGATGAAGAGGAATCAATTCAGTTTGAGTCAGAAGACTCAGTCAGTTCAATGTAATTTCAATCATGTTATCTCTTTGTTATGAAACATAAAATATTAGGAAGTACCATTATAATCACCGCAATAGCATTTCTTATGTCGTGCGACATATTTGACAATAACTCTGGCATGCCGATCAATGAAGATATCTGGGTAAATGCATATCTGGTCTCCTGGCAGCATAACCCGGAAACCGGGCTCATCAACAGTGGCGTCATAAGAACGAATGAGATCGATTGGGACGCGATGACCCACCTTACCTATTTCTCTCTGAATATTGGTGGTGACGGATTGCCATCTTTAAGCCTTGACCCTGTTCATAGGCATAATTTCAACTCAGACAGATTGCAGGCTATCGTGCCCGCCGCACATGCAAACAACACCAAAATTTTGTTTAGCGTGGGGGGCGATACCAATTATGAAGGGTTTAGTGGAGCGATTGACTCCAGCAGAACCAAATTCATCGAAACAATTTCGTACCTGATAACTGAATACGGGTTTGATGGTGTGAGCCTGAACATGACCCCCATTGAGCCAGAGGATTTTTCAAACTACAGAGAATTCGTTCGCCAGTTAAGCAGCGCATTCGATACATTGCAAACAAGCCAAAATAACAGGCCCCTTTTAACTGCCGGCGTAACAAATGCCACAGGGATGAGTTTACTCTTCAGGAATCTCCAACATCATTTCGATCAGATAAATATCCTGACGTACGACATGGCGAGGCCATGGAGAGGATGGGTAACATGGCATCAATCACCAATGTTTCACAACAACCTGGTATTGGAAAACACAAACCAGAACCTCCCCGCTGTAAATGAAAAATTAAACGAATGGGTTGGGGCTGGTATTGACCGGTCAAAAATAGGATTTGCGATCAACTTCTACGGGTCAATTTGGGAAGAAGTCCATCTGCTTGAAAAGTGGGCAGCATGGCCAACTGAAGATCAATCCATCTACCGCACATTGCCCTATTCTGAATTAAGCAGTAACTACGACCTGACAGAATTTAAGTGGGATGAAAATGCCCAGGCACCGTATTTGCAACTTGATAATCCCAGGGCTTTCATCAGTTTCGACAATGAAAAATCAATTTCCATCAAAATGAATTATGCAAAAAATAATCGACTTGGTGGTGTGATGATATGGGATCTGAGTGGTGGTTTTTCCAGAAATGCATCTCCACAAAATCCACTTCTTGAAACCGTAAAGACTCATATAAACAAATAGTCATTTATGAACATCACTCAAATCTGACTCTTATGTCTTCAAAATTATTCAATGCATTTCAACTGATTCGAAAGGGCCATTTCTTTGTTGTAATTGAAGAGCTCAGGAAACGCATCTATTCCCACTCGATTTCGTTTGGGTTGCAAAGAGACCTGAAAAATGAATTCGAGACACCGTCAGCGAAAATAGAAATTCAAATCCGTCCGCTGAGAAAGGAAGATACCGCAGACTTGCTGGATCCGGCAGCCAATCCCTCCATAAATCCCCGCATTATCGCCAGCCAACAGAGTATGGTTTATGCAAATATCCCAACCTGTTATGTTGCAGTTGCGGCTGATGATAAACCCTGTTACATGCAGTGGCTGATAGGATATAACGAAAATCATGAAACAGAGAAGCACTTTCAGGGAGCATTTCCTCCATTAAAAAAATCCGAAGCCCTTCTGGAAGGTGCATACAGCCATCCTGCGTATCGCGGCTTGCGAATTATGCCGAGGGCTATGGCTCTGATTGCAGAAAAAGCTGTTGATATGAACGCCAGGTGGGTGAATACATTTGTGGATGTGACCAATATTGCTTCCCTGAAAGGGTGCCAGCGATCCGGTTTTAAACCATTTCTTTTAAGGAAAGAACGCTGGTTTCTGTTTTGCCGAACCATCACATTTCACCCCATTTCAGAATCGATGAATGAAATGTTTTTTCAAGTTACTGATTCGGAAAGAGATAAAACCGGTGGCAATCATCAAATTTTGATGACAAACCACACACCAAAAGTCGGTGAACACATTTAATGACGGAATATCATGAAGAATAGAAAAGGTTTTTTTAGTGCGTTCGTAGCTATAGCATTTGTTTTTGCAGCCTGTTTTCAGGATACGGCAGGTGAAGTTGCAGAACCTGAACCCCAAGCCCAACGTTCCGTCATTATTAAGCCGGGTTTTGTACATATTCAAAACGGTGAGTTTGCCCTGGATGGAAATGAATTTCGATTTGCGGGAACCAATGCCTATTACCTGCCCAATTATGCTAAAATAGATCCGGCGGTTGTAGAAAGAACATTCAATACCTTTAAAGCAGCAGGTATTACCGTAGTTCGAATGTGGGCTTTTTATGATGGATATGATTGCGGATACAGTTCTGTTGATCCTGACGAAAATGTGATCCAGACATCACCGGGAGTGTACAGTGAAGATGCCCTCCGGGATTTGGATTTTGTTATTGCAAGAGGAAAGCAGCAAAATATTCGATTCATCCTTCCCTTTATAAATTTTTGGGATGAACTGGGAGGAATCTGTCAGTACAATACCTGGGCCGGTGCCGACGATCCTTCCGGCAATATGGATTTTTTCCTTTCCAACGAGGATACCCAGCAATGGTTCAAACAGTATATTCACATGCTCCTCAATCGGGTAAATACTTACACCGGTGTAGCTTATAAAGATGAACCGGCTATATTTTCCTGGCAAATTATGAATGAAGGCCGGTATCGCGGTAAGGATCCTGAAATACTTCGGGATTGGTATCGCGAAATAGCACAGTATATTAAATCAATTGCTCCCTATCATCTGGTTGGTACCGGTGAAGAGGGGTTTGATGAGGGAACCCCGCCCATTTATTCTGTTGGTGANTACAGCAATACGTATGCCCTCCGGGCAAATGAAGGAACCAGCTATCTGCTGAACACNGCGATTCCGGAAATCGACTATGGGAATGCCCACTGGTACCCATCGGAATATGGATATGGCCATACCATTACAGAAGACTTACTGACCGCCCAAAATGCATGGCTGATGGACCATTCAAAAATTGCCAAAAAGCTCGGGAAGCCATTCATTTTAGGTGAGTACGGATTTCCCGGTTGGGGAGATGAACGGGTCTCCGCGATGTACACAGCTCTCTGGGCCAAAGCCGAAGAGATGGGCCTGGATGGCAGCCTGCTTTGGCAGTTAACCTCTGATTATACAAAGTGCACAGAATACGGCGGCAACATTTGCTGGCCTGCCGGCAGAGAAGATACGGAACTCTTCCTGGCATTTATGAATCACATCAACCATATGCAGCCTGAACCGGAACCATAAAGATTTGTTCAAAAATCGTTATGGCTGCCCTTTGTGAGAGTTGCGGCTTCTTTTATTAATTATTTTTAATATATTATTCTTCACTAATGCCATGGCGGGCAACAGGATCTATCCGCTCATCACTTTTGTCCCTTCCCTTTCTCAAAATAAATAGAAATAAACCCTGGAGTGGGGAGTTATTCGAATATGCTCTTCCCTAATTGTGATCACGAATTTTGTGATGCGAATTCCGGCCGCAGCCTTTCTAAAATCAAAAAAACGCTCATAAAAACGCTCTCAATAAGTTCCGTTCTTTATAGTTAACGCTCAGATTTTGTTCTATTTATAGAACGCTCTTATTAAAAAAGCTCAATTTATAACTCTCACTTACTAATGAAACATATAACTAAACAGATAGTTTATGCCGTTCTTTCAATTGTAATATTAACCCAGTGTGACTCTGTTACGTCCCCCTCGGACAAAACAGGATTAAA
>SL_3KL_010_SEDDRAFT_10001632_pt1 | contig 20476 bp, 13 predicted proteins | sample SodLakKL_010_SED_2_FD_10381 | JGI IMG/M metagenome (IMG submission 10381) | reverse complement strand
TAGTTACCGATTTTCGTTGTATTTTTGCAGGCTATGAAAAACATCAGAAACTTTTCCATTATTGCCCACATCGACCATGGGAAAAGCACGCTTGCCGACCGCCTGCTGCAAATGACCCATACGATCACTGCCCGTGATTTCAAAGACCAGATGCTGGACAATATGGACCTGGAAAGGGAACGCGGCATCACCATAAAAAGCCATGCAATTCAGATGGATCACGAATACAATGGGGAGAAGTATGTATTAAACCTCATTGATACACCCGGACACGTGGATTTCAGCTATGAAGTTTCCCGCTCCATTAAATCATGCGAAGGCGCATTGCTCATCGTGGATGCCTCTCAGGGCATAGAAGCACAGACCATCTCAAACCTGTACCTTGCCCTCGAACATGACCTGGTGATCATCCCGGTGCTGAACAAAATGGACCTGCCCGGGGCCATGCCGGATGAAGTTTCTGAACAGATCGTTGACCTGATCGGGTGTGATACGGATGAAATCATCAGGGCGAGCGGTAAAACCGGTGAAGGCGTGGAGGATATACTGCACGCCATCATAGAGCGGATCCCCGCCCCAACGGGAAATCCGGAAGCTCCCCTTAAAGCCATCATTTTTGATTCCGTGTACAACCCATTTCGCGGTGTGGTGGCCTATTTCAGGGTATATGAAGGGAGGATCCGGCAGGGAGAGCATGTTTATTTCATGCATACCGGCAAACAATATCACGCCGATGAGGTGGGTATTCTGAAGATCACCCAGCAAAAAAAACAATCCATTTCGGCGGGGGATGTAGGCTACATTATTTCCGGGATCAAAGACGCCCGCGAGGTGAAAGTGGGTGACACCATCACACATGTGGCCCGGCCCACCCAGGAGGCTGTCAGGGGCTTTGAAAATGTAAAGCCCATGGTATTTGCAGGAATCTATCCTGTGGATACCGATGAATTTGAAGAGTTGCGTGCAGCCATGGAGAAGCTTCAGCTGAATGATGCCTCCCTCACCTATGAGCCGGAATCTTCCGCAGCACTCGGGTTTGGTTTCCGTTGCGGCTTCCTGGGGATGTTGCATATGGAGATCGTCCAGGAAAGACTGGAGCGGGAATTTGAGATGACGGTGATCACCACAGTTCCCAACGTATCTTATCACGCCTATAACAAGGACGGAGAGAGTAAGGTCGTCAACAACCCGTCCGAAATGCCTGGCCCCAACGAGCTGGACCACATAGAGGAGCCGTTTATCAGAGCACAGATCATCACCAAATCTGAGTATATCGGACCGGTCATGTCGCTTTGCCTTGATAAAAGAGGCGTGGTCAAAAACCAGGTTTACCTCACCACCGACAGGGTCGAACTGACCTTTGAAATGCCGCTGGCTGAAATTGTATTCGATTTCTACGACCGGTTGAAAACCATCTCCAGGGGGTACGCCTCCTTTGATTACTATCCCATAGGATATCATCCTTCCAGCCTGGTGAAACTCGACATCCTGCTTAACGGTGATCATGTGGATGCATTGTCCGCATTGATCCACCGTGATAACGCCTACGAATTTGGCAAGCGGATTTGCAGCAAGCTGCGGGAACTGATTCCCCGCCAGCAATTTGACATTGCCATACAAGCGGGCATCGGTGCCAAGATCATTGCCAGGGAAACGGTAAAAGCTCTCAGGAAGGACGTTACAGCCAAATGTTACGGAGGTGACATCACCCGAAAGCGAAAACTGCTTGAGAAGCAGAAGAAGGGAAAGAGACGCATGCGCCAGGTAGGGAATGTGGAAGTTCCGCAGCAAGCCTTTATGGCCGTGCTAAAGCTAAACGACTAGGCCCATCCCCGGCAGACCAGCCAGAACCAGGCGCTCAGGCCGGCAACTAGACGCCCAGCCCTGCAACCACCATGGTGATCTCCCCTTTAATGGCACTTCGCGCTGAGAATATTTCCACAAGCTCATCCAGGCTGCCACGCACATGTTCTTCATGCATTTTGCTGATCTCCCGGGATACACAGGCCTGACGATCCCCGCCAAAAGAACCGGAAAAAGCGGACAAGGTCTTCAGAAGCCGGTGGGGTGATTCATAAAACACCATGGTACGGGATTCCTTCGCCAGGGATTCCAGGCGTGACTTCCTTCCCTTTTTTACAGGCAGAAACCCCTCAAAACAGAACCGCTCACAGGGAAGCCCGCTGGCCACCAGGGCAGGCACAAAGGCAGTGGGCCCCGGCAAACATTCCACCTCAAACCCCTCGCGGATACATTCACGGATCAGCAGGAAGCCGGGATCAGAGATTCCGGGCATACCGGCATCACTTGCAAGGGCAAGGGTATTCCCAGCCTTCAGTTTACCCAGCAGTGCAGGCAATGACCTGTGTTCATTGTGCTGATGATGGGGAATCATTTTCACGGAAATATCATACCGTTGCAACAGCCGGCCGGTAACCCTGGTATCTTCCGTGAGCAGAAAATCTGCCTCACCGAGTATACGGACAGCCCGGTATGTCATATCTTCCAGGTTCCCCACCGGAGTAGGCACAACAAACAGTTTCGACATGCAGATAACGGTTATTATTTGCTTATATGACGGCGATGAACCAGGTCGGCCAGCTTCTCTATCGTGGTGGCCGAACGATTCGCATCCCAGGAATGAACCATGCTTAGTTCGTTGAGGTATTCAAACGCCGCTTTGGCATCGTCCATTTCATTTAAACGGGAGATCGCCTCATTGTAGGCCTGAATGTTCCCCTTAAATAACTCATTGATAAACAAAAATTTCTCGTTCACGCCAATGGCCTCCTTCAGACTGGCAATGGGGTTCTGCTGCATGCGGGTTCCGATGCTTTTGTCCTCTTTCTGGTTGGATATCCGCTGATGTACGGATTTATCTTCCTCCATATACTGGTCGCCAATGGTCCGCCCGGCATATTCCGATAACAGGTCGATCACCGCTTTATTGTCACCGGGCCGGGGATTTCCGGGCCCGGGATCCGACTGCTTTCCTGCCGGATTTCCTTCAGGCCGCTTCACTGGCCTGGATACAGCCTCCTCCGGTTTGGTCACCGGCTTCTCCGGTTTGGCCGCAGGTTTTTCTATGGGATGCTCTTCTGCTGGTTTGGATACAGGCTCCGTCGATTTGGCCGCAGGTTCATCAGGTTTGGTTACAGGCTCCTCTGGTTTGGGCAGAGGCGCTTCCTCCTCTTTTTCAGGGGAGGGGCCTTCGGTATAAGAAACATCCGAAACCGGGGTCGCGGCGGCAGGTTGTTTTGAAACTTCTTCCCGGCGGCCGGATTTTGCCCCGTTGGCATTTTTCAGCAACTCAAAGTGACGGTACAAGCTGCGAAGGTCGTCTTTNACCAGGTCNATATCCAGNGAAAGNTCCTGTTTTTCNGGATGGCGGTGATTGATGTAGTTGGCCCTTTCCACAACTTCTTCCAACAGGCGTACAATGTTATCTCTCAAATCAGTATTNCTCATAAAACGGTTGGTTTTTCAATGAATCTTTACCCGGTTACAAAACGTTGTAAAGTTATTGATTATTTTTGTGTTCGTGTGTGAAATTCACGTTCGAACCAATTTGGCATAGAAAGAAAAAACCATCCGGATGTTTCTTGAAAATGATGTGGACCGGTCGCGAAGCCGGGGCTGGATAGAGGTGATCTGCGGCAGCATGTTCTCGGGCAAAACCGAAGAACTGATCCGGAGGCTGAAACGGGCGCGTATTGCAAAGCTCAGGGTGGAGATATTCAAACCCGGAGTGGATGTCAGGTATGATGAGGAAAAAGTTGTCTCCCATGATGCCAGTGAAATTGTATCCACCCCGGTACCGGCATCCAGTAATATATTGCTGATGGCAGGCGAAGTGGATGTGGTCGGGATTGATGAGGCCCAGTTTTTCGACCCGGAGCTGCCGAATGTGTGCAACCAGTTGGCCAATATGGGCATCAGAGTCATTGTGGCGGGGCTTGACATGGATTTCAAAGGCAAGCCTTTCGGCCCCATGCCTGCGTTGCTGGCTACAGCCGAATACATTACCAAAGTACATGCGATTTGTGTAAAATGCGGAAGTCTTGCCCAGTATTCCCACAGAACCACCCCCAACGAAGACCTGGTCATGCTGGGGGAAACCGACTCATACGAACCGCTGTGCAGAGCTTGTTTTCACAGGCCAGCATAAATGTATCGGAAAACAGTTTGGGTTAAAGCAGGCACGAAACTTTACAACCGTTTCTTCAATGCTTTTCCTGCCTCTTCAAAACCGGGCTTTTCAAGCAGGGCAAACATGTTTCGCTTATACGCTTCCACACCGGGCTGATCAAAGGGATTCACCCCAAGCATATACCCACTGAGCGCACAGGCCATTTCATAAAAATAGATCAGTTCACCCAGGCCGGCCGCATTGAGTTCGGGAAGAATAAGCCCGATATTCGGTACTCCGCCATCCACATGGGCCAGCATTGTACCACCGGAAGCCATGCGATTTACATAGCTGATCCGCTTCCCTGCAAGATAATTCAGCCCGTCGTCATCGTCCGGGTCTTCCGGGATATCAAGTGTATGCTTTGATTCTCCTATGGTCAGAACGGTCTCGAACAGATGCCTTTGCCCTTCCTGGATGTACTGCCCCATGGAATGCAGGTCGGTGGTAAAAACAACGCCGGCAGGGAAAATCCCCTTACCTTCCTTCCCTTCACTCTCCCCGAACAACTGTTTCCACCATTCGATCATGTATTGCATGGCCGGATTATAGGATGCCATAATTTCCGTAGACATCCCCTTGTTCAGCAGTACATTTCTGATCACGGCATAAAGCGCGGCGGGATTATCGGCCAGGGTCTCATTTTTCCGCAAATGAACGGCCATCCGCCTTGCACCTTCCATCAGTTCCCTGATATCAAAACCGGCTACCGCAATGGGCAGCAACCCCACAGGGGTCAGCACCGAATACCTGCCCCCCACATCATCGGGAATGGTGTAGGTAGCATACCCTTGAGAATCAGCAAGTTTTTTCAGTGCCCCCTTTGATGCATCCGTAATGGCAAAAATCCGGCGGGCAGCTTCCTTTTTACCGGCTTTTTTCTCCAGGTGCCGCCTCAGCAACCTGAAGGCGATGGCCGGTTCGGTCGTGGTTCCTGATTTTGAAATAACAATGATGGAATAAGTCCGGTTGTCCAGCCAACGGAGCAGTTCATGCAGGTAGTCTTCATCCAGATGGTGTCCTGCATAAGCAATTTCCGGATGGCCCGTGCCGTTCCCGCCCGGAAAAGAACCGGAAAGGGCTTCGATCACTGCACGGGATCCCAGGTACGAACCTCCTATCCCAACCACCACAACTGCATCAGATTGCTCCCTGATACGCCGGGCATCAGACTCAATGCGCTCAAGCAGATCAGCCCCGGTATTTTCCGGCAGATCGACCCACCCAAGGAATTCACTTCCCTTTCCGCTTTTGTTATAAATATGATCCCTGTGAAGTTTGATCTCTCTTTCAAATATCCGGATCTCATCCTGAGATACAAATGGCAGCACATGCCCGTGTTTGACCGACAGATTGATCATGGCTATTCAAGTTTTCGTGCAATTTCGACCGTCTCAAATGCTTCGATAATATCGCCTACCTTAATGTCATTAAAGCGATCAATATTCAACCCGCACTCATACCCGGAAGACACTTCTTTCACATCATCCTTAAAGCGCTTCAGTGATCCCAGTTTGCCGGTATACACCACAATGCCGTCGCGGATCAGGCGAATATCAGAATTCCGGTGAATTTTCCCGTCCATCACCATACAACCGGCTACAGTACCTACCTTTGTGATTTTGAACACATCCCGGACTTCCAGGTTGGCGATCACTTTTTCTTCGATCTCCGGTGAAAGCATGCCCTCAATGGCCGATTTGAGCTCATTGGTGGCATTGTAGATCACACTGTAGAGACGAATATCGATCTGTTCCTGTTCTGCAAGTTTCCTGGCGGTCATAGACGGCCGGACCTGGAACCCGATAATAATGGCATTTGAAGCAGAGGCCAGCAGGACGTCACCTTCAGTGATCTGCCCGACGGCCTTGTGGATGATATTGACCTGGATCTCGTCTGTTGACAGTTTAAGGATGGAATCGCTGAGCGCCTCCACGGAGCCGTCCACGTCACCTTTCACGATCACATTCAGCTCTTTGAAGTCTCCGATGGCAATTCTCCTGCCGATCTCGTCCAGCGTAATATGTTTCTGCGTACGCAATCCCTGCTCGCGGATCAGCTGCTGACGCTTATTGGTGATATTTTTGGCCTCACTCTCAGTTTCCATCACATTGAAAGTATCACCCGCCTGCGGAGCCCCGTCAAGTCCAAGAATCAAAACCGGAGTTGCCGGGCCGGCCTCACCGATCCGGTGGCCCCTTTCGTTGAACATGGCCTTTACCTTACCATGTGTGGTACCGGCAACCACGAGGTCACCAATTTGCAGTGTACCGTTCTGTATCAATATCGTTGACACATAGCCACGACCCCGGTCGAGTGAAGATTCAATAACAGTTCCTGAAGCCTTTCTCTCCGGATTGGCCTTCAGCTCAAGCATTTCAGCCTCGAGCAATACCTTTTCCAGGAGACTTTCCGTATTCACTCCTTCCTTTGCAGAGATCTCCTGACTTTGGAATTTTCCGCCCCAGTCTTCTACCAGGATATTCATATTTGCAAGCTCTTCCTTGACTTTCTCAGGGTTGGCATTTTCCTTATCAATCTTGTTGATGGCAATCACAATGGGAACACCGGCAGCCTGGGCGTGGTTGATGGCCTCTACGGTCTGGGGCATTACGCTGTCATCCGCAGCCACCACAATAATGGCCACATCAGTGACCTTTGCCCCCCTGGCCCGCATAGCGGTGAAAGCCTCATGACCGGGAGTATCAAGGAAAGTAATCCTTTTCCCGTTATCAAGTTCAACGGCATAGGCCCCGATATGCTGGGTAATACCTCCTGCCTCTCCTGCAATTACGTTGGCATGACGGATATGGTCAAGCAGGGAGGTCTTACCGTGGTCCACGTGACCCATCACCGTAACGATGGGGGCACGATCACGCAAATCGTCCGGATCATCCTCTTCCTCCTCAATGGCCTCCTGTGAATCAGCACTGACGAAACTCACATCATATCCGAACTCATCTGCCACAATGGTAATGGTTTCGGCATCCAGTCGCTGATTGATTGACACAAACAACCCGAGCGACATACAGGTTGAAATCACTTCATTGACAGAAATATCCATCAGGCTCGCCAGCTCGGCAGCGGAAATAAATTCCGTTACCTCAAGTGTTTTGTCTCCGGAGGCCTCCTGTTGCTGCTCCTTCTCTTTCTGCTGCTGCTGGACATCGCGTTTCATGCGGCGATACTTCGCCGCCTTGGACTTGCCGCTTCCACTGAGATTCGCCAGTGTTTCACGGATCTGACGTGAGATCTCCTCTTCTGTGACCTCGGGTTTGGGCTGTGCCTTTCCTTTCTTCCGTGCTTTCTGCGTATCCTGACGTCCTCTTTTATCCTGCTGGTTGGCAGCCGGCGTTTCTGCGGGTTTATCCCTTTTGATCCGCTTGCGTTTCCGCTTCTTGGCCTTTCCGGGGTCAGAGGAAGAAGCCACAGGTTTCTTTTCGGCTTCTTTCTTTTCGGGAAGGTCCATTTTGCCAAGGATCGTAGGTCCTTCCAGTTTTTTGAACTTGGTCTGATAATGATCCCTTGAGGGTTCCGCAGGTTGCTCAATGGCTTTCTTGTCTTCAGCCTTTAACTCCGGCTCCGGAGCCTTTTCTTCCGGGGTCTCTGCTGCTTTCTCCTCCGCTTTCTTATCTGCCTTCTTAGCTGCTTTCTTGTCTGGTGTTTTTTTCTTTTTGGACGGCTTCTTTTCTTCCAGGTCGATCTTTCCCACGACCTTCAGCCCTTTGTCCCCTTCCTCACTGACACCTTCATCATCAGCAGCATCAGCACCTTCAGTGGCATCTTTCTCCGGATCTTCCTCTGCCGTTTCATCAGCAGGCTCTTTTTCAGCAGGGGAATCATCTTTTTCCGCTGCTGCCGGAGGTTCCTCCTCCTTCGCCTCCTTATTGTCTTTTTCGGGGGTATCCGATACGTGTTCTCCTTCCTGTTCAGGGGCTTGCTCTTCTTTCTGTTTTGGCTTTCCTTTCAGCTCTTCCGGATCGAGTTTTCCAAGTACCTTGGGACCAGTGGCCCTGGACTCCTCTTCTCCTTCTTTTCTGTCCGGTGTTTCTTCAGCCTCTTTTTCCTCTTTTTCAGACTCACCCGGTGTTTCTTCAGCTTTCTCCTTCTTCTCCCCGGGAGTGTCCTCCATCCCCTTGATCATCAATTCATCTCCGGTGTCATCTTCCTCCTGCGGCTCCCCTTTTTCCTCTTTGGCCGCTTTTTCATCCTTATCAATGGAGATACTTTCCCGCTTCAATATATTCAAACCGGCTTTACGGGTAGCCTCCTTCAGGGTCTTTTCACTTTGAAACTCCTGAAATAAAAGCTCATAAGCTTCCTGGGGGATTTTGGCATTCGGGTTATTGTTCACTGTGATCCCCTTCTTACTGAGAAAATCCACAATGGTGGTAAGCCCGACATTAAACTCCCTGGCTACTTTACTAAGTCTTCGTGTTTTGGTCCCTTCAGTCATATACAGATTTCTGTTATCAATCGTTTTACGGAGCCGGTAAAACCGCTGCAAATTTATGGTATTTTATTCAAACTCTGCTTTTAATATTCGCATCACCTCTTCCACGGTTTCCTGCTCCAGATCTGTTCTGTTTACCAGATCATCCACCGTAAGGTTTAACACACTCTTGGCTGTATCACATCCGATCCTTTTCAGCTCCTCAAGGATCCAGCCTTCAATTTCATCGCCAAACTCGTTAATATCAACGTCTTCTCCGTCGATCTCTGTTTCCCTGTATACATCAATTTCATACCCTGTCAGCTGGCCGGCAAGCTTGATATTAAAGCCTCCTTTACCGATGGCCAGCGAAACCTGGTCCGGTTTCAGATAAACTTCAGCACGCTTGTTTTCTTCGTCAATGGTAATGGATGTAATTTTAGCCGGACTTAACGCCCTGGAAATATAAAGGTTCGGATTGGTTGTATAATTGATTACGTCAATATTCTCATTCCTGAGCTCCCTGACAATGCCGTGGATCCTTGATCCCTTCATCCCGACACAGGCACCGACCGGATCAATACGGTCATCGTAAGACTCCACCGCAACTTTGGCACGTTCACCGGGTACCCTGACAATTTTTTTAATGGTGATCAGTCCGTCATATACCTCAGGCACCTCCTGCTCAAAGAGGCGCTCAAGAAAGATCGGTGACGTGCGGCTGATAATGATCAGCGGGTTGTTATTTTTAATTTCCACCCTCGACACTACTGCCCGCAGGGTATCTCCCTTGCGGTAAAAGTCTGAGGGAATCTGCTCTGTTTTGGGCAGAATCAGCTCGATATCTTCGTCATCAAGGGTCAGGATCTCCTTCTTCCAGACCTGGTAAACTTCTGCAGTGATCAGGTCACCAATGGAGTTTTGGTATTTCTTGTACACACTGTCTTTTTCCAGCTCAAGGATCTTGGAAGCCAGGTTTTGCCTGATAGCCAGAATCTCTCGCCGCCCGAAGTCACCCATTTTAACCGGTTCAGAAACTTCCTCACCGATCTCAAAGTCCGGTTCAATTTTAATGGCCTCCGAATAAGCGATTTGAGAATTCTCATCCTCCACCTGTCCGTCTTCCACAATCATCCTGTTGTGCCATACCTCAAGGTCTCCTTTGTCGATATTCACAATGATGTCAAAATTGTCAGCCGATCCGAATTTTTTCTCAAGCATGCTTCCGAACACATCCTCAAGGATCAGCATCATGGTAGAGCGGTCAATGTTTTTGAATTCTTTAAATTCCGAAAACGACTCAACCAGGTTAATTGTTTCCATTTTTTACTAACTGTTTAGAATAATCACTTTAATACGCCCTCATCCGGGCCGTTTGCCTTATTTAAAAGATACCTGCACCCTGGCCTCGTGTATCTGTTCAAACGGAACATATACGGTATTGCCGGCATCGGTTTCGGGTTCTTTCTGATTCTTTTTACCCTTGCGGGGCTTATCCTTTTCAAGGGTCACACCATTTTCGTCCACATCAACCAGCTTGCCGGTGATCTTCTCCCCCTCCGGGTCTTTCACTGCCAGGCGACGACCAATGTTGTTACGGTACTGACGCGTCATCTGAAGCGGATGACCAACCCCTACTGAAGAAACATCCAGCTCAAAATCCGCCACATCCCTGTCCAGCAGGGACTCAATGTGTCTGCTCAGTCGTATGCAATCAGCAATACTCACACCAGAATCTCCATCAATAAAGACCATGATCTTGTTCTGTGGTGTTACTTTAACCGCCACCAGGAACTGATCACTTCCTTCCAGGAAATCATTGGCAATTCCGGCAATATTTGCTTCATTTATCATAGCTGTGTACCCCAATAAAGAAGGGGACTTTCTGCCCCCTTCCTTTCCCGCAAACATCAATTTTGCCATGCAAAGGTACACAATTTATTTCAAAAGAAAAAATCACCCTGTATTTTAGCACTTTAGGCTGGTGCCGGGTGATCATTTCCTGCATTGACTAGAATCCGCCGGCCCACCTGTCGTAATAGGTGTCGAATAACCGGCCGGAGCGCTCCGCGAGCTCTTCCTGCCCGTATTCATCGGTAACATGCGTGATCCGTTGCATCATGGCAAGGCTTTCCTGTTTTTTACTGTCTACCATAGATGCCCTGCCTCCCCTGAAGGAGAAATAATAGGCCAGATTCTCCTCGTGCAGGTCAATCATACGGCGGGTTATTTCATTGGCCCTGTCGTGCGCTCCCGCTCTGTAATAGTTTTCTGCGATCAGAAATGTAAAGTAGTTATAAGGCACATTGTACTCGGGCATCACTTCCATTGCCCGGTCGAGCACTGCTATGGCACGTTCATCCTGCCCTTCATCCAGCAGGGCACCAGCCAACCGCTGGAAAAGGTTCCGGTAACTGACGGTGATCCGCCGGTGGTCCTCATCAAGGTAAACGGAAGGATCGTCCATGTTGCCCCACACAAATGTATTCATCAGGTTATCATACAATATCCGCGTATTGATGCGCCCCGGCTCGTTGGGATCACTTTCGGTACGGATGGGAACAAGGCGGTAGGCCATTCCTTCCAGCTGGAAATAGTCCTCCAGGCCCATATATGATTCACTGCCGGTGGTAATGGCAAAATACACGGGCCTGTCCCAGTTGTTTTCCGCCAGAAAATCCAGGGCCATCATGTGGTTTTTGTTCAGCCCCTGCACAGGCAGTTCCCATTCCACCGCGTCAGCGATCAGGTGGGCATCTTCCGGAGCTACGGTCCCGTTTTCCAGCACTTTGGCAGAATCTACCGGCAGCCTGAATCTGTTGGAAGGGATATAGTCCTCCATTCCCCGGCCGGTACGGATACGGGTACGATCGGTATCATCCCTGACAAACTCCATCAGTCGCCGCACATTCTGATAACCCTCCAGACGTTCGATCACATAGATATAATCCCTGGTACCGTCACGATACTGCCGGGGCTCAAAACTAAAGGGCAGGGGATCTGCTTCATAGGTTTTCCGGCGCAGCATATTGTCAATGTACCAGTCGGTGTTGAGCAGGCTCATGTTCACCACCTTGATGTCCGGTCTGACACCTTCCACTTCCTGGGCGTACCAGAGCGGGAAAGTGTCATTGTCACCGTTGGTAAAGATAATCGCGTTGGGGGCACAGGTTTCCAGGTAGTTGACAGCCACATCCCTGGCGGTATAACGTCCGGAACGGTCATGATCGCTCCAGTTCTCCTTTGCCATATTTACCGGAACAACAAGCAGACACACGGCGGTGACAGCAGCCACCGCACCCAGGCCTTTCCTGCCCTCCAGGTTCACCTTCTTTTCTTTCAGCTTACGGAACAGTCCGTCGGCCAGGGCGAGGACGCCAAGCCCCACCCAAATGGAGAAAGCATAGAATGATCCGATATAGGAGTAATCCCTTTCCCTTGGCTGGAAGGGCGTCTGATTCAGGTATATGATAATGGCCAGCCCGGTCATGAAGAAAAGCAGCCCCACCACCAGGGTGTCATTGGGCCGTCTTTTCAGCTGGTAAAGAAAGCCGAGTACCCCGAGCAAAAACGGCAGCATATAATAGCGGTTATAGCCGGGGTTGGATGTCAAACTCTCTGGAAGGTCCTGCGGGCCCAGGCGCAGGTTGTCGATAAAGGAGATACCGGTGATCCAGTTGCCCTCCACCGGGCTGCCATGCCCCTGAATGTCATTCTGGCGGCCACTGAAATTCCACATCAGGTAACGAACGTACATATGCCCCACCTGGTAAGAAAAGAAAAAGCGAAGGTTCTCACCAAATGTAGGACGGTTGATGGTTTCCGTGGTTCCGTCATGCCGGGTTGTGGTAACCGGACTGCCCCTTACGTTGCCCCAGTCTTCATACCCCCTCACATGTTGCTGACGGCTGCTGTGCATCCTCGGGAATAACGTGGTAAACTGCGGATCATACACCGGCTCCAGCCCTTCACGCGGATTGATGATTTCATACCGTCCGGTTTCGCGGTTTTTCCCCCATACCGGGCTGCCATCCTCCATATCCACCACAGGGGCATTGTAATAAGGGCCGTGTACAAGGGGCCAGTCACCATATTGTTCACGCCCCAGGTAAGCCTTCATAGACAGGGCGTCTTTGGGGGCATTCTCATTGACGGGCACCTGGGCATTGGACCGGATCACCAACATGAAAAATGAAGAATACCCGATCACGATGAAGGTGATGCACAAAAAAATGGTATTCCACACCACCCGTTTCTTTTTCTGGGTATAATACAGGGCATAAGCAAGCGCAGCGATCAGCACAATGAAATAAATGATTGTTCCGCTATGAAAGGGAAGCCCGATGGTGTTGACGAAAAACCGTTCGAACTGCCAGTCCATATTGAGCAGTCCGGGAATGAGAATGGACTGCACAAAATAGAGCAGACCAACGGCAACAAGGCCCGTAAAAAGGATCCCTTTGGTGGTGGGATGATATTTCTTGAAATAATAGACAAATACGATGGCCGGGATCGCCAGCAGATTGAGCAGGTGAACCCCGATGGAAAGACCGATAATGTAAAAGATGAGAACAAGCCATTTGTGCGCATCCCTTTCATGTGCCCGGGCCTCCCATTTAAGAATGGCCCAGAAAACAAAAGCCGTAAGGAACGCAGAAGTCACGTATACCTCGGCTTCCACCGCAGTAAACCAGAAAGAATCACTGAAGGTAAGGGTCAGTGCCCCGATCAGCCCGGCTCCGAAAATCATCATCGCCCTGACAGTTGTCATCTCAGTGGCCTGATCAATCAGCTTGCGGGCAAGTATGGTGATGGTCCAGAACAGAAACATTACAGTGAGGCCGCCGGCAACCGCCGACATGGCATTGATCCAGAATGCCACCCTGCTGACTTCTCCCAGGGCAAACATAGAGAACACCCTGGCCAGCATCTGATATAAAGGAGCTCCCGGAGGATGACCGATCTGCAGCTTATAAGAAACTGCAATTCGCTCTCCGGCATCCCAGAAGCTGACAGTGGGTTCCAGGGTCATCATAAACATCAGCGCGGCAAAGGCAAATAAGCCCCACCCGATGTAGTTATTCAGCTTTCGATACAAAATGTCATCCATTGGATTCATGATTAAGTTGTCTTTGAGCGACTTATACACATTTTTTTGCCATCAGGCGGATTGCGAAAATAAGAAAAAAAGCAGCACAAATGCGTAATTTTAACATCTTACGGGTCGATATAACAGGGTTTTAATAATATGCACTTCCCTAACATGCAACCTTTTCCCGTGGCCATTGCATAAATGCCTGTCAAGATTTTTCACGAAAATTATTGCACTTAAAAAAAATCTTTTTAATTTTGCCACCCGAAAGGAATTGACCGATGGTGTAACGGTAGCACTACAGTTTTTGGAGCTGTCTGTCCAGGTTCGAATCCTGGTCGGTCAACCAGGAAAAAGGCGCTGAATTCAGCGCCTTTTTTAGTTTTCACCGGAAACATCATTCTCAAGACTCTCCAAAGAAATCCGGAAACAGACGGGCTCAAAGTAAAACTACCGGGGCTGTGCACCATTTTCCAGGAGCTGATCCATTTTCTCCAGAAGCACTGCCGCCTTGAATGGCTTGGAAAGGTAGTCGTCACAGCCCGCATCAAAAGCCCTTTTGCTGTCAGCCATCAGGGCATGGGAAGTCACTGCCATTACCGGAAGGTCCGGACGCTCCTCCTTAATAAGTTTCGTGGCTTCAAGCCCGTTCATTTCCGGCATCTTGATATCCATTAACACCAGGTTGATCTTTGGGTTGGCAAGACAGTGGTCTACCGCAAGCCGTCCATTGCGGGCATGGATAACCTCAAAGTTATGCAGAGTCAGAATGGTTTTCATCAGCAGAAAGTTGCTGTATTCATCCTCTGCAATCAAAACGGTAATTTTTCCAGGAGGCCCCATATGCATGTCAGTTTTCAGGAACAGGAGGTTTATTGGGTCTTTTAACAGGCTGAAAAGGAATTGCAAAGGTAAACACAGATCCGTTGCCGGGTTCGGAAACCACATGAATTTCACCTCCCATGAACTCCACAAATTCTCTGGCGATGGACAATCCGAGGCCAAGGCCTTTCAGCACCCTTTCTTTTCCAACCTCATCCTGCCAGAACCGTTTAAAGATCAATTCGTGATGGGCCGGATCAATGCCCGGACCGGTGTCAGAGACCCGGAAAACCAGCCTTTCTTCCTCAGCCCGGCATAGGCAATCTATGCTGCCGTTTTCAGTAAACCGGATGGCATTCCGGATCAGGTGAGACAACACGAAGGACAGTTTTTCCCGGTCAGCAAAAACATGGGATGCTTCTTTCGGAAGATCACACTTACAGGCGAAAACCACTTTCTCCGCATCCACATCATCAGAAAACTCCCGTTTTTTCTCTTCCAGCAAACTGTGTAAGTCTAGGATTTCACTGGCCAGCGTTTCCTGGCCGGATTCAATTCTTGCAATATGCAAAATGTCAGTTATGTTATTCAGGAGATGATGCGTGCTGGTGTGTATCTGGCCTATAAATTCCCTCCTGTCGTTTTCAGCGATCGACGGATTGTCAAGCAGATCCGAAAATCCGACAATACTGTTCATCGGGGTACGGATCTCATGACTGAGATTATTGAGAAAATTGGTTTTCAGCCGATTGCTTTCTTCGGCCTGTTCCAGGGCTTTTTCAAGCGAGCGGAGATATTGTTCTCTTGCCCTGTACTGCTTCTTCAGTGATTTTTTCACCAGAAAGAACAAAAGAATACCGGTGGCCATCACATAAAACAACCCCTTATAAGTCTGGGCCAATCGCATGATTACAACGTCATCAATCACTAACAAAAGCAAATAGTCGGAAAAAGCAATCCAGATCCAGCCAACAGCCAGATATATAATGGTGATCTTCAATGCAGGACCCAGTTGCTTCAGTGACATGATTGATTGCTTGTGCCAGGGTAAACCCGTAAATTAAATATGATTCGCCACGCAATATAACAAATTATGTACTTATTCCGGATTTTTTTAGGATGAAGCGGCCTTAACGGGAGGCATCCGACGCAATTTTGATCAAGTCCCCGGCTTCTACCCTGTCATTCAGGCCCATGTTATTCAGGAAAGCGTACTCCTGCATTTCTGCCTCCCTGACACCAAAGGAGCGAAGCGCATCTGCCAGTGTTCCGGCCTGTGCAACCTCCCTGATCCTGATCCTCCTGGGAGAAACCTCAATTTTGTCACGATCGGTTAGTTTGGCAAAACCATTCATGCTCTCTTCGAAGCGCCGGCGGTAGTTATCAAAATGTTCCCGAAGGGACAATCCGTGGAAGGCATAATAAGTGCCGGCATCATCATAGAAATAAGACAGAACTGAAATGGTTTGTTCTGCTCCGGTTTGCTGGTTCTGAGACACCTGGGTGGAACGCGTTACAAAAACCGGCAGGCCGTTTATGGTTCGTTCCGAGGTTTCCTCCACGGTAAGATTAAGGCGCTGTAGGGTATTCCGGGCTGCCTCACCAAGCGAGGGACCTTCCGCAAAAGTGAATATCATCAGGGCCTCTCCGTCCTCCGGGGAGATGGTTACCTGCAGGGGGGAGTTTTCCAGCCTCCAGTTTGCCGGAAAAGAAAAGAAGAATTCCAGCTCAGGGTGATAGAATGTATTCCCTTCCACGTAGCCCTGGCGGGGATCTTCCCCGTAAACCATGCCGTCGATCATTTCAAGATAACTATTCCTGTTTACTTTCCAGTCAGGGCGATCAAGGCTGTCTTTCCACTCCCTGGCCATACGGGTCACCGTGTTGTGCCGGTCGCCGGGGTTGGGGTGGGTGGAGAGCAGGGTGGGGACACCGGCCTGTTCACTGGCCATTTCCATGCTTTCCAGCAGGGTAAAAAATTCCGCGAATCTTTCACTGTCAAAGCCGATTTTTGAGGCATATTCAACCCCGAGGGCATCGGATTCGCGCTCATCATCGCGGCTGTATTTCAGGAATAAGAGCTGCATTCCCGCCATGGCATAGGCCCCATATTCACGGAATTCCTCAAAAGCAATCATTCCCCCGACCATCAATACCTGGGCAAGCTGCTGCTTTGATTGCCTGCTTACGGAATGCCTGGCTGTAACGTGACCCATTTCGTGGCCGAGTACACCGATCAGTTCGGCTTCATTGTTAAAATGCGCCAGTATCCCCCTGGTAAGATATAAATACCCCCCCGGCACAGCAAAGGCATTCACCACATGGGTATCCAGGATACGGAAATGGTACTCAAGATCCGGCCGGTGCGAGATCTTCCCCATTTCAGTACCTTTTTCTTCGATGAATGCAAGCAGTGGCTCATTCTCATACTCCCCGAACACACTAATAATCTGGGGATCATATTCCGCCCCCATCTGAATTTCCCGCCTCTCAGAGACAAGCATCAATTGTCGCTTGCCGGTCACCGGGTTGGTGGCGCAGGCAGGGAGAATCAACAAAGCAATCAATAAGAGGAAAAAGGTGTCAGTCCGTATATTTTTCATTGGGATGGTTTTTCAGGAAGTTACATTGACTTGATTATGCAATATAACGATTTATCCTGAGAAATCCCAATCCGATCCTTACCTGTGCATCCTGATCATGCCTCCCCGTCCTGCCCCCTCGAATACATTCAGGCTGCTGTTCAGTGAATAGGTAAAACTCAGCAGAAAATACCGGCCAAGAGAATTGGTTACCTGTTGCTCAAGAAAGTTGGCATCCACCCGCTGCGAAACCCCGAGGTCCTTATCCAGCAGGTTAAATCCCGACAATTTCAGCTCTCCGCTGTTATTTCTGAGAAAACGCCGGGAAAAGCCGAATTCAAGCATCGGAATTTTCTGGTCGAATTCGCTGGTACGTCCTTCATAAATCTGATAACGAAATTCTCCTTCCAGGCGATAATGTTCAAGAAAGCGCCAGCTGAGATCTGCCCCGTATGTCTGGTTCAAATAGGCCTGCTCGAGGGTACTGAACTCATATTCCGTAAGCTGCCGGTTCAGTGAAGCAGACAAGTTGGTCTCGAAACTGTCGGCAGGACGAAAACTGTAACGCAGGCTGCCGTTGATCATTTGATTGGTGATCCGCTGCTCCAATGCATTAAGTATGTTGGTGCTTTCCATACGGGTAAGTGTGCTTCCCAGCATCACCCGGCTTTTTAAACGGTTCAGCTGGAAATTCACATTGGTATTCGCCGTAAGGTTCAGATTGTTGGCGGTATTTACCGGCATTACAGTCCGCACACCGGCATCATCCATCTGAACTGCGTTGGTGATGGCATCCCTGACATAGTCTGCAGAGGCAAAAGCAAAAAAGCCAAAGGAGTTTAGGGGATTGAATGAGTTGAATCTTATGTTTAACCTGTTGCGGTAGGAGGGCTCCAGATCGGGGTTCCCCTCATAGATATTGAGGGGATCCCTGTTATCCACGATGGGCTGGAGTTGCTGCATCCGCGGCTCCTGCACGCTGCCCTGAAAATCAACCGAGAGCCGCCGGAAGGAAGTAAATTCATAATTAAACCGGGCAAGGGGAAGAAGATGGAAAAACCCTTCCCGCAACGGGTCATCGTGCAGTATCTGTTCACCTTCCAGCGATGTTGACTGCGCGTAACCTCCCACTGTCAAACTGTAACTTTCTCCATTGACCATCAGGTTAATCCCTCCCCGGTGAGACACATGGGTGTTGCTGTAAATATTGGTCAGCATCTCATTCAGCATCCGATCACCGTCAGTAATGTCAAATACCTGCTGGTCTGCTTCGTTGCGGGTATGGGTCAACCGGTAGTTGAACTCCAGGAACCTGCTGTTTCGCAGTGGTTCCGTATAGGTGAAATTTGCAGAAGCGGTACGTTGGCTGTTTTCCTGGATATTGTCCTGCAGGATCAACACCTCCGTAACGGCCTCCTGGTAAAAACGGTTGACCCCCTCCATGCTTATGTGCTGATCACCATCGTTCACGGACAGATCAAGGCGCGCTGTCAGGGTTCGCCCGGGCCTGGACAAACGCTGTCGCCACAATAACCCGGATTGAATATCCAGGCTTTGCCCGTCAGCTATGTTCAGCTGCTCGCTGGTGTTTTGCAACATGCCATTGACCCGGTATGTTTTGCTGTCATTATACCGGTTACTCTGGCTGTCATTCATCCTGCCGCTGAAGGTCAGCAAGACGCTGCTGTCATCGCTGAAAGAATGGTCCAGACGCAGGTTCGCCCTGTGATTCCGGTTTTCATTTTCCTGGGAACTTTGCTGCATGAAATCATAACTGCCACCGGGCATAAAGTTCTCCCTCTCCAGATCCTGGGTTACATCATGATCCAACTGGTTATAAAAATAACTCGCGGTAATTTCCGTATCGTCCCTGAAGGTACGATTGGCGTTCACTCCCCCGGCCAGGGAAGTCATGATCCCGTTACTCCCGGGTCTGCCGGTGGTATTAAGTGGTATTCCGGCGCCACCGGCTCCGCCAATTCGCATACCACCCCCCATCACGCCCTGTATGCCGCCACTGAAATTCATATAGTCTGCGATGGAAAATCCCTGCTGATTAAGGTTATTTCCCATCCCAAGGACGGAAACTTGTCCGTCCTCATTGAAACGATTAACATTGGTACTCCCCTGATAGCGATCATCCGGACCATACCCCAGGGAAGTATTTCCGAACATCCCCTGCCGCCTGTCCTCCTTCAGTTCCAGGTTCATGGTACGCTCCCTTTCCCCATCATCGATCCCGGTGAATTGTGATTGTTCCGAACGTTCGTCGAATACATGAATACGCGAAACCGCATCCGCAGGAAGATTCTGGGTGGCCATCTGCGGATCCCGCCCGAAGAATTCCCGGCCATCCACCAACACCCTTCTGACCTGTTCACCCTGGGCGCGGATGGTCCCGTCAGGATCCACCTCAATACCGGGCATCCGCTTCAGCATATCCTCCACCACTTCACTGGGGCGCGCCCCGAAGGCCAGGGCATCATATTCAATGGTATCTCCCCGGATAGCCATGGCAACCCGCTGGCCTTCCACGGTCACCTCCCCCAAAACGGTTTGAGCCTCCTCCATCAGGATCTCTCCCATGTCCAAAACCTCTCCCACAGGAGGGTCAACAGGCAGAATCCGGGTGGCAAATCCCACGAAAGTGATTCGCAGCAGGTAATTGTCACGTTTGACCTGATGGATTGAGAAATGCCCCTCCCGGTCACTCATTGCGTAACTGACCATGGTGGAATCTGCGGCATCCAGCAACAGCACCGTAGTATTGGGAAGGCCTTCACCTTCCGCATCCATCAGTCTTCCGGTGATGGAGAAATCTCCCGCAAAAAGCTGCGTCATCATAAGACACAACACTAAAGAAACAATCAGTTTTTTCATGGTAAACTATTACATTAAAATCCGAATCCCCTGCCCTCCATACGCTCCCTGGCCTCCTGCATCATTTCCAGGTATGCTTCACGGCTGAGTCTTTCACCCCTTGAAGGGGGTACAACAGGCTGATCTTCCACTTCACCCAGCTCAATATGACGGGCAACCCATACCCGCTCACCGTTATTGATGTCAAGGGCCAGAACTGTCCCCGGCAAACTGACATACCGGTCCGGGCCTGTAAATGGCCTGATATCCGGAGTAAACCAGGCCGTAATCTCCTGATCCTGGATAGTATCATGATGCCAGGCCATCATGCACATATAGCCTTCGATCTCCATCATCTGATCGCCCATCCGCCAGGGGCCAAGCTCAAGGGGTTCAGTAACAAGATATGCCCTGCCCAGAAACTCAAGCCGGACAACTACTTCACTGTCTTCCCTATTCACATAGGTTTCCGTGCCAGGCATTCGCATGGCAAAACCCAT
>SL_3KL_010_SEDDRAFT_10001631_pt1 | contig 20478 bp, 17 predicted proteins | sample SodLakKL_010_SED_2_FD_10381 | JGI IMG/M metagenome (IMG submission 10381) | reverse complement strand
AATTTCTGCCTTGAAAAAAATATAGATCTTGTGGTTGTAGGGCCTGAGGAGCCTCTGGTGAAGGGGATAAAAGATTATTTTGCCGGGAAAGGGTCAAAAAAGGCCAAAGACATGCCTTCACCCTGCGAAGAGGCTGCAGAAAGCAGGGTAGTATCCGACTCAGGAAACGGTAAATCGGATAATGGCCATTTACCTGTAAATCTTAAGCACATTACCGTTATAGGCCCTGATAGTGTGGGAGCGTTGCTTGAGGGCAGCAAGGCTTTTGCCAAGCAGTTTATGAAAAAGTACGGAATCCCGACAGCCAGGTACCTGCCTGTTACAAGAAAAACCATTTCAGAGGGATACGGTTTCCTTGACACGCTGAAGCCACCTTATGTGTTAAAGGCTGACGGACTGGCGGCGGGGAAAGGGGTGCTGATCATTGACGATCACAACGAGGCGGAAAAGGAACTTAAAAGCATGCTTGACGGGAAATTTGGCGATGCAAGCTGCAAGGTTGTAATAGAAGAGTTCCTCAGCGGTATTGAGCTTTCGGTGTTCGTGCTGACCGATGGTAAAAACTATGTGATGCTGCCGGAGGCAAAGGACTACAAAAGGATTGGCGAGGGCGATACCGGGCCAAATACGGGCGGCATGGGTTCTGTTTCACCGGTTCCGTTTGCAGGCAAAGAGTTTATGAAAAAAGTGGAGACCCGGATCATTAAGCCTACAATCAAGGGACTGCAGTCCGAAAAGATCGACTATCGCGGTTTCATATTCTTCGGCCTTATAAATGTCGGGGGTAATCCTTATGTGATAGAATACAATGTGCGCCTGGGTGACCCGGAAACTGAGGCGATAATACCAAGAATAAGGACCGACCTGCTCGAGCTTATGAAAGCCACAGAAAAACAGGAACTCAACAAATATAGTATTGATATTGACCCGCGTGTTGTTGCCTCTGTTATGCTCGTCTCAGGGGGCTACCCGGGAAGTTATAAAAAGGGGTTGGAAATATCAGGCCTTGAAAAAGCGGCCGGTAACGGACTATCACCCGCAAATAATTCCGGAAGTAATCAAAAGTCATTGATTGACGAAAATGACTTGCCCGGAAATGCTGTAAGTGCTGCAGAAACTGCAAAAGGGGGAAATGATGAGAAAACTGAAAAAGCCGGAAGTGCCAGAGGTGTTCAGGGTGGCGAAATAACCGAAAGCATCATCTTCCATGCCGGAACAAAGGCCGGAAAGGGTAAAGTGGTTACAAACGGTGGAAGGGTGCTTGCAGTCAGCTCACTTGCCTCGACAATGGGAGAAGCGCTTGAGAGTTGCTACAAGACTGCCGGGCTGATAAGTTTTGATAATGTGTATTACCGTAAAGATATAGGTAAGGATCTGGCCTGAAATCACCCTGAAAGAGCGAACGGTACTTATCCCCGAAAGGGGGAATAGTACTTATCCCCGAAAGGGGAAATAATAATTAAATTCAGAAAGCCGCAACAATGCTTCTTCGCCTGCTAAAATATAATACCGCTGCCGGTTACCTGCTCATCCCGATGCTTACGGTAATTGCCTGGTGGCCCGGTCTTGAGGCTGATTCTTTTGTGGCAATGGGATTTGACAGGTACCCGATGCCCCTGTATGATCTGCTTACCGGCTATATCCCGCAACAATCGTTAACGGCAAGGATCGTTGCAATGATGCTGGTTATCATTACCGGTTTCTACCTTATCAGGNTTAACAATAAATATCTTTTTCTCCAGGAGCGGACACTAATGCCTGCATTCTTTTTCATATTTATTGTAAGCAGCTTCCCTGAATTGCAAAGACTGCACCCTGCACTTATAGCATTTGGCTTTCTGCTTGCTGCAACAGACAGGCTGTTTGATTCTTATAAGACCGAGCGGCTGAGCTACAGCATTTTCGAGGCCTCTTTCCTGATTGGTGTTGGCAGTCTTTTCTATTTCAACCTTGTCTGGTTTAACATCCTGGTATGGTTAGCGTTGCTTATATTGAGGCCCGTCATCTGGAGGGAGTGGCTCTTCAGTTTACTGGGACTGGCGGGACCGTGGGTTTTTTTCCTGGCAACCGACTTTTTTCTGCACGACTCCCTTGAATGGAGCACAGGACTGGTTTCTGCATATATAACAGGACAAGGGACCCCAGGGTTCCTGTCCATCGCCGATAAGATCTGGCTTGGCTTTCTGTTGCTCCTGATAATTTTTGCCAGCAGGCGGATGATACGTTCCATGTCTGTCATGAAAGTGCTTTCGCGGAAAATATTCAGGCTTTTCTTCTGGATATTCGCGATCAGCATCGCTTCATACTTTTTTATTGAAAACGTGAATGTGGAAGTTGCCGTGCCGGCAACATTTCCCGTGGCATTCCTGTTTAGCCACTATATTCTCTCAAAACGGAAGGGATTCTGGGCCAATGCTATTTTATGGAGTATTATTGCCGGTATGATGATTATTGTTTGGTTTAGCTGGTAAATAGTCAAAAAAAGCGGAGTTTATATGAGGCAGATTAACCGTTATTCTATAATCGCCTTACGAAAGATAGGATGCCGATCGCCTGGCCCGGCAAACCTTCCCGGAAAGAGATAAATATATGGTACACCCCGGTGCTTTGAATCTGTATATCAAAATGGGGGTATTCAGTGCCGGATGATTCGACATAATTACTGCCTATTCTCCCTTGACTGTCAAAAAGCTGGATAATGGCCCTGCCCTGTGAGGCATCTGAATTGCAGACAGACAGTCTGTACTGGGTATTGCTGTTCAGAACCATTGAATACCTGGCCACCGGCGCTGGCTGACCTGGTTGTACCGCATCAAGCTCAACCTGAAAATCCCTTAGATAGGTGGCCTCATCAAGCCTGGCCAGACAGATATCGACCAGCTGCTCGACAGTCTGCGAATAGATAGGTGTTATTCCGCCAACAATAAACAATATCAGTAAAAGTCGTCTCATAGAGCTCAAAATTAAAATTGCTGCGAAAATCGTACTTCTGGTTACCGGGAAGACTGGTGCATAGAAGAAATATACATCAATTATTAACCCCTTTCCGGCATCCGTTTTTGTGTTTACTGCACAAACAAAAATAGAAATTTAATTAATTTTTGCCGGTCTTTTTCGCGAAAACTTTCCTGACAGCCAGCGCGGCAACATAATTGCACCTATAAACAGGTAGGGATAATAGCTAACAAGTCTCCAGATAAGAGCCATCACCACAGCAAATCCAACGGGAATAAAATCGCCGAGGTAACGGGAGAAAACAAATTCTGCAAATCCGCTTCCGCCGGGAGTGGGACTCACCAGCATCATTATCCACATTACAAGCTGGCGCGCAAAGATGAGAATATGCTCGTCCACCACAAAAAATGCAAGCAACAAGAAGTTTACAACCCAGTACCTTGCGGTCCACGAAAAAAATGTCGCAGTAAAAGCTTTTAACCAGAAACCTGCCGATTTGGTCCTGAAAACCCTGGAAGTATTGATCAGGTCTGTCCCCGTCTCATTCATTTTGTATCTCCACTTTCTTATGAAAGGCAGCCTGAAAATCCATAGCAGCAACCATTTTAATCCACGCGGATTAATAAAAAGTCCGTAAGCCACCAACAAAACAAAGAAGAATTTGACTAAGTAACCGATTATGGCAAAATAGAAGAACTCATTGGTAAATGATATTATTTCCTCTCCCTGTTCAACACCTATAGCAAAAAGCCTGCTGCCGGTAACGATGAAAAACAGGACGGGAAACATTAGAATAAAATAGAGCTCATCGAGAAAGCTTGTTGCCATGACTATGGCTGTGCTCCTGCCAATACTGAGACCTTCACGGTTCACAAAAAAGATTGCGACTCCGGTACCGCCTATTGCACTGGGGGTTATGGCTGAAGAAAATTCCCACAGCATGATTATGTTGAAGCATTGCCGCAAGGTGAAATCGCCTTCGCTAAGGATTTTCAGTCGCACTATATAACCAACATCCCTTATTACCATCATCAGGAATGCAATGGCTAACCAGAATACCGAATACCAGGTAAAAGTTATTATGGCAAAAAGATCAACATCAACTTCACGCTGAAGAAGGTATACAACAACGGCCAGCCCGATAATTATGGGATAGATAATCTTTCGGACATGCTTCCTGGTAATTACCTCATCATTCATGTTGTTATTAACCGGCATAATTTACAGGATCATTTTTCAGAATCACAAAAGTAAATAATAAAACTCTTTTTCTTAAGAGATGGTAATTCTTTTATAATCCTATTACCTGTATTTTGCTGTTACAGGAACCGGATTTTGCACTGCAACGTCATGATGCCATCTGCATATTTGGCAAATACCGTTTAAAAACATTATATTAGCATCCCTACAGAACAGGTATAATTTTTTTTATTGTATTCCTTAAACCCTAAAAACTACTTCCATGGAACTCAAACAGGCTATTGAAAAAAGAACAAGTGTAAGGACATATAAGCAGGAACCTGTTCCGCTGGAAGATCTGAAGGAGATGGTAAGGCTGGCCAGTCTTGCTCCCAGTGTGGCAAATTTTCAGCCCTGGAATTTTATAATTATTACAAACAGGAACCTCCTTAGAGATATGGCCCGGAAGGTTACAAGACATCTGGAAGATATTCCCGCCAACGAATCAAGGGCGGCTTCGAACGTCAAGTCCCAGGTTGAGTGGTTTGCCACGTTTTTTCAGGATGCACCTGCACTGATTGCCGTAACCATGGAAGATTATGAATCAGTTCTTGAGAAAGGCGTTGTACTGGATCATGATGAGATAAACCGGCAGCGCAACTATCCGGATATCCAGAGTGCGGGAGCCTGCATACAGAACATTCTGCTTGCCGCTGTTGATATGAATTACGGGGCGTGCTGGCTGAGTGCACCCATGATGGTTAAAGAAACACTCGAAGAGATGCTCCAACTTGATGAGAAATTCAGACTGATGGCATTCGTTGCTGTTGGCAAGCCTGAAAAGGTGCCGGTAAAAAAACCTGCACGGTCGGTTGATGAGATAATCAGAATTATTGAATAGAGTGCTTACAGCTTCTGTTCAGCCGGTCAATTGAAAACTGGCAGGCTGTATTATAATTTAAGGCATGCTGATTCATCTATCCTGTTATAGCTGCAATCAGTGAGGCAGTACATGGTAAAATATGGCGAAAAAGTGGCTGATGCTTCCTGCAAGTACAAAAAGATGCCATATGACATGATTGAACCGGTTTTTCCTGCGTATATAGAAAAATACTCCTGAACTGTAGAAAATCGCTCCTGCAAACAACCAGTATAATCCCCCTGAAGGAACATTTCTAATAAGGGGATCGAGAGCAATTATTATTATCCAGCCCATAACAACATAGATTATTGCAGAAAGAAGCCGGTACTTATCTTTGTAGAAAAAGAGCTTGAATATAACCCCGGCAACCGCCAGTCCCCAAATAACTCCGAAAATTGACCATCCCCATGGTCCTCTCAATTCCCACAGCATGATTATGTTGAAGCATTGCCGCAAGGTGAAATCGCCTTCGCTAAGGATTTTCAGTCGCACTATATAACCAACATCCCTTATTACCATCATCAGGAATGCAATGGCTAACCAGAATACCGAATACCAGGTAAAAGTTATTATGGCAAAAAGATCAACATCAACTTCACGCTGAAGAAGGTATACAACAACGGCCAGCCCGATAATTATGGGATAGATAATCTTTCGGACATGCTTCCTGGTAATTACCTCATCATTCATGTTGTTATTAACCGGCATAATTTACAGGATCATTTTTCAGAATCACAAAAGTAAATAATAAAACTCTTTTTCTTAAGAGATGGTAATTCTTTTATAATCCTATTACCTGTATTTTGCTGTTACAGGAACCGGATTTTGCACTGCAACGTCATGATGCCATCTGCATATTTGGCAAATACCGTTTAAAAACATTATATTAGCATCCCTACAGAACAGGTATAATTTTTTTTATTGTATTCCTTAAACCCTAAAAACTACTTCCATGGAACTCAAACAGGCTATTGAAAAAAGAACAAGTGTAAGGACATATAAGCAGGAACCTGTTCCGCTGGAAGATCTGAAGGAGATGGTAAGGCTGGCCAGTCTTGCTCCCAGTGTGGCAAATTTTCAGCCCTGGAATTTTATAATTATTACAAACAGGAACCTCCTTAGAGATATGGCCCGGAAGGTTACAAGACATCTGGAAGATATTCCCGCCAACGAATCAAGGGCGGCTTCGAACGTCAAGTCCCAGGTTGAGTGGTTTGCCACGTTTTTTCAGGATGCACCTGCACTGATTGCCGTAACCATGGAAGATTATGAATCAGTTCTTGAGAAAGGCGTTGTACTGGATCATGATGAGATAAACCGGCAGCGCAACTATCCGGATATCCAGAGTGCGGGAGCCTGCATACAGAACATTCTGCTTGCCGCTGTTGATATGAATTACGGGGCGTGCTGGCTGAGTGCACCCATGATGGTTAAAGAAACACTCGAAGAGATGCTCCAACTTGATGAGAAATTCAGACTGATGGCATTCGTTGCTGTTGGCAAGCCTGAAAAGGTGCCGGTAAAAAAACCTGCACGGTCGGTTGATGAGATAATCAGAATTATTGAATAGAGTGCTTACAGCTTCTGTTCAGCCGGTCAATTGAAAACTGGCAGGCTGTATTATAATTTAAGGCATGCTGATTCATCTATCCTGTTATAGCTGCAATCAGTGAGGCAGTACATGGTAAAATATGGCGAAAAAGTGGCTGATGCTTCCTGCAAGTACAAAAAGATGCCATATGACATGATTGAACCGGTTTTTCCTGCGTATATAGAAAAATACTCCGGAACTGTAGAAAATCGCTCCTGCAAACAACCAGTATAATCCCCCTGAAGGAACATTTCTAATAAGGGGACCGAGAGCAATTATTATTATCCAGCCCATAACAACATAGATTATTGCAGAAATAAGCCGGTACTTATCTTTGTAGAAAAAGAGCTTGAATATAACCCCGGCAACCGCCAGTCCCCAAATAACTCCGAAAATTGACCATCCCCATGGTCCTCTCATTGAAACAAGTGTAAAGGGAGTATATGTTCCTGCAATAAGCACATATATGGAGGCATGATCAAAAAGGTTAAGAAAATGTTTAGTCTTCTTATCCCTGAAGCTGTGGTACAAAGTAGATGCAGTGAACATCATAATGAGGCTGGCACCATATACCGAGAAGCTGACAATTTTCCAGGCATCGGCATCCCTGATACTTGCAAAAACAACCAGTAAAACCAGTCCGGCGATACTTAGTAAAACACCTGCTCCATGTGTTATGCTGTTTAGAATTTCGTCAAGGTAGAGTACCCATCTGCGTCTTTCCATAGTATATTCAATGATTTTCCACAAAATTAAAACAAAAAGTCGCTACAAATATTTTAATTGCAGCGACTTATTTCTGTTTTTAGTGGAGATTAGGGGAGTCGAACCCCTGACCTTTTGGCTGCCAGCCAAACGCTCTAGCCAACTGAGCTAAATCCCCGTGCTTTTTGGCGACGCTAAAATAACACTTTTTTATGTTATCCAAAAACATGAATCTAAAACTCCTGAAAAAACCCCGTTATAGTAACCTGCCAGGTAAGAAAAAATGACAGATCCTTAGCCCTTTAAAAAAATATATTATCTCCACTATACTTTTAGTTGTAAAACTAATTTTTTATCACTAATATTGTAGTTATAAGACAAAGATGCCAGAAAGTTTCTACCTGAAGGAGTTAACAAGTTTTTATTACATCAATAATTAAATATGCCTGTTATAACTAAAACTTAAAAAACCGGCTATGGAAACAAAAAAATCTAAAAAAGCAGACCTGGAAAGTAAAAAAGTGTTGTTTTTCCAGGCAGGTCTGGCCACGGTACTCGCTTTGTTGCTCATAGCTTTTGAGTGGACAACGCGTGAAGTCTCTACAGGAACACTTGGCGAACTTGCCGATGTGGTTATGGAAGAGGAGATAATCCCGATAACCAGGCCAGAGGTGGTTCAGCCGCCTCCGCCCCCGCCGCCTCCACAGGTACTTGAGTCTCTATCGATAGTTGATGATGACGTTGAAATAGATGATGAGATCTATATCGAAGATGTCGAAGCAAGGCCTGAAACACGAATAGACTTCACAAGAATAGTTATTGATGAAGAGGAGGAAGAACTTGAACCTCAACCTTTTTTTATGGTAGAGGATGCGCCGGATTTTCAGGGCGGGGGACAGGATGGGTTCAGAGACTGGATTATGTCGCAGCTCAAATATCCGCAGATTGCTGCAGAGAACGGAATCCAGGGCACTGTACATATCAGGTTTGTTGTAAATACTGATGGTTCCGTTTCAGATGTGGAGGTTATCAGAGGAGTTGATCCGTCAATAGACCGCGAGGCAGTAAGAGTAATAAGCTCTTCTCCCCAATGGACACCGGGAAAGCAGAGAGGAAGACCCGTAAGGGTATTCTTCCATTTCCCGGTAGGTTTCAGGTTGCAGTAAAAGTGCCTTAAAAATATAATATTTGGCACCGGTTTTGTGTTATTATATAAAGCACGGCTTTAATTCATGCCGGCTATAATGTTTTTAAAGTAACATTTCGACTGCTTCGTTTTCACATAAATTTTTTTCATCTTGATTGTCTGTAATTTTAAGCTGAAAAAAATTCATGTATATTTGTTGCTTTAAAAATAATAAAAATTGGCAAATAGGTTTGATAATATATTCAAAATGCCTATTTTTAAGGCCTCAAAAATTTAATGACATGGAACTGAAAAAATCCGAAAAAGCTGATCTTGAGAAGAAAAAGGGTTTGTTCCTTCAGATAGGCCTTGTAACGGTATTAGCTATGCTGTTGATTGCCTTCGAATGGACCACCCGTGAAGTTTCCACCGGATCACTGGGCGAACTTGCCGATGTGGTTATGGAAGAAGAGATAATTCCAATAACCAGGCCGGATGAAGTCCAGCCGCCGCCGCCACCGCCGCCGCCACAGGTAACAGAGGTGCTTAATATCGTTGAAGATGATGTGGAGATTGACGATGAAATCTTTATTGATGATGTTGAAGCCAGGGCAGACACCCGGATAGATTTCTCCCAAATGGTATTTGAGGAAGAAGAGGAAGTTGCTGAAGATGAAGTATTCTTCATAGTTGAGGACATGCCAAGTTTTCAGGGTGGAGGCCAGGATGCATTCCGTACATGGATAGCAGAGAACCTGCGTTATCCGCAGATTGCTGCAGAAAATGGAATTCAGGGAAGAGTTTTCGTGCAGTTCGTGGTAAACGCAAATGGTACGGTATCTGACGCCACCGTTGTAAGGGGCGTTGACCCCTCGCTTGACAGGGAAGCCTTAAGGGTTGTAATGGCTTCGCCCAACTGGACGCCGGGCAGACAGAGAGGAGAACCCGTTCGTGTAGCATTTACTTTCCCGATCAACTTTGTACTTCAGTAAACCGGGAACAGAAACAAAAGAGTCGATTACAGGTCAATTTTTCGTCTGGTGAAATTATCCACAAGGAGCATGATCCTGCATGAGAAATCGACTACAGGTCAAATTTTTTCAGCTTAATTACTCTCAGGCAAGCTGATAGAATTAGAATAAAAACAAAGTGCTTACAAAAAAACCTTGATGCTGCATCAGGGTTTTTTTGTAAGCATGATGATGATCTGCGTTAACTTGATTATATTTTAATTTAAACAATTGATGATAGACCCTGTTCAAACAGAAATTAAAGAAGAAAAAGCCGTGCTGGTTGGTGTAATAAACCAGCATCAGTCACCAGAAGAGGTTGATGATTATCTCAAAGAACTAGCCTTTTTGACTGAAACAGCTGGTGCAAGACCGGTCCAAAGGTTTTTCCAGAGAATCGACAATCCCAATCCACGTACCTACATAGGCTCGGGCAAGCTCGCCGAAATAGAAGATTATGTCAAAGAGCACGAAGTAACCATAGCAATTTTTGATGATGAACTCACCGCATCACAATTTCGTAATATCGAGAAGATTCTGGACTGCCGCGTTATTGACCGTACCAACCTGATACTCGATATTTTTGCAAGGAGAGCCAAAACATCTCATGCCAGGACTCAGGTGGAGCTTGCGCAATACCAATACCTGCTGCCGAGGCTAACAGGTTTGTGGACCCACCTCGAGAGACAGAGGGGAGGTATCGGGTTACGCGGACCGGGTGAGACGGAGATCGAAACTGACAGGCGTATTGTACGGGATAAGATAGCCAAACTGCAGCAGAGGCTTGAAAAGATTGACAAACAGAAGGCTACACAGCGTAAGAACAGGGGTAAGATGGTACGGGTCTCGCTGGTAGGATATACCAATGTCGGTAAATCGACAATAATGAACCTGCTCAGTAAATCGGATGTTTTTGCAGAAGATAAGCTGTTTGCTACTCTTGATACAACAGTAAGGAAAGTTGTAATCGGCAACCTGCCCTTTCTTCTTTCCGATACGGTTGGTTTTATCAGGAAATTGCCCCATCAGCTTGTTGAATCTTTCAAATCGACTCTTGATGAGGTAAGAGAATCTGACATATTGCTTCATGTGGTTGATATCTCACATCCCAATTTTGAGGAGCAGATCAATATCGTGAACCAGACCCTGCATGAACTGGATGTAAATGATAAGCAGGTATATCTGGTTTTCAATAAGATAGACCTCTACAATCATGTTCCAAAAGATGAGGATGACCTGACACCTGTACAGAAAGAAAATATCAGCCTTGAGGAGCTTAAACAAACATGGATGGCCAGAAATAATGACCCCTGCATTTTTATATCGGCCAAAGAGAGATCCAACCTCCAAAATTTCAGAGAGTTGATATATGAAAAGGTAAAGGTGATACACCGGCAGAGGTATCCTTACAACGATTTTCTTTATTAGCTATCCTGCCAGACCCATACAAGATCTGCAACATCGCAAAATAATCTGACATATAGAGGGATAGCCCGGCAAAGCCGGATTTAAAAGGGTTCAATCAGATATTGCTTATAGGATTTTGTGCTATTCACTGTTGATCAGACAGATCGTAACAGCCGCTTAGATCAGATCCTGTTTCATCATGTACTCGGCAATCTGAATTGTGTTGGTGGCTGCACCTTTACGCAGATTATCGGCAACTATCCACATGTTCAGCGTATTGCCGGCCGATTCGTCCCTGCGGATCCGGCCCACAAAAACTTCGTCGCGGTTCTCGCTCATGGCAGGCATCGGGTACTGGTTGGAAGTGGGATCATCAAGTACAACAACGCCGTCTGCCTGGCTAAGAATCATTCTTACCCCTTCAATATCAAAGTCGCTGTTAAATTCAACATTCACAGCTTCAGAATGACCTCCTGCAACGGGAACCCTTACAGCAGTGGCCGTAATCCCAATAGAATCATCTCCGAATATCTTTCTTGTCTCATTCACCAGCTTCATCTCCTCTTTGGTGTACCCGTTCGGAGTAAATACATCACACTGTGGTATACAGTTCTTGTCAATCACATAGTTATATGCCTTCTCTCCCGAAATACCGTTTCTCTCATCCTCAAGCTGCCTCACGGCTTTAATGCCTGTGCCTGTAACCGACTGGTAGGTCGATACCACGATCCTTTTTATTCCGTACTTACGGTGGAGGGGCGCCAGGGCAACAACCATCTGGATTGTTGAACAATTGGGATTTGCAATAAGCTTATCACCTGCCTTGATTTTGTCTCCGTTGACCTCGGGTACAATTAGCGGGATTCCAGGTTCCATTCTCCATGCCGAACTATTGTCAATAACTATAGTGCCTGCATCAGTAAACCTCCCGGCCCATTTAAGCGATGTTTCACCGCCGGCAGAAAACAGGGCCAGATCAGGTTTTAATCCCAGTGCCTCCTCCGGTGTTACAACAAGAACCGACTGTCCTTTAAATTTAATAGTCTTGCCGGCCGAACGCTCCGAAGCAACAGGTATAAGCATCTGAAGAGGAAAATTTCGTTCTTCAAGAACTTTTAGCATTACACCGCCAACCAGGCCTGTGGCACCTACAACAGCAACTCGCATAATAGAAATTTTTTAATGATGTTAAAAATGATTATGTTAAGGATAATTTCAAATGATCTGCAAAAATATAGTTTCTGGTACAGAAACTCAGGCAAACAGCATAAAATTCCATTCAAATATACATAATAAACATATTTCAATATATTGTTAATTTTATAAACATCCCTGAATTCTGCACAACACAGCTGTCTTACAGAGCATCAACGGTAAAATTCCTGAAGTTTTCATTTTTCAACATTTTTTCTTAACTTATATAAAAGATTGCAAAAATCTGAGAAATGGTTCATCATTGTTTCGAAGTAACACAAAAGAAAAAGTATTCGTAACATATTGTTAAATAGATTAATAACCACAACTAATATAAATGAAGCAATCCTGCTATTCCCAGGATCCGGCAAAACAAATCATCAGCCGGATAGGGTTTATTCTTTTGCACTCCGCAGCTCTGTTTTTTTTACCTGCCCGGCAAGCAGGAACAAATTTGCTCCCGCAAAAATACGAGCCGTTTGATATAGTGATAAACGAATTGATGGTACGCGCTTCCCCTCCTGTGGGTCTTCCGGAAGCCGAATATATCGAACTTTTTAACCGCTCGGGCAGACCGCTTAACCTTTTAAACTGGTCAATCCATATAGGTAACCGGTCTAAAGTCCTTTATGAATATATTCTAAAGCCGGAGGGTTACCTGCTGATAACACACGAAAACAAAGAAGATCTGCTCAGGGAATTCGGAGATGTAATGGGGCTGCCCGGTTTCCCGGTTCTGGCAATGGGCGGACAGACAGTGGTGCTGAGAGACCCTGATGGAATGGTCATATCGGCGGTAAATTACTCTGACAACTGGTATGGCCACAGCCTCAAAGCCTCCGGAGGATGGTCACTCGAACAGATAGATCCGGATAATCCATGTGGCGGGGCCTCCAACTGGACCGCCTCGGCAAGCAGCAGCGGAGGAACTCCGGGAAAAACAAATTCAGTCATCGGCACAAATCCGGACAACTCTGCCCCCAGGCTCGTAAGGGCAACTCTGCGCCATAACGGTAATGTAAGGCTCCATTTCAGCGAACCAATGCATCCCTGGTCAGGCAGGTCGGTAACTTATTATCATGCCGAAGAACTGGGACAGCCATTATCGGCACTCCCGGCTGAACCCTTTTTTGATAAGACAGATCTCTCCTTCTCCGGTAATTTTAAAGAGGGCAGAAATTATACAATCAGCGTTGATGAAAATCTTTTCGATTGTGCCAAAAATTATATCGAGCCCGGCAACAGGGAGACACAATTTACAATTCCTGCTTTCCCTGTCCCTAATGATATTATCATCAACGAGATTCTTTTTAATCCCTTCCCCGGTGGAGTAAATTTCGTTGAACTGGTAAATATTTCCGGTTCCGCATTTGATCTGAAGCATCTCGTTCTGGCAGGGATAACTGATGGACAACCCCATCCGGCATATATAATTGCTCCGGAAGGATACCTGCTGTTTCCCGGCGATTATGTGGTACTGACAACAGACCCGGAAAGGGTCAAAAGCTATTACTATGTGCCGGACCGGTTCGTCTTTGTAACTATGGAACGTATGCCACAAATGAACAACGAAAGCGGAAGGGTGGCAATAACAGACCTCCGGTTTAACATTATAGATGACGTGCAGTATACCTCCTCCATGCACTCACCGTTGCTTTCCGGCACAAAAGGAGTTTCACTGGAGAGAATCAGCTATACAAGACCTTCGGGCGACAGGTCCAACTGGCTCAGCGCCAGTGAAAACATGGGCTTCGCCACCCCGGGATACAAAAATTCGCAGTTCTCAGATCTGCCGGAAGAGTCGTCAAACATACTTAGTGTCGATCCTGAGATCTTTTCGCCCGATAACAGCGGCTATAATGATATTGCCAATATTACCTATAATCTCGGTAAGCCTGGTTACACAGGAAACATAACGGTATACGATTCACGGGGAAGGCTGGTCAGGAGACTCGTCCGCCATGAACTGCTGGGCACTTCCGGCATATGCTCATGGGACGGACGTAATGAGTCCAATGGCCAGGCACGTCTGGGCATATATATCATCGTGATGGAACTTATTCATCCCGATGGTGAAGTAAAGCGCTACCGTGAAACGGTGGTACTTGGAGGCAGATTAAGGCAAAAATAATCAACCATTATCACTAATCAGAAGCTCCTGCTGTAAAACAGTCAACAAAAAGATGAGCAGCCGTTATCACCTGATAAGTAATAGTGTTAAAAGTGCAAAGTTAATGCCGGTATCATAATCCCTGCAGCAGCTCCTTCATGATTACCGTCATATTCGGTTCTGACTGTTCGGCGGCGACCTGCACATCCTCATGGGTTACCTTTACGATCCTGCCGGGCACTCCCAGATCTGTTATTATCGATATGGCAAAACAAGGAAGGCCCATCTGCCGGGCAACGATAATTTCAGGAACGGTCGACATGCCTACTGTATCACCTCCAATAATCCTGAAATACATATACTCTTTAGGCGTTTCGAGAGTCGGACCGGTAACACCCACATAACAGCCCTGGTGAGCCCTTATATTATGCTTCCTTGCAATAGTAAGTGCCCTGGTGATCATTTCATGGTCATAAGGTTCGCTCATATCGGGGAACCGGGGACCAAAATCGTCATGATTTTTGCCAATGAGAGGGTTAGGGAGCAGGTTGATATGGTCATTCAGTACCATCAGATCTCCTATCTCATATTCGGGGTTTACGCCACCACTCGCATTTGAAACCAGAAGGTATTTTATTCCGAGATATTTAAGAACTCTCACCGGGAAAGTTACCTCCTGCATCGGATAACCTTCATAATAATGAAACCTCCCCTGCATGGCCACCACCTTTTTCCCTGCCAGCATCCCGAAAATCAACCGTCCCTTGTGCCCCTCCACAGTAGAAACAGGAAAATTCGGGATATCTTCATAATTGAGCGAATGAGCTATCTCAATCTCCCTTACAAGTCCTCCCAGCCCGGTACCCAGTATTATTCCTGCCTGCGGCTCAAAACCAGTTTTATCGTTAACATAGGATATGGTCTTTTTTATTTTTTCCAACATACTCTGTAATTTTATTTTTGAAAGAAGCCCCTGTACCTTCAACAAACTGAATAGTTACAGGGATATAGTACATGTTTTTTTTTATTTCCGGCTCAATATGACCGATCTTTTGAAGACGCATTGCATCTTTTTCTGTTGTCATCACAAATTTACTTTTCTCACCAAGCGAATTCCATGCATTTCCGATCATGTCAATATCTCTCCTGGTGAATTTGTGATGATCCGGAAAAGTAAACTGTTTAATCTTTGGTGAAATACTCCTCAGGTGTTTTTTAAGCGGCCTCGGCGATACAATCCCGGTAACCATCAATATATGCGGTTTCGTTTCTTTTAACTCCTCCCTTTCAGGGAAAGGAAGTCCTTCGCCGAATACCGGAAGGGGATCTCCGTATGAAAAGGATGTGAAATAAAGTGACTGCCAGGGGAAAAGATTAAGTTCCGTCATCATGATCCTTCGCTCAATAGGCTTTATGTCAGGCTGACATTTTGTTACAACAACTATTTCTGCCCGATTTTTTGCAGAAACAAATTCACGTAACCTGCCTGCCGGCAGCAAAGTATCTTTATTAAGCGGTCTGTTGTAATCTACCAGTAATACAGAAAGGCCGGGCCTTACCCACCTGTGCTGAAAAGCATCATCAAGCACAAAGGCTTCAAGTTTCCGGTTATACAGGCAAAGCTTCCTGATTCCCCTTACCCTTTTTTCATCAACAGCGACTTCTACCGAGGGAAATTTCTTCTTGATCTGCAATGGTTCATCGCCAACATCATCTACACCCGATGCTACGGAGGCAACTACAAAACCGGAAGTTCTTCTCTTATAGCCCCGGCTCAATACAGCAACTCTGAATTGATCCTTTAAAAATGATACTATATGTTCAACATGAGGAGTTTTACCAGTCCCTCCGACTGTAATATTGCCAACTGAAATTACCGGGAAAAGAAACTCCTGCGATTTGAATATCCCCCATTCAAAGCATAGATTTCTTAAAAACACCCCGATCCCGTAAAGAAGGGATAATGGTGAAAGAAGCACTTTTAATAAAGGATTGACAGGTTGTTGCATACTGCAAATCTTATTTTATAACATCTTTCGCATACTTTTATCTCATCCGGGCAAGACACTTGCATCAATATATATTTAGGTCGAAAGGCATCCTGGCCTGTATGCCCTGGTTTTCGATGACGTCTCTCAATGTCTCAAGGTGCCTTTGAAAGGTGCCCGCTCCGTCTCCAAAAAGTTTCAGTTTGACATCTCCTGTAAGACTTTTTAAAAGCTCTTCAAACGGATCTTTCTGTACCGGCAGTGATACTATGCGATAGTTTTCAACACCTGATTCTTCAATGGCAACTTCAACTGCACGGTTAAGTCCGCCAAACTCATCAACCAGTCCCAGTTCCATTGCATTGAAACCACTCCAGACCCTGCCCTGGCCTATATCATCAACTCTCTCCACATCCATGCTGCGTCCATCGGCAACCCTTTCTGTAAACACCCTGTAAACATCTTCAACACCCTCCTGGAGGATATCCCTTTCAGCGGGTGTCATAGGACGGTATAAACTGCCTATGTCAGCAAACTCATTAGTCTTCGCCACATCTACCGTTATCCCGATCTTATCGTTCAGAAACCCGCTGGCATCAAGAAGAAGACCGAATACTCCGATAGATCCCGTAATGGTTTGGCGACTGGCTATTATGCGGGTGGCAGGAGCGGCAATATAGTATCCGCCCGATGCTGCCACATCTCCCATAGAAACAATAACCGGTTTCTCTTTAGCTGCAAGCTCAACCTCCCGCCAGATAATTTCAGATGCCAGTGCACTCCCACCCGGAGAGTTCACCCTGAAAACTATTGCCTTATAGGTCGTGTCACGCCGTGCCTCCCTGATGGCACGGGATATCCTGTCAGAGCCAATAGTAAGCTCACTCCCTTCACCCGTGCCAATGGTTCCTTCTGCAAATACAATAGCAATCTTGTCACGCGGTAACCCGCGAAATTCCCTTGGCATGGGGACTTTTGTATATTGGGCATTATTAACCGATTTGATATCATCCTCCTCATCAATACCGGCAAGTTCCTTGAGCTTTGACAATACCTGGTCCCTGTACATCACCTCATCCACCAGTCCGTGCTCCACAGCCGTCTCGCTGCTTCGAACCAGCAGGTTCCCGGCTATCCTGTCAAGCTCTTCCACCGTAAGGTTACGGGAATCAGATACTCCCTCCAGAATTACCTGCCAGATGGAACCCAGATAGCTCATTACCTGCTCGCGGCTCTCCTCACTCATTTCCTCGTTCATGAAAGGCTCAACAGCCGATTTGAATTTGCCGTGCCTCAATATTTGGGGTTCCAGCCCCAGCTTTTCAAGAGCACCTTTGTAGAACATAACCTCCGACCGGAGACCTGTCCACTGGACCAGCCCGGTTGGGGTCAGGTAAAGGTGATCGGCTACCGAGGCAAGGTAATAGGCAGACTGCGTGTAATTGTCGGCACTGGCAAGAATGAATTTGCCCGACTCCCGGAAATCAAGAAGGGCTTCCCGAATCTCACCAAGGGTTGATATTCCTGCCTGAGGCATGGATATTTCCAGAAAAATGCCCTTAATGTTGTCATCTTGTTTGGCTTTCTTGATATTCTCCAGAATATCATTGAGTCCGAGACGCGAAGTCGGTCGCATGCTCAGGAAATCAAAATCGTCAAAAGGATTTTTTGATGCCCTGTCAACTATAGGCTGGTCAAGCTTCATGTGGAATACAGTGTTGGGTTTCACATCAACAACCTTATCGGCCGATGATATCATAACACCTATAATGCCCATAAATATAAAAACCACGAGCAAAAGGCCTATAAGCACTCCAAGAACGGAGGCAAGCAAAAATTTTAAAAAACTCTTCATACTGATATTATTATTGTTAACATTATGGACTATACCTCTCCGGCTAAAACTCATAACCGGCTGTAATAAATTTCTTTGCCATCAGGAATCTGCTGCCTTTAACAAAAAGCAGTAAATTACCCGGGGCCGTATAACCCGGTATTACAAGAGTATAAAAGTAAAATAAAAATCGGAGGTATCCCTTATTGTTTATCTGATTTTTGGAATCTATCTTTGCCCCTTCCAGTAGTCTTAACTTCAGATAATTGAATAATGGCCGGAATATACCTGATTCTTGGCGGTAACATAGGCGACAGAGCCTCATTGCTTGAGTTGGCCTGCAAAAAAATTGCCGGGATGGTAGGTAAAATAGAAAAAGTATCTTCCGTATATGAAACGGAGCCCTGGGGATTCGTGCATGAAACTCCTTTTTTGAACCAAATCATCAAAGCACGAACAAAGCTTAAGCCGGCTGAAGCTTTGAGAAAAATAATTGATATTGAGAAGCAACTGGGCAGGGAGCGTGAAGGACAGCAGTTCACTGCAAGGACTATTGATATCGATATTCTTTTTTACAACGACATGATAATAGATACTGAAGATCTCAAGATACCCCACCCGCGTCTTCATCAGCGACGGTTTGTTCTCGAACCCCTGGCAGAAATTGACAGGGGACTTATACACCCAGTCCTGAAAAAGACTATCGCCCTGCTGTTGTCAGAGTGCACCGATACACTGAAGGTCAGGAGGCTTAAAAATAAAANGCTGCCAGAGTATTAATTCAGCTTTTGCCACCGAAAGCAAGATCACCGGCATCACCAAGTCCGGGAACTATATAACCTCTTACTGTAAGCTCGTCATCTACGGCACCAGCCCAGATAGTGATCCTTTTTGGCGGAAGATGTTTGTTAAGGTAGGATATCCCTTCCCTGCTGGCAATAATTGAAACAATGTGAGTGTGGGCCGGAATACCCTTTGAAAGCAACGCCTTGTATGCAAGAACAATTGATGACCCTGAGGCAAGCATCGGGTCGGTAAGGATGAGAATTTTTCCTTTCAGCCCGGGTGATGAAAGATGCTCAAACTTAATGTCAAATGAACCATCTTTGTGGTATTTCCTGTAGGCTGATATAAATGCATTACCCGCATTGTCGAAATAATTGAGGAACCCCTGCTGGAAAGGCAGTCCTGCACGCAAAATCGTTGCAAGAACGGGAGATTCGTCGGGCAGGTTCATGCAGGCTATTCCCAGGGGTGTCTGTATATCCTTTTCCATATAATTAAGCTCCTTGCTTATCTCGTAGGCAAAGATCTCTCCTATCCGTTCAAGGTTCCTGCGGAACCGCAACCTGTCACACTGTATCTTTTCGTCGCGGATCTCGGCAATGAACTGGCTGAGTATAGAATTATTTTCTCCCAGGTTAATCAGCATAGCTTTCAGCAAATTTATTGCTAAAGATAATTTTTTTTTACCAACACTACAAGAGTCCCTCATCGGCAAAACTAAAGTAATCACGATCGGCCAGAATAATATGATCGAGAACCTTTAAATCCATCATCTTTGCGGCTTCATTCATTTTTTTTGTAATATCCATATCTGCACGGCTGGGCTTCAGGTTTCCTGACGGATGGTTATGACACAAAACGATTGAAGATGCTGTTCTGAGAATAGCATTTTTCAATATCATCCTTATGTCGGTCACCGTGCCTGAAATCCCGCCCTGACTGGTACGTATAGCCTCGATAAGTCGGTTTGACCGGTTCAGGAGCAGAATCCAGAACTCCTCATGCATCAAATCGCCAACAATTGGCTNCATAATAGCAAAAGCATCTCTGCTGCTTTGAATAACGGGCTGTACCGGGGTATCCTCATCTTTCCTCCTCCGGCCAATCTCAAGAGCAGCTGTAATCGAAACTGCCTTTGCCTCACCAATACCCCTGAACTGCATAAGCTCTCTTACCGATTGTTTGCCAAGGCGGTTGATGCTGTTACCGCAAGAACCCAGCATCCGCCTGGCCAGCTCAACGGCGGTCTCATCGCGGTTACCAGATCCGATTAGAATGGCAATGAGCTCTGCATCACTTAGAAGCGAACATCCGCCAGATAACAGCTTCTCCCGGGGCCTGTCATCCTCAGCCCAGTTCTTGATACTTAATTTTTTTGTTTCTTCCATCTTTTTCTCAGGTTGGTTTCTATATTTAAGTTAAGAAAAAAAAATAAATATTCATAGAAAACTGACCTTCATGTTCAGAATATAACATTTAGTTTTATAACAGATCAACAGAATGCTTAATCTTACAGCAGATCCACATGTAATGCGTATGCTTGCACAGCCTCCATATAAAAAAGCTACAGTTTTTCGGCAGGACCGGTAAAGAAATTCCTTATTGTGGCAAAGAGAACAGGTAGCGGATTAAATAGAACAGGTAGCGGATTGAATAGAACAGGTAGCGGAT
>SL_3KL_010_SEDDRAFT_10001630_pt1 | contig 20481 bp, 20 predicted proteins | sample SodLakKL_010_SED_2_FD_10381 | JGI IMG/M metagenome (IMG submission 10381) | reverse complement strand
ATCGAGCCGAACACGTCGCTTATCGCGTCGGTATTGCGTCGGCTGATGGCCAGCCAGACCACCCGGATGGCCCGGGTGGTCTGGATGGCCCTTCAGAACCCGATGATCGGGAGTCTCGTGCCGTGTACCGTGCCTTCCATGTCGAATAGCAGGTTGCCTTCCAGGTCTCGGAATTCGGTGAGGAATGGGCCGCTGAACTCCTGTCCGTCCGTACTCAAATCGACTGTGCTGAAGATCGTTGCCCGAACGTCTCCGGGCGCGAAGCCGGTGAAGTTCACGTCATAGGTTCGGCCTTGCACTCTCTGCCAGCCGCCAAGTGCTGTACCACCGCCCGGGTTCACAGTGATGACCTGCCCATCTCTGGTCATGCTGCTCAGGTCGGTAAATTGCATGGCTCCAGCATCGATATGCACCTCCCAGGTACCCGCGATCTGATTGCCTGCGGTGTCCGCATTGACAATAGTCGGGAAGGCAATGGCCGTCAGCAAAAAGAGGATCAGAGACAATTGGATGGAACGTTTCATGGGGTCTGCTCCTGTTCAAGGCTCGTGTTACTGGACATTCCGGCACCGGTGTGCCAGTGAGTTCCTGACCTGTCCCGGTGGTAGTCGGTGCCAGGCCCTGCACCAAAGGCTTTTCTTCGGTGCTACCCATGCATGCGCCAACAGCGCCTCAAGTGCGCCAAATATCTCTGTTCGTGAGGTTCATGGGGTGAGCGTCGGACCGCAGCCTCGTCCCCTGAAGTTCGAATGACTTGTCGACTTGTTCAGGAAAACTCGGCCACGGCCGGGGCGTGGTCGGAGGGGCGTTCGAGCTTGCGTGGTTCCTTGTCGACGTAGCTGGTGGTGCAGGCGTCCTTGAGTGCATCGGAGCACAGCACCAGGTCGATTCTCAGGCCCATGCCGCGGCGGAAGGCGGCGGCGCGGTAGTCCCACCAGGAAAAGGTGCTCTCGGGCTGGTCGAACAGGCGGAAGCTGTCGTGCAGGCCCAGGTCGAGCATGGCCTTGAGCGCCTTGCGCTCGGGGGTGGAACAAAGGATCTTTTCGTGCCAGGCTTCGGGGTCGTAAACGTCGCGGTCGTCGGGGGCAATGTTGAAATCACCCATGACCACGGTTTTCGGATGGCGCGAGAGTTCGTCGGCAACCCACTTGGTCACGGCCTCGAGCCAGGCGAGCTTGTAGTCGTACTTGTCCGAGCCGACTTCCTTGCCGTTGACCACGTAAAGGTTGATGATCCGCACGTCGTCGACGGTAGCGGCGATCACGCGCTTTTGCTCGTCGGGAAACCCCGGAATCTCGGTGCGAACGTCGAGCAGTTCATGGCGCGAGATCATCGCCACACCGTTGTAAGTCGGCTGGCCGGCGAAGGCGACGTGATAGCCCAGCTCGGCAAAGGCGTCGACCGGAAACTTGTCGTCGGTGAGCTTGGTTTCCTGCAGGCCCAGCACATCCGGGCGCTGGTGGTCGAGCCATTCCAGCACCTGTTCCAGCCTGACTTTCAGTGAATTGACGTTCCAGCTTGCGATTTTCATGGGACGAGAGTGTAGTGGGATCGGCATGGAAACGCCATAGTGCAGACAGCTTTGTGAGCGTCTCATGGGCGTCGTTTCTCATTGTGCAGTGGTGGCTTCGAGGCCGACCTCAAGCGGGTGGATACGCTTCAGTTCGACGCGGTGGCGAGGCCTTCAGCGTATCCACCCGCTTGATGTCGGCGCGGCCTGTCGGGCCGGCCTGCAGAATCCCGGGGTTGTCGTCGGAGTAAACTTGTGTAGTCTTTGCCCGCAGTATAAAAGCGTTTCTGCTCCGGTGCTGCCGGATCAGACGACTTTGTCGAGATCACCAACCAGGAAACCTTAGCCCCGGAGTCTGAAAGCATGCCGAAACTTTCCGATCTACTCGAGAACAATCGCCAATGGGCCGAGGCGGTCACCGCCGAAGATCCGGGTTTCTTCAAGCGCCTGGCCGCGCAGCAGAAACCGGAGTTTCTGTGGATCGGCTGTTCCGACAGCCGGGTGCCGGCCAACCAGATCGTCGGCATGCAGCCCGGCGAGGTGTTCGTTCACCGCAACGTGGCCAACCTCGTGGTGCACTGCGACATGAATCTGCTGGCGGTGCTGCAGTTCGCCGTGGAATACCTCAAGGTGCGCCATGTCATTGTCTGCGGACATTACGGCTGCGGCGGTGTGCAGGCGGCTCTGGAGGACCGGCGCCTGGGACTGATCGACAACTGGCTGCGGCCGATCCGGCTGTTGGCGCTCGATCATGACAAGGCGCTCGAAGCACTCCCGGACGATCGGCGTCTGGACCGGCTTTGCGAGCTCAACGTGCAGCGCCAGGCGCTCAATCTGGCGCGCACCACGGTCGTGCAGGCTGCCTGGGAGCGGGATCAGCCTTTGAGCATCCACGGCTGGATTTATGGCATCGGGGATGGCCGGATCAAGGATCTCGGACCCGTCTACCGTTCGGCTGAAGACCTGACCGTTACCTGATTAGCCGCATGGCCCACTACTTGTCAGTAGCCGATGTCGAGGTAGGAGCGGGCGATCTTTTCAATGGCGATGACGTAGGCGGCCATGCGGTAGTCGTCGATCCTGTCGTTATCGCGCCGTTTCTCGATGATTTCCTGCAGCGCCAGGCGCATGGTGTCGTCGAGGCCGGAGCGGACTAGGTCGAATTCGTTGGCACCGCGGGCGATCTTTTCGCGCAGCCATTCCGGTACGGTGGTGTCGGTGGCCATCTCGATCGCGGTGATGATGTGCTGTCCCTGGGCCTCGTGGAAACGCTTGTCGATGCGACCGAAGCGGACATGGTTGAGATTTCGGATCCACTCGAAATAGGACACGATGACACCGCCGGCGTTGCAGTAGGCGTCGGGAATGATCTCGATGCCGCGCTTGCGCAGGATTTCGTCGGCTTCGAAGGTGACCGGGCCGTTGGCGGCCTCGACGATCAAGGGAGCCTTGATCCGCTCCGCGTTGGCTGAGGTGATGACGCCTTCGAGGGCCGCGGGAATGAGAATGTCGCATTCCAGTTCCAGCGCCTCGGCGCCGTCGGCCTGGAAGGCGGCGTCGGGGTAGTCCTTGACGCCGCCATGCTCCCGAATATGCCGGTGGACGGATTCGACGTCCAATCCGTCGGGATTGACGATGGCGCCGTCGCGCTCGATGACGCAGACAATGCGGCAGTCGTCTTCGGTCTGCAGGAAGTGGGCGGCGTGGTAGCCGACATTGCCCAGTCCCTGCACGATGATGCGCTGGCCAGCCAGGCTGCCTTCCAGCCCGGTGCGCTTGACTTCGTCACCGTGGCGAAAGAACTCGCGCAGCGCGTATTGCACGCCGCGGCCCGTGGCCTCGGTACGGCCGCGCACACCACCATGCTCGACCGGCTTGCCGGTGACCGCACCCATGTAGTTGATGTCGTCGGGAAATAGCTGGCGGTAGGTGTCGACAATCCAGCCCATCTCGCGCGGGCCGGTGCCCATATCCGGGGCGGGAACGTTCTTGGCGGGGCTCAGAAAGCCCTTGCCGATCAACTCGCGCGCGAAACGCCGGGTGATCGCCTCCATCTGGTGGCGTTCGTACCTGGCAGGGTCGATCACCAGGCCGCCCTTGGAGCCGCCGAAGGGCACGTCGACGATGGCGCACTTGTAGGTCATCAGCGCGGCCAGTGCCTCGACTTCGTCCTGGTCGACAATGGGGGCATAGCGGATGCCGCCCTTGGACGGGAGGCGATGAGCGCTGTGCGTGGCACGCCAGCCGGTGAAGATTTCGGCGCGTCCGTCGATTTCCACCGGGAAGGAGACCTGGATGACACTCTGGCAGGTCTTCAGCGCGCTCCCGAGCCCGTCGTCGAGTTCCATGATCTCGATGGCATGGTCGACCATGCGCTCGACGCTTTCGCGGAAACTCATGCCCTGCTGGGCAAACTTGGTGTCGCTCATCGCTGATCCCTTCTGGTTGGTGCCCTGAACATAAACGCGCATCGCAGCGTGGGTCAAACTGCGATCGTTCCGGGCCACCCAGGCCCCAGGGACCGGAAACCTCGCCGGCTGGCGCCCGCTCATCCATTGACGAGGTGTGCATGATGATGCGGTAGCGTTTAGTATTAGAACAACTTGAACCAATGAGCGGCCGGCTGATCCCATGGAACGAGGCAAGGGAAAACGACGATGAACCAGGCTCATCCGGTGGGGGGTGACGGATGATTCGACTGGCCTCGAGCCTGTGTGGCGCCTTGTTGGTCGCATTGACTGCCAATGCCGGGGCGGATGATCCGGCCCGCCTGCTCGAGGAGATCCGCGAGATCAGCTATACGCGCCACTGGCACGAGGCGCAGGCGATGCTCGACGAGATCGCCGGGGAGGTGGAAGGTTTTCCCCCTCGCCAGCAGGTCGAATACCACTTGCTCGAGGCGCGCCATCTGACCCTCGATGATCGCAGTCGCGAGGCCCTGTCGCGGGCCGGTGAGTTGCTCGACCTTCCGCTCGATGACGATCAGCGCCTGCGCACCCTGCAGTTTGCCGCCAACGTGGCCGTGTTGCTTCGGGAATACGAGACGGCCTTCGAACACCTGCTCGATGCGCTCGCGGTGGAAGCCGACGTGGACGACCCGGGGGCCGTGATCGATACCTACAACATGGCCGGTTACATGCTCGGTCGGGTCGGTGAACACGAGCGGGCCGCGGTCTACGGGGAACGTGCCGTCGGCCTGGCGCTGGAACTCGGTGATCGGAACCGGCAATGCGTGGCCCGCCAGCGCCTGGCGCCCGTCTACAAATGGGCAGGGATGGAGCAGCGTGCCGAAAGCGAGTATCGGCGCGGTATCGAAGTCTGTGAGCAGATCGGGAACATGCTGTTCGTCGGCGTGCTCAAGCATGGGCTGGCCGACCAGCTACGAAAGCTCGGCCGTCTCGAGGAAGCTCGTGAGCTGGCACTGGGATCCATCAAGCTTCTCGAGGATTCCAACTTTCCCCTGGGAGAGTACGAGGCCCGGTTGGTGCTGGCCGAGGTGTTGCATGAACTCGGCGACGAGGAAGCATGGGCCGAACAGGACCTGGACGACCTGTCGCGATATTTTCGCGAGGGCGAGCTATGGGACCAGCTTGCCCGTCTGGAGGCGCTGTTCTCTGCCCGCGCCGAGTCTGACGGGAGCCCACAACAGGCGCTGGCGCATCTGCATCAGTATCTGGATGCCCGCGAACACTTTCTCGGCCGCGATCGCGCCATGCAGCTCGCTTATCTGCAGGTCCAGTTCGACTCACGCCTGAAGGATCAGCAGATCGAGTTGCTGGCGGAGTCGGCGCGGGTGGCACGGGTCGAGCAGCTGGCGGCCGAGCAGGAGCAGCGGTCCCGCACCGCGATCCTGGTGTTGTCCTCCGCGCTGCTGGTGCTGCTGGTGGTCATGTTGCTGGGAGCCTTGCGTGGCCGTCGTCACTTTCGTTATCTCTCTCGCCATGACCCGCTCAGCGGTCTCGCCAACCAGGGCTGGTTCCTGCAACGGGCCGAAGCCATGCTCGCAAGAGCCCGTCAGTCCAACAAGGATACCTGCCTGGTCCTGGCCGATATCGACAACTTCAAGCGTATCAATGATTTACATGGCCACCTGGTTGGCGACGGCGTGATCGGGCAGACAGCACGCCGGCTGCGCGAGGCCTTTGGCGAAGACGCCCTGATCGGGCGAGTCGGCGGCGAGGAATTCGGCGTCATGATGCAGACCGGGAGAATCGATGATGTCGTCGATGCCATCGAGCGATTCCGACAGCAAGGGCAGGAATCGGGTCGATCCAGGGATCCCCGGTTCACGCTCAGTTTCGGCGTGGCCCGGCTGCAACCCGGCGATTCCCTGTCTGACTTGCGGTTACGTGCCGATCAGGGACTCTACGAGGCCAAGCGGGGCGGGCGCGATCGGTATGTGATCGTGGACAAGGGCGGCGTCGGCGGCGAATCCGGTCTCAGCCCGGCCTGAAGCACCGCGGGACTCATTCCTCCTCGTCCCAGCCGTAATCGAAAGTGATTTCCTCGTCGGCTGCGATGTCGCGAATGGCGTAGAGTTCGGTGCCCCACCAGTCGGCATTGGGATCGGAGGAGTGGTTGAGGAAGCGCATCTCGTTGTCGCCGTCGATGCCCTCCCAGCGCTCGGTTTCCTCGTTCCACAGCCACAGCACGTGCATGCCATCGTCCTGGGTCGGCGGGCCCTCGTAGGTGCCAATGTAGTCATCCTGCGTGATGTCCTGGCGCGCGAACAGACCACGGCCATGGATGGAAGATTTCCGGACGCAGGCGCGTGGATTGTCGTCAAATCGTTTCTTGTTCATTGTTGTGGTGCCGGTGACAGTTTTCCCGTTTCGGGATCGGTGGTGATGGAATTGCCGCGGACGACGGGAGCGGAACGGCGGGCCGTGAGGTCATGCTCGATACGGCCGGCCGCTTCGGGATGCAATGGATAGAGGTGCATGACCCGTCTGTCCTCGACCAGTGTCCAGGCAACCAGTCCGAGGTCCTTGTGCTGGTGCACGGTCAGGCTGTCGGGCCGGTCGGTTGCCCCGGCGATCTCGATCATCATCTGCTGGGCCGGGTCGAAGGTCAGCCGATCATCGCCCCTCGCCTGCCAGGGCACGGCGTGTGCATCGAGCATGGCGGCGAGCGTGCGGAATGCGCGGGTCCACAAGACGTAGTCGAGATCTTTGGCGAGGGCCTGGTCGTGGCCTAGGAACTCGATGTCGATTCGTCTCTGCGTGGCGTTCCAATTCGCTTTCAGTCCTGCCGGCAGTTCCTCGAAGCTGAGGTCGCTGTCGTCTTGCAGCAGCAGTTGTTCGATCACCGGCCAGAAGCCTCCGAGCCCGGCACTGTCGAGCTGCACGTGTTGCAGCGCGAGCAGATCGTTGGCGGTCAGCAACTGCCCGTGGACCGAAACGAGACCCACGGACTCCTGCAATAACGCGCGCGCGGGCGGGTCGATCGAGCCGGTTTCGAACAACTCGTTTTCGAGCGTCGACTCGATGGAACCGGCCAGTTCGGCAGGGCAGGAGAGCAGCATCGGCAGGACGATGAACTGCCCCATCGGTGGGGATTCGGGCGGCTGAAGGTCGGTGTGCGGCATGCGGCCGGCGCGCGCGCCGAAGGCGACGACCTGTGGACGAAATCCCGATTGACCGACGAGATTGTCGGCCAGCTCCTCCAGCGCCTGCCATGCCGGCAGGCCGGGGCGCAGCAACTCGTTGGCTTCGAACAGGCCGGCCCCTATGGTCAGCAGGGTCTGGTCGGCCGAAGGCAGCACGCGTGCCAGGTCGGTAGCCAGGTGCCCGGCCAGCTCGCTGGCCTGGTCGCGGTCGAGTGTGCGGTTCGATGGGTCGATGGATTCGATTTCCAGCCCGACTGCGATGCGGATATGATGCAATGTCTGGTTCATCTGGGTATGGAGTTGCCGGCTTGACTGATCATGAGGTGCGCTGGACGGTGCAGCGCTTCGAGGAGATTCCCTCGCGTCATTTCTATTCCATTCTGGCCGCCCGGGTCGCGGTCTTCGTGGTTGAACAGGATTGCCCCTACCAGGATATCGATGGGCAGGATTTCGACGCCGTGCATGTAACCGCGCGCGATGGCGATGGCGGAGTGCTTGCCTACGCTCGTATCCTGCCACCGTCCACGCGCTTTCCGGAACCGTCCATTGGCCGCGTACTGACGACCATGCCGGCGCGTGGCACCGGCCTGGGGCGAGCACTGATGGAAAAGTGCCTGGAGGTGAGCGCGGACAAGTTTCCCGGCCAGGCGCTGAGAATCTCCGCGCAGCAGTACCTGGAGGCTTTCTACCACAGTCTTGGGTTCGAAACCGTCCACGGGCCCTATCCCGAGGACGGGATTCCGCACCTCGAGATGCTCAGGCCGGCAAGTTCAGAATAGCGAGAACGGTGACTTGCGGCGACCGCCGCGACCGCCGCGCCGCCGCCTGCGCATGCGGGCCAGCAGTGCCTGCTCGCGCGCCTTGAGGAAGTCGCCGCGGTGCAGTTCATCGGGATCCATGCCGCGTCGTTTGGCCTCATGCTCGCGGTAATCCACGAAATCACGGTAGGCTTCGATTTCCGGCGTCAACTCGCGACAAAGCAGCTCGACCATGATGGCGTCGTCGAGGAATCCGATGCCGGGCAGGTGGTCGGGAATCAGGTCCTCGGGATTGTTGAAATAGGCCAGGGCGGCGAGAACGCGGCGCTGACCGACTTCCTTCATGCCCCAGCCGTCATCCTCGAGCATGTCGATGAGGATCTGCAGTTGCCCCAGGCGATCGCGGATGTAGTCGGACCCGACTTCCTCGTCGACCTGCTTGAGCAACTGGCGGGCATTGTCGATGATGACCTCGCGCTTTTGCTCCTCGGTGTTTTCCATGGCCGTGCGCGCCATGGAGCGGAAGCGTTCGAGATCCTTTTCTGTGAATTCAAGCGTAATGCGCAGACTCATGGAATGTTCCTTGGCTTTATCGGTAAACGGCAGGCATCAAAAGGCATAGCGTAGATGTCGGCAGGGGTCGCGTCAATGGTTCCATCCGCTGGCCAGCAGACTATGCAGAGGTGATGAACAGGGCGATGCAGGCACCCAGGCCGACCAGCCAGGCCAGTGACCGGGCCAGGTGCACATCGGCCAGGTAGCAGCCAGCGTAGATGATGCGAGCGGCGATGAAAACCAGGGCGATCATGTCGATCGTGGCCTGCGCGGCGCCGGCGAGGTGGGCGATGATGACGGCGGCGGCGAATAGCGGAAAGGCCTCGAAGCTGTTCTGCTGCGCCCACCAGGCGCGTTTGCGGTATCCAGTGACGGTTTCGTACCACTCGCGCGGTCGGCGATTATTGAAGCTCCGGTCGCCGGCCTTGGCGATGCCGGCCAGGACGATGGGAAACAGCGCGGCGATCAGGACACACCAGAAGGCGATGGTCATGGGTCGATTCCCTCCACAATCTCGATGGATGACAGAATACGGCATGCAGGCAATTGGGGACAGTGCCATTGGGCATGGTCCGGCGGGTTAGAATCTCACTCCCGTTACCGTGACGCATTGTTCATGTCCGAGTCTTTTCAGCTCGACCCGCGCCTGGCCGAGTTCGTGACGATTACCGAGGTTGCTGACGCCAGTCACCTGGCCGCGGCCGTGCTTCGTCGCAAGTACGACATGGCGGTGCCGCCGCACGGCCGCCATGTTCTGGCGTTCGTGGCCGGAGAGTCGGGTTGCTGGATGCCGGCCTTCTACGTCAACTATCTTCCACATCGCAATGCCATGCTGATCGGTGGCGCGGCCACCGACGGCGAGATCCTGCGCCGACTCAGTTCACAACGGCAGGCGGCGCTGACCGATGCCGGCGGCTTGATGCTGCAGACCGTGCGCTACAGCGAGGCCCGCTTTGCCGATGTCTCGGTGGCAACGTTCGGCTATTGCGGCGACGAGCGTTCATGGTCGATTCTCGAGCGCTGCGGTTACCGCCGCATCGCCGGTCACCCGCACCTGATCGTGCGCTGGAACAGGATGATCCCCGAAGCCGACCGATCCGCCCTGGTCGAGAGCGTGCGAGGCCTGGGGCCGTTCTAAGGCTCCCAAGCCGTCGACAACGATTCCGGCCGTCCTGGTGTAGGATGCTGAAACGCCGGCCGAAGACGATGGGGCCGACAGAACAGGGGTGATATCCGATGGAATCGACAGCGCGGAGTAGAGACAGTTGAGAGCAGCCGGGAACGTACTGCTCGCTTTGCTGGTCTTCGCGTTTTGCCTGTTCTTCGCGGCACGATTCATCGAATCCCGACAGGACGGTGACGCCGAGTTGCAGCGTTTCTTCGCGCTGCAGGATCTGGCGACGATGCGCGCGCGTATCGAGGGCCATCTCAACGCCAACCTGGTGGCCATTCGCACCCTGCGTGCCGAGATCGCGCTCAATCCGGTCATCGAGCCCGACCGATTCCAACGGTTGGCCGACGAGGTGCTGACCGACGAACTCCATACCCGTCACGTGGCGCTGGCACCCGATCTGGTGATCAGTTTTGTCTATCCACTCACCGGCAACGAGGCCGCGGTCGGCCTGGATTACCGTGACCGCCCACAACAACTGGTAACCATCGAGGCCGCGCTGGCCGCAGGCGATATCCTCATCAGCGGCCCGGTCGACCTGGTCCAGGGCGGTCGGGCCCTGATCGCCAGGGTGCCTGTCTACCTTCATCGCACTGACGATCTATGGGGCGTGATTTCCCAGGTCATCGATCATGAACGCCTGTTTGCCGATTCCGGACTTTTCGATGACGAGACCTGGTCCATTGGCCTCAGGGGCGTGGACGGTACCGGAATGGATGGCGAGGTCATTGTCGGGTCGGATCATCTCTGGCAGCGTGATCCGGTCATGGTGCCAATCGATCTTCCGGTTGGGCAATGGCAACTCGCGGCCATGCCGGCTTCCCTGTCATGGGAACGGCCGCTGGCTTCCTACTCGGGCCTGTGGTTTCTCGGTGGCGCGCTTGCGTTGACCGCTTCCCTCTTGATCTACGGACTCTTGAGCAGTCGCATGCGCCTGCAACGCGCGCTCTCGACCATCAGCCACCAGGCTCGGTTCGACGGGCTGACCGGATTGCCCAACCGCCGCTTCTTCAGCCAGCATCTCGAGGCGCATATCACTCGTTGCCGCCGCAACCAGCGCCGATTCGCGCTGATGTTTCTCGACCTGGATCATTTCAAGGAGATCAACGATTCGCTTGGACACGAGGCCGGTGACGATCTCCTGCGCGTGATCAGCCAGCGTGTCCTCGACGCGGTTCGTGCCGAGGGTGTAGTGGCGCGCTTTGGCGGTGACGAGTTCGTCATCCTGGTCAGTGACCTGTCCGATCCCGTCGATGCAGAGCATGTGGCCGAGAGAGTGCTTGACGCGCTGCAGTCGCCGCTTGTGATCGCGGGACACGAAGTCAGTATCGGCGGGTCGATCGGTATCGCCGTCCACCCCGATGACGGTGCCGAAACCGGCGACCTGCTCAAACACGCCGACCTGGCGATGTACGCGGCCAAGTCGGCGGGCCGGGGAACATCGTACTTCTACAACGAGTCGTTGCGCCATCAGTCGGAGATGCACCTGAAGCTGCATCGCGAGATTCAACTGGGCCTGGCCCAGGGACAGTTCGAGGTGTATTACCAGCCAATGGTCGATGCCGGCAGTGGAGAGATCCGGGCGGTGGAAGCGCTGATTCGCTGGAACCATCCCGAGCAGGGTCTGCTCACTCCTGCCGACTTCATCCCGGTGGCCGAGCGCACCGGCGTCATACGCGACCTGGGCGAACAGGTCTTGCGGCAGGGTTGTGCCGATTGCCGACGAATGCTGCGTGCGGGCCTGGATGTCACACTGTCGGTCAATCGTTCGCCACGGGAATTCAATGATCGCAAGATGGTGCAGCGCTGGCTGGAAACGATCGAGCAGGAGGGGCTGACTCCCGACCGGGTGACCGTGGAGCTGACCGAGTCGCTGCTGATGCCGAACCGGGAACGCCAGCACCAGCTCTTGCGTGACCTGCATGTGGGCGGGGTCCGGCTGTCGATCGACGACTTTGGCACCGGCTATTCATCGGTCACCTATCTCAGGCAGTTCCCCGTCTCGCAGATCAAGGTCGACGGTACCTTCGTGGCCGACATGCTTGTTGATACCGCGCAATACGCACTGATCGAGGCGCTGGTGACCATGGCCCAGGCATTGGGGCTGGAGGTGGTGGCCGAGGGGGTGGAGACCGAAGACCAGGCGCGGACGCTGTCCGGCATGGGCTGTCACCTGTTGCAGGGCTATTACTTTGGCCGGCCCATGCCGGTAGCTGAGCTGATCGAACGGTATTCGGCGGCATCGCCCACCGCATAGGCAGGCTGCAACCGGCAGGCCTGTCAGCTGGGGGTGCCCGAGTCCTTGCCATCGGGCTTGCGGATCTCCCGATCCGTTTCCTCGATCTCGTTCATGGCGCTTCGAAAGCCCTTGAAGGCGCCGCCGAGGTCCTTGCCCAGGTTCTTGATCTTGCCGCTGCCGAAGATCAGCAGGACGATGAGCAGCACCACGAGTAGCTGCCAGATACCGATGTTTCCGATTCCCATGATGTCTATCTCCGTTTCAGGTCAGTCGATGTTGCCACGAATGATGTCCCAGTCCAGTTCGTCCCAGGTAAACACCCGGCCGCCGTGATTGTCCGCAAACTGCACGGCATCGAACTCGACAGAGAACGGGGCAGGGGCATGCCCCATGGCGCCACGTTGATCGTGGCCGGCCACGAACCAGGCTTCCGATGCCCGGATCCAGTGTTCGTCGGAGGGATTGTCCCAGCCGGTCAATGACAGGTCGTGCACGTAAAGTGCCGAGATGGACGGGGCCGACTCCGGTTGCCAGGCCCAGGAGATCATGTCGCTGGTGGAACAGAACGGCAGCATCTCGCCGTCTCGCAGGCAGGCCTGGCCCTTGGGCCCGGGGTGTCGGACGATGGTCATGCCGCACAGGGTGCAGTCGTGTTCGTCGGTCAGCGTCAGCACATGGCAGTGGTCGTGGCCGACCTCCTCGTGCCCTCCGCAGCCGATCAGGCCGACGATCGGCACCAGGGCCATCCCTTGAAGAATCCGTCGTCGTGTGGTCATGCATTCATCTCCGTCGTGTCGATCATGTCATGTCGATTCAGGTCCGGCGCACAGCGAAAAGCGCGGCTGCCAGGGCCAGTGGTCCCAGGGTCCAGGCTGCGAGGATGCCCATCAGCCGCCCGACCGAGAGTTCCTGTTCGGCCACCACCGACAGCATGCCGGATGCCGCGGCGGCTTCCTCGAATCCGGTCAGGTTGACCAGCCGGAACACGTCGGTGGGATTGGCGAGCAGCAGGACGCGGAACAGACCCTGGTCGACGCGACCCTCGGTACCGACCAGCACCCCCAGCAAGGCCAGATCGTAGATCAGTACGAACAAGAACCAGGCCAGCAGGGCCAGGCCGGCGGCACGTGCTTTCTCGCGCGTGATCGTGCTGATGAGGTAAGCCAGGCCCAGGAAAGCCCAGCCCAGCAGGATGGCACTGGCGATGAACAGGCTGAAGGGGCCGAGGAGGTCGGCGAAGGCGGCCTCCTCGGCCACCAGGCCGATCACCGCCGCGGCGATGCCGAATCCCAGCGCCGTCGACAGTGCGAGCATGGCGGCATGACCGAGAAATTTGCCGGCCAGCAGGCCGACGCGGCTGATGGGATAGGTCATCAGCAACAAAAGTGTGCCTTTCTCTTCCTCGCCGACGATGCTGTCGTAGGCCATCATCAGGGCGATCAGCGGAATCAGGAAGACCGCCAGGCTGGCGAGGCTGACAATGGTGGTCGATACGCGAGTGAATCCGACCTGGCCGGCGGCCGCGGCGCCAAACCAGGCCAGCGCGATGGCGAGCACCGCAAAGGCCAGGGTGGTGGCCAGCACCCAGCGGTTTCTCAGCCCGTCACGGAACTCCTTGGCAGCGACAATGGCGATCTCACGCATTGGAATCCTCCGGGGCGTCGGCCAGGCGGTTGAAGTGGGTGTAGAGCGATTCCAGGCTGGGTGAGTCGACGTTCAGGTCGGTAATGTCCGTTTCTTCCAGCAAGGCGCGCATCACCTCCAGCTTGCGGCTGGGCGGCGCTTCGAACTCGATCAGGTTGTCGCGCACCGGGCGAGCTTCCAGACCGAGCCCGCTCAGGCGTTCATCGACCGCGCCGTTGACGCTGCTGGTGCGTGCCCGGATGCGTAGCGGCAGGTCGGCCTGGTGGCGCAATTCGTCGATGGTGCCGCTGGCCTGCAGCCTGCCGCGAGCGAGTATGGCGACCCGGTCGAGATGACGCTCGACCCCGGCCAGTACGTGCGAACTCAGGATCACGCTGGTGCCAGTCTCGCGCAATTCGTCGATCATGTCGTAGACGTCGCGGGTGGCCAGCGGGTCGAGTCCGACGGTGGGCTCGTCGAGCAGCAGCAGTCTGGGCGCGCCGAGCAGGGCCTGGGCCAGGCCGAGACGCTGCCTCATGCCCTTGGAGTAGGTGCGCACGCGGCGATCGGCCGCTTCGCCAAGGCCGACGCGTTCGAGCAGACGGTCGGCGTGCCGAACCTCGATACGCTTGAGCCGGGCGAAGTAGCGCAGGACCTCGCGGCCCGACAGATTTTCGTAGAAGCTCACGTTCTCGGGCAGGTAGCCCAGTTGGAGCCTGAGTTGCCCGGCGGCGCGTCCGCGTGGATTCTCGCCCAGCACTTCGACGGTGCCCTCGCTGGGGGCGAGTACGCCGAGGATCATCTTCATGGTGGTGGACTTGCCGGCGCCGTTGTGCCCGAGCAGTCCCAGCACTTCGCCGGGGGGCAGTTCCAGGTCCAGGCCGACGACAGCGTGAACCTTGCCGAAGTGGCGGCTGACTTTGTCGAGTCGAACCATGGTGCTCATGAGGACGCCTCCGCCTGGGCCACCGGGCGCATCAGGGGTGCGGAATCCCTGACCCCGGATGGTCGCAGGACCGGGAATTCCCGCTGCACCCAGCGCAGGAGCTGGACGGCGGGGCTGTTCATCAGGATGCGCGCCATGGGATAGGTCCAGAACAGGCGGTCGACGGCGTCATTGGGTTCATGCGGTACATCCCCGATGCCGTCGCCGGCCAGGTCCCAGCCCATGTAGTCGCTCCAGTAGTTTCCGCGTCCGTCGATCGACCATTCCTGGTCCCGGGTGGCCACGTACATGACCTGGGTGCGATTGTTGACCAGTGCATTCTCGAAGATCTCGTTGTTCTCCGAGCCGGCGGTCAGGTGAATGCCGATGTCGGTGCGTTCCAGGTGGTTGCGCCGGAAGGTGTTGTACTGCGCGTTGTAGACAAACATCGCCTTGCCCTCGGCCCCGCGGATGGGGGTGCCGGTGCGCGGGTTGGTGCTGGCGGTGATGGCAATCGCGGTATTGTCGGTAATGGTCGAATCCTTCAGGTCGTTGAGCAGGAAGCCATAGCCTTCGTCGCCCTCGGTATGGTTGCCTATCACGGTCAGGCGACGCGAACTCATCAGGGCGAAACCGGCCCGGTTGTTCCAGGAGCGATTGCCGATGACCTCGTTATCGTTGGAGTTCATGTAGTGCACGCCGTAGCGCTGGCTATGAAGATGATTGCCTTCGAGGCGATTGTTGTTGGAAAAATCGATATAGATGCCGTCGCGTGTTTCCCACACGACATTGTTCCTGACCAGGCTGTCGCGGGTGTTGAACAGATGGATGCCGTTGCCGCGATCCTGGTGGCGCAGCGTCGTGTCGCCGCTGATGCGGTTGCCCTCGACCAGTGCCGCGTGGCTGCCGTGCAACCAGAGGCCGAAGCCGCGGGCCTCGATACGGTTGTCGACAATGCGCACGCCGGTGGCGTCGCGGGTGGTGTAGACGGCCGCGTCCATGTCGGTAAGATTCACGCCGCTGTTTCTCAAATGCAGGTTCTCGATAGTGACATCGGGGGCGTCGATCCAAAGGTTGTGTCCCTGGCCGCCACCGTCGATGATGGCTCCCTCCTCGCCGATCAGCTTCACCGGCCGCTCGATCCGGAAGTTGCCCGTGTGGACGCCGGGCTGGAGCCTCAGTACGGCACCATCGGGCGCCTCGGCCAGTGCACCTTCGAGTTCGCCGGGCGCTACGGATAACTCGGCGGCAAGCAGTGCCGGGGCGAACATTGACAACAGTGCCGCAAGCAGTCCTTTCATCGTCTCCTCGAGATCAGTGGATTGAAAAAAGGGGCGGCGGAAGTCCGCCGCCCCGGGCTGTCAAGGTCTTGAGACCCTGGAGATTTACGCCGGTTCGACCAGCATGCGCCCGCCCATTTCCATGTGCAGGGCATGGCAGAACCAGTTGCAGTAGTACCAGTACACGCCGGGCTTGTCGGCCGTGAACGTGACCGAGGCGGTCTGCTGCGGGCTGAGCTCCATGCTCACTCCGTGGTCGGTGACGCAGAAGCCGTGGGTGAGGTCCTCGATGCGGTCGAGGTTGGTCACCACGACCGTGACCTCGTCGCCTTGCTTGACCTTGAACTCCTCCATGCCGAAGGCTGGTGCGACCGAGGTCATGTAGACACGCACCTTGTTGCCGTCGCGAATGACCGTGTTGTCGCGCTCGACATTAACGCCGTCGGCCTCGGCCATGGCGATGGTTTCGGCAAAGGTGGGATCGTCGCGGCTGTAGATCTGGCTGGTGTTGATCTGGTCGCGGCGGACGATGACGGCATCATGCGGTTCGGCGAAGGTGGGCGTGTCGTGCACCAGCTTCATCTCCTCACCCGAGATGTCGATCATCTGGTCGTTCTCGGCATGCAGCGGTCCAACCGGCAGGAAGCGGTCCTTGGAGTGCTTGTTGAGCGAGAACAGCCATTTGCCGTCGGCGTCTTTGGACTCGGCCAGGGTGGCGTGATTGTGGCCGGGCTGGTAGTGCACGTCGAGCTTCTGGACGATGTAGTCGACGTCCTCGCCCTGCCAGTTGCGCACCGCATTTTCCATGTTCCACTTGACGATCTGGCTGTCGAGGTAGAGCGTGGTGTAGGCGTTGCCACGACCATCAAAGGTGGTGTGCAGTGGGCCCAGTCCCAGCTCCGGTTCGGCCGCGATGACGTCGCGCGGATCGTCCAGCTCGTCGGCAAACAGCGCGTCAAGACGGTCGATCTGGATCATACTGACGGTCGGCGAGAGCTTGCCGGCGGCGATGAAGTACTTGCCGTCGGTCGAGGTATTCAGACCATGCGGGCTCTTCGGGATGGGGACATAGCGGGTCACCTCCGAACCATGGCGCCCGTCGACCACCGGCGTGTCGCCGTCGAAGGTCGTGTACTCGCCATTTCGCACGGCTTGTTCGATGCGCTCGATGTTGAAGATCACCACCCAGTCGCGTTCCGGCGCCATCATGTCGGCCTGGTGCACGGCACGCGGCGAGTTGTAGCAGGTCGAGGCGGCATACTTGCCGGTGTAGTCGGCGTCCATGTTGTCGAGGTTGCCGTCGACCAGCACCTGCCAGGCCACTTCCATCGTCTCGGCGTCGATCGCCGACCAGACCGTCCAGTATTCCTCGGGGTTGTCGAGGTGGCGGCCGTCGTTGGGCTTCGGCACGATGTACTCGGAATTGCAGAAGACGTAGTTGGTCTTCGGCACCTTCTGCAGTCTGAGCCCGTGAATGGCCTGGGCGTTGGGGATGGTCGTCATCTTGTCGCACTTGAAGATGTCGAGCCGGATGCGCGCCACGCGGGTGTTGGCCTTGTCGTTGATGAACAGGTACTTGCCGTCGTGGCTGCCGTCGGTATAACTCACGTGGGGATGGTGGGCATCGCCGTTGGTGAAGCGATGCGAGTCGCCCATGATGCGTTTGGACTCGTTGGTCATGCCCCAGCCGGATGCCGAGCAATGGTTGAACACCGGAATGCGCATGATCTCGCGCATCGACGGCACGCCGAATACCCGGACCTCGCCGGAGTGGCCGCCCGACCAGAAACCGTAGTACTCGTCGAGCTCGCCGGGCGGTATGTGGGTGCTGCCGGCATTGTCGGAAGAGCGCGCCTCGGCCTTCCGGCTGCCACCGAGCAGCAGGCCGGCCGAGCCGGCGCCGGCCATGCCGAGAGCGCCGACAGTAGCGGTGACACCGAGGAAACGGCGACGGCCGCTGTCCTGGATATCGGTGTCCTGTGTCGTGGGCGTCTTGTCCCGTGTCTTGTCGTTCATGGTTTCACCTCTCGTGTTGCTTCACTAGTGAGCATGGCATGTGCCTTCCATGCGCTCGGTTGCTTTCAGGTTTCAGCCACTTTCAGTGGCACTCGGTCGTTGCCTGATGCCAGTTTCTCCGCCTTTTCCCTGCGCTTGCGGCGCATGATCATCGGCGGGCACTTCTGGTCGTTGAAGTAGGTCACCTGGCAGTCCAGGCAGTAATGGCACTCGTTGGGATTGATGTGGCCGTCCGGGTGGATCGCTTGCACTTCGCACTCGGTGGCGCAGATCTGGCAGGGTGAGCCGCATTCCTTGTGGCGCTTGAGCCAGTCGAAAAGACGCAGGCGCGCCGGTATAGCCAGCCCGGCGCCCAGCGGGCACATGTAGCGGCAGAAGAACTTGCGGTTGAAGATCGAGATACCCAGCAGAATGAGCGCGTAGAGGATGAAGCCCCACTCGCGCTGGAAGCGCATGGTCACGGCCGTCTTGAACGGTTCGACTTCGGCGTAGACCTCGGCAGTCCCCAGCGAATGCAGAGAGATGCCGAACAGCCCGAGAAGAATGAGGTACTTGAGCGACCACAAGCGCTCATGCACCGCCCAGGGCAGTTCGTACTGCCGGACCTTGAACTTGAGTGCGACGTCGTTGATCAACTCCTGCATGGCGCCGAACGGGCACAGCCAGCCGCAGTAGACGCCGCGCCCCCACAGCAGCAGGGTGACGGCGACGAAGGTCCACAGAATGAACATCATCGGATCCATCAGGAAGGTGGACCACTGGAAGTCGGTCAGCATCGCGTTGGTGAAGGTCAGTATGTTGACCACCGACAACTGCGCCAGCGTGTACCAGCCGATGAACACGACCGTGTAGATGAGGAAAGTGATGCGGATCCGCTTGATAAGCTTCGGCCGCTTCGCCAGCCAGTCCTGGAACATCAGGATCAAGGTGAGCGTCAGCAGACCGGCGCCGAGCACGGCGATCTGCCAGGTGCGATCCTCCCAGACCGTCACCCATAGTGGCCTGTCCGACGGTCCCGGCATGGCCTGGGGCGGGTCGGGGTAGTCAAACCAGGCTTCCGGTGGCTCGTACTCCAGGGGAAAGTTGACGAACACCGAGTCCAGCGCGCCGATCTGGCGGCGTACCAGCAGGTCCAGTTCCCAGGCGCGGCCGGGGTCGAAGCTGTAGTCCGAGCGCACGATGAAGATATCGCGTTCGCTGATGTCCGGCGCGCCGTCGGCGGCAATCTGCGAAGGCGCGCGCACCAGGTCGCCATCGCGAAACTGGATGGCGCTGTCGCCCTGGTTGATCTGGATGCGATCGAAAATGCCGCCGCGCACGAAGCCGGTGCCCTTGAAGGAATAACGGCCGCTCGCGGCCAGGTAGATGGCGTGTTCGCCATCGTCCAGGCGGTCCATCAGGCGCTGGTAGTGGTCGTCGCCGAGCAGGTTGCGACCGGCCGTGGGGGCGTTGAGATAGGCGGCGTAGAGGTCGATGAAGGTCTCGTCCTCGGCTCCTTCGGGCGCGTTGTCGACATGCTCGGCCTCGGTGCCGATGAAGGCTTCGTCGATCTCGCCGCGTGTCAGATGCAAGCGGCCGACGGCGCCGGCTTCGCGCAGCTCGTTCCAGTCCATCGACTCGAACACATCGGGTTTGACCGTCGCCGGATCGGCAATCGGGACGGCATCGGGATCGACCAGCCCGTGAGCGACTGCGATCAGGCGTGAGGCGTTCATGATGTCCTCGCCCATGACCACCACGGTGACGGTGGCGCCGGAAACGGCATCGACGTAACGGTACCCCTCACGGATGCGTGCCGACAGGCCAACGCGCACGCGATCGCGGATGGTCTTGCCGACATACTGGTCGACGAACTCGACCAGGCGCCGTTCGGGAATGCCGACCAGCATGATCGGTTCCTCGTGTTCGAGTACGCGCACGCCGGTCACGACGCCGTCCATGTCCAGCCCGACCAGCATGTTGACGGGTTTGCCCGAATAGGCGGGAATCGGCGCAACATCGATGGTCTCGAACATCAGGCCGATCTGCTCGTCGTTGCGGTAAACGGGGCGCGCCGGCGGCTCGCCGATGGCTTCACCGGCACGATCGGCTTGCGGGAAGAAATCGTCGAGCGCGCCTTCACGCGGATCGGCCATGGTCTGGCTGACGAGGGCGACGGCGAGACTCAGTCCGGCCAGCAGGCGGGACGTGTGTTCTCTGATTCCGCCCGTGCGCGGATCATGAGAATGCGATCGCGTGCTCATCGGTGGCCCTTGCTCGCCTTTGTCCCCAGTCGGAGACATGTAAACTGGATGTATTATTCTGAATGAATACAGTAAATGCTGGCTTGATCTAGCGCAACTGGGTAGCCTGTTTTCGCTGGCAGGCTATCCGTGGCGTCATGCGCAATGCTTGAGGAGCACGGTTTATGAGTGAGCAGCCACAGGAAGTGCCGAAGCAGGTATTCGATCGACCCGGTGTGGTGAATCCGCGCCGATTTATCGGGGAATACTGTTTCGAGCTCGAGGGTTTGTCGGAAATGATCCGTGTGCGGATTTTCGGCAGCTTGGACAAGGACTGGTTCGAGGTAGCGCAAAGCCATTACCTGCAGCCCCCGGGGGCGAGTGGTCCGGCGATGAGCGAAGCCCAGCGCTACGCCAGCGCGGAAGAAGCGCTCAACGATGTGCTGGAGCTGTTTTCAAGGGGCTATGAGGAGGCTGTCAATGCCGGACACAAGCCCGACGAGTCATGGCTGATGCCCAGTCGGGAGCTGGACTGGTAGGGTAGTTGCGTTGTCGTTTGGTCTTTTCGTCTTTT
>SL_3KL_010_SEDDRAFT_10001629_pt1 | contig 20481 bp, 18 predicted proteins | sample SodLakKL_010_SED_2_FD_10381 | JGI IMG/M metagenome (IMG submission 10381) | reverse complement strand
ATAATTTCAGTAAAAATTTCAATCCCAAAAAATGAACCTGCTGGACTCCATTAAACGTAAAGCCCAAAAAGAAAATAAAACCATTGTATTGCCCGAAGCATTGGAAGAGCGCACGCTTAAGGCGGCCAATATTATCCTCAGGGAAGGGATTGCCCGCCTCATTTTGCTTGGCAATCCGGAGCAGATCAAAGAAAGTGCCCGGCAACACAACCTGGAGTCTGTAGAAAAGGCAACCATTATCGATCCCGTTTCCTTTGAGAAAAAGTCATTTTATGCCGCCATGCTCTTCGATCTTCGCAAGCATAAAGGCCTAACCATGGAAGAAGCCGAAAAGCTGGCAGAGGATGCCCTTTACCTTGCCACCCTGTTGATCAAAAACGGAGATGCCGACGGGGAGGTGGCCGGGGCCATGAATGCCACGGGAAATGTATTAAGGCCGGCTTTCCAGGTAGTACGCACCATGCCCGGAATAAGCGTGGTATCGGGAGCGTTCATCATGCTCATGAAAGACAAAAAATGGGGTGAAGAAGGCATCCTGGTTTTTGCAGATTGCGCGGTACACCCCGATCCTGATGCCAAAGAGCTTGCCGAAATTGCGGTAATGACTGCCCGCACTACCAAAGCCATTATTGGAGTGGAGCCAAAGGTGGCCATGCTGAGCTTCTCCACCAAAGGCAGCGCAAAACATCCCATGTGCGACAAGGTAATTGAAGCCACCCGCCTGGCCAAAGAAATGGATTCCGGTTTGCTTATCGACGGAGAACTTCAGGCAGATGCCGCTATCGTTGAAGCCATTGGAAAAAGCAAAGCCCCTCAAAGCCCCATTGCCGGTAAAGCCAACGTGCTGGTGTTCCCTTCTTTGGAGGTCGGCAACATTGCCTATAAACTGGTTCAACGCCTTGCAGGTGCCGAAGCCGTCGGGCCGGTATTGCAGGGGATGGCTGCCCCTATCAACGACCTTTCCAGGGGCTGTTCCGTTGATGACATCGTAAACCTGGTGGCCATTACCGTTAACCAGGCCGCAAGTCAATAATGGCTTTTTTCGATTTGTGAATACTTTAACACCATCTATAAACTCAAAAAGTAAAATGAAACATCTATGATTAACTTTTTACCCACAGGAAGATGATTATCCGGAAAGCAGAGCGTTATCCAACCAAGAAAAGTTAATTGTGATGTTTCATGTGACCTATTTAATCAAATTACAAACAAATGAAAATCTTAGTTCTGAATTGCGGAAGCTCCTCCATCAAGTACCAATTGATTAATATGGCAAACAATGCCGAGCTGCTGGCCAAAGGATTGCTTGAAAGGGTGGGCCTGAAAGACAGTGAGTTGAAACACCAGCCAAAAGGCAAAGAGGCCTATATGCTGATACAGGATGTGGATGATCACGAAACCGGGATCAATCTTATTCTCAAAGCGCTGCTTGATCCAAACCATGGGGTGATTGAAAGCGTGGAAGATATTTTTGCGGTTGGACACCGTGTTGCCCACGGAGGGGAGAACTTTAGTGCCAGTGCCCTGATCACCGATGAAGTGAAAAAGAACATTGAAGAAGTGATTGAACTGGCCCCCCTGCATAATCCTGCAAACCTCAATGGCATCATTTCCATGGAAAAACTGCTGCCCAAAGTTCCACAGGTGGCCGTTTTCGATACCGCTTTTCATCAAACCATCCCTCCCCACGCCTATATGTACGGCCTGCCTTATGAATTGTATGAAAAGGACAAGATCCGCCGTTATGGCTTCCATGGCACCAGCCACAAGTATGTTTTTGAAAAGGCCTGTGATTCATTGTTTATGCGCAAAGACCATGTGAAAGCCATCACCTGCCACCTTGGTAACGGAGCTTCCATCACAGCAATAAAGAATGGAAAATCAGTGGATACCTCCATGGGTCTTACCCCGGTTGAAGGGCTGATCATGGGGACCCGCAGCGGAGATCTGGACCTTGGGGCACTGCTTTACATCATGAAAAAGAAAGACATGAGCGTGGAGCAAGCCAACAACCTCATCAACAAAAAAAGCGGGATGCTCGGTGTAAGTGGTGTTTCTTATGATATGCGCGATATTGAAAATGCAGCCTGGAATGACGGACATAAAAGAGCCCAGCTGGCATTGGATATGTACATGTACCGCATTAAAAAATACATAGGCTCTTACGCCGCCGCAATGGGCGGGGTCGACCTGATCGTATTTACCGGCGGGGTAGGAGAGAACGGACCCGAAACCAGGGAGATCATCTGCAAAGGGCTTGAATTTTTAGGGGTTACTTTTGATGTGGAGAAAAACACCGGATTGCGCGGTAAACTCGAATTGATCTCCAAGCACGAGTCAAAGGTAAAAGTAATGGTGGTGCCCACCAACGAAGAGCTGGTCATTGCCCACGATACCCTTAAAATTGTTGCCTATCAAGATAACACCGAAGAAATATAAATACCTGGAAAGCAGGAAACGAAAAAAGGCCGGTCAACCCGGCCTTTTTTTATTGGTTTTTTTTGAGGCTTTTACATTTCGGCCATTAACTCTTCGGTAAGCTCCAGGTTGTGGAATACATTCTGAACGTCATCGTCTTCCTCAATGGTTTCAATGAGTTTCAAAACCTTTTGGGCCGGTTCTTTTTCCAGTTTTACCGTAGTTTTTGGGATCCTTTGCAGCTCGGCATTTTCCGGCTCAATTTTCATTTCTTCCAGCTTCTTCACCATGTTGCCAAATTCTTCCATCGGGGTGTATATGGTGTAAAACTTGTCTTCAAGTTCAACATCTTCGGCCCCGGCGTCAATCACCTCCATCATAAATTCCTCCTCATCCATGCCATTGAGGCTTTGCTGCGGAACAGAAAAAACCCCTTTGCGGTCAAAAAGAAAACTTAGTGCCCCATGGGTTTCCAGCTTCCCTCCGTGCTTGTTGAAATAGGAACGGATGTTGGCCACCGTGCGCTGAACATTGTCAGTAAGGCATTCTACATAAACTCCGATGCCAAAATTGGCAACCCCCTCATAGGTGATTTCCTGGAAACTGGCGGCATCTTTTTCACCTGCCTTTGAGATGGCCCTTTGCACATTGTCTTTGGGCATGTTCACCCCCTTTGCGTTGGCAATGGCCAGCCTCAGACGGGGATTGCCATCGGGGTCGGAGCCTCCCTCCTTTACGGCTACGTTGATTTCTTTAATGACTCTGGAAAAAATTTTGGAACGCTTGGCATCCAGGGCGCCCTTCTTGCGTTTAATGGTTGACCATTTGCTGTGACCTGACATAGTTTGTTGGTTTTTTCAGGATGCAAATTTAATCATTTTCAGGGCTTTTTTTAAAAAAACAGCCGGCACTAAACCGGCTGTTCAAAGTGGAATATGGTTTGCAAAATCTCTTAGAAGTTTAAAACCCTTATACCAATGGAAAACGGGTGTATTTCCGGTCCCTTGTCTTGGCGGAAAAGGGGATTGAGTGCGTAGGTTGCAAAAAGGTTGATTCTTCCCAATCCGATGCGGGCAGTGGCATCGTAGCGGAAAGGTGCCAGGTAAAAGTCTTTGTAGTCCTTTTCTCTTTGCCTGCTTCCGTCAAAGGAATAAACATACTTGGTATGGCTGCGCAAACGCACCCCCAGGTTGAACCCTGCAGCAATGTGGAAGCCACGACGATCCGGGGTTTGGAATTCAAGCATCAGGGGCACGTTTAAGTGAAGCAAAGCCAGCTTGTTTTTTCGAAAACTGTGAATGGTATCTGTGTAATGCTCCAGCTGGTCTTCTCCGTGTACCAGCCGTATGTTGTTGCTGAAGCGGTAGTTGTTCCAGCTTACACCAAGTCCGGTATACATCGCCAGCCGGTTGGAAACAAGGGGCAGGTTTTGCTGAAAAAGGTTGAGGTTTACAGCGATGGAACGATTGTACTCCAGGTCCATGTATTCGTCTTCTGCATCCAGGTTGATGCTGTTGTCGGGTGTCAGGTAACCGTTGATCCCCAGTTCAAAGCCGCTCCAGTTGTTCATGAATTGGCGGGTCGTCCTTCTTTTTGTGGTGATGGTGATGGGCCTGCCTTCAGTTACCTGCACCTCACGCTCTCCAATTCTCACCCTCAGGGTGTCGTTTTCGTCTTTGGCGATCCTTCCCGGATCTTCGTCAATGCCTTTGATGGTCGCCATGCCGGAGGTTGAAAGCTCCTTCGAAAGGGGCTCGCCCCGGTAAGAAAACCGGGAGGTTCCGCTTCCATGGGCCTTTAACCTGGTTGAAACTTTTATCTCTGCACTGGAGGCTCCGCTCAATTTAATGTCTGCAGTTTCGGTGCTTAGTCCATAAGCCCTGACCGCCGAAGCGCCCGAACCTTCAAGCTGGTGTACCGTTGCCTCACCCTTATAGGTAACATTGGTAGCGCCCGAAATTTTAGAGTGAAGGCGGTCTGTTTTTAATTCAAGGTTAATATTGGAAGCCCCGCTGCCGGTTACATCCAGGGAAGGGCTTACCAGCAGGGTTTCACTTCTGAATACCGATGCCCCGCCTGCTTCCATACTGACAATCTGCGGTGCGGTAACATGGGCCGTGATCTTGTTGAGGTCTCTTGCCCTGCCGCTGTACTCCAGGTGCAAAACCCCGTTCCTAACCCGGGTTTTGATGTTGTCCAGATGTTCTTCGGGTACCTCCAGCTTTAAATCGTGGGTTTCGCCCTGGGAAATGATCACGGTAAATATTTCCCCGGCCTTAATGCCGCTGAAAGGACTGGTGTCGCGCTGATGCATTTGTGCAACAAGCATTGTGGGAAGCATAAATAATGCTGCGAATAAACTAAGGCTGATGTTTTTCAAGGTTTTCATGGTAAAAAATTTTAAAAGTTTTGAATTCATGGTTGCAAAGGGAACTCTATTAATCGGCGCTGCTCACAGAAGCCAGGCCTGATTTATTGATGCTTTTGTTTTTTGGATTTCCGTAGTACCTTACCGATCCCACTCCGGAGATGTTGGCCTGGAAAATATCATTGGAGAAGATGTGGGCGGATCCGGCACCCGACAAATCCAGTCCTGTGTTCCGGGTTATGAGATTTTCTGCCCTCAGGTGACTGGCACCCGACAAATTGATCCGGTGCTCATTGGCATAGCCTTCAAGCTTCAGTTTTCCTGCTCCGGAAACAGAAGTTTGCAGGAGGCCAACGTCCAGCTTCAGATCAATATCGGCTGCCCCGCTTACCTGGAGGGTAAACCCTTCACTTTCCAGAACCTGTTCAGAAAAAATTTTGCAGGCACCCCCGATCTCCAGGTAGTTCAGTGCAGGATAAGTGATGCGCAACTCCATTTTGGTGGGCCGCAGCATCACTTCCCGGCTGGTGGTGATGCTCAGCAGATTGTTTTCAACGCTTATGCTGATCAGCTCCATGAGGTTTTCATCAGTTTCAAGGGCCAGGTCCGGCTGTGTGCCGGGGGTTAAAACCACATTGAAAACGCCCTGGAGGTCAATTCCTTCAAAATAGTCAAGTTGCCGGGTTGTGGTCGTTACATTGCCATCACCGCGTATTACTTCCGCATTGGAAAATTCACAGGCCGAAAAGGCCATTGCAAACAATACCAATACCCATAAACCGGCAGGCCGCTGTTGTAAAGTAGTTTTTTTCATTTTCTTGGGTTTTGTGGGTTTTGGAGGTATGACGCAGCCTCCCGTGAAAAGTTACAGGATGGTGGTTTTTTTATTTTTTCCATAAAAGCTCTGGTGGTCCATGGGCTGAGAAGAAAAAGGGTTGGCGGCAGAATCAAACCTTCCGGCGCGCCACCCATGACCCATTACAGTATATTGCAGTGAGGTGCCGGAAAGGCGTGTTTTTTTAAGTTGGGCTTTCCTTCAGGTTCAATGACCAATGGCCTGTTCAGGTATTTTTGGTTTTTCCACTTTTGCTTGATCAAAAGTGGAGTAAAAATTAAGGCTGGTGCGAAGGAATAAGCTTAGTGGAGGCTGGAAGAAAACCTACCCTGAAGTGGTAGAATAGCCCCGGGTGAAGCCCGGGTGTAAGAGTAAGAATGAAAGGCCTATTCGGCGCTGCAAGCATTGACTATGCAAGAGGGATTAATGCTTTTGCAGGGCAAGGAAATATTTTAAGGAAACAAACAACTAAACAATCTTCTATATTGCCGATTCGAATTGCTTTAAAAACCGGATATCGTTTTCAAAATACATGCGCAGGTCTTTCACCTGGAAGATGTTCATGGCAATGCGCTCAATGCCCATTCCAAATGCAAAGCCGGTGTATTTTTTGGAGTCGATGCCGCAATTATCAAGCACGTTGGGATCGACCATGCCGCATCCCATCACTTCGATCCACCCGCTGTATTTGCAGATGGTGCAACCGGGGCCCCCGCAAATGTTGCAGGAAACATCCATTTCGGCCGATGGTTCGGTAAAGGGGAAAAAGGAGGGGCGCAGGCGGATCTGCGTTTTCTCTCCGAACATTTCCCGGGCAAAATAAAGCAAGGTTTGTTTCATATCGGCAAAGGAAACCCCTTCGTCAATATAGAGCCCTTCCACCTGGTGGAAGATGCAGTGCGCCCTTGCCGAGATGGCCTCGTTACGAAAAACCCTTCCGGGAGAAATGGTGCGGATAGGTGGTTTTTGCTTTTCCATCACCCTTACCTGTACCGAAGAGGTGTGGGTGCGCAGGGCAATGTCGGGGTTTTTCTCAATAAAGAAAGTATCCTGCATATCCCTGGCCGGGTGTTCTTCAGGAAAGTTAAGGGCACTGAAGTTATGCCAGTCGTCTTCTATCTCCGGGCCTTCCGAAACCACAAACCCGATTTTTTCAAAGATGGAATTGATGCGGTTTCTGACCACAGAAAGCGGGTGCCGGGCTCCGTTTGGGGCAAAGTCGGCCGGGCGTGTAAGGTCGGGAACCTCTCCTGCTTGGCCCCTGGTTTCAGCCTCCAGCTTTTCTTTTTGCTGGTTAACCTTTTCGGTGGCCAGGTTTTTTAACCGGTTGAGTTTCATCCCAACCTCTTTGCGCTTTGCAGGCTCAACAGACTTAAAATCCTGGAAAAGGGCCGGGATCAGCCCTTTTTTAGACAGCATTCTGATGCGGAAAGCTTCAACCTGTTCAGGACTTTCTGCCTCAAATTCTTCTACCTCCTTTTGCAGGGCTTCAATTTTTTCAATCATGAGGGAATAAGTTTTTAATCCAGGATGATCATTTCCATTACCACGTCTTCCTTGGGGCGGTCGGCAGCTCCGGTTTCCAAAGCGGCAATTTTGTCGATCACTTCCATGCCGCTGATCACCTGTCCGAAAACAGTATATCCTCCGTCCAGGTGGGGTGTACCACCAACGGTGGTATAGGCTTCCCGCTGTTCGGGCGAAAACTCCCTGTCCATCTGTTGTTCCATGCGGTCAAGTTCCTCGTGGGAAAAGCGCCTGCCATGTACAATGTAGAACTGCGATCCGGAAGAGCGGCGCTCCGGGTTTATCTGATCGCCCTGACGGGCAGCTGCCAGTGCTCCTTTGCGGTGAAATAAACCTTCCTGTATTTCAGCAGGTATGGTATAGCCCGGTCCACCCGAACCCAGGGGTTCGCCCGGAACCGCATCACGGCTGTGGGGATCTCCCCCCTGTATCATAAAACCATTGATTACCCTGTGAAACAGCGTACCATCGTAAAACCCGTCCTCAACCAGCTTAAGGAAATTGTCCCGGTGTCCGGGCGTTTCATTGTACAATTCAAGGGTCATTTCACCTAATGAGGTGATAACCTGCACCCGGGCCCTTTCATCTGACTGTTGATTTGCATTGTTGGAGGCCTGAGAGCAAGCTCCCCATAATCCGGCAAAAACGACCATTGCCGCAAGGATTCCTGTATATTTTTTTGGTTTCATGCTTTTTGGTTTTTAAAACCCCCAAAGTTAATAAGTTTGCCTGTATGTGCCAATGAAAAAAAGCCGCAGAAAAAAGTCATCCTGCGGCAAAAAGTCTGGTATTTAAAGCTTTTTTAATTGAATGAAGGATTGATCCAGGATAACGGAACAACCGCTGCGGGTCTTTTGGCCTTATTTTGGAGCCTTCGCTGATAATCCCCTTCCACTACAATGCCCATTTCCCGGAAATGATCCACGGAAGAAGAATGGTATAGAAAAGCTGATAATTCGACCCGGAAAACATCTTTGTGTTTTTTCTTAATTTCTGCAAACAACCAGTTAACCAATTCTGTTTCATTGCCTTTTTGGGTATTTCCCAGGCCCGGGATAAAGGTAAACTCTTTTAGTCCTTCCTGGCCGGCATTGGCAGAGGTAAAGTAATAATGTACTTCCCCTATAAGCTCCAATTCCGATTGACTGTTCTCCACCACCAGCATGTCGCCCTTGCGGATGATCTTATCTACAAAATCCTCAACAAATCCTGGTTTTACCACGTCGGGACTCAGCAAACTTTTGTCTTTGGCAATGGAATGCCTCACAAAATCCTGAATTTTGATCTTGTCGTTGGGGTTGGCGGTTCTGATTTTATATAGTGATTTCATCATTTTTGGTTTTTTGGGTGCCGGCAAGCCCCCTGAAACACATGTTTAAAAAAATGAATTCCAGAAGTTTAAAGCCAGTGCAAAATTGCAGAAAAATTTCTTTATTATAAAATTTTTTAACTTTTTTTTAACTAGCCGGTAAAAACCCGTTGGGTTTATTTGGTTTTGTCAAGATAAATGAGCTTACCCATTCCGTTAACGTCGTAACTAACTTCAGGATTGCCTAAATAATAAATATTTCCACTGCCGCTGATGCGGGCGGTTATTTTATCTTTCACCTGCACATAGACATTTCCGCTGCCATTGATGCGGATGTCGGCCTCCCTGCATTTCAGTTCCAGGGCTCTGACTTCCCCCGGGCCGCTGATATATATATCCTGCGAGGTGCCATATCCCGACAATTCAACTTCTCCAGACCCTGAAATGCTGGTTTTTAGTTTATTTGCTTTTATTTTCCCGGTCACTTTACCTGACCCGGCAATGTCTATCTCTCCCTGTACCATCGCAAAAGTGTCTTCCAGCAAAATGTATCCCGACCCGGCAATCCTTATTCTGTCGAGGGCCGGCATGACCACAAAAATATTGATGTCGTCTCTTTTGGTTCTGAGGCAACGATCAGCCCTTATGATGAGGTTACCGTCGGAAAACCCGGTGACAATATGTTCCAGGAAGTTTTCCGGTGCTTCAACCAACACTTCAGGCTTCCGTCCCTCACGAACAAAAACATTGCCATGCAAACGAAGTTCCAGGGATTGGAAAGGATGTGAAACCTCCCGGACTTCCTCTATGCGTTCGCCTTCAGGACGAAGGCAGGGAAAAAATTCCGTTTTGATGCAGGATGGCATAATAACCGCCATCAGGCCCACTGCAATTAGCAGTGAAACTCTTTTTGTTTTGTTGGTGCTTGTTTTCATGGCCTTAAGAATTTTCATGGATGGGTTATAACCAGGAATTTTATTGTTTCTTTTTTCTGAATTAATCGAATGCCCGGCGATTGAACAGGATAAACCCAAAATTGAACATAAATACGAATGGGTCGGAATCATCGTGAAAGTATGATGCGGTAATACTAACAGGTCCCGGAGGGGTATGGTAGATTAGCCCCATGTTGGCAATCAGGCGGGGGTCATTTTTTAAATCCTTATGGTATGCGGTTTGTCCAAAGTCAGGTTGTATGGTGCGTATGGGCTGGAAAACAAAGGCGCCTCCCTGCAGTATCAGCGCCCTGGAAAGGGAATAGCTGGATTTTAACCCTGTCGCAACATAATCGGAGGCGCGGTACTGAGGCATAAACCGGGTTTTGACCATAGGAAACGGGTTGAATTGTTTGGCCATTATCATTGAGGAGGTATATGTGCTGAACAAGGGACGCTCACTCAAAAAAATCTCTCCTATAAAGCCCGGGTTAAAGCGGTTGCCGGGGAACAAATAGTTCTCGTGCTTCAGGGAAAACTCCCACCATGAATGTTTTATTCCATTTTTCCTTTCCAGGTCAGAGGTGCTGCCAGGTTTATAATCTTCCTTTCCATAAACATAACGAAAAGTGACATTTGTAAAGCTTCCCCGGTTGGCGTACTGTTGCCGGTTCAGGGAATTCCTTTCATAGGTCAGGTAGCCAACAAAGGGTGAAAACTCTGTAACATCGGTTGCGTCAACTTTTTCAAACAGGCGGGTGTTGTAATACCGGTCCTTATGATTGCTGTGAAATCCTCCTACCTCCAGCTTTCCCTGGTTTCCGGCCGGAAAACCAAGATGAAAGTCGGCCATGATTTCCCGGTTGGTCATAAAGGAAGGACTTTGCTCCTCAAAAAAGAATACGCTTTCGTTGGTGAATTTCCAGTGGCTGTAAATGATCTCCCCGTTCAGGTAAAAAGGTGCTTCACCCGGAAAATCCAGCCTGCCGCCAATATTAAAGCTGTTGTAATAATTCCCGAAAAACAAATTGGAAGAAAAGGTAAAGGCGGTTCGACCCAGTCTTTCAAATCCTCCTTTGATATATGCCTGGTTGATGGATCTTGAAGAAAGATTTCCTCCGAAGGCCCGGGTCAGTTGTTTATCTCTTTGCAACTCAAGGCAAAGGACGTAATAGCTGTTTTCATAATCGTATCGCAGGCGGGGATAAGCATGCTGAAAATTTTTATTGGACAGCAGGGTAAGATAGTTCTTCTTAATATTTTCCAGTGGCACCGGGTTGGGGTCGCTTTTGAGGAATGCCCTCACATAGGCCTCCTGATCTTCACTGAGCCCGTAGATATGCAATTCCCAGACCTGGGTTTCGGGAATATTCTCCCTGAAGGCCTTTCTTCTTTCCTCCGGGCTTTCTTCCTGCCCCTGAGAGCCTGCCAGGGAAAAGATCTCCGGCAGTTTTTCCAGGGTGGCTGCATACCCAATGGCGATCAGGTTTTCGGACTGGCTGAAATCAGTTACGCTCAGGTCAGGGACCTCCGGCTGTATGATTACCCCGCTTCCTTCGGGAACGCTGTAGGTAGTAGGGTGCATCAGAAGGTTCTGAAGCTGGGAAACAATGTTTGACGCGTCGGGCGGCAGGGGATTATTGGCCACCACGCTGCCAATGATCACATCAGGAGAAAACTCATTTTGTACCACATCAACCGGGAAGTTGTTGTACATGCCTCCGTCCATCATAAGCATTCCATCAATGGTGATGGGTTTGAAATAAAAGGGGAAGGTCATGGATGCCCTCACGGCGTCGGCCAGGTGCCCGCTGCGCATTACCATAGCCTGCCTGCCTTCAATATCGGTAGCTACGCAACGAAAAGGTACGAACAAACTGTCGAAATTATTTCTGGCAGCAACTCCTGCGGGGCCAAGGTATTCCATAAAGAGAAAATCCATCAGGTAGGGAGAAACTATGTTGGCCGGAATATTGCTTCTAATTATTTTTCCCAAACTAAGGAGTTCTTCCTGTCCGAAATGCAGTCTGATCCATGCAGGATCGGGTTTGGTTTGCAAAAAATACTGACTGTATTTACCATTGATTTCTCCGCGGGAGGCATTGATAAATTCTTCGGAAAGAATGAGTTGCTCGATTTCGGTAGGGGAGTAACCTGCGGCATAAAGTCCGCCTACAATGGCACCCATTGAGGTTCCGGCGATGTAATCAATAGGGATGCCCGCATCTTCAAGGGCTTTCAGTACACCGACATGGGCCGTGCCTTTGGCGCCACCACCACTTAATACAACCGCCACGGTGGGTCGCTTAGAAGGCAGCTGGGTGTTGGAGGCGCTCGCGATGATGCCCATTATGATCAATGCCGTTACAATAACAAAGCGCAAAAGATAGAAAAGCACCTGTTCGGTTTTTTCTTTTGCTGATGAGGCTGGGGGTTCAATTGGCCAGGAAAGGTTTCTTTCCCTGGCGGGGAGGATCTGAGGGTTTGTGTTGTGGGTTTTCATGGTTCTGGCAAATGGTTTATGCTTTTTTCACCGGCAATTATTTGGTTAAACATTATGTGTATTCTTTGCTTTACCCGGTTCGCTCCCGGAAACGAACCATTGGCCACTATTAGTCAATTTAAATGCCAAATGGCTTAGAGTGTTGATTAGTAAAACATTAAGTTTTTGTTTGGTTAAGGTTTGGGTAAAAAAGTGTCCCAAAACAGACGAAAGGTGTTCGTTTTTGAACGGTTTTCCTTGTATAACTTTTTGGAATACAGCAAACAGTGTGAAAGGGCTTGTTTTTCTGAAAGTCGTTTCAGAATGAATACTGCAAAGAAAGAAAATAAGCGGATCCGGCCTGCTCAAAAATAGTTCCGCTTCCCCCCACAAATATCTGGCTGATAAATTCCAGATCCAGGTTGGTGGCCACGGAATATTTAAAACCGGGCATAAAAAAGGCGGCTTCAATATCGGGCAGGCCCATCACGGCCATGCTTCCGCTGAAAATGGGGGAGAAGGAATGATCGGCACTCAGGGTAAGGGCATATTTGGAAAACATGATGTTGTCGGGCCGCAAGGGTTCGGTAATCAGGAAAACCTGCCCGGGGTCCCTTTCATGGCCCCCGTTATAGAGAAATTCCACCACCCCGAAGGTGCCGTTGGCAAACATATAATCCAGGCCTATGGCCGCCACCAGGTTGCCTCGCTGTATTCCCGGGGTTTCCTCCAGGTCGTAAAACCAGGTGGCTTCTCCTTTTAGCCCGGCCTCACGGAGGTTGCCTGCCCATCCGGCGCCAAAGGCCATACGGTTGCGGTAATAGCCACCAAGGGCCTGTATATCGTAGCCCCTGAAATTCAGCCCGTATTTAGCGGCCGCTACCATTTCTTCGTTGTTTCGTGCAGGGCTCACGGCTACCTCCACACTTGAAAGACCGCCAAGGAAGTGTTGCACCCTGATGGCATCGGTGCCGGGGCGCTCCACATAATCAAAGTCAAAAAATGAGTATACATTGAAAAGGTCGTTGGGGTTGGATACCAGGTTGATGCCCCAGTTGATGCGTTGTCGCCCGGCGCGCACCCTCCAGTTTTCCGCCCTCCAGTTCACGTATAAGCGGTCCAGCTCCGAATGGCCAATCCAGTTGCCATCGGAAAGCCATACCCATGACATGTCCACCAGACCCTCGTCCTGGTCAAAAATATCTTTGACATGGGGAACCTTGTCAAACATGTCATTGTATATCAGTCGGTTTCTGCCTTCAACCCGCAGGTCCAGATCCGGGGTAATATCCCATCGGAAGTTCAGGCGGTTATGCAGCAGGCTGTTAAAACCCGGATCGGAAAAATCCTTGTCCAGTTGAAGCCCGGGCATGGCTTTTACATAACCCCTCAACCTGATGGGCAGGTTGTTATCGCCAAATCCCCGGGCTATTTTTGGTTGAATAAAAATGGACGTAAAAAGAAAAATTAAAACGGCAGTTTTCATGGTATAAACTTTATTCATTAAATTATGGTAAATCATTTTTATTCTTTACGAACAGCTTCGGCCGGTTGAAGCTTTATGGCTTTTCTTGCCGGGTAAATGGCTGCCAGTATGGCGAAAACCACGATCATTACCGTAACCTGGAAATAAAAGCCTGCATGAAGTTCGGGGTAAATTACCGGTGAAAACCCAAAATCGCGCAGGGCTTCTCCGCCTATGACTGAAAGATCCATCCCCTGTTTATTCAGGTAGCTTACCAGCCCCAAAGACAAAACCATACCCATAAGTCCACCGGTAAGTGAGAGCATTACCGTTTCCAGCACCACCATGCCAAACACCAGGGATTTTTTCATTCCAACCGACATCAGCATCCCCAGCTCCCGGGTTCTTTCCATAACCGACATCAGAATGGTATTCAATATGCCGAAGCTGACCCCAAGCAAAATGATGCCGATGATCCACATCAGGCTCATTATGGTCCAATCCATTAAAAATTCCAGCTCCGGGGCCATCTCTTTCCAGCTGCGCACACTCAGCCCGGGATAGGTTTCGCTGAGCTCTTTGGTTACCGCTTCAGTCCGCTCCTTGTCATGCAGGCGAATGGCAATTTCGGTGGTGGGATCTTCCTTCCCGATCAATGCGTTAAAGTCTTCAGCTTGTACAAAAAGTACCCTTTTTTCATATTCGGTGGCGGCACTTCTGAAAATTCCTTCCACTCTGAAGGAGGCACTTACCATTTCCCTTTCAGCATCCTGAAAGGTAAGCACGATGCGGGAGCCAATATCGCTTTGCAGTTTTTCGGCCAGTTCCTGCCCGATTACTGTGGAGGGAAACCTTCCCGCTTCCTTAAAATATGAGCCTTTTATTATTTGCTGGTCAAAACCGGTGGTTTCGATCTCTTTCTGGGCCACAACTCCTACAATGCTGATGCCTGCTGAAAGATAGGGGGAAGCCACCATTCCATCAGTTTTGGTGCGGGCTGCAACGGCTTTGATTTTTGGATGGCTTCTAAGGTCATTTACAATGGCACCGGCATTTTCAATATCATGGCGGATCTCCCTTTCTGCAATGAAATCAGGATGGTGAATCTGTATATGAGATAATTGTTTTTCAATGGTTTCCACCATGGTCTGGTTCATCATGCCAATGTAGGCGGATGAAATGAAGTTTCCCCCAACCAGCCCCAGTGTGATGGCGGTGATGATCACCAGGCTTCGCTTCTTGTTCCGCCAGATGTTGCGCCAGGATATTTTGAGCAGAGTGAACATGTTTTTGCTGTTTTCAGTTTTCAGGGGGCTGGTTTAATTCCTTGCTGCTTCCAGAATGTTAATCTTAAAAATGATGTGCATGGCAAATAACCCGATAAACAGGGTGATCAAAAAAATGGAGACCGCCTGGTAAAGAAAAATGTCAGGGGAGATAGAGAACGGCATAACTGGCTCCATCCCCATATCCAGCATGTAATCGGCCATGTCTCCAGAAAGGCGGATAGGGTTATGGTAAAGGAAATACAATATGGGAAAAGCCCCTACCACCCCGGCAATGACCCCCATAATTCCGATGATAATGGTTTCAATCAATCCTACCAGGGCAAGTTGAAGCCGTTTCATGCCCAGCGAAAGCAATATGCCGAACTCGCGCATGCGCTCGTAAAGCATGGTGAGGATGGTGCCAAAGATGCCAAATCCCACAATGATGTAGAACACCCAGGCAATAACCCTGTATACCGTGCTTTGCATTTGCATCAGTCCCACCATGTCCGGCATCAGTTCTTTCCAGGTTCTTGCCGTAACCCATTCATCATCCAGTTTTTCCCGGATATCGCGGGCAAGGCGCTCAAATTCTTCTTCGTCCTCTGGCATAATGATGAGGTTGGTCAAGCGGTTTTCTGCAGCAAAATACCATTGGGCCTCTTTAAGCGGTAAAAATACCATGGTGTTGTTTTGCTCCGGCAGGCTAAACTCAAGAATCCCCCCCACTTTAAATTTTCCGGTGGCGGTCATTGCCTGGAAGCCCTGCCCGATGAGCACAAGGGTGTCTTCCAGGGAAATACCCAGCAGTTCTGCCAGTCCCTGACCGATAACGGCAAAATTGTCTTCGGGGGAGAACATAGCCCCTTCCACAAGGTTTTTGTTAAACCCCCTGAGTTTTTCTTCGCTTTCCGGATCTATGCCACTGACCATGGCCGGTTTGGTTGACATTTCCTTAGCGGCCAGGGAAAATCCCTGTATGCGGGGAACGGTGTATTTGATCTCTTCTTCAAATGGCCTCAGGGCTTCTTTTATTCCCTCTCCGTATTCAAAAGTATGGTCCAGGGAGGGCTCGTCCATATATTGAACATCCTGAATCTGCAGGTAGCCGGTTTCCTGCCGTACCATGGTTTCCACCAGTTGCCCCTGGTAGCCTCCTGCAAAGGAAAGTAGTGCGCTTGCCAGCATCACGGCAAACAAAACCGAACTCACCGTGATCAGGGTGCGCCGCTTGTTGCGCCAAAGATTGCGCCAGGCCAGTGTAAAGAGTACTTTCATTAGTTAGTCCCTGTCAAATTGTTCGTCTTTATCCACAGCACCATCAACCAGGGTGATCACCCGCCTGGCCCTGTCAATAACCCTTTGGTCATGGGTGGAAAAGATCAGGGTGATGTTTTCCTCTCTGTTGAGGCGGGCCATGATGTCCAGCAGGTTAAAAGCAGATTCGGTATCCAGGTTGGCCGTGGGCTCATCCGCCAGCACAAAGTCGGGCTTGGAAGCCAGTGCCCTGGCAACCGCCACCCTTTGTTGCTGCCCGCCCGAAAGTTTGCCTGGCCTTACATCCAGCTTGTCGTCCAGGCCTACCTGTTCCAGCATTTCTTTGGCCCGTTTCTCCATTTCTTTTTTGGGCGCTTTCTGAAGCAACATGATAAAAGAAACGTTTTCCTTTGCAGTAAGCACAGGAATCAGGTTGTAAGCCTGAAAAACAAAACCAATGTGCTTCAGGCGAAAGTCAAAAAGCTGGCTTTCTTTCATGGTGGCAATGTCCACATCATCAATGATTACATGACCCTCTGTGGGCTTGTCCAGCCCGCCGATCACATTCAGGAACGTGGTCTTTCCGCTGCCCGAAGGGCCTACAATGGCGGTAAACTCTCCTTCCTTAAATTCAAGATTAACGTCTTTGAGGGCTTGCACCGGTACGGCAGCATCGCTGTATACCTTTGACAGATTGTTGGTTTTAATTACAGTTTTCATCTTTGTTCGTATTAAGAAGTTTCTTTTTTTTGTTTTTTTATTATTCCTGTCTGACGGCTTCAGCCGGGGCCAGGCGTATGGCTTTCCAGGCAGGATATATGGAGGCCAGAATGGCGAATACAATCACCAGGATGCCAATCTGGAAATAGAATCCCAGATGGATGTCGGGATAAAGTACCGATGCATAACCAAAATCCTCCATCCCTTCCCCACCGGGTATGTATACTCCGCGTACACTCAGTATGCTGATCATAATGTAGGAGAGTATGAGTCCAATGACTCCTCCGATGACAGCGATCATGGTGGTTTCCAGAACGATCATGGAAAAGACCTTGATCCTTTTCATGCCAATGGCCAGCAAAATGCCCAGTTCCCTGACCCGCTCCAGGATAGACATCAGTATGGTATTGAGCAATCCAAAAGATACCCCCAGAATAATGACGCCCACCAGCCAGATCAAAACCTGGTCAAGTACTTCCAGGGCATAAAACAGAGAGGGTTCCAGATCGGCCCAGTGACGTACTTCAACCTCCGGATAAGCTTCCTGAAGTTCCCGGGCAACCTGCCTGTAATCATCAACATCCTCCAGCATCAGGGCCATTTCGGTTATCGCTGCAGGGTCCCCGATGAGTGCATTAATTTCTTTGGCTTTTGCATAGACGGTTCGTTCTTCAAACCTGCTGGATGTAACAGAATACAAACCTTCTATCCGGAATGAGGCACTGACCATTTCCCCATGAATATCCTGAAAAGTAAGTACGATCCTTGATCCCGGTTCCACATTGAGTTCTTTGGCCAGCCTCTCTCCAACGATCACCGAAGGCAGTCTCCAGTCTTCGGTAAAATAGGTGCCTTCTTCCAGAAGTTCATCCAGTTTGGTGGTTTTGGCTTCCAGTTCAGGGTCGGTACCCTTGATCCGAACCCCGGTATTCATATTGGCGGATGCCGCCATCCCGTCAAACACAATGCGGGAAGCAACGACTTTTATGCCTGGCTTTTGGGCGATCTCTTCCGCCATTGTTTCACCATCAGGGATGCGGTAACGTGCTTCAGGGTTGGCAATGAATTCGGGGTGGTGTATCTGGATATGAGAGATCATGTTTTCCACGGTTTCCTCAAATTGCTGTTCTTCGGCCGCCAGGCGTATGGCCGCGGAGAAAATCCCGCCCATGAGCCCAAGAACCAGAGCCGCCGAAATAACAATGGTCCGCGTCCGATTCCTCCAGATGTTTCTCCAGGATATTTTAAGCAGTGTCTTCATTTCTTTTGTATTTGAGAGAGTTTCTTTAATTTTTGGCCGCATGGATCATTTTCAGCCTGAATACTTTATTCACCGGGTACAGACCAACAAGAAGGGCAATGATAAAAATGGTCAGGGCCTGGTAAATGAATATATCCGTTTCAATGGAAAACCTCATTAAAGGCTCAAGGCCAAAGTCTATCATAACATCGGCCATATCATCGGCCAGGGGAATGGGGTTTTTATAAAACCAGTAAACAATGGGAAATCCCACAATAACACCGGCAATAACCCCCATAATGCTCATAAAGAAGGTTTCCAGCAGGCAGATCCCTGCCAGCTGGGTCCGTTTTAAGCCAATGGAAAGCAAAATCCCAAATTCGCGCAGGCGTTCGTGCATCATGGTGATGATGGTGCCGAAAATTCCAAATCCGGCAACTATGTAAAGGACCCATGCGAATATCCTTACCTGTGCATGCCTGGCTTCAAAGGCAGCCACTTTGTCGGGCATCAGCTCTTCCCAGGTTTTAAGGGTGTACCATTCTTCGTCCAGTTCCTGTTGTATGTTTTTTGCCAATTCCTCAGCCAGGGCCTGGTCTTCCAGCATTAGAATCAGCCTGTTCAGCCGGTCGGGTGCGGCAAAGAAATGCTGGCCTTCCTGCAGGGGAAGGTAAACCATGGTATTGTTTTGTTCGGGAAGGGGGAATTCCAAAATCCCGCCCACCCTGTATTTTCCGGCAGCGGTCATGCCCTGGAATCCCTGACCCAGCAGTACAATGGTGTCCCCCAATTCAAGGTCTAGTTGGGTAGCCACTCCTTCGGCAATCACGGCAAAATCATCGTGCCGGGAAAACATCTCTCCTTTAATAAGGCGGGAAGAAAGATCATTCATGCGGTCTTCCTTTTCCGGCCAAATGCCCATCAGGTAAACCCCCCGGCTGCTAATCTCTTTTGATGCCAGGCAAAATCCTTCAATGCGGGGTACCGTATATTCGATTTCGTCTGCAAAAGCAGAAACGGCTTGTTTTACTTCTTCACCATATTCCATGGCATGATCCATGGTCGGTTCATCATGATAAAGTACATCCTGAATCTGCAAGTGCCCGGTGGTGTTGCTGATGATGGAGTCGATCATTTGCTGTTTCATGCCATTTACCATCGACATCAGAAAGATGGCCAGCACAGCGGCAAGCATTACGGAACTTACCGTGATAAAGGTCCTCCTTTTTTTGCGCCACAGATTCCGCCATGCCAGTGTTAACAATGTTTTCATTTTTATAGAGTTAAAATTTTTCGGGGATGGTGCATTCCAAAATTATCTGACTTCGGTAAGGTTCTCAATGGAGAAAAACCGCTCGGTAATGTCAATGTCAAATTCGGCCTTATGGGTAGTGATCACTGTTTTTTGATTGTCCTTGTCTGCAGGGATCATCTCCATACGGGTGGGCAGCATTCTTCCACCCATTTCTTTAAATTCACTGAAATGAATAGAGTTGACCAGCTCATCGCGCTCATCAAAATTTTCAACCCTTACCGGCAGTATGTATTCTTTGCTCACATAATAAACCACCTTTTCGTAAACGATCGGATTTTCAGGTGTGGGTGCCATTTCAATCACATAGCAGTCATGCCCGTCAATGGTTTCCGATCCTTTAAGTTCGTGGGTGTAATCGTCGACCAAAGAACTGGCTTGCACCAGATCGTCGTTGGTGAAGTCTGATCCCATCCATGATTGCGACATCATGGAAGAGGGCATCCTTACGGTGCGGTCGATGTTGGGCTGGTAATTCCAGATCTCGTTTCCGCGCTTTAAAAAAGCCGTACCCTCATCCCTTGCAGGAGCCGTAACATAGATAAGGGAATAATCATCTCCGAGACTCCAGGAATTCATGGAGATTTCACGGGTGTATCGTGGACGCACCACCTCCATGCTCATTTCATTGTAGGATGCATCTCCACGCATGTTTTCTTCCATTTGCCCCATGATTTCACGGGGATCCTGTGCGCTGCCGCTTGCGGCAATGAAAAAGGTTGCAGAAAAAATCAATAATTTTTTTAAGGTTTTCATGGGTCTCTATTTTTGGGTGAATATTTTTTTGTTCTTTAAATTTAATTGGTTCGGTAAAAGAAGAACCAGGCATTAATATTTAGCTAGCTTTCGTTTTTTCCTTTTTCCACCTTTCCATTAATGCAGGGACTTCTTTGATGAGCCAGTCATAAAAATCAATGGCCTCTATGAGCCACTGGGCGGGCTGGTCTTTTTTATTGACCCGCAGATCCAGACCTTTTTTAAACAATTGGTTCATGGCTTGCAGGATTTGTATCCGCTTTTCAAAATAAAGTTCCCAGTCCATATCCGGGGTAAGCATATAATAGGTTTTGCGGTCGCCCGGACGGGTCGCCGGCTTGACAAAATAGGTCTGGGTAAGAGCTTTTAAATTGTTGCTGATTGAGCTTTTTGAGGCTTGCAATACCTGTGTCAGTTCGTCAAAAGAAACCATCTCCTTATCGGTGATCATCAGGTGGCCCATTATCCTGCCTGCCATGCGTGTCATGCCCAGGTTTTCAAAGAATACTCCGGTTTCTTCTATAAAATTTACTCTTTCATTATATTGTGACATAATCTGTTTTTTTAGGTTTTCGATACAAAGGTAAAT
>SL_3KL_010_SEDDRAFT_10001627_pt1 | contig 20494 bp, 18 predicted proteins | sample SodLakKL_010_SED_2_FD_10381 | JGI IMG/M metagenome (IMG submission 10381) | reverse complement strand
TTTTTATAAGGTAAAAATCAATCACGCAAGATAAAATTTAAATGAAGGGTTTAAAATGGTTTGATACCCAACGGGAAACAGGTGATTGACAATTTTACCGATAAATTTGCTTCAATTTTCTCAATACCCAAAATCATGATGTTGTGGCTGATCATTCCTGTCTGTGCCTTGGCTGCTTCTCTGCCCCAAACCACGCCCTTGCCGTTCACCCTGTCCCAAGCCTCTTCCTTGCCCATCCCCTTGGCCGAATTCCTGTCCTTGGCCGCGTCCCTGAAATTCTTCTTCTTCAAATTCAGAATTCAGTAAGGTTTCAGGAAAAATCGTATCCGGTTGTTCAGCGTGAAGTTCCGCCTGTTTGATATCCGGGGATTGCTGTTCACCTATTCCCAAACCGCGCCCCTGGCGTTCAGGATATTCCTGGCGGTAATGATCTTTGATGGCGTCATTCCCTTCATGCAGCCAACCGAAAGGTGAGATCATCAGTATAGCACCGATGTAGAGTATAACGGCACCGATAATTGCCGCAACTACTTCGCGAGGTAAACGGAATTTTGTAAAAAAAGATTGGCCGGCTTCATCAAGGCCAGAAATTTTTCTTCGGATTCTGTTGCGTTTAAAATAGAGTGTGAACGATTTCCAGTTATAAACAAACAGATGGAACAGAGCGAGGATCAGAATAAGCAGAGCCATTACCTGGTGCAGAGATGACCATTGAACTTTGGATAGTGATAAAGCCGACCAATTGATGCTTGCCGCAAGGCTGCAAGGCGGGGCGATATAAAGAATAATACCGGAAACAGCCAGGCCGAGAAAACAGGCTGCCATCAATATCGAAATAAAACCTCTGTAGGAAAATTGATTTCGCGAATTTTTCATAGAAACCCCTTGAATTTTTTTTGTCCCTGAGCCGGATCATGCTTTAATCTGTTCATATTCAACGTTTTTTTACCTCTTATATTTATTAATGTATGAGATTTTAAATCTAATTAGCTTGTTTTTTTTGAGAGAATTTGAACCACTTAGGATGAATCAGATGCTTATATTGAACCAAAATTTCAATTAAAACGAACAGAATGTTAGACAAGGAATCACAATCACTGCTTGAAGAATTAATCATCACACCAAGTCCCACCGGATACGAAAAAAAGGGTCAGGATGTCTGGAAGGAGTACGTATCGAAATATGCAGATGCCGTAGAATCGGATGCATACGGATCGGCCCTGGCAAGAATCACCACCAGCTCGGATGTTGCCACGGTTATGATCGAAGCACACGCTGATGAAATCGGGATGGTGGTACAGCACATTTCGGATAAAGGGTTCATCACACTAAATAAACTGGGCGGAAGTGATTCGACCATTGCACGGGGAAAACGGGTTTTTGTTCACAACAAAAAGGGGAGAGTTACCGGAGTGGTTGGTAATACGGCCATTCATTTGCAGGACAATAAAAACGGCGGCGGCAAGCAGCCGGCATGGAAAGATATTTTTGTGGATATTGGGGTTTCATCGAAAGAAGAAGCACTGGAGATGGTTCAGGTGGGAGATCCTGTTACTTACACCGACGATCTCGAATATCTGAACGATACAATTATTACGGGCAGGGCTCTGGATAACCGAATTGGTAGTTTTGCCATAGCGCAGGTGTTGAGAAACCTGAAGAAAATGAAAAAAGATTTGAGAGTGAATGTGCTGGCACTGAATTCCGTACAGGAAGAAGTTGGTGGTTTTGGAGCACGAATGATGAGTTTCCGCCATATGCCAGATGCCGCCATCGTTACTGATGTTACCCACGCCACCGATACACCTGGAATTAACAACAAAGAGCACGGTACGGTGAAACTTGGAGAAGGCCCATCGGTTCAGCACGGCGGTGCCAACCACCCCGGGGTTGTTGAACTGATCGAAAAAACCGCTGAAAAACAGAAGATAGACATACAGCACGAAGCCACAAGTATCCGCACAGGTACCGATACCGACAGCATTTTCTACCAGCGAACCGGCATCCCCAGTGCGCTCATTTCACTGCCGCTTCGCTATATGCACTCACCGGTAGAAACAGCTTCGCTCGAAGATCTCCAAAACCTGATTAAGCTGATGACCGAAACGGTTTTATCGATGGATGTGGATCAGGAGTTTGTTCTTTAAGTTATTAAACACTTAAATAAATCTTTGCGGCCAATCAGAAAGCCAACACATTAGTTTTTTAAGACAAAAATCGGAATATTTTGTGTTTAGGAATTGCTATTTACAGCTAATATAAATTATAATAATTGAGTAGTATTCGTTTTTAAGTTGCTCTGATGTAATTGGGGCAGTTACATCTGCAAAGGGGATCACAAGCCGGGATAATTTTTGGATTATTTGTTGAATTCTTTCCAGAAGTATAATTGACCCACACAGCTATCATTCAACCAAAATAAATCGGCTATGACGAATACAACGAATAACGGGAGTTCTATAAATCGGAAAAAACTATTTGCCGGCATCTGCCTGGCACTATTACCAACAGCTTTTTCATTTGTTCTGGTAAGCAACATTCTCCAGCAACTGAAAACAGAATTTATATTAACCAATGCGCATGTTGGTGCTATTGGCGGAGCTGCTCTCTGGGGCATGGCGCTGTCACTGTTAATCATTGGCCCGACTCTTGAAAAAATCGGGTTCAAAAATGCAGCGAAGGGAGCGTTTATCAGCCACCTTGCCGGGGTAACTCTGTTTCTTGCCGCCTATCCGTTTGCGGGTGAACCCTATGCTTTCTGGATTCTTTTCATGGGAGCTATCGGTTTTGGGCTTGGCAACGGTATGATTGAAGTGACAGGAAACCCGTTAACCGCAGCTCTTTTTCCGGATAACAGAGTTACAAAACTAAACCATTTTCACGCATTCTTTCCCGGCGGCATGGTGTTTGGCGGGCTACTCGGCTGGTTGATGGTTCAGATCGGTACCGTTGGGGCACTCAGCATCGGACACTGGACGTTTCAAATTGCTATTGTTTACATCCCAATTTTGATTTACGGTTATCTGCTGCTGCCTGAAAAATTCCCCAAAACCCTTACCGCAGAAGCCGGAAGGCCTATAAGCGAGATGTTTCGTTACACGTTCACACACCCGCTGGTTTGGGGATTGATTTTACTGAAAATGATAAGCCTTTCGCTTGAATTGGGGCCGGCACGATGGATCCCCGAAGTGCTGCAGGCTGCCGGTGTACATGGCATGCTTGTATTTGTATGGATTAGCGGATTGATGATGCTCCTCAGGTTTTTTGCAGGGCCTTTTGTCGAAAGATTTGCTCCAACAGGAATGCTTCTTGGGGCATCGGTGCTAACAGCCATAGGCCTGCTGCTTTTTGCATTTATCGAAACCGGTATGATTCCATTAATGATTGCAGCAACCTTCTTTGCATTGGGCGTGTCGTTTTACTTTCCCACAATGGTAGGTTTGATGAGTGAAAGATTCCCAAAAAGCGGATCTTTGGGCCTGGTGCTTTTAATGGGTATGGGATTTTTTGGTGCAGGTGGTTCAAACGCTCTGATGGGAGAAGTGGCAGACCGTTATCTGCCCGATGCACTTGATGAACAAGAAACATTAGTGATTTTGCAGCAAATTGAAGAACGTTTCCCTGAATATGTTGTTGCTGCTGAAGCTGTAGCGGATGATCCGGAAGCTCTTCTTGAATTGGGATATCATCAAAGAGATGTTGAAAATATTCTTGATCTAAGCCGGCAAGCACTGGAATATTACAACGAGAATAACGAATTCCATGGAAGTTATACAGCTAACGCACTTCGGGCTCTTCTTGATTCAAATCTTCCGCACGAACAAGAACTGACTGAAAGAGCATTTGCTGTGTTACGGCCGGCTGATAACTATGGAGGAAGGATGGCATTTCTTTCCGGGGTACCGTTAGCTTTGTTGCTTGCTTTGGTATTTTTGGTTGTTTATCTACGCGACAAGAAGAAAGGCGGGTATAGAATTGAAAAGATGTAGTGTCTTTATATTTTCCTTAAGTCTGTACCGATAAGATGCAGAATAAAAACTTCAGATAAAGTCAGTTTACAAAATTACGTTCTGAATTTTATAGGTTTTATTCTGTTAACACAATCAGATACATTTAGGCCCAAATCAGATCATTTATGGATTATCTGATTTGGGTTTTTATTTTGTAAGTGAAAGTAAATAGTCATTTTTGACTGGTGAGAATATTCAACCAAATAGAACCGATTCCTGAAGTATGAAAAGTGCAACCTACCCATTTCTAATTCTTTTTTTTGCTGTAACCCTTGCCTTTCAGAATGGCTGTAATGAGGCAAAAGGTGATGAAATAATTATTGAAAATTCTGTTACCATGCGTGTAATGTCGTTTAATATCCGTTTTGATAATCCTGACGACGGCCCCGATGCCTGGCCGCACCGAAAGGATTTTGTGGCAAGCATGTTCCGGTTTCACAAGAACGACTTGGTTGGAACACAGGAAGGCCTAATCAATCAGTTGGAAGATTTGGATGAAATGCTGCCTGAATTTAACTGGGTTGGTGTAGGCCGTGATGCCGGCGATGACAGAGGCGAGTTCTGTGCTATTTATTATCGAACAGAACGGTTTGATTTGATAGAAGATGGCACGTTTTGGTTATCAGAAAATCCCGATATGCCCGGAAGCCAGGGCTGGGATGCTGCGCTGCCACGGATTGTCACTTGGGCACGTCTTTTCGACAATAAGAACGACCGGCCTTTTATCGTATTTAATACCCATTTTGATCACCGCGGTGAAGAAGCACGCCGGCAAAGCTCCAAGCTGATTCTTGAAAAAATCGGGGAATTAGCCGGTGATGATCCTGTGATTGTGATGGGAGACCTGAACGCAGTTGAGGAACAGGATCCCTACAAAATTCTCGCTGAAGCAGATCGCGGGCCTTTTGAAATTGAACTATTTGACGGGTTCTATCACTCAAAACATGGCCATCACGGGCCTACCTCAACATGGAACGCTTTTGAACGAATATTCCCTGACAGGAGAATAGATTACATTTTTACGGATAGTAATTTTTCGGTCATCCAACACGGAATATTGGCAGATATCCGCGACGGCCGTTATCCATCAGATCATCTTCCGGTAGTGGCAGATCTTGAATTCAGGGATTGATTCTAAAAAAGAATTCAGGCAACAGCGTACAGTTCTTCTTCCCTGAAGTTCAGCAGAAGCTCAAGAATCGGTGCCATCTCTTTTTGATCCATGATGGCAGCCCGGAGCTTCTTACCGTTTCGGATTCCCTTCAGGTATTGCCCGTAATGTTTTTTCATGATGATTACCCCGTACCTTTCACCATGGTGGGCAACTGATAAACGAAGCTGTTCGGCACAAAGCTCCAAACGGTCTTGAATGGAGGGTTCCGGTAAAAGCTCTCCGGTTTCGAGATAGTGTTTTGTTCGTTTAAAAATCCAGGGATTGCCGATGGCACCTCGGCCGATCATCACACCGTCAACACCGGTTTCATCGAACATTTTTTTGGCAAGTTCGGGTGTAGTTACATCACCATTGCCAATAACCGGAATTTCGAGACCTGGTGTATCCGTCAGTTTTTTAAGCCATTCCCAGCGGGCTTCACCTTTGTATTTCTGGTTTCGTGTTCGTGCGTGAACCGTGAGTGCTTTAACACCCACGTTTTGAAGCATCAGGGCAACTTCCTGTATCCGGATGGTTTGTTCATCCCACCCAAGCCGGGTTTTAACCGTTACGGGCAGGTTACCCGCAGCATCCACCACAGTACCGGCCATTCGTTCCATCAAACCGAGGTCTTTCAGACAGGCTGAACCGGCACCTTTTTTTACGATTTTAAAAACCGGACAGCCAAAATTGATATCAATAATGTCAGGATTGTTGGAAACGGCCACTTTGGTTGCACCCTCCATGGCTTCTTCTCGTCCGCCAAAAATTTGAATACCAAATGGGCGTTCAAACTCTTCAAAATTCATTTTGTGCATGGCAATATCAGCATCACGAATAATTGCCTCGGAGCTGATAAATTCGGTATAGACGACATCAGCACCTTTTTTTCTGCAAATCTGGCGAAACGGAGAGTCGGTTACATCCTCCATCGGGGCAAGCAGCAGTGGTTTGTTACCGATATTTATCGTGCCGATATTCATAAATATATTTCCTGAATTGAATTTTTGATTCTAAAGTGTTGAATAAAACAGCCAGTAATTCTGCATTCATTGCAACTCATCAGAATCAGAAAAAGTGAAAGAATTTATTGAAATTAATACTCAGTGGAAAAATAACGGTTTTTAAGTTCTGCTGCTAAATTGTTTAAAAACTTGCAATTCAAAGCGCTTCCAAGTCCAATTGTAATGCTGAGTTAATAGCCAATTCAATAATTAACACGTATATTACAGTGTTAACGAAATTGACAATTAAACAAGGAGTAAAATCAATGACACTTAAAATATCAAGTATAGAAGAATTATTGGGGAAAGATGCTGAGGAACTGCTCAGCCATGAATGTAAAACCATACCGAAAGAGAAAATTCATGTACCAACACCGGATTATGTAGACCAGGTCTGGTACCACTCAGACAGAAATATCCGAGTGCTTCATAACCTTCAGCGAATCATAGATCACGGCCGTCTCGGCGGAACAGGCTATCTTTCAATTTTACCTGTTGACCAGGGAATTGAGCACAGTGCCGGCGCATCATTTGCAAAAAACCCAATTTATTTTGACCCTGAAAGCATTATTGAACTGGCAATTGAAGGCGGCTGTAACGCTGTTGCTTCTACCTTTGGGGTACTGGGCGCCATGGCGCGAAAATATGCCCACAAAATCCCGTTTCTTGTGAAAATTAATCACAACGAGCTTTTAACCTATCCAAACACATTCGATCAAATTATGTTTGGAAGTATCGAAAAGGCATACAACATGGGTGCTGCAGCTGTTGGTGCAACCATCTATTTTGGATCGGAAGAATCAAGCCGGCAAATTGTTGAAGTAGCCGAAGCGTTCGATTATGCACACGAGTTGGGAATGGCCACCGTTCTTTGGTGCTATACCCGAAATTCTGCTTTTAAAGTAGATGGAGTTGATTACCACTCATCTGCAGACCTCACAGGCCAGGCAAACCATCTTGGCGTAACTATCGGTGCGGATATTGTGAAGCAGAAGCTGCCTGAGAATAATGGCGGTTATCTTGCTCTGAACACTGGTTCATCCAGTTACGGAAAGCTCGATCAACGCATATATGATGAACTGACTTCTGACAACCTGATTGACCTGACCCGCTACCAGGTAGCCAATGGTTACATGGGCCGCGCAGGATTGATTAACTCAGGTGGTGCATCCGGAAAGGATGACTTTGCGCAAGCTGTTAAAACAGCCGTGATTAATAAGAGAGCCGGTGGTATGGGCCTCATTAGCGGTCGTAAAGCCTTCCAAAGGCCAATGGACGAAGGTGTTAAGCTTCTCAACCATATTCAGGATGTTTATCTGAATGACGAAATCACCATAGCTTAATTTAATTTTCAGCCATGCCGGAATAATTTCGGCATGGCTTTTTTTGCTTTTCTTAGAAATCCGCAAGTATTGTAAATACTAACCTGTTTATTGCCAAAAACATCTGTAAATAGCTCATCAAAAGGCCCACTGATCTCTTTTAAATACCTGGCAATTTCTATTGCCTTGAGCATGATTAGTATGGGTATAGTGATCTATCTGACCTATACACCCGGCATACTTGAACATCTAAAACCAAAGCGGCTGCCCGGGCTTGTTTTAGCCATTGCCGTTACTCTTTGAAAGTTTTTTTCTCTGCAGCCAAAATTCGCTATCTGGCTGACAAAGCTATTGGGAAAATTGCTGCTGTTCGCATTGCCCTGACATGGGATTTCGCCTCAGCCATCACACCATCAACTATCGGAGGGGCACCTGTAGCAACTTATGCCATGACCAGAGAGGGGATTAAACTGGGGCAGTCATCAGCTATTGTACTTTACGGTGTAATGCTCGATCAATTTTGGTACGCACTTGCCGTACCGATTTTGCTCATCTCAAGTATCTATTTCCAGGTTCTTCCCGAAGAAATTGGGCTTGTCGGGAATATTACCATGATGCTGATTTATGCTGGTCTGCTTGCCTACGGTGCACTACTGGCATACGGATTATTGGTAAATCCCGGGTTTATGAAGAAAGTTTTAAAAGTAATTTTTAGCTGGCCAATTCTCAGAAAGTATTCAAAAAAAGTAAACGCCGAAGCTGAAAACCTTGAAAGTTATTCCATTCGCCTCAGGGAGAAACCTATTTCATTTGTTCTGAAAGCATTTTTTCTCTCCACCATGAGCTGGCTCTGCAGAATTGCGATTCCTGTAATTGTAATTTTAAGCCTGCTACCCGGTGATGAAATTTTGATGGTACTTCGCAGCCTTGCCATGAACCTGGCATTTCTTGTCATCCCAACACCGGGTGGTTCCGGTGGGGTTGAAGGGCTTTTTGCCATTTTCCTGGGGCCGCTAATTGACCGGACGGCATTTATCGGGCTGGCAGTATTTGTCTGGAGAATTATTACCTATTACATCAGTATAGGCCTTGGAATTATCGCAATGTTTTGGTACATAAACGAAACCGTTTCAGAAAAACTCGACGAGTACAACAAGTAAACGAACCGAAGAATTAACTTAACTGGTGGCGAAGCAGAGAATACAGTTTGAGTGCGGCAACTGCGGGCACCTCTCCGCAAAATGGCTTGGTGTGTGCCCGTCTTGCAATGAGTGGAATACATATGTCGAAAAAGCAGAACAGAAGAAAAGCAGTAAAAAGCATAAGGTTGATGTATCTATTTCCGATCAATCAGATGTAAAGCGGTTGTCTGATGTTCGATATCACGATCGTGAACGGGTTTCTTCAAACCTGATAGAGTTTGACCGGGTGCTGGGCGGTGGATTTGTTGCCGGGTCACTGTCACTGCTCGGCGGAGATCCCGGCATCGGGAAAAGTACGTTGATGCTTCAGGTGGCGCACAATTGCCCCGGTTTAAAAATCCTTTATGTTGCCGGCGAGGAATCTGCTTCTCAAATCAAACAGCGTGGCGGCCGCATCGGGCTAAAGGGTGAAAATCTTTACGTCAGCTCTGATACTGATATTCAATCCGTTATTCATCATGCCCGGAAATCAAACCCAGATTTGCTGGTTATTGATTCCATTCAAACAGTTTTCAGTGATGAATTGTCCAGCCTGCCGGGGAGTGTACAGCAGATCAGGGAGTGTTCGGCGATGCTTCAGCAGATTGCGAAAAAGGAGAATATCACCACGCTGATGATCGGCCATGTAACCAAAGACGGAGATATTGCCGGCCCGCGTATTCTGGAACATATGGTTGATACGGTACTTCATTTTGAAGGAGATAAAAATCACTTTTACCGATTACTTCGGTGCGTGAAAAACCGGTTTGGCCCGGCGCAGGAAGTAGGTGTATTTGAGATGAAGGAGAACGGCTTACAAGAGGTTTTAAATCCGTCAGCACTGTTTTTGTCCGATACAGCTCATGCAGTCAGTGGTAACTCGGTAACCTGCATTATGGAAGGCACCCGCCCGATTTTAGTTGAAGTTCAGGCTCTGGTTTCTCCCAGCAGTTATGGTACACCACAGCGAACCGCAAGCGGTTTTGATCAAAGGCGGCTTTCTTTGCTCATTGCCGTTCTGGAGAAGCGGGTGGCATTAGATTTTACAGGCCAGGATGTGTACCTGAATATTGCCGGCGGGCTCAAAATTTCAGATCCCGCTGCTGATCTTGCCGTAGTATCTGCACTTGCTTCGAGTTTAAACAACGAAATTATCCGTAAGGATAGCATCTTTATCGGTGAAGTGGGGCTTGGCGGAGAGGTGAGGAAAGTATCGTTTATGGAACAGCGTTTGCGCGAAGCCGAAAAAATGGGTGTGACTAATGCAGTGGGGCCAAAGTTCGAAACCGCGGATAAATTAGGTATTCAAATGAAAACCGCGGCTTTTATATCAGAACTGTTCTGATTTAGTAATTATCTCTCTGGCGTCTTCTTTCTTCACGAACGCTTTTTTTCATCGCTTCTCTTCGTTCTTCCGATGGTTTGGTATACTGCTGGCGCTCTTTGTATTCATTTAAAATACGCGAACGTGTTACCATTTTCTTAAAACGATTGATAGCGCGATCAATGCTTTCGTTATCTTTTACGTTAACTCCAATCATATATAATATTTTGTTTTGAAATTTTTGATAGACACGTAATATAAGAATACTTTTCAGAGTAAAACAGTTCCGGATTAAAATTTTTTTGATTTAAATCTTTTCACCGAATGATCAAAAATTACACAAATACTTTAAAAAAAATACTGCTGCAACCGCGGGATATTATCGACGGTTTTATTCACTCCAAAGAGAGTAGAAAATATCAGCATCCTTTTTTGTTTGGAATCATCGGAATGATATTTGTACTGCTGATGAGTACCATTTTCGTTGATTTTTCCATTGAAACAGATCTCAGCGGAGTGGAGGCTGAGAGTGAACAATTGCAGCAAATTGCTGAGTGGATTCAGCTTGTAACAGTGAGGGCATCCACGCAATTTTTACCGTTGGCCATGTTTGTGCTGCTGATTCCACTGCTATCACTGCCGGGGCTCTATTTCTTCCGGCATCAAACCGATAATTTTTACTCCAATCTTATTTTGAATAGTTACACAGTTGGTGCATCAATGATTGCCCTACTCGCGGCTATCCCTTTTTGGATGTTTTTGGATGTGCCGCTCACCGATCCGTTCATGAACTCAACACTACCCGGTGTACTGGTTGCTTCGGTTGGAATTTGGGTGTACAGGCTGTACTTCCAGGTATCTGATGTGATGGGGTGGATCAGAATTATCTCATCATTTTTAACTGGCTACATTCTTTTCGTTCTTGTGAAGGGTTTTACTGCCGGTATAATTGGGTACATGTTTTTTGCAATTAACCGGATTATTGAAATTTCCGGCGGGTAATTTTTGAATTTAATTGCCACGGAAGCGCGGGAGAACACGGAAACTGGAATGATACTATGTTGATTACTTCAGAATCATCAACCCCAAAGAAATTGGTAACCTTTTTTAAATCCTGTTCAACAAAAAACGGCTTGGTAATTGATAACCCAGAGCTCCGATTCCAAAAAGCGCGTAATCATAACGGGCTGGATCATGAGGGTTCATAATTTTAAGCGTCTCAGTGAGCTGCTGAACGGTTTTCCAGTCGTTGCTTCGGCGGGTGACCAGCCCATAACGTCTCGCCTGCCGCGCAACGTGCACATCAAACGGAATGAGCAGTTCCGAGCTGTCCATGAAACTCCAGATACCCAAATCAACGGGGCTGTTTTTACGGATGCACCATCGCAGAAACATGTACAGCCGTTTACAGGTACTTCCATTTTCAGGATCAGAGATATGTTTTCTTGTGCGTTGGGCAAGATCATCACTCCGTTTAAAAAACTCTTCCCGGAAAACCGAAAGGAAAGGCTTGTTTTGGTGAAGCCCTTTTTGATAACACATTTCCCAAAACGTTTCAAAATCCCCGAACTCGTGATAAATCGTTTTCAGGGAAAGCATCATCCCGTGAATATCAACCGGTTTGAAAGTACGATGTTTGAAATTTCTGAAATTGTCGAAACTGTTTTGAGAGTAGTTCATCACAAAATCATACGGAGAGTAGCCGATTCTTCGCAGCAGGTCGTGAACTTTCGCAACGACAATATCGCGGCGCCCCCAGGCCATTGAAGCGGCAAAAAAGCCCGCAATTTCGATGTCCTTTTTATCAGAAAATGCATGCATGAACTGTACCGGGTCTTTCTGAATATAATCCGGTTGTTCAACCTCATTATTAATTTGATCGAGAAAAGGCTTTAGTTCAAGAAGGTTCTGCCGGGTTCGTTTTCTAAGTTTTGAACGATTCATGATTTCTCCAGGAATCTTGTCAAATCTCCGTTTTTCATCGAATAAAGCACTTCAATCAGGGTTTTGTTCGCTTTTGGAAAGGGATAATTGCCGATGTCATCAAGCGAAACCCACATAATTTTTTGGCTTGATTTGGGAGTTGGTTCCCCGGTTTTGATTTTGCACCAAAAAGCATGCATTGTAATTTTGAAATGAGAGTAGGCGTGATTCAGTTGTTGAAATTTTTTAAAGACGTCAACATCAACCCCTAATTCTTCTTTTAGCTCTCTGGCAACTGTTTTTTTGAGAGATTCGTTTTTCTCTTTTTTCCCGCCCGGAAATTCCCACAATCCGCCAAGCATACCATCATTCGGCCTGAGGGCGATCAGAAGTTCATTTTGATCATTCACAATCAACCCGACGGCAATTTGATAGTGCGGTATTTTTTTTGCAGGCGATTTATACGGAATTACATCTGTTTGAGCACTATTGAACGCCAGGCAGTGGGCAGATAAAGGACAATTTCCACATTCCGGGTTTGAGGGTTTGCAAACAGTGGCACCAAGTTCCATAACGGCCTGGTTGAAATCACCCGGTTGCTGTTCAGTGATCAGTTCATCGGCGTACTCCTGAACCTGATTTTTTATAGCTGAACTTCTGATGTCATCACGAATTCCGTAAAATCGAGTTATTACCCGTATCACATTCCCGTCAACAACGGCATATTTTTTCTGGTAGGCAATGCTGAGGATGGCGGCGGCAGTGTAAGGGCCAATTCCTTTTAACGAGGTGACCTCTTTGTAAGTTGATGGAAGTTTTCCATCAAAATTTTCTACAACGGTTTTTGCCGCCTGGTGAAGATTTCTTGCCCGGCTGTAGTAACCCAGACCTTCCCAGCATTTTAAAACCTGTTGTTGATCGGCCCCGGCCAGATCATATACGGTCGGGAATTTTTCCAGGAATTGATGATAATAGGGAATAACCGTATCAACCCGTGTTTGCTGAAGCATAATTTCTGAGATCCAGATTTTGTAGGGATCGTCCGTAATTCGCCAGGGCAGGTTTCTTTTGTGTTGATGATACCAATCGAGCAGTTGTTCGGAAAAGTGAAATTTCACGCTAAAACAGATCCTCGTCGATTGGGTCTCCTTCTTCAATTTCTATCACATTAATGGTAAAATCTTGCGAAGCGGCTGCTCCAAACTGGTCGGTTGCAATTACCTGGAACTGATGCTCACCAACTTGCGAACGGTTGGTGTCCAGATGAACATCCCGGTTCGTTCATTCAGGCTGGCGCCCTCGGGCATATCCACGCCGAGGTAACGGATCAGGTTTTGATCCATTCCGTCTGGATCAACGGCGGATATCTGAAACTCGAACTCTTCATCTACCGGAATGGTAACCGGACGTGTTGGGGAAAATCTCGGAGGAGAATTGAACGGACGCAGATCTACAGTGAATGAAGTGCTGTCGGCTCTGCCGTCTGCCGAAGTGGCAACAATTGTGACCGGATGCCTTCCGGATTGGTTGGCTGAGGGCTGCCAGTAAAACGTATTACCACGAATTCGTGCATTGTTGAAGGGTGCGTTGTAACTCATAGAAACCTGTGATAGATCCACATCAGACTCGAACTCTATGGGCAACAGCAGCGGGCGGGGAAATGGCAGAACAACGTTTCCGACAGGCTGAAGTCTGAATCCGTTACCGGAAGATTGCTGCCTTTCAGTAACGGCAGTATCATCGGAAGAAATAACCGGCGCCACACTGTTATATTCCGAGACCCAAAGATTATTTTCAGAAATGGTGAAGTAATTGCCGGATCTTTCTCCAGATTTCCAGATTTCCAGATCACCGTTTACCGGACCTGTCCAGAGTTCATGGTTTCGGGTTCGTACAATTAGATTATCATTCCAAATAGAAAGGCGCTCTACTGCACCGGAAACCGAACCGATGGTTCTTGTATTGCCGTCAGAGTTGATTAGAAAAATATTTCCATTTTGGCTGGTTCCAATCAATTCCTCTCCGTTCAGAAAAACCCGATGAATGTTTCTGTCGATCGAAACTGTACTTAACCTGTTGATATTTTCATCATCAGCTTCGTAAATCGCAATTTCGTTGCGGTTGTTTAGCACATACAGTGTGTTCATGTTATCGCCGGCCAGATCGATGACATGATTTTCGGCATCAATAAAATTCAGATCTGTATCGACAGACTCGGGTGTTTCGAGATTAATTTCGGCTAACCCCTGAGACCCGAGTGCAAGATATAGCCTGTGGCCGATTCGGTGTACTGCCAGTGGCTGCCGCGGTAATATGGTGGAGGAGTACACACCGAGTACTGATGTGGGCTCAATTACTGTGAGCCTTCGATTGTTACCGTACAGGTAGGCAAAACGGATGTCACTCTGTAAAATGTGGCCACGTTCCTGCATTCCCGTAGAAGAGTAGAGCCATTGTAGCGAATCGCTGTGGGTACGGAAAACAACCAGCCCTTCACTTTCTGAGAGCACATAAAGATGTGCGTCTGAACTATTGATATTTTTGATGTTCGGTATTTGAACTTGATTGTTTAAATCTTTGAGTAGTTGTGCATTTGCAAAAGTACCGAATCCCAAAAAACAGGCTAAGGCAATGATCAGGGTCTTGGGTAGAAATTTTATCATAAAATTAGAGCCAGTTATGTTTTTTATACCATCTGAGAGTTCTTGAAATACCTTCTTCGAGCGAGAATTCTGGCATGTAGTTAAGCTCAGCCATAGCTTTTTGGTGTGAGCAGGTCCACTCCAGAACCATTTCTTTCGCTTTTTCCCTGTTGATAACGGGATATGAACCAAAAAATGACGCCGATGTTTCGATCGCTCCGGCAATTTTTTTTATCCAGTCCGGATTTATTCGAATCGGGTGAATTTTTTTGTTCAGCACAATGGAAACGATCTCTTTGATTTGATTCCAGCTTACAATTTTCTCACCACTCACAAAATAGGTGTGCACGCCTTTTTCGGTTTGGTTGGCAGCCTTTAAAATAGCCTGAATGAGATCATCAACATAGAGAAGAGAAAGTTTAGGATGCTCACCGTCACCTACGATTGGGGCAATGCCTTTGTTCATCATTTTAAAAAGCGTATAGATCTGGTCTTCTCTTGGCCCATACACAGCAGGCGGTCGTAATATTGTTACAGAAAGTTCTGGCCCGGCCAGGTTATGGATCATCTGTTCCATTTTTTTCTTCGATTTCCCGTACATACTCACCGGTTTCATCGGATCTTTTTCTGTTTTTGGGCGCCCTTCGCTTGGCCCGCAGGCAGCCATGGATGATAGTATCACCAATTTTTTCACTCCGGTTTTTTTTGCAAGCCGGATCAGGTTTTCAGTCGCTTCAACATTTGCAAAATCGAACTCTTTTTGGGATGGAGCTTTCACGATTGCAGCAATGTGAAAGATAACATCTACATATTTTAAAGATTTTTCGATGGTTTTTATGGAGTGAAGGTCTCCTTTTATTTTTTTGAAATTTTTTCCTTCGAGCCATTTTTCTTGATTCCGGACAAGACAATTTACCTCGTTCCAGCCCGGATGATCAATGAGCGAATCTGCAAGATGGCTTCCAATAAAACCGGTTCCCCCGGTGACAAATGCATTCATTAAATTTGTATATTCAAGCGCTTTTTAATTTGAGTAAATAATCGGACAATTCCCTAAGATACAAATATGGCAATTGCAATTGAAAAAGTATGAGCAAGTTCAGGACGGCAATTTTTACCGGCAATTATAATCACATTCGCGACGGTGTTTCACTGACCCTGAATCGCTGGGTTGCTTTTTTGTTGAAGCACGATGTTGAGGTACTTGTTTTTGGCCCGACAATTGAAAAACCCGCCCTTGAGCATTCTGGTACTTTAATTGCCGTACCGTCGATAAGGCTGCCTGGCAGGCCGGAGTACCGGTTTTCATCTTCATTCCCAAAAAAGGTGCGTGATAAACTTGAGGCATTTGATCCTGACTTGGTTCACATTGCCACCCCCGATTATTTGGGGCTGAAAGCACTGAAATGGGCAAAAAAGAATCATGTTCCGGTAGTTTCTTCATATCATACACACTTTGCAAGCTATCTGAAATATTATAAACTATCACTGCTCGAACCTTTACTTTGGAAATACCTTTCCTGGTTTTATGGAAATTGTGAACATGTATATGTGCCGACTCCGTCAATGGCAGAAACTTTGAAAGAAAAAAATATCAAAAGCAACCTGAAGATTTGGGCAAGGGGGATAGAGCTCGATCTTTTTAGTCCAAAAAAACGCAACGAAGCCTGGCGAAAAGAGCAGGGTTTTAATGAAAATGATGTGGTAATCTCTTTTATTTCGAGGCTGGTTTGGGAAAAAAACCTGGAACTTTATGCAGAAGTTTTGAATAAGCTAAAAAAATCATATCCCCAAGCAAAGGCGATGGTTGTGGGAGACGGCCCTGCAGGCTCTGGGCTTAAAAAAATGCTACCCGATGCAGTTTTTACAGGCTTTTTAACCGGTGAAGAATTAGCAAAAGCCTATGCATGCAGCGATATTTTCTTTTTTCCGTCGGATACTGAAACATTTGGAAACGTTACGCTTGAAGCAATGGCAAGTGGCCTGCCGTGCATTGTAGCCGATGCAACCGGCAGCCGGTCTCTGGTTGAGCATGGGGAAAATGGATACATCGTTCCCGTTGAAAGATCAGATAAATTCTATAAATTTATAGAGAGGTTAATAACCGAAAAAGAATTACGGGCAGCCATGTCGGCAGCTTCCCTGAAAAAAGCTGAAAATTATAGCTGGGAAGCAATTAACAAAAAACTTCTGAACGATTACAACGAAGTACTGGAGGCTAAAAACTAAAAACTTGCGAATACTCTATATTTCACATCTGCATCCCCCGAAAAATAAACCATTGAAAAATGTTGGTGGTATGCAGAATGTAAGTGTACAAATGACCGAGGCGATCAGCCGCAGAAAAGATGTTGAAATTGAATCCATCATTTTGCACTCATCATGGCGCTTTATCGGAATTAAAACATTTTTCTTTTTGGTGACACTTTTATGGAGAATTCCTTTAAAAGTAAAACACTTTAAACCGGATGTGGTTCTGTTTTCGTCGATGGTTACGGCCGGTGTACTGCCTTTTTTCATCAAAAAGCCAAAAGTTCCTTGTGTTACCATCAATCACGGCCAGGATGTAACTCTGCCGGTTCGGATTTATCAATGGTATCTGCCTTATGTATTTAACAATCTTCAGGGAGTGATTTCGGTTTCTTCAGCCACCAGAAATGCTTCCATCCAAAGAGGAATGAAGCCGGAAATCGGCGTTGCTTTGCCAAACGGGTTTGATGCTTCCGTTGAAGAAAAACTACCGAAAAAAGATGAAGCCCGAAAAATTCTTGAAGTGAAATTTCAGATTGATCTGACCGGTAAAAAAATACTGCTTACAGTAGGCAGGCAGGTAAAACGAAAAGGCCACCAATGGTTTATCGAAGAAGCAATTAATAAAATTAAAACGGATGTTGTTTATTTGATTGTAGGAGACGGCCCCGAATACGAAACAATTCGGCGGATACGGGAAGAAATGGGATTGCAGGAAAAAATTGTGATGACCGGAAAGCTTTCCTCAGAAATGCTGAATATCTGTTATTCTGCCGCGGACCTTTTTGTGATGCCGAATATTCCCGTTGATGGAGATATGGAAGGTTTCGGAATTGTGCTTTTAGAAGCAAATATGTCGGGAGTGCCGGCAGTAGCCTCCGATCTTGAAGGAATAAAAGATGTGATTAAACAGGGGGTGAACGGTTACAGATTACCATCNGGAGATTCGGAAAAATTTGCCAATAAAATTGATTATATTTTTGAAAATGAACTTGAAGCACTCTCANAAAAGTCAAAAAAGTATGTGCTGAAAACGTTTAATTGGGACAGTGTGGTAGATAAATACGTTCGATTTCTTAAAAATTTGAATGAATAAGCCACCAGAACCGTTTGAAATTTGATACAAACGTAATACTCGGTATATTTACCTGTTTAATATAAATGCAATGATCTCGTAATGTCCGATCTAAAAGCCGAAACTTCTCGGGGGAAAGTATTTAAGAAAGCCTATGACTTTACAATGGCTGAAGACATCAAGAAGAGTGGATTATACCCCTACTTTAAACCGCTTCAGGCAACCAATGGTACCGTTGTAAATATCGAAGGAAGAGATGTAATTATGGCCGGTTCAAATAATTATCTCGGCCTTACAAACGATCCCCGCACTATTGAAGCTGCACAAAATGTAATTAATGTGTACGGAACAGGCTGTACAGGATCACGATATTTAAACGGCACTTTGGATCTTCATCTTGAACTCGAAGAAAAACTTGCCGCTTTTATGCGGAAAGATTCTTGTGTGCTTTTCAGTACCGGATATCAAACCAACGAAGGCTCGGTGCAGACTATCGCCGGTAGAAATGATATTATTTTTTCGGATAAAGACAATCACGCCTGTATTGTTGTAGGAACACAGCTTTCAAATGCAAAAACGGTGCGTTACCGCCACAATGATATGGATCATTTGCGGCTGCTTCTGAAAAAAGCCGACCCTGATTCCGGTAAAATCATCGTAACCGATGGGGTTTTCTCAATGTCGGGTACACTTGCCAAAATTCCTGATCTTGTAAGTCTCGCACAGGAATATGGCGCCGGCCTTTATCTTGATGATGCCCACGCAGTTGGTGTTGTCGGTGAGGGTGGAAGAGGTTCTGCTTCAGTGTTTGGTTTAATGGATGAAGTTGATCTGATCAGCGGTACATTTTCAAAATCATTTGCATCGCTTGGTGGGTTTTTAGTGGGAGATAAAACCGTGATAGAATACATCAGGCATAAATCTCCGGCGCACATTTTTAGTGCAAGTATGCCGCCCGCCAATGTGGCAACGGTGCTGAAATCACTCGAAATTCTACAGGCTGAGCCGTGGAGGCTGGAACGACTCAAACAAATTTCAGACTACATGCGAAAAGAGCTCAGAGCACTCGGTTTTAATGTTTGGAACAGCCAAACTCCGATTATACCGGTTGTGATTGGTGAAATGATGGATTGCTTCAGGTTTTGGAAAGACCTCTTTGAAGAAGGAGTTTACGTAAATGCTGTTGTGCCACCCGCGGTACCACAAGGCCAGGCTCTGGTTCGGACAAGTTATATGGCCACTCATACTGATGAGCATCTCGACCAAATTTTGGCTGCTTTCAAAAAAGTGGGCATAAAGCACGGAGTAATTGATGAAAACGGACGCTCATTGATTGATATCGGCTCGTAAGTGAAAAGAAAAGCGAATACAAATAGTATTTCAATTGTTTCATCGAAAGATCAAAAGAAAGCTTTTATTCACTTTCCATACAGCCATTATAAGCACGACAAATATTGGGTGGCACCTCTGTTAATGGAGCAGAAAAAACTGCTCGATGAGAAAAAAAATCCTTTCTATCAAAATGCCGAAATCGCCCTTTTTAATGCCAAATTTAATGGTAAGCCGGCGGGAAGAATTGCTGCGATTATTGATCATCGTTACAATAAGTTTCATAACCGGCAGACCGGTTTCTTTGGGTTTTTTGAATGCATCGATAATAAATCTACTGTAGATTTGCTGTTCAAGGTTGCTGAAGACTGGCTTAGAGATAAAGGGATGGAGGATGTTTTGGGGCCAGCAAATCCCGGAATGATGGATGAAATCGGGATTTTGGTTGATGGTTTTGAAAAATACCCGTCCATACTGATGCCATATCATAAAGCATATTATGATAAACTGATTAAAGAGGCAGGATATCAAAAAGAGATCGATTTGCTGACGTATCTTGTAACTCAAGATAGTGTTGACCGCGAACGAGCAACCAGGGCTGTTGATATTGTGAAACGCAGATTGCCCGGTATTTCAATCCGTAAAATTAATCTGAAAAAAATCAGGGATGAGGTTTCCATCATCAAAGAAATTTTTAACAGTGCATGGAAAAATAATTGGGGATTTATCCCTCTCTCTACTGAAGAGTTCGACTCTCTTGCTTCCGATCTGAAAACCATAGTAGATCCAGATTTTGCCCACATTGCTGAAATTGACGGCCAGCCGGTCGGTTTTTCTGTTGCTTTGCCCGATTATAATCAGATATTTAGAAACATGAATGGAAGGCTATTACCATTCGGAATTTTTAAAATTTTATTTGGAAAGCGAAAAATCAATAAGATACGTACTGCATTGATGGGGGTATTGCCAAAATATCAGGGCAAGGGTATTGATGTGTTGCTGCACCGAGAGGCCATAGAAAACGGAGTTATAAGAAACTACTATTCATCCGAGGTGGGATGGATTCTTGAGAACAATGTGCACATGGTTCGTGTGGCCGAAAAAATTGGCGGAACCCTCGATAAACGATACCGAATGTACAGCAAAAAGCTCTCCTGATCAGTCGCTATTTCTTCAATTTCATTGGTAAAAACCTTACCTTAAAGAGATGTTTTTAATTTTAAAAAAAGGTAAGAATTATGACCAAATATCGTATAGAAAAAGACTCAATGGGAGAAGTGA
>SL_3KL_010_SEDDRAFT_10001626_pt1 | contig 20503 bp, 16 predicted proteins | sample SodLakKL_010_SED_2_FD_10381 | JGI IMG/M metagenome (IMG submission 10381) | reverse complement strand
TTTTCCTTTTCCATCGCCGGTATAGACCATAATCAGGCCCGGTAAATCATTTGCCATTTGTTGTGCTCCTTTCGTGAAGTTTTTCCTTCATCATATCTTTTTTTCTTAAGAAAGCAGGTATCTTGAAATTACCAGGCGCTGAACTTCGCTGGTGCCCTCATAAATTTCTGTAATCTTTGCATCTCGCATAAAGCGCTCGACCGGGTAATCACGGGTATAACCGTAACCACCGAAGATTTGTACCGCTTTAGTGGTTACCTCCATTGCAGTTTCGGAGGCAAATAGCTTGGCCATGGCGGAAGCTTTTCCGTAGGGCAGCCCTTCACTTTCCAGGTAAGCCGCCTGGTAAGTGAGCAGGCGTGACGCTTCAATTTTTGTGCCCATGTCGGCCAGCATAAAGGAGATAGCCTGGAAGTTAGCAATCGGCTGACCGAACTGTTCCCTGGTCTTGGCATAATCTGCCGCGGCATCAAGGGCGCCCTGGGCAATGCCGACAGCCTGCGCGGCAATACCATTACGCCCACCATCGAGGGTGCTCATGGCGATTTTAAAGCCTTCTCCTTCTTTACCGAGCAGGTTTTCCTTCGGCACCCGGCAATCTTCAAATATCAGTTCCAGGGTCGGGGACGAGCGCAGGCCCATCTTCCTCTCTTTTTTGCCGAAAGAAAAACCGGGAGTTCCTTTCTCAACTATAAAAGCGCTTACTCCTTTTGCCTTCTTTTCTTTATCGGTTACAGCGAAAATAATATTAATCTCTGCATCGCCACCGTTGGTGATAAATATTTTATTGCCGTTTAAAATATAGCTATCTCCGTCGAGAACAGCGGTAGTGCTCTGGCTTGCAGCATCTGTCCCGGCGGTAGCTTCAGTCAGACCATAGGCTCCCAGTTTTTCACCCAGGGCCATCGGCTCTAAATACTTCTTCTTCTGCTCTTCACTGCCATACTTATATAGCGGCCATCCGGCCAGCGAAGTGTGAGCCGAAAGAGTTGTTCCGGCCGAAGCATCAACCCGGGACAGCTCTTCAACGGCAATGACATAGCTGATAAAATCACATTCACCTCCGCCGTATTCCTCCGGCCAGGGAATCCCGGTCAATCCCAGTTCGCCCATCTTATCAAAAAGCTCGCGTGAAAATTCTTCCTTATCGTCACGCTCTTCCGCTCCTGGCGCTACCTCGTTCTCGGCAAAATCGCGCACCATTTTCCGGGTCATTTCTTGTTCTTCAGTCAACACAAAATTCATCTACTCATCCTCCTGTAATTATTATGTCATTGATACTTATAAATGTTAAACTTGCTGGCTTAGCTGCACTTACAACCTTACTTTAAAAGCTGGCGGGCAATGACTATACGTTGAATCTGGTTTGACCCCTCATAAATCTGGGGAGCCTTGGCATCACGGAAATAGCGGGTTAGCGGATGGTCATCCCTTATGGCAGTGAGTCCGCACAGGTCAATACATTTTGTTGCCGCCTCCATGGCCAGATCTGTGGCATACATTTTAGCCATCGATGCTTCTTTAGAACAGCGTGCTCCACTCTCTTTTACTTCTGCTGCCCTGTACACCAAAAGACGTGCGGCCTCCAAACGGGTTGCCAGATCGGCCAGGCTAAAACTTACTCCCTGGTCGACCTTTTTACCTGCCCTTGCTTCCGCTTTCAGGTAATTTACAGTGTATTCAATTGCCGCCCGGGCCATGCCCAGTCCCTGGGCGGCAATACCAATCCTGCCACCATCAAGCAAAGACATCGCTATTTTAAAGCCTTCACCTTCTTCACCAAGTCTGTTCGACACCGGAACAAAAAGATCCTCCAACATCAGTTCAGTGGTGTTAGATCGGTTTAGGCCCATCTTTTTTTCGGGTTTACCAGGTATTAATCCCGGGGTATCTTTTTCAATCAAAAAAGCTGTAATACTCTTAACTCCTTTTGCTTTATCGAGGGTTGCAAAAACAGTATAGAGATCAGCCTGTCCGCCGCTGGTGATAAATATTTTGCAACCGTTTAAACGGTAACCTCCATCAACAGGAGTTGCAGTTGTTGAAAGAGCTGCTGCATCGGAACCAGCATCCGCTTCAGTCAGGGCAAAAGCCCCGAGCATCTTGCCGCAGGCCAGGGCAGGCAGGTAGCGTTTTTTCTGTTCATCCGTACCAAAATACAGCAGGGGAAATGAGCCAACTGAAGTATGTACAGCAATGATCGCCCCGGTGGATGAACAAACCCTGGAGATCTCTTCAATTAATAATATATAGCTGAGAAAATCCTGCCCCTGTCCGCCCCATTCAGCCGGAATAGGGTAACCCATATAGCCGTGTTTGGCAGCAATGTTTAGGTTTTCCTGTGGGAAATGATCACCTTTATCAATTTCGGCATCAGCAAAATGCTGAAATTCCTGCTGTTTCTTAAGCTGCTCTTCTGTAAGGGTAAAAGCCATTTTAGCTGTCTCCTCTTAGCTGACTTTGACGATTGTTGCTTCGCCCTGGGCGGCGCCGCTGCAAATGGTAGCCATCCCGTATCCGCCGCCGCGGCGGCGCAGCTCGGCGATAAGGGTCATCAGGATGCGGGCGCCGCTGGCTCCGATCGGGTGGCCCAGGGCAACGGCTCCGCCGTTGACATTAACTCTTTCTTCATCCCAGCCGCCCAGTTTAATACAGGTTAGAGCCACGGCGGCAAAAGCTTCGTTAACCTCGATTAAATCTAGCTGATCTGCTGACATTCCTGCTTTATTCAAAGCTTTTTGCCCCGCTTCATAGGGAACAGTAGCAATATAGCGCGGCTCTAAAGAAACCGAAGCATGGGCCACTATTTCAGCAATCGGTTCAAGGCCGCCTTTACGGGCTTGTTCTTCTGAAGCCAGGACCAGGGCTGCTGCCCCGTCGCTAATTCCCGGAGCATTGCCGGCAGTAACCAGCCCTTCTTTTTCAAAAGCAGGCGGCAGCATGGCCAGCTTGTCCGGGGTTGTGTCACTGCGGGGCAGTTCATCTTTCTCTACCATAACCGGGTTACCTTTGCGCTGCGGCACTGAAACTGCAACTATCTCCTCAGCCAGGCTGCCATTTTCCATCGCCGCCAGGGCTCTTTGATGACTGCGGTAGGCCCAGCGGTCCATTTCCTGCCTGGTAATACCATGTTCGGCCGGGACAGCACTTCCATGCACACCCATATGGACATCATGAAAGGGACACCACAGCCCGTCGTGAACCATACCATCGACAACCCGCGCATCCCCCATCCTGGCACCGGTCCGTACCCCGGGCAGGTAGTAGGGAACAGCACTCATATTCTCCATCCCGCCGGCTATCATAAGTTCACCATCGCCGCTTCTAATCAAAGCATCAGCCAGGTTTACTGCCCGCAAGCCGGAAGCACAGACTTTATTGATTGTATCCGAAGGAACAGTGTGCGGCAGGTCGGCTTTAATCGTGGCCTGGCGGGAGGGGATTTGTCCTGCCCCGCCCTGGACAACCATCCCCAGCAGGATATTATCGATCTGATCACCTTCTACCCCGGCCCTTATTAAGACCTCCCTGATTGCTACAGCACCAAGCTCAATCGCCGGCACATCTTTAAAAGCGCCCAGGAACCGGCCAAAAGGGGTCCGGGCAAAACCTAAGACTACTGTCTTAGTCATATCAACCGATCAACTCCTTATTTGCTATAGCGCCCTGTGTGCTATATCTTTGCGGTAATAACAGCCATCGAATTTAATTTGTTCACAGGCCCGGTAAGCCCGATCCACTGCTTTACGCAGATCGCTGTCCCAGGCGGTTACCCCTAGAACCCTGCCTCCTGCAGTAACCAGGTGCCCGTCCCTGAGTGCAGTGCCGGCATGAAATACTGCCACCTGTTTATCAACTGTTTTTTCAAGGGCATCCAGACCTTCGATAAATTTGCCTTTTTCATACTTTCCGGGATAACCGCCGGAAGCCATTACCACGCAGACAGCATGATCATCTTTCCAGCGCGGTTCAACATCTGTCAAATCACCCTCGGCTGCAGCCAAAAGCAGGGGCAGCAGATCCGAGTCCAGCCTGGGAATGATTGCCTGCGTTTCCGGATCGCCAAAGCGCACATTAAATTCAAGCACGTTAAACTCATCTTTAGAAACCATTAGTCCTGCATAGATTACACCCCTGAAATCAATTCCCATATCCTTAAATCCTTTTAAAAGAGGTTTAAATACGACCTTTTCAGTTTTACGGGCCAGCTCGGGAGTATAAACCGGAGCGGGAGAATATGCTCCCATCCCACCGGTATTAGGCCCTTTATCACCTTCACCAATAGCCTTATGATCCTGTGATGAGGGTAGAATAACCAGGTTGCTGCCGTCGGTAACGGCGAGGACAGAAACCTCTTCACCGTTGAGACAGTTTTCAATCACTACCCGGTTGCCGGCCTCACCAAAAGCCCTTTCAATCATAATATCGTAGAGGGCCTGCTCAGCTTCTTCCGGACCTGAAGCGACGGTAACACCCTTGCCGGCAGCCAGGCCATCGGCCTTGATTACCACCTGGCCGCCATAAAAACGGGACAGGTGGTTACGGGCATCTTCAAAATCATCAAATATTGTAAAGCCGGCTGTCGGGATACCCCACTCTTTCATTTTGCGTTTGGACCAAACTTTACTGCCCTCAAGCTGTGCGCCATTGCTGTCGGGACCAAAAACTTTAAGTCCGGCCTGCCGGAAAATGTCGGCAATACCCAGCACCAGCGGAACTTCAGGACCGACAACAGTCAGGTCAATTTTCTGCTCCAGGGCCCAGTCTTTCAGCTCCTCGATGTTATCGTCCGCAATGTCAACACATTCTGCCACAGAAGCAATTCCGGCATTACCCGGGGCACAGTAAAGCTTCTCCAACTGAGGGCTCTGGGCCAGCTTCCAGGCCAGGGTATGCTCACGTCCGCCCCCGCCAACCAGTAAAACTCGCATATTAAAAACCTCCATTCAATAATTCCGACGCTGACTCAATGTTTAAAATAGCGCCGCCCCGTAAAGACCATGGCAATCCCCAGCCGGTCACACAGCCTGATCGACTCATCATCTTTCTTCGAGCCACCCGGCTGAACAATGGCTGAAATTCCGGACTTGCCCGCTTCGTCAATGATGTCGGGAAACGGGAAAAATGCATCTGACCCGATAACAGCTCCCTTTGCTTTTTCTCCAGCCTGGCTCAAGGCAATTTTAGCCGCCCCGATCCTGTTCATCTGGCCGGCTCCGATTCCAATGGTTTTTCCCTCCGATGCAACCACGATGGCGTTGGAACGGACATGCTTAACCACTTTCTGGGCAAAATTAAGGGCTTCCCACTGATCCTTTGTCGGTTTCTTTTCAGTTACAACCTCGCCTCCAGTTACATCTACAGGATCATTATCAACGGACTGGATCAAAAGTCCTCCTGACACTTTTTTGAAGTCAGTTGGCTTTGCCTCATTAGCTTCCGGATTGATTTCCAGTAAACGAATATCTTTTTTCTCGCTAAAAATTTCAAGCGCTTCTTCTGTAAATTCCGGAGCTGCAATCACTTCAAGAAAAATCTCCATCATTTCCCGGGCCGTGGCAGCGCCAACGGGCTTGTTTAAAGCAACAATTCCTCCAAAAATAGAGACAGGATCTGCCGCGTACGCCAGCTGGTATGCCTCGTAAATTGTCAGGGCAGAACCAACTCCGCAGGGGTTGGCATGCTTAACAGCAACTGCTGTCGACTCTTTAAATTCCCTGACCAGTTCCCAGGCTGCATTAAGATCATTTAAATTATTAAAAGACAGCTCCTTGCCCTGCAGCTGNTTTGCCGCCGCCAGCCCTGTCCGCTTTCCGGAAGAGGCATAAAAGGCTGCTTCCTGCTGCGGGTTCTCCCCGTAGCGTAAATCCTGCACCTTTGCAAAGGAAAGACTCAGGCGATCCGGATAAGCCCTATCCCCTGATTCTGTCCGGCTGCTTAAATAGCCAGCTATAGCTGCATCATAACCTGCTGTATGGGCAAATGCTTCCATCGCCAGATGGTAGCGGGTAGAATTGCTGATCTCGCCACTGCTTTTAAGTTCTTCTACGATCTGGCCATAGCGTTCCGGGTTAACTACCACAGCAACCCGGTCATGGTTCTTAGCCGCCGCCCGCAGCATGGTCGGTCCACCAATATCAATATTTTCAACCGCCTCTTCCAGGGTTACCCCTGCCCGGGCGATAGTATCTTCAAAGGGATAGAGATTGACTACGACCAGCTCAATCGGGACAATCCCGTGCTCGCTCAACTCTTCCACCTGGTCCGAACGGGCCAGGATCGCTCCGTGAATACTGGGGTGGAGTGTTTTTACCCTTCCCCCTAAAATTTCAGGACTGCCGGTCACTTCCGCAGCTTCTGTTACCGAATGGCCAGCCTCGCTGATAGCGCGAGCCGTACCTCCGGTCGAAATAATTTCAAAACCAAGCTCAACCAACTCACCGGCCAGTTCAGCAATTCCTGCTTTATCAGACACACTTAACAAAGCTCTACGTTTCTTTGTCAATAATATAACACCTTCTTCCTTCCACTTTCAGTTTATCGCGACAGAACAGATCAATCGCAATCGGATAGATCCGGTGTTCAACCGCCTGGATCCGCTGCTGCAGTGTTTTAACCGATTCACGCTGGATAACAGGCACCGCTTCCTGCAGCACAACGGGACCGCTGTCAAGGCCTTCATCAACAAAGTGAACCGTGCATCCGGTTACTTTTACGCCATAGTTAAAAGCCTGCTCGATCCCGTCGTTTCCGGGGAAGGCAGGCAAAAGAGATGGGTGAATATTTAAGATCTGCAGGGGAAAAGCCTGGACAAAAAGCGGTGAAAGCAGGCGCATAAACCCGGCCAGCACTATAAGATCTATTTCATTTTCTTTCAGGGCATTGATCAGAACCTGGTCGTAACTTTCCCTGCTGCTGCAGCTTTTTGGGTCGATATGAAGCGCATTAACTCCATCCCCCCTGGCTATTTCCAGGGCAGGAGCATCTGCCCGGTCGCTGATCATCAGGGCAACCTCTCCTGCGATCTCACCCCTTTTAACCGCTTTCAGGATCGCTTTTAGGTTGCTGCCCCGACCGGATGCCAGCACGGCAATACGTTTCATCTTGAGATCCCCCTATTATTACAAAAACTGCTGCTTAACTTTAAAACATAGCTTCTAACAATATAATTCTATTAATATCACTATAAATCCTTTATCACTACCCCGCTGCTGCCGCTTTCTACCCTGCCAATTTTATATGCTGTCAGGTGGTGCCCGGAAAAATGTTTCAGCAAACCGTCCGCTTCCTGGGGAGAAACAAAAAGACAGTAGCCGATGCCCATATTAAAGGTTCTGAACATCTCGCTGCGTCTCACTTCACCTATCTCACTGATCAGGTCGAAAATAGCAGGCTCCATCCAGGCGTTGGGATCAATTTCCGCCTGCAGACCGGAAGGCAAAATACGGGGCAGGTTACCCGGCAAGCCGCCTCCGGTAATGTGAGCCATCCCCCTGATTGAAAACTTTTTCAGAGCCTGTAAGACAGGTTTAACATAGATATAGGTGGGCCGCAGCATTTCTTCTGCCAGGGTCATACCCAGGCCGGGCTGGAAATCGGTCAACAGCAAACCAGCTTCTTCCAGCAAAGCTTTACGAACCAGGGAAAAGCCATTGCTGTGCAAGCCATTAGAAGCAAGGCCAATGACAACATCACCATTTTTAATGTTTGATCCGTCAATGATATTTTCCCTGTCGACCAAACCTACTGCAAACCCGGCCAGGTCATATTCACCGGCAGGGTAAAAGCCGGGCATTTCTGCCGTTTCCCCGCCCAGAAGTGCGCATCCGGCATCGCGGCAACCTTCTGCCACCCCGGTTACAATCTCTTCCACCTGCTCCGGTTTCAGCTTACCTACTGCCAGGTAGTCGAGGAAAAAGAGCGGTTCTGCTCCCTGGACCAGGATATCATTTACGCACATGGCCACACAGTCAATGCCGACCGTATCATGCCTTTCCACGGCAAAGGCGATCTTCAGCTTGGTTCCTACACCGTCAGCCCCGGAAACCAGGACCGGCTCCTTCATACCCTGAAGGTTTGGGACGAACATCCCGCCAAAACCGCCCAGCCCATGCAGTACTTCTGAGCGGAAAGTAGATTTGGCCAACCCCTTGATCCTCTCCACCGCGGCATCGGCCGCGTCAATATCGACACCCGCCTTCTTGTAATCCATCTCATCGCTCACGTCTTTCACTCCCTCCCGGCAAATAAGTAGAAAAGGTGTCAGAGTTAACTTTCACTTTATTTGTAAAAAAGCCCGGCACTCGAAAGAGTGCCGGGCGGCTTCTTTAGAAGAAGAGCGGCGCAAAAACAAGGGCCACTATACTCATTAACTTAATTAAAATGTTTAGCGACGGTCCGGCTGTATCCTTGAAGGGGTCACCAACCGTATCACCAACCACGGCTGCTTTATGGGCTTCGCTGCCTTTACCGCCATGTTCTCCGGCTTCAATAAATTTCTTAGCATTATCCCAGGCTCCGCCGGCGTTGGCCATGTTTATGGCCTGCAGCACCCCGGTCACCAGGGCACCGGCTAAAAGTCCGCCTAACGCTTCTTTACCCAGGAAGGGAATCAGGCCCACTGCCAGCGGCACTATAACCGCCATCAGGCCGGGCACAATCATCTCTTTCAGAGCCGCCTTCGTGCTAATATCAACACAGCGGGCATATTCCGGCTTGGCCTTGTACTCCATCAGGCCCGGAATTTCCTTGAACTGGCGGCGAATCTCTTCAATCAGTGAGAAGGCTGCATTCCCTACCGCTTCCATGGTCCGGGAAGTAAAGAAGTAGGTAAGCATACCACCGATTAGCAGCCCGGCAATGACCTGGGGCGAGGTAATATCAATCACAGCCAGCTCTGCCACCTGTGCGTATGCAGTAAAGAGAGCCAGGGCGGTCAGCGCTGCCGAACCGATGGCAAAGCCTTTACCGATTGCCGCGGTTGTGTTACCGAGTGAATCAAGCTGGTCGGTAATTTCACGCACTTCAGGCTCAAGGTCAGCCATCTCGGCAATGCCACCGGCGTTATCAGCCACCGGACCGTAAGCATCAACGGCAACGGTCATACCCACGGTTGAAAGCATACCCACCGCAGAAATAGCAATACCGTAAACACCGGCTACATGATAAGATACAAGGATTGCCGCAACAATGGCAATGATCGGGATAACAGTACTCTTCATCCCGACAGCAAGACCGCTGATAATATTAGTAGCCGGTCCGGTCAGTGACGCCCTTGCAATATTCTGCACCGGCTTGTAGTGATCAGAAGTGTAATATTCAGTTACCCGGCCAATAATAACGCCAGCCAGCAAACCGGCGATAACGGCAATAAAGGGGCCGTAATCGGAGAAAATACCCTGTTCAATAAAGGCACGAATCAGGAAAAATGAGCCAATCAGAACCACAATAGCGCTGACCCAGGTGCCGCGCTCTAAAACTGCTCCCAGGCGGACGCCTTCTTTGGCCCGCACGAAGAAGAAAGCAAATATAGAAGCAAGGATACCGATTGAAGCAACCAGCATCGGCAGAAGCATGCCACCGAGTCCATAAAGGACTACACCCAGGGTCATGGTGGCAATCATTGAACCAACGAAAGACTCAAACAAATCCGCTCCCATACCGGCAACATCACCGACATTATCGCCAACATTGTCGGCAATAACCCCGGCATTGCGGGGGTCGTCTTCGGGAATACCGGCTTCAATTTTGCCGACGAGGTCGGCTCCCACATCGGCCGCCTTGGTATAAATACCACCGCCGACACGGGCGAAAAGGGCAATCGAACTTGCACCTAAAGCATAACCGTTAATAACAGAAGGGTCTCCGATAAAGATAAAAAGAATTCCCAAACCAAAAAGACCAAGACCGGCTACCATCATTCCCATGATTGTTCCGCTTGAAAAAGCAATGGTCAGGGCAGGGTTAATCCCGGACCTTGCTGCATGCGTGGTGCGCACATTGGCCTTGGTAGCGACCGTCATCCCCACATAGCCGGCGGTGCCCGAAAAAATGGCCCCGACCACAAAACTGACCGCAGTCAGCACATTGATTGCAGTAGCGAGGACGATGGTCAGCACCACTACAAAAACTGCCAGATAGGTGTATTCGCGTTTCATGAAAGCCATTGCGCCTTCATGAATTGCATCAGCAATATCGCGCATCTCCTCACTGCCTGCTTCGGCCTTGCCCAGCTTAATCCATAAAATAAGGGCAAAAACAAGTGCAGCCAGGGCACAGACCGGTGCTACATAAACTAACATGTCCATTTTCTTTCAACCTCCCAGTAAGATCTCTTTTCTATTAAATAAATATCTTATCCAAGTTTCCAACTTCCAACATTCAACCTTCGCTTTTTACGGTTCCACGGGGTAATCACCACTGAAACAGGCAGTACAGAAAACATCTTCCGGCAAATCAACCGCACCCTTAACCTGATCAAGACTGAGGAAACCGATCGAATCAGCGCTGATCATCTCAGATATCTCCGCAGGACTACGTTTATGGGCAATCAGATCCTGTTTGTCGGGTGTATCAATTCCGTAATAACAGGAACCGGTAACCGGCGGTGAACTAATCCGCAAATGCACTTCGGTTGCCCCGGCCCGCTTCATGATCCGGATTAGTTTTAGGCTGGTTGTACCGCGGACAATTGAGTCATCCACCAGGACAACGCGCTTACCTTCAACAATTTTCTTCACGGCATTGAGCTTCAGATCGACCCCTTCTTCGCGCATTTTCTGAGTCGGCTTAATAAAAGTTCGACCGATATAACGATTTTTAACCAGACCCATTTCGTATGGCAGCCCGGCCTCTTCGGCAAAACCTGAAGCTGCAGCAATGCTCGAATCGGGAACCCCTGAAACAATATCTGCTTCAACGGGATGTTCCCGGGCCAGGCGGCGACCTAACTCCCGACGCACGAGGTGGACATTTCTGCCCTGCAGGTTGCTGTCTGGGCGGGCAAAGTAAATATACTCAAATATGCACAGGTTAGTGCTGGGGCTTTCCACCGCCTGGCGGCTGTGCACTCCTTCTTCGTCTAAAATTACCATTTCCCCCGGTTCGATATCGCGGATATAAGTCGCTCCGATCGTATCAAAAGCACAGGTTTCCGAAGCTACAAAATAACCGCCATCAGTAAAGCTCGCTAACGAGAGTGGCCTGAATCCGTTCCCGTCCCGCAAGCCGATAACCTTGTGACCGTCGGTCAGGACAAAGGCAAAAGCTCCTTTTAACCTCGGCACAACTTCTGCCAGCGCTTCCTCCAGGCTTTCACTGCCCTGCCTGGCGATCATATGAGCCAGCAGTTCGCTGTCTGTATCTGTCTGAAATATTGCGCCCTGGCACTCCAGCTCTTCCCGCAGTTCCCGGGCATTCAGCAGGTGACCGTTGTGGGCAATTGCCAGCTCACCATGACGGTAACGCAATTTCAGGGGCTGACTATTTTCAAAATCCCGGCCATCTGCATCGTAAGGATAGCGGACATGGCCAATTGCCATCTTGCAGACAATCCCTTTTAAGTCTGCAGTATCAGGAAAAACTTCTGAAACCAGGCCCAATCCTCTCTTGGTCCACATTTTTCGGCCTTCACCGGGGCCTGCCGTAATTCCGGCGCTCTCCTGCCCGCGATGCTGCAGGGCATAAAGAGCAAAGCAGGTCATAAAAGCCAGGGGTTGATCATCAGCAAAACCGCCACAAACCCCACAGGCTTCGCGCAGCTTCCCGGTGGGGGCTACTCCATGATGCATGAAAAAACCTCCTCGTAGGCCGCTTGCATAGCGGACAGTTCCAACTTCAGTATTATATCATCGCCATGGGAGATTATCAAAGCATCTCCCTTGACAATGCCGATTTTTGAAGATTCAACCTTTGCTTCCATAATTAGCTGCGATACCCGGTCGGCATCTTCCGGGGCGACAGAAAACAGGACCCGCGAAGGTCCCTCGCCAAATAAGGCCAGGGGCAGGTAATCTGAAGGCGCCAGGTTAACCTGTGCGCCAATCCTGCCGCTTAAACAGGACTCAGCCAGGGCAACAGCCAATCCGCCATCGGAGAGATCGTGGGCCGATTGAACCAGATCCGCATTGATTAGATCGCGAATCAGATCCTGCACATCTCTTTCCGCTTCCAGATCTACTTCGGCCAGGCTGCCGGAAACTTTGCCGCACCAGCTTTTCAAATACTGGCTGCCGCCAAGCGACACTTCCTGGGGTCCGAGCAGGAAGAGGTGATCACCGTCGCGTCTCAGGGCCGGAACACATTGTTTGGCAGGATCCTTAAGCAAGCCAACTGCTCCTACTACCGGGGTGGGGTAGATCGCTTCACCTTGAACCTCATTGTAGAAACTTACATTTCCGCCGACAACGGGAACATTCAGGACGCGGCAGGCTTCGGCCATTCCTTCCACGGCCTGACTGAACTGCCAGTAGATTTCCGGTTTTTCCGGGTTGCCGAAATTAAGGCAATCGGTAATACCGATCGGATCGGCCCCGCTGCAGCTCAGGTTGCGTGTGGCCTCTGCCACGGCCATCATACCGCCCCGGTATGGGTCTAGGTAGGTGTGCCTGCCGTTGCCGTCAACACTCATGGCCAGGGCTTTGCCGGTTTCCCTAATCCGTATAACCGCACTATCTCCACCGGGACCCTGCAGCGTGCAGGTGCGGACCATGTAATCATAGCGCCGCCAAACCCATTCCTTCGAAGCGATGTCCGGCGCTGCCAATAGTTTAAGCAGCACTTCTCCGTAGTCTTCCGGAAGAGGCATATTGAGCGGGTCATAGTTGGCCAGTTCCCGAAAATAGGCCGGTTCCCGGCTTTCCGGGTTGTAAACAGGGGCTCCTCCGGCAACGCTGGCTGCCGGAACCGAGGCAACAACTTCTCCCTGGTAGCGGGCGGTGACCGTTTCACCTGAGGTAACCTTGCCGATAACAGCCGGTTTTAAGTCCCAGCGCCCGAAAACTTCTTCAACTGCTTTCAGCTTATCCGGCTCAACAATTAAGAGCATTCTTTCCTGCGACTCCGAGGTAAGAATTTCAAAGGGGTGCATATCCTCTTCCCTGAGCGGCACCTGGTCCAGGTCAACTTCAATACCGGTGCCGGCGCGGGAAGCAGTTTCCGTCAGGGCACAGGTCAACCCGGCCCCGCCAAAATCCTGGACTCCGGTTACGAGCTTCTTGCCGATTGTTTCCAGGGTGGCATCCATCAGCAGTTTACCCATGAATGGATCCCCTACCTGCACGGCCGGTCTTTTCTCCTCCGACTCTTCGGAAAGCTCTTCAGAGGCAAAGGTAACACCGTGTATACCATCGCGCCCGGTCAGCGCTCCTACCAGTACTACCAGGTTGCCTTCACCGCTGGCTTTACCCAGCACCAGCTGATCTGCCGGCATAATACCCACGCACATGGCATTAACCAGGGGGTTTCCCTCGTAGCATGGTTCAAAATATATCTCGCCGGCCACGGTCGGAATACCGACACAGTTACCGTAACCGCCAATACCGCCTACTACCCCGTCAAAGAGGTACCGTCCGCGGGCTGTCTCAAGATTGCCAAAACGCAGGGAGTTCAGGAAGGCAACCGGCTGCGCTCCCATGGTATAAATATCTCTTAAAATCCCGCCAACACCAGTTGCCGCACCCTGGTGCGGTTCAATAGCTGAAGGGTGATTGTGGCTTTCAATTTTAAATACGGCTGCCCAACCGTCGCCGATATCGACTACACCGGCATTTTCACCGGGCCCCTGGATTACCCGGGGACTGGTAGTGGGAAACAGCTTCAGGGCCGAACGTGAATGCTTGTAACTGCAGTGCTCTGACCACATTACGCTGTACATATTCAGCTCAACTTCATTGGGCTCACGGCCCATCTGTTCGGTAATTAATTTGTATTCATGGTCGGTAAGCCCCAGGGTCCGATGCAGATCCTGATCAGACATTGCGAACCACCTCCCGGCCTGTTAAGTAGCTGATGATAGATTTAAAGATAATTAAACCGTGCCTGGAACCTAAAACTTTTTCCCCGGCTCTTTCAGGATGAGGCATCAGGCCGACCACGTTACCGGCCCGGTTACAGACTCCGGCTATATTTTCAAGGGAACCATTTGGATTGGCTTGCGGGGTTACATCCCCATTTTGATCGGTATAGCGGAAGACAATCTGATCGTTTGCTTTCATTTCTTCCAGCAGCTCAGGCGGCGCATAGTAGCTACCGTCGCCATGAGCCACCGGCATTTCCAGCACCTTGCCAAGCGAAGCAGAAAGGGTAAAGGGCAGGCTGTTATTATCGACCCTGACAAATACCTGCTCGCAGCGGAACTGCAGATGGTGGTTCCGGCAGAGGGCACCTGGCAGCAGGCCAGCTTCGGTCAGCACCTGGAAACCGTTACAAATCCCCAGCACCAGGCCTCCTTTGTCGGCAAATTCAGCCACGGCATTCATTACCGGGCTGAAACGGGCTATCGCCCCTGAACGCAGGTAATCTCCGTAAGTAAAACCACCGGGCAGGATGATCACATCGCGCCTGCCTACACTTTTTTCACTGTAGTGAATATATTCTACTTCCTTGTTTAAAACATCGCGTACCAGGTGGTAGGAATCCAGGTCACAGTTTGAACCGGGGAAAACAATTACACCAAATTTCATAGCCCGGCCTCCTGTAAAACATAGCTATAATCTTCAATGACCGGGTTGCTGAGCAGGCGGCGGGACATATCTTCTACGCGCGCCGCTGCTTCCTCCCGGTCATTTGCTTCAAGATTAAGCTCAATATATTTTCCGACCCTGACCTGGCTTACTCCATCATACCCCAGGGCCTGAAGCGACTTCTCAACGGCAGCACCCTGGGGGTCAAGCACCGCTTTCTTCAAAGTCACTTCCACCTTAGCTTTCCACTGCATGTTATTCTCCCCCTTCCAAACGCCTCAAAACTTCACGGTAAGCTTCAACTACACCGCCCATATCCCGGCGGAAACGATCTTTATCCAGTTTTTCCTGGCTGCTGCTGTCCCAGAAACGGCAGGTATCAGGAGAAATCTCATCACCTAACAGGATCTTATCTCCGTGACGGCCGAACTCCAGCTTGAAATCTACCAGGGTAATGCCCTTTTCGCGCAGGTAAGGTACCAGGAGCTCGTTAACCCTCAGGGCAGCTTTTTCAATCTCAGCCATCTCTTCAGGGGCAGCCAGGTCCATGGCATAAATATGGTAGTGATTAATCATCGGGTCGTGCAGTTCATCGTCTTTCAAAGAAAACTCGAGCACGGTCTTCTTCATCACTGTTCCTTCCGGAATACCCAGCCTTTTCGACAGGCTGCCGGCAGCGATATTGCGGACGATCACTTCAACCGGAATAATCTCCAGCGATTTAACCAGCATCTCCCGCTCGCTTATGGTTTTTTCATAGTGCGTCTCCACACCCTTTTCTTCCAGAAGTTCAAAAAATATGGCAGAGAGACGGTTGTTTAAAATTCCCTTATCAGCTAATTTGTCTTTTTTAACCCCGTCAAAGGCGGTGGCATCATCCTTAAACTCAACCAGGTAAAGACCGGGATCATCAGTGCGGTAAATCTTCTTCGCTTTTCCTTCGTATAGAAACTCGCCTTTTTTCAAATTGTTTTCCTCCCTTATATTTTCAGCCTGCGGTAAATATAATCAACCCGCTGCAGGTAATAGGCGGGGTCAAAACAATCTTCAAGCTTTTTCTCGCCAAGGTTTTTAAGAACAAGTTCTTCTCCGGCCAGGGTATCTTTTAGCGTCCGGCCGCCTTCCCATGCTTCCATGGCGCAGCGCTGGACCAGGTCATAAGCTTCTTCCCGGGACATACCGCTTTCAACCAGCTCCAGTAGCACCCGCTGGGAATAGATCAACCCTCCGGTCAGCTCCAGGTTACGTTCTAGCTGTTCCGGGTAAATCCTAAGCTCGCCGATCACCCTGATCATCTGCTGCAGCATGTGATCGCAGGTTATAGTGCTATCGGGTAATATTACCCGCTCNACCGANGAATGGGAGATATCGCGTTCGTGCCAGAGAGCTACATTTTCCAGGGCAGTGCCGGCATAGCCGCGCAGCAGNCGGGCCAGGCCGCAAACTTTTTCACAGGTTACNGGGTTGCGCTTGTGGGGCATGGCCGANGAACCTTTTTGACCGCTGTAGAATGGTTCTTCCAGTTCCCTGGTCTCAGTACGCTGCAGGTTGCGCACCTCCAAAGCCATTTTTTCCAGGGTAGCCCCGATGATGGCCAGGGTTCCAACATACTCGGCGTGCCGGTCTCGCTGTAAGACCTGGGTTGAAACCGGGGCCGGCTCAAGACCCAATTTCTTGCAGACATACTCTTCAATAAAAGGATCGATATGGGCAAAGTTCCCGACGGCGCCGGAGATCTTGCCGACCCGCACAGCCTCTGTCGCCTTTTCTAAACGTTCCCGGTCGCGGCGCACCTCGCCCAGCCAGAGAGCAAATTTTAAGCCCAGGCTGGTCGGCTCGGCATGCACCCCGTGAGTCCGGCCCACAGCAGGAGTTTCCTTGTAGCGCCGGGCCTGTTCAATCAAAACTTTTTCCAGCTCCTGCAGACCTTCGCTGATCAGGCCGGCAGCTTCAACCAACATAACCGATAGGGCAGTATCGACAATATCGTAAGAAGTAAGACCGTAATGGAAAAAACGGCTCTCTTCACCGAGCGATTCAGCTACGCAGCGGGTGAAAGCAACCACATCATGCCTTGTTTCTTTCTCCAGCTCTTCAATTCTCTGCACATCAAAGGAAGCGTTTTCGAAAATAAGGCGGGCTGCTTCCTGCGGGATAACGCCCATCTCGGCCCAGGCTGAGGCAGCCATGATTTCAACTTCCAAAAATTTTTGATAGCGGTTTTCCAGGCTCCAGATCTGACCCATCCGGGGACGGGTGTAACGTTCTATCAATTTTTATCACCTGCATCGCGATTGCACTGTGCTTCATCCTCCCGCAGGGCACAATCTTTTTCTTCAACTTTTGCCGCCAGTGACTGGCGATAATTGTTCAGTTTCTCGCGCAGGCTCTCATCTTTCAGGGCCAGCATTTGCACGGCCAACAACCCCGCGTTATATGCTCCATTAACGGCTACCGTTGCCACCGGAATGCCCTGTGGCATCTGCACTATTGAGTAGAGAGAATCTACTCCGCGCAGCGGTTCTATTGCTACCGGGATACCAATTACCGGTAGCAGGGTCATTGAAGCAATCACCCCGGGCAGGTGGGCCGCTCCTCCGGCTCCCGCTATAATAACTTTCAAGCCTGCTTCCTCTGCGCCCCGGGCATAACGGGCTGTTTTCTCCGGGTGGCGGTGGGCGCTTGAAATAACCATTTCCCAGCCAACCCCAAAATGATCAAGAGCTTCTGCCGCTTTACGCATAATCGGCAGGTCAGAATCACTGCCCATCACAATACCAACTTTAACATCAGGCATATTATCAACTCCAAAAATATAGTTACTGCCGGTACCAATTGGCAGCAGGCGACCACGGAAACCATGATCTGGTGCCGCCTGCTTTAACCAACCAACCTTCGGCCTGTTTAAATTTACTACATANTCCCCCGCAGGCTGGAAATTCTTTTTCACAAAAGATTAACGGCCGATCATGAGGCGGGTTGCTGCCAATCAGTCTCAAGTCACCTCTAAAACTTCAGCATTTTAGGATGCTTAATTTTAGTCTTAATAATCGACAAAAACAAATACTGTCAATAATACTAAAAATATAGTTCAAATACTCTCCCGGTTTACCAGAAGAAGTGAATCAGCGATACCAGGGCCAGCAGGTAAAGTATCCAGTGCACCTCTCTAAACCGGCCGGCAAAGACTTTAACCAGCGGAAAAGCGATGAAGCCGAATGCAATACCGTCGGCGATACTATATGCCAGCGGCATAAAGATAATGGTTAAAAATGCCGGGAAAGCTTCGGTGAAATCTTCAAAGTCAACTTTCATAATCGAGGCCATCATCATGACACCGACAATAACCAGGGCCGGTGCGGTGGCCTGGGGTGGAACCAGTCCGGCCAGCGGAGCTAAAAATAAAGCCAGCAGGAAAAGGATTCCCACTACAACCGAGGTAAACCCGGTCCGTCCGCCTTCAGAAATACCGGCGGTAGATTCGATATATGTGGTGACAGTACTTGTTCCCATCAGGGCACCGCCCATGGTTCCGATTGCGTCGGCAAACATGGCCTTGTTGACCTTGGGCAGGCGGCCATCTTTATCAAGATAACCGGCACGGGCTCCTGTGCCGAGCAAAGTGCCCATGGTATCAAAAACATCAACAAAAACAAAAGAAAATATCACGAAGATCGGAATGGAAAATGTTGCTGCAAAATCAAGCTGGAACAGAATTGGTGAAAGTGAAGCGGGCGGGCCGAAAACATCGCCCAGACCGGTCGGGAAAGGCTGAAAACCCATGATAAAGCTGACTATAGTGGTCAGCAAAATACCGATCAGGATCGCTCCCTTGACCTTGCGGGCCATAAGGATCGCTATAATTAAGAGGCCGATCAGGGTCAGCAGCGGTCCGGGTGCAGTTAGATCGCCTAAGGTAACCTGGGTTGCTTCATAACCGACAATAATGCCCCCGTTTTGCAGTCCAATAAAGGCAATAAACAGGCCGATCCCTGCTGCCACGGCATTCTTGAGGCTGGCAGGAACGGCAGCATCAAAATGAGAGACCAGGCCGGTTACCGAAAGAATCAGGAATACCACCCCGGAAATGAAAACAGCACCGAGGGCTGCCTGCCATCCAAACTCGGCGGCTACGACAAAGGCAAAAAAAGCATTTAAGCCCATGCCGCTGGCCAGGGCAAAGGGGTAATTGGTCAGCAGGCCCATCAAAATCGTAGTCAATGCGGCTGCGATAATTGTCGCCGTCATAACAGCACCGAAATCCATTCCGGCCGCGCTCAAGATATCCGGATTAACGAATATAATATAAGCCATGGTCATAAAAGTGGTAGCACCGGCTATAATCTCGGTTTTATAATTAGTCTTGTGTTCATCAAACTTAAAAAACTTATCCATTATCTTCCTCCTTGGACAATATGATTGCTTTAGACTTATTTAGTGCTGGTAAAGAAATAAATGGTTGTTGCGAAAAGAATTACTATTTGCAGTTTTCACATCACCTCCAGAGATAATAGAAAAAGCCCGGACAGATAGGCATCGAGCGAAACCTACCCGCCTGGGCTTTTATCCCTCCGGTGTGGCGCCCCATAAAGCAGAACCTGACTAACAGGCGCCTGTGCCACTCGGACCAGCCCGGCAAAAACAAATTACCTTACCTGAACATCAGATAAACCGCTGCCGGCGGAACCCTAGGCACACTTTCCCTCGTTAAAATAGTATTTTTAACGATTAAATATGTAATTTTCTCCCTGAAGTAAATTAGAATCAGCCCTGCGGTTATATGTGACGATCGGAGTCTTGCCCGTTTTGTCACGTTTTTATATCTTCAAAATTTAATTTTCGCCATCCGTAGAAAAGAATCCTTCAAAGTAAAAAATAAATTTATATAAGTAGAAAATGTGCTTGACAGCCCAGAGAAGCTGTGCTAATGTCTTTAAACAAAGAAGATAAATGACCGATGAAGGGAACTAGTAGCCTGGATTGGGTCGGCCCCAGAGAGCCGGATGGAAGAAATTATTTTCCAAAGCTGAAATTCCGGCGCCGACACACCTGGTGAATGGGTCTCCGAGGTACCGGCTGAAAGCGCGGACAGCGCGAGTAGACCCGGTCGGAACTTTCACCGTTAAAAGAAAGCAGGTCTGGGAAGCAATCATTAACTTTCCGCATCTGATAAAGTGATCTGCACTACAAGTGCAGGTAACCAGGGTGGTACCGCGAACAACTCTCGTCCCCGGACGGGAGTTTTTTATATGCAATTGTTTGTTATGACTACTTATATTTTAAAGGAGGAAGAAGAAAATGAGTGAACGCAAGATTATTTTATCCGAAAAGGACATGCCTCGCCAGTGGTACAACATCCAGGCAGATATGCCTAACCCGGCCCAACCTCCCCTTAATCCGGGCACCAAGCAGCCGGCCGGCCCTGACGATTTAAGCGCCATTTTCCCGATGCCGCTGATCGAACAGGAGATGTCAACAGAAAGGTTCATTGATATCCCGGAAGAGGTTTTAGAAATCTACACCACCTGGAGACCAAGCCCCCTTTTCCGCGCTTACAACCTGGAAAAAACCCTCGGCACTCCGGCCAAGATCTATTACAAACATGAAGGAGTCAGCCCGGCCGGCAGTCATAAACCGAACACCGCCATTGCCCAGGCCTACTATAACAAACAGGCCGGGGTTAAACGACTTTCCACCGAAACCGGAGCCGGGCAGTGGGGTTCTTCCCTGGCCCTGGCCTGCAGCTATTTCGGCATGGAATGCACAGTTTACATGGTCAAGGTCAGCTACCACCAAAAACCTTACCGCCGTTCAATGATGGA
>SL_3KL_010_SEDDRAFT_10001625_pt1 | contig 20510 bp, 16 predicted proteins | sample SodLakKL_010_SED_2_FD_10381 | JGI IMG/M metagenome (IMG submission 10381) | reverse complement strand
GCTGGGCGCCGATGCCCCCCTGCCCCGACCCGACTGGGCCGCCAGCGCACCGCCGATGCTGGCCCGCGTCCTCATTCCCGGCAGCGAGCGCGACGAGGTGCGGCTCTCCACCGCGCTCGCGCGTCTTGCCGAATGCGACCCGTTCCTGGCCCACGAGACCGAGGACGAGACCGGCCAGCCCGTGCTGCGCGCCCAGGGACCGCAGCATCTGCGCCGGGTGCTGGCGGCGCTCGAGTCCGATTTCGGCCTGGCGGTCGAGACGCGCGAGCCACAGGTAGCCTGGCGCGAGACGATCTCGGGCCGCGCCGAGGTGCGCTACCGCCACCGCAAACAGACAGGCGGCGCGGGGCAGTTCGCCGATGTCGCGCTGATCCTTGAGCCGCTGCCGCGCGGCGAAGGCTTCCGGTTCAACGAGACCGTCAAGGGCGGCGCGGTACCGCGCAACTACATCCCCTCGGTCGAGGAGGGGGCGCAGGACGCGATGACCCGCGGCCCGCTCGGTTTTCCGGTGATCGACATCGGCGTGACGCTGACCGACGGCAAGCACCACGCCGTCGACAGTTCCGACCACGCCTTCCGCACTGCCGGGCGGATGGGCGTGCGCGAAGGGCTGACCCAGGCCGGGCCGCTGCTGCTGCAGGCGATCGATCGGGTGGACATCCATGTCCCCTCGGCCTGTTCGGGGGCATTGGTCTCGCTCATCTCCGGCCTCAAGGGCCAGGTTCTGGGCTTCGACCGCGACCCGGCGCAGCGCGGCTGGGACCTGTTCCGCGCCACGCTGCCCGCCTCGTCGCGCGACGACCTGCTGAGCCAGCTTGCCGGCGCCACCCAGGGCACCGCCTGGCTCGAGGCGCGTTTCGACCATTTCGAGGAGGTCTACGGCAAGGAAGCCGACGCGATCAGCAAGGCCCGGCTCGCCGCGCTGGCCTGAGCCTGTCAGACGCCCGGACGCGGAAGCCGGGCGCGCCCTTCGCATGCCTTCACAGCCCCGCCATGGCCGGGGCTATCCGCTTGCCCCGCCGCGCCGCTGCCCTTACACAGAGGCCGAATTCGCATTGCCCGAAAGGCGCGCCGCATGGCCAAAGAGCAGAAGACGAAGCCGAAGAGCAAGCAGAACATCTTCGTCTGGATCCTGATGGGCCTCCTGGTCCTCGGGCTCGCGGGCTTCGGGATCGACGGCTTCCTCGGCCAGCGGGTGCGCGCGATCGGCTCGGTCGGCGGGCAGGAGATCACCGTCGACAGCTACGCCCGCGCGCTGCAGCAGGAGATTCGCGGCTTCCAGCAGCAGACCGGCCAGGCGATGAGCTTTGCGCAGATCCAGGCGATGGGGCTCGACCAGATGGTGCGGGCGCGGCTGGTGGCGCAGGCCGCGCTCGATGCCGAGGCGGCGCGGATCGGCCTCTCGCTGGGCGACGAGAACGTCACCCGCGCGATCACCCAGATCTCCGCCTTCCGCGGACCGGGCGGCGAATTCGACCGCGAGGCCTATCGCTTCGCGCTGCAGAACGTGAACATGAGCCCGCGCGAATTCGAGGACGAGCTGCGCCGCGAGACCGCGCGCGGCATCCTGCAGGCGGCGACCTCGGGCGCGGTCGACACGCCGGCGAACCTGCGCGCGACGCTACTCGACTACTATGCCACGCGCCATTCGTTTGCCGTCTTCACCCTGACCGAGGAGATGCTGGAGGAACCGGTCGGCGCGCCGGACGCGGCGCAGGTGGAGGCCTATTACGAGGCGAATATCGAGCGCTTCACGGCGCCCGAGATCCGCCACGTGACCTATGCCTGGATCGCGCCGCCGATGATCTACGACGAGATCGAGATCGAGGAGGCGGCGCTGCGCACGCTCTACCAGTCGCGCCTGCCCGACTTCGTGCAGCCCGAGCGCCGGCTAGTCGAGCGGCTGGTCTTTCCCGACGAGGCGGCGGCGGCGGCGGCGATGGCGCGGCTCGAGGAGGGCACGACCGAATTCGAGGACCTGGTCGCCGAGCGCGGGCTCGATCTCGAGGACACCGACATGGGCGACGTGTCGCGCGAGCAACTCGGCGCGGCGGGGGAAGCGGTCTTCGCGCTCGAGGAACCCGGCGCGGTGACCGGACCGCATCCCAGCCCGGTCGGGCCGGCGCTTTTCCGGATGAACGCGATCCTGAGCGCGCAGGAAGTCACCTTCGAGGAGGCGATGCCCGAGCTGCGCGACGAGCTGGCCGCCGATCGCGCCCGGCGCATCATCGCCGACGATTTCGACCTCTACGAGGACCTGCTCGCCGGCGGCGCGACGCTCGAGGATCTGGCCCAGGAAACCGCGCTGGAGCTCGGCCGCATCGACTGGTCGGCCGGCGAGAGCGAGGGGATCGCCGCCTATACCGAGTTCCGCGCCGCGGCCCGCGAGGCCCGCGAGGGCGACTTTCCCGAGATGATCGCGCTCTCCGATGGCGGGCTTTTCGCGCTGCGGCTCGACGGCGTCACGCCACCGACCCCGCGGCCACTGGCCGAGATACGCAACGAGGCCGAAGCGGGCGCGCGCGCCGCGCTGGTGGCCGAACGGCTGATGGAGCAGGCCGGGGCGATGCGCGCCGAACTCGCCGGCCAGGGGGTCGACGCCTTCGCCGAGGCGACCGGGCTCGCGCCGGACCGGTTCGAGGCGATCACCCGGCTCGACCGCCTGCCGGATATGCCCGGCGATCTGCTCGAGGAACTCTTCGCCGCCGAGCCTGGCGAGCCGGTCATGCATCCGCGCGGCGCGGCGGTGCTGATGGGCGTGGTCACCGACCGCCTCGATCCCGACACGGAGGACGCGCCGACCCGGCAACTCATCTCCGCGATCGACGACCAGATCGGCGCCGCGCTGGCGCAGGACGTCTTCGCCTATTTCGCCCGCGCTCTCGAACGCGAGGCGGGGATCTCGCTCAACCAGGCCGCCATCGAAGCGGTACACGCCAACTTCCGCTGAGCGCAGGCCGCCGGTGTCCGACGCATCGCTCATGCCCGACTTCGCCACCTTCGATGCCGGATGGCGGCGGGGCGAGAACCAGCTGGTCTGGGCGCGGCTGGCCGCCGATCTCGACACGCCGGTCTCGCTCTATCTCAAGCTCGTCGGCAACCGGCGCGACAGTTTCATGCTGGAATCGGTCACCGGCGGCGAGGTGCGCGGGCGCTACTCGGTCGTCGGCATGAAGCCCGACCTGATCTGGCAGTGCCGCGGCGGGAAGGCGCGGATCAACCGCGATGCGCGCTTCGACGATGCCGCCTGGCAGGATCAGGACGCCCCGCCGCTCGAGGCGCTGCGCGCGCTGCTTGCCGAAAGCCGCATCGCGATGCCTGCCGACCTGCCGGCGATCGCCGCCGGGCTCTTCGGCTATCTCGGTTACGACATGATCCGCCTGGTCGAGCGGCTGCCGCAGGTCAACCCGGATCCGCTGGATCTGCCCGACGCGGTGCTGATGCGCCCCTCGGTCGTCGCCGTGCTTGACGGGGTCAAGGGCGAGGTGACGGTGGTCGCGCCGGCCTGGGCCGGTTCGGGCCTCTCGGCGCGGGCGGCCTATGCGCAGGCGGCCGAGCGGGTGATGGAAGCGGTGCGCGACCTCGAACGCGAGGCCGCCGGGATGGGCCGCGCGCTGGGATCTTCGGCGCAGGTCGGCGAGGCGCGGTCGAATTTCGCCAAGGCCGATTATCTGGCCGCCGTGGAACAGGCCAGGGACTACATCCGCGCCGGCGACATCTTCCAGGTCGTCCCCTCGCAACGCTGGGCGCAGGATTTCCCGCTGCCGCCCTTCGCGCTCTACCGAAGCCTTCGGCGTACCAACCCCTCGCCCTTCATGTTCTTTTTCGACCTCGGCGACTTCCATGTCGTCGGCGCCAGCCCCGAGATCCTGGTGCGCCTGCGAGACGGCGAAGTGACGATCCGCCCCATCGCCGGCACACGTCCGCGTGGGCAGACGCCCGAGGAGGATCGCGCGTTCGAGGCCGACCTGCTGGCCGACGAGAAGGAGCGCGCCGAGCACCTGATGCTGCTGGACCTGGGCCGCAACGATGTCGGTCGCGTGGCCAGGATCGGGACCGTGCGTCCGACCGAGGAATTCATCATCGAGCGCTACTCCCACGTCATGCATATCGTCTCGAACGTCGTCGGCGAACTCGCCGAGGGCGAGGACGCGCTCTCCGCCCTGCTGGCGGGCCTGCCCGCGGGCACGGTCTCCGGCGCGCCCAAGGTCCGGGCGATGGAGATCATCGACGAACTGGAGCCCGAAAAGCGCGGCGTCTACGGCGGCGGGGTGGGATATTTCGCCGCCAATGGCGAGATGGACATGTGCATCGCGCTGCGCACCGCGGTGGTGAAGGACGGGGTGCTCTACATCCAGGCGGGCGGCGGCGTGGTCTATGACAGCGACCCCGAGGCCGAGTGGCAGGAGACGGTCAACAAGGGCCTGGCGCTGCGTCGCGCGGCCGAGGATGCGGGCCGTTTCGGTGGCGGGAACCGGTGAGGGGCCCATGAAGATCGCGACGTTCAACATCAACGGCATCAAGGCGCGGGCGGCCGTGCTGGAGCGCTGGCTCGATGAAAGCGCGCCCGATATCGCGGTCCTGCAGGAAGTCAAGTCCACCGACGAAACCTTCCCCCGCGAGTTGATCGAGAGCCGCGGCTATCGGCTGGAGGTCCATGGCCAGAAGGGCTTCAACGGCGTCGCGATCCTGTCGCGGGCACCCGTGACCGATGTCAGGCGCGGCCTGCCGGGGGACGACGGCGACGACCAGGCGCGCTGGATCGAGGCCGTGGTCGAAGGCACCGGGCTGCGCATCTGCGGGCTCTACCTGCCCAACGGCAANCCGGCGCCGGGGCCCAAGTTCGACTACAAGCTCGCCTGGATGGCGCGCCTGCGCGACCGCGCCCGCGACCTGCTGACGAGCGAGGCGCCGGTGGTGCTGGCGGGCGACTGGAACGTCATCCCGCAGCCGATCGACGCCGCGCGGCCGGAGGCGTGGGTGAAGGACGCGCTCTACTTCCCCGAAAGCCGCGCCGCCTTCCGCCGCATCGAGGCGCTGGGGTTCTACGACGCGCTGCGCCTGCGCCATCCGGGGCCGGGGCAGTACAGCTTCTGGGACTATCAGGGCGCGGCGCGGCAGCGCGATGACGGTATCCGCATCGACCATCTGCTGCTCTCGCCGCAGGCCGCCGACCGGCTGACAGATGCCTGGATCGAGACCGCGCCGCGGGACTGGGAAAAACCCTCGGACCACACGCCGGTCTGGATCGCGCTCGACCTCTGAGCCGGGCGCGGGGGCGCAGCCCCCGGCGGTGGCGACCCCCTCGATGGGGGTCGCCGCCGCGCGCCCGTCATCGGCAGGCTTTCAGCCGTCGCGGGTTACGTCGTGGCCGTGCACCCAGGCGAAACGCCCCAGCGCCAGGCCCGGCGCGATCCGTCCGGCAAGCCGCAGGAGCGCATGTCCGACCGGCGCGATCGGTGCGCGCAAATGGTAGGCGCGGGCGTTGCGGTCGGCGGCGACGACGATCGCGCGGCAGCGGCGCGCCCGGCGCGCCTGGTACGCCGCAAGCGCCCCGGCCGCGTCGTCGGGCCGCGCCGCGAGCGCCGCGGCGAGCACCCAGGCATCCTCCAGCGCCATGTTCGCACCCTGGGCGAGAAAGGGCAGCGTCGCATGCGCGGCATCGCCCAGGATCACCGCCCGGCCGCGCCCGTCATGCCAGTGCCGCGCGACCTGGTGGCGGAAGAGCCCCCAGAGCCAGGGGCTTTCGATCGCCGCGAGCCAGCCGGGCACCGGCCCGCCGAACCCCGCGAAGGCGGCGCGTAGCGCCGCCGGGTCGTCGGCATGGTTCCAGCCCTCGGCCGCCCATTCGCGACGTTCCTCGACCGCGACGATGTTGCGCAGCCCGCCGCCGCGCAGCGGGTAGCTGACCAGATGCCGCCCCGGCCCCATGAAGACCTGCACGACCGGAGCCGCGCCATCGCCAGGGACCGTCGCGCGCCAGGCGACCTGGCCGGTGAAGAAAGGTCGCGACGCGCCGTTCAGCACCGGCCGCAGTACCGAATGCACGCCGTCGGCGCCGATGAGCAACCCCGCTTCCAGCCGCGCGCCGGTGCGCATCCGCGCCGCGACCCGGTCGTTCAACTCGACCGCGGCGACGCGCTGAAGAAGCTGCACGCCGGCGCCGGCGTCCCGCGCTGCGGCCTCGAGCCCGACGATCAGATCGGCGCGATGGCAGAGGAAGAAGCCGGGCGCGGCGGGCAGGTCCATGCGCGTGACCAGCCGCCCGCGATGATCGCGCAGCTCGAGCGCCTCGGCCCGGTCACCAAGCGCTGCCGGATCAAGCCCGAGCGCCGCCAGGACGCGCGCGCCGTTCGGGCTGATCTGCAGGCCGGCGCCGACTTCGGTGATCTCGGGCGACTGTTCCAGGACCGCGACCTCGGCGCCACGCCGGCAAAGCGCAGCGGCCGCGGCGAGCCCGCCGATACCGGCCCCGATCACGGTCGCCCGCAACCCGGCGAGCGCGGCGGGTGGATCGGACGGTGTCGGGATCGGGCGCGGGTCGTTCATCCTGATGCTGCGATCACTGGCGGGCCGCTGACAAATCGAAACGCCGCACCCGTCGGGCGCGGCGCGATGGGAGCGACGGCACGGACGGGCTCAGCTGTCGCGATGCACGCGTTCGCGCCGTTCGTGCTTTTCCTGCGCTTCCAGCGTCATGGTCGCGATCGGTCGCGCATCCAGCCGCTTGAGCGAGATCGGCTCGCCGGTGACCTCGCAATAGCCGAATTCACCGTTCTCGATCCGCCGCAGCGCCGCGTCGATCTTGGCCACCAGCTTGCGCTGCCGGTCGCGGGTGCGCAGCTCGAGCGCGCGGTCGGTCTCTTCCGAGGCGCGGTCGGCCATGTCGGGCAGGTTGCGCGTGCCGTTGGCGAGCCCGGCCAGCGTCTCCTTGGAGCCGTTCAGGATCTCTTCCTTCCAGGCGAGGAGCTTTCGCCGGAAATACTCCAGCTGGCGCTCGTTCATGAACGGCTCGCCCTCGGCCGGGCGGTAATCGTCGGGAAGGAAAATTTCGGGTTTCATCAGCACATCCCCATTACTCTGGCGGGTGACGGCATCTGAATCAACGGGTTGCTTCTCTGCTGTCATCCGGGCCCCCTTGAGCGCGGCTCTTAGCGCAGCCCCGCGTCTTTGTCACGCAGATAATCGCCCCGGAAAGCGGTTTCACATCTAGGTGTTGTGTCTTGTCGGTCCGTACACGCCAAACGAGACGGCGTCAGACCGATATCTTCCGGAAGGCTTCGCGCAGGGCGTTCGACCAGGCTTCGGACATCGCCCGGAACTGCTCGTCGCCAGCCTCGATGCGGCGATACTCGCCAACGCGGCAGGCGTCGCGATCGATCAGGCAGAGGTCGAGCGGCATGCCGACAGAGAGATTCGAGCGCAGGGTCGAGTCCATCGACAGAAGCGCCGCCTTCTTGCCATCGAGAAGCAGGGTCTCGCGCCGTACCACCCGGTCGAGGATCGGCTTGCCATACTTGTGCTCGCCGATCTGAAGAAACGGCGTGTCCTCCGTCGCCTCGATGAAATTGCCCTCGCCATAGACCAGGAAAAGCCGCATCGCGCCGCCACGGCGCTGGCCCGCGACCAGCATGCTGGCCGCGGCGTTCTGGCCCAGCGGGGCAAGCTTCTCGTCAATGTCGCGGCGCACCTCGGAAAGCTGGTTGCCGATGATCTCGGCCACGTCCAGCATCGTATGCGCCTTCATGATCGAGGTCGCCTCGGTCGCGTCGGGGTCGTCGATGGCTTCCTGCAGCTTGGCGATCGTGGTCTGGGTGACCGAGAGGCTGCCAGCGGCGAGAAGGACGATAACGCGCTCGCCCGGATCCTCATAGAGGTACATCTTCCGATAGACGGCGATATTGTCGACGCCGGCATTGGTGCGGGTGTCTGACAGCAGCACGAGGCCGGCATCGAGGCGCAGTCCGACGCAGTAGGTCATGGCAGATCTCCGGGGCGAATCAAGCCCCTGTCTATTGCTGCACCGCATCGACCGCAACGGTGACGTCGAGGCTTTCCAGACCGTTGCCGCGGGCGATGCCGCGAATCGGGGCGGCCTCGCGCGCGTCCGCGCCGGCGCCGAGGCGGATGTAGCGTTCGTCCGGGCAGCAGCGGTTCGACGGGTCGAAACCGACCCAGCCCAGCCCCTCGACCCAGATCTCGGCCCAGGCATGCGCCGCCTCGTGCGGGGTGTCGTCCTCGCTGGCGAAGAGGTAGCCCGAGACATAGCGCGCCGGCAGGTCGCGCACGCGCGCGCAGGCGATGAGCGCATGCGCGTGATCCTGGCAGACCCCCTCGCCCAGGGCCAGCGCCTCGGCGGCCGTCGTGTGGGCATGGGTCGCGCCGGGGCGGTAGGCGATGGCGTCAGCGACGGCGCCGGAAAGCGCATGGGCGAGCGCCAGCGTGTCGTCGGCGCTGACCGAATGTCCCAGATCGGCGAGCGCCGCATCGACCCGCGTCGGCGCGGTGGGGCGCAGCCAGGCGACGGGCGGGATCACCTCGCGGTGACGCTGCAGGACGCCGGCGAGGTCCTTGGTCTCGACGATCCCCTGCACGCGAACGCTGATCTCCGAGACCGGGCCCGGCACCGACCATGCCTGCACCCAGTCGCCCCCGCCGTCGCGGAAGCCGCCGCCCTTGATCCCGCCCGAGACGGTAACGTCCCATTTCTGCACGCGCTGGCCGGTGAAGTGCGAGGGGGTCAGCCGGTGGCTCTGCACGACGCCGCGTACCGGGTGGTCGTAGTGGTAGCGGGTGACGTGATCGACCTTCAGCTTCATCGCACGTCCCCGCTGAGATAGCTGTCATGCACCGTCTGGCCCAGGGCGCCGACCTCGTCGATGAAGCGCGAGAGAAACTCGTGCAGCCCCTCGTCGAAGATCTCCTCGACCTCGGTCTCGGCGAGCTTGGCGAGCATCCGTCGTGCCGCCGACTGCGCCGGCGTGCGCCGTCCGTAGCCGCGCGCCAGGCGTTCGAGATGGGCGTTCATCCCCTCGACGCAGGTGATGAGCGCGCGCGGGCATTGCGGGTTGAGGATCAGGAAATGCGCGATCCGCGCCGCGGTGACCTCGCCGCCATAGGCCCAGTGGAAGGCCCGGTGCGCCGACATCGCGCGCAGGAGCGTCATCCACTGGTAGTTGTCGAGCCCGGAGCCGACGAATTCGACCTGCGGCAGCAGGACATAGTACTTCACGTCGAGAAGCCGGGCGGTGTTGTCGGCGCGTTCCAGGTGGTAGCCGAGATGCAGGAAGTCGTAGTTGTCGTTCCTGAGCTGCGTGGCGTCGATGGCGCCACGCACGAGCGCGGTGGTGCGCGTGGTCCAGTCGGTCAGCGCCACCATCGACAGCTCGCCGCGCGGGGTGCGTTCGAGCTCGCGCAGTTCCTGGTAGGCGGTGTTGAGCGCGTCCCAGACCTGCGCGGTGAGCGCGGTGCGCACGATCCGACCGTTTTCGCGCGCGCGTCGCAGACAGGCGGCGACCGAGGAGGGGTTGTCGTGATCGAAGAAGAGATGGCTCTCGATGTTGCGCTGGATCGGCTCGCCGTACTTGCGGGCGAAGGCGTCGGCGGTGCCGGCGGCGCGCAGGAGCGCGTCCCATTCGTTGCGGTAGCCGTGACCGGTATTGGGCACGAGCGCGATGCGGGCGCCGACCTGGAGGAATCGCGCGGCGGTCTCGGCCCGCTCCATGTAGCGGGCGAGCCAGTAGAGATTGGCGGCGGTCCGGCTCAGCATGGCGCGCCCATTGCGGTCCGGCCGGAGTTGCTCGCTGGCGAGCAATCTCGTAGATTGTTGTTATTATAGAAATATTCTGGCGCTGTTAACCGCAGGGAAACCTTTTCGTCCGCCCTCTGCAGCGATGCGGCGCCCCACTTGGTATATGAGATTCCGGCGCCACTCATTCCGCCAGCACCCAGGTATCCTTGACCCCGCCGCCCTGGCTGGAATTCACCACCAGCGAGCCCTCGGTCAGCGCCACGCGGGTGAGCCCGCCGGGAACGAGCTCGATCCGCTCGCCCACGAGGCAATAGGGGCGCAGATCGACATGGCGCGGGGCCACGCCCTCCTCGACGAAGGTGGGCACGGTGGAGAGCGCCAGCGTCGGCTGCGCGATGTAGTTCGACGGCTGGTCGAGGAGCTTCAGGCGAAACGCCTCGATCTGCTCCTTCGTCGCCTTCGGCCCGACCAGCATCCCGTAGCCGCCGGAGCCATGGACTTCCTTGACGACGAGTTCCGGCAGGTGTTCGAGGACGTATTTCAGATCGTCGTGCCGGGCGCATTGCCAGGTCGGCACGTTTTCCAGGATCGGCTCCTCGCCGAGGTAGAAACGCACCATCTCGGGCACGAAGCAGTAGATCGCCTTGTCGTCGGCGACGCCCGCGCCCGGGGCCGAGGCGATCGTCACCCCGCCCGAGCGGTAGACATCCATCAGCCCCGGAATGCCCAGCATCGAATCGGGGCGGAAGCAGAGCGGGTCGAGGAAGGGGTCGTCGATCCGGCGGTAGATGACGTCCACCCGTTCGGGACCGCGCGTCGTGCGCATCCAGACATGCTCGCCCTCGACGAAGAGGTCCTGCCCCTCGACCAGCTCCACCCCCATCAGGTCGGCGAGGAAGCTGTGCTCGTAATAGGCCGAGTTGAAATGGCCGGGCGTCAGGATCACCACGGTCGGCTCGCCCCTGCACTTTTCCGGCGCGACCGAGGCGAGGGTGCGGCGCAGAAGCTCCGGATAGCCCTCGACCGGCTCGATCCGGTTGGCGCGGAAGAGCTCGGGGAACATCCGCATCATGATCTCGCGGTTTTCCAGCATGTAGCTGACGCCGGAGGGGGTGCGGCAGTTGTCCTCGAGCACGTAGAACTGGTCCGGCCCGGTGCGGACAAGGTCGATGCCGACGATATGGGAATAGACGCCCTTGGGCGGGCGGATGCCGGCGACGGGCTTCTCGTAGGCCTCGTTGAGATAGACGAGGCGGTCGGGGATGCGGCCGGCGCGCACGATCTCGCCCCGGTCGTAGACATCCGAGAGGAAGGCGTTGAGCGCCCGCGCGCGCTGCTTGATGCCGCGTTCGAGCCGGCGCCATTCGTCATGCGAAAAGACGCGCGGGAACATGTCGAAGGGGATCAGCCGGTCGGGGTCGCCGCCCTCGCCATAGACCGCGAAGGTGATGCCGATGCGGCGAAAGAGCGCCTCGGCCTCGGCCTGCTTGAGGCTGCGCAGCTCGGCCGGCATCTCCTCCATCCAGTCGCGAAGCCGGGCATAGGGCACCCGCACCGCGCCCGAATCGAACATCTCGTTGAAGAAATCCGTCATGGCACTCCCGTCATCCCGAGCCAAAGGTAAACGGGACGGGGTGTCAACCGGAAGCCCCCTGCACGCGAAACGGGCAGGCGCACCGGAATACGGCGCGGGAAATGTGCCGGATGCCTGAAAAACGGGCAGTTCCCGGGGCTATTGCGCGGTCCAGCCGCCATCGACGGGGATCGCGGCGCCGGTGACGTTGTGCGCGTGCGGCGCGCAGAGCCAGAGGGCAAGCCTGCCGATCTCGGACGGGTCGGAAAGGCGGCGCGAGGGCTGCTTCTCGGCCATCAGGCTGGCGATGCCGGCGGCGCGGTCGCCGCCGAGTTCCGCCGCCCGCGCGACGATCTGCGGCTCGATGATCGCGGTCTCGGTCCAGCCGGGGCAGATGCAGTTGACCGTGACCCCGCCCGAGGCCCGGTCGCCGGCCGCGGCATATTCCAGCGCCGCCACCCGGCTGAGCCCGACGAGGCCGAATTTCGACGCCACGTAGGGGGCCTTGTGGACCGAGGCGACGAGGCCGTGGACCGAGGCGATGTTGATCACCCGGCCGAAGCCGCGTTCGGCCATGCCGGGCAGTGCCAGCCGCATCGTGTGGAAGGCCGCGGTCAGATTCACCGCGAGGATCGCGTCCCAGGTCTCGGCCGTCGCCTCGGCCAGCGGCACGGTGCGCTGGATGCCGGCATTGTTGACGAGGATGTCGGGCCCGCCCCAATGCGCCACCGCCGCCATCAGCGCCTCGATCGCGGCGGGATCGCGCAGATCGCCCTCGAAGAAGCGCACCTCAGGCGCGCCGGCGCGGTGCAGTTCGACCTCAGCATGCGCGATCTGCGCCGGCTCGGCGAGGCCATGGAGCGCGATGCGCGCGCCTTCGGCGGCGAGTTCGCGGGCGATGGCGAGGCCGATCCCCTGCACCGAGCCGGTGACCAGCGCCGTGCGTCCGTCCAGCATTCCCGTCATGCGTCCTCCTCCAGCAGCCGGCGCAGGTCGGTCTTGAGCACCTTGCCGTAGTTGTTCTTCGGAAGCTCGGCCAGGAAGCGATAGTGCTTCGGCCGCTTGAACCGCGCGATCCGGTCGCGGCAATGCGCGTCGAGCGAAGCGGGGTCCGGATCGTGGCCGGGTTCTGGGACGACGAAGGCCACGACCTCCTCGCCCCAGTCGGGATGGCGGCGGCCGACGACCGAGACCTCGGCGACGGCGGGGTGCAGGAGCAGCGCCTCCTCGACCTCGCGCGGGTAGATGTTGGTGCCGCCCGAGATGATGACGTCCTTCGAGCGGTCGTGGAGCGTGACGAAGCCCTGCTCGTCCATCGCGCCCATGTCGCCGGTCCGGAGCCAGCCGTCGCGGAGCGTCTCGGCCGTGGCCGCCGGGTTCTGCCAGTAGCCGGGCATGACGGTGGGGCCGCGGACGAGGATCTCGCCGACCTCCCCCGGCGGCAGGCTGCGGCCGTCCGCACCGGCGATGCGCACCTCGAGCGCGCTGAACGCCCTTCCGACCGAGGCGAGGCGCGCGCGCCAGTCGGGATGGGTGCGGTCGGCGACCAGGTCGCGCGGCAGCACGGTGATCGTCATCGGGCTCTCGCCCTGGCCGTAGATCTGCACGAAGCGCGGGCCCATGACCTCGACCGCCTCGGTGATGTCGGCGAGATACATCGGCCCGCCACCGTAGACGATGGTGCGGATCCCCTCGCCCGCACCGCCGCGCGCCCTGGCCGCGGCGACGAGGCGGCGGACCATGGTGGGGGCGGCGAAGAAGTGCAGGTTCTCGAGCCGCGGCGCGAGGTCGAGGATCTCGTCGGGCTCGAACCCGCCCGAGGGCGGGATGACATGCCGCGCGGCGCGGATGACGTGCATGAAGTTGTAGAGCCCCGCGCCGTGCGACATCGGCGCGGCGTAGAAGGCGGCGTCGGCCGGATGGACGGCGTCGACATCCGCGAGGTAGGAGAGCACCGCGGCGGTGATGTTGGCGGCGGTGATCCGCACGCCCTTGGGCCGGCCGGTGGTACCCGAGGTGTAGAAGAGCCAGGCGAGCGCGTCGCCGGTCATCGGCACCGGGCCGGGCAGAGGGTCATGCGTCAGGAGTTCGGCGAAGCCGGCGCCATCGACCGACAGGCGCAGCGGGACGTCGGGGTGCAGTTCGGCGCCGACATCGTCCGACACGAGCACCGCCTGGGCGCCGGCATTGGCGATGATCCACTCGGCCTCGCGCACGTGCAGCTTGGCGTTGATCGGCACCACGGCCGCCCCGGCATACCAGGCGCCGTAGAGCGCGAGCAGGTATTCCGGCCGGTTGGTCATGAAGACCGCGACGCGCGCGCCCGGCCCGATGCCGCGCGCGGCAAGCCCCGCGCCCAGGGCCGCCGCCCGCCGCGCGAAGCCGGCATAGTCGGCCAGCAGGTCGGTGCCGCGCATCAGCGCCGGTGCCTCGGGGTGCAGCGCGGCGGTCCGCGCGAGCCACTCGGCCGGGTTCATGCCGCGCCCCCCGGCCGGTAGAGATGCGGCCGCTGCAGCGGGCCGGGCAGGATGCGGCCGAGCTTCATGCGGGTGAAGGCCGAGCCGGAATAGCGCGTGACATTGCGGTAGAACCGCGCCTGCAGCTCGGCGACCAGCTTGCCATAGGCCTCGGCGAGGTCGTCCTCGACGCGGAAGCCGTCATAGGTGACGATCACGTCGACCGGCGCGGCGAGCGGTGCGCAGAGCGCCTCGACCCGCGCGCGGATCAGGGCGAGATCCTCGGGGCTGGTGATGCGCATCTTCTCGAAATTGATGTAGAGGCGGTTCTCGGCCCGGTCGAGCGTGATCCGGTCGTCGAGATCCTGATGCAGCAGGTCGCGTTTTAGATCCATCGGCTCGGGGCGGAAGATGCGCGCGTCCATCTCGGCCACGGACTCGACGATCGGGCGGAAGGCCATCTGCGCGACCACGTCGCGCTCGGGATCGATGCCGGGCGCGACCTCGCGCAGCGCGATCCCGTCGGGCGTGAGTTCGAAGACCGCGCGCTCGGTGACATAGAGCACCGGACGGCCGATGCGCCCGGCGCGGGCGCCGGAAAAGGTGATCTGCTCGACCGCGGGGATGAACTTGCGCGACCGGCCCTCGGCGCAGATGCGCAAGGCGCCGTCTTCGATCTCGACCTCCAGCCCGCCGGCGGTCAGCGTGCCGGCGAAGACCAGGGAACGCGCGTTCTGACTGATGTTGATGAAGCCGCCGGCGCCGGCGAGCTTCGGGCCGAAGCGCGAGACATTGACATTGCCCGCCTCGTCCACCTCGGCCAGGCCGAGGCAGGCCATGTCCAGCCCGCCGCCGTCGTAGAAGTCGAACTGCTGGTTCTGGTGGATCAGCGCGTCGACGTTCACCGCCGCGCCGAAATCGAGGCCCGAGGCGGGCTGGCCGCCGACGACGCCGGGCTCGGTGGTCAGCGTGAGGTGATCGAGAAGCCCCTCCTCGCCGGCCACCGCCGCCACGCCCTCGGGCATGCCGATGCCGAGATTGACGATGCCGTTCACCGGCAACTCGAACGCCGCGCGCCGGGCGATGACCTTGCGCGCGTCGAGCGGCATCGGCGGCAGAGCCCCCTGCGGCGCCCGGATGATCTGGGCGAAGGCGGGCGAATAGGCTGTCGCGTAGGTCTGCATGTGGTTTTCGGGCGGCGCGACGACCACGGCATCGACCAGCGGCGCCGGGATCACGACCCGCCGCGGGTCGAGGCTGTGCGCCGCGGCGATGCGTTCGACCTGCACCAGCACCATGCCGCCCGAATTGCGCACCGCCATCGCCTGGGCGAGGTTGTCGAGCACCAGCGCCTCGTGCTCCATCGTGACATTGCCGTGCTCGTCGGCGGTGGTCCCGCGCAGCAGCGCGACATCGATCGGAAAGAGCCTGTAGGCAAGCCAGGTCTGCCCACCGATCTCGATCAGCTCGACCATCTCTTCGGTCGGCTCGGGATGGACGCGTCCGCCGCCCTGGCGCGGATCGACGAAGGTCTCGAGCCCGACATGGCTGATCGTCGCGGGACGGCCGGCGGCGATGTCGCGGAACATGTGGCTGATCACGCCCTGCGGCAGGTTCCAGCCCTCGATCCGGCCCTCCAGCGCCAGTTTCGCGACCTTCGGGATCAACCCCCAATGGCCGCCGATGACGCGCCGGAGCAGGCCCTCGTGGCCGAGCCGGTTGAGACCGCGCTCCTTCCCGTCGCCCTGCCCTGCAGCGAAGACCAGGCTCAGGCCCGCCGGCGCGCCGGTCGCCACGAACCGTTCCTCGAGCGCCGCCAGAAGATGCTCGGGCACGCCGTTGCCTACGAAGCCCGAGGTGGTGATCGTGTCGCCGGGCCGGATCAATGCCACGGCCTCCTCGGCCGAGACCAGTTTGCGTTTCATGCCCCCTCCCCATCGCCTGGCGCGAAGTATCGACGGGCACCGGTGCCAAGGCAAGCGCGGTATCGGGATGCGGGATGGGCTTGACAGTTATTGCGAATGATTATCATTTGCGCGAATGTACCCATTGCACCCGAAACGGAGTTCACCGATGAGCCGCCGACTTCTTGCCCCCCTCGCCGCGCTGTCGCTGGCCTTCGCCGCGCCCGTCGCGGCCGCCGAACCGCTGCGCATTCTCGCCACCGTCGGCATGATCGCCGATGTCGCCGAGGCGGTCGGCGGCGACTGCGTCACGGTAGAGACGCTGATCGCGGCCGATGTCGATCCGCACGAATACAGCGCCCGCCCCTCGGACATACGGCGGCTGGAGCGGGCGGAGCTGATCCTCTATGTCGATTTCGCGCTCGAGGAACAGCTTGCCCACGCGCTCGAACGTTTCGCCGAGCGCGTGCCGACGCTGGGTGTCGTCGGCGCGGCCTTCGAGCGGTCGGAACTGCTGGCCGATCCGGATGCACCCGAGGCGATCGATCCGCATGTCTGGATGGATGCGCGCAAATGGGCGCGCATCGCCCCGGTGATCGCCGAGGCCATCGCGGCGGCGCAGCCCGGTTGCGCGACGGCGGCACGGGCCGGTGCCGATGCCTATGCGGCGCAGCTCCGCGCCCTGCATGACTGGGTCAGCGAGGCCATCGCCACCATCCCCGAGGGGCGGCGGCTTCTGGTCACCGCGCATGACGCCTTCGAGTATTTCTCGGCCGCCTACGGGATCGAGGCGAGCGAGGCGATCGAGGGGATCTCGACCACCACCGAGGCCAGCATCGCCGATATCCGCGCGGTGGCCGATTTCGTCGTCGCGCGGCAGGTGCCCGCGGTCTTCGTCGAGACCACCGTCAGCCCACGCACGATCGAGGCGCTGGTGCAGGAGGTGCGCGCCCGCGGCCACGAGGTCGAGATCGGCGGCGCGCTCTATTCCGACGGGATGGGGCCGGCGGGCACGGCCGAGGGCACCTATATCGGCATGATCCGTGCCAATACCGCAACGATCGTCGCGGCGCTGGGCGGCAGGCTTCCCGACTGGCCCGAGGCCCTTGCCGACTGGGCCGAAGAATGGTCAGTTCGCGACTGAGCCGGCGGCGGTGCGAACCCGACGCGCCCGGTCGGCGCCAAGGCGGGAGACGATGCAAGACCAGCCCCTGCACGAGCCGCAATTCGCGCTGCATGTCGAGGACCTGACCGTCACCTACGGCGCGCAGCCGGCGCTGTGGGACATCGACCTCGACATCCCTCCGGGGGTGATGGCGGCGGTCGTCGGGCCGAACGGGTCGGGCAAGTCGACGCTCCTGAAATCGGTCCTCGGGCTGGTGCGACCGGTCGCGGGGCATGTGCGCATCTTCGGCCGGCCGATCGGCGAGATTCGCGGTCGCGTCGGCTACGTGCCGCAGCGCTCGGCGGTGGACTGGGACTTTCCGACCTCGGTGCTGGATGTCGTCATGATGGGGCTTTACGGCCGCGTCGGCTGGCTGCGGCGACCCGGGCGCGCGCATCGCGAGCGGGCGATGGCGGCGCTGGCGGAACTCGGCATGCAGGATTATGCCGGCCGGCAGATCAGCCAGCTTTCGGGCGGCCAGCAGCAGCGCGTCTTCATCGCCCGCGCGCTGGTGCAGGAGGCCGAGCTCTACCTTCTGGACGAGCCGCTGGCCGCCGTCGATGCCACCACCGAGCGGGTGATCATGGACCTGCTGAGGCGCCTGCGCGACCAGGGGCGCACGATCGTCGTGGTGCATCACGACCTGACCACGGTGCAGCGCTATTTCGACTGGATGGTGATGCTGAACGTGCGCATCATCGGCCAGGGCCCGGTGGCCGAGGTCTTCACCGCCGGGAACCTGCGCGCGGCCTATGGCGGGCAGCTCGCGCTGATCGAGGGCGGCGCGGTCAGCCCCGCCGCGACCGAGGCCGGACCGCCGGCATGAGCGCGCTGGGGCTGCTCTTCCAGCCCGGCATCGTGCAGACCGTGGTCCTCGGCGCGGTGCTGCTGGGGGCGCTTGCCGGCGCGCTCGGCGCCTTCGCGGTGCTGCGCCAGCAGAGCCTTCTCGGCGACGCGCTGAGCCACGCCACGCTGCCCGGCGTCTGCCTGGGATTCCTGATCGCCGGGACGCGCGATCTGGGCGCGATCCTCGCGGGTGCCTTCGTCGCCGGGGCGCTGGCCGCGCTCTCGGTCATGCTGATCACCCGCGCGACGCGGCTGAAGACCGACGCCGCCCTGGGCATCGTGCTGAGCGTCTTCTTCGCCGTTGGCGTCGTCCTGCTGACGGTGGTGCAGGGTCGGCCGGGGGCGGCGCAGGCCGGGCTCTCGACCTTCCTCTTCGGGCAGGCGGCGGCGATCCTGCGGTCGGATCTGTGGATCATGGGCGGCGTCGCGGCGCTGGCGGCGGGAACGCTGGCGGCGCTGTGGAAGGAGGTGAAGCTCGTCACCTTCGATCCGGACTATGCCCGCGCCCTCGGCCTGCCGGTGCTGGCGATCGAGGCGACGGTCACGCTGCTCATCGCGCTCGCCATCGTCGTCGGGCTGCAACTCGCCGGCGTGATCCTGATGGTCGCGCTGCTGATCGCGCCCGCCGCCGCGGCGCGGCAATGGGTCCGCAGCCTCGGCGCCATGGTCTGGCTCTCGGCCGCCTTCGGCGCCGCCGCCGGCGTGACCGGCGCGCTGATCTCGGCCTCGGCGCGCGGGCTCGCCACCGGACCGGTGGTCGTGCTGGTGGCAAGCGGGCTGGTCCTCGTCTCGATGCTTCTCGCGCCCGAGCGCGGGCTTCTCTGGCGCTGGCTGCGTGGGGCGCGGGCGCGGCGGGCGATCGCCGGGCGGCGGGTGCTCGCGGCCTTCCACGGGCTGGCCGAGGCGCATGGCGACCGCGCCTATCCGACCGAGGAGGGGATGCTCGAGACGCTGGTCGGGCGGCCCGCGCCCGGCGTCATCGACCGGCTGGAACGCGACGGGCTGATCCGCCGGGTCGATCACCCGCCAGAGACCACGCGCCACTGGGAACTGACCGAGAAGGGCCATGCCCGCGCCGAGCGCGACCGCGGGGACCGGCCATGATCGCCGCCTTCCTCGATTCGTCCGACGCGATGATCGTGCTGACCGGGATGCTGGTCGGCGCCTCGGCCGCGCTTCTGGGCACCTTTCTCGTCCTCGGCGGGCGGGCGATGCTGACCGACGCCATCGCGCATGCCATCGTCTTCGGCATCATCGTGACCTGGATGCTGACCCGGCAGATGGCCGGGCCGGTGCAGGTGATCGGCGCGGCGCTGGCCGGGATGCTGACCGTGGTCCTCTCCGAGGCGCTGGCGCGGTCGCGGCTGGTCAAGACCGACGCGGCCATCGGCCTCGTCTTTCCCGCCCTCTTCTCCGCCGGCATCATCCTGATCGCGGTCAACGCCCGCCACGTCCACATCCATGCCGACAGCGTGCTTCTGGGCGAGATCGGCTTCGTCTGGCTGGAGACCGTGACGCTTGCCGGGATGCGCATCCCGGTCGCGGTGCTGACGCTGGCGGTGGTGCTGGCGGTGAACCTCGCCTTCGTGCTGGGCTTCTGGAAGGAGCTGAAGATCGCCACCTTCGACCCGGTCCTGGCGGCGGCGCTCGGCTTCGCGCCGGGGCTGATGTTTCACGCGCTGCTGGCGCTGACCAGCATCACCGCGGTTGCCTCCTTCGACGCGGTCGGCGCGGTGCTCTTCATCGCCTTCGTCGTCGTGCCGCCGGCCACCGCCTTCCTGCTGACCCGTCGCGTCGGCCGGATGGCGGCGCTGGCGGTGGCCNTGGCGATGGCCGCGGCCGCGTCGGGTCATGCGCTGGCGCTCTACTGGGATGTCTCCATCGCCGGGATGATGGCGACGATGACCGGGGTCTTCTTCGCGCTGGCGCTCATGCTCGCGCCCGAGCAGGGGCTGATCGCCCGCGCGCTTCACCACCGGGCCGAGCGCGCGGCGAACGACGCGCGGACGCTGGTGGCGCATCTCTTCACCCATCAGCACACCGCGGCGATGGATGCCGAGAACACCGCCCGCGCGCTGATCGAGCACCTGCGCTGGCCCGAGGCGCGCGCGCGCGCCGCGATCCTGCAGGGGCTCGACCGCGGGCTGGTGCGGCGCGACGGGGGCTTGCTGTGGCTGACCGAGAAGGGCGAGGCGATGGCGCGCGCGATCTTCGACCCGGCCGGGCGCGCCGGGATCCGCTGAGCCCGGTTGTTCGGCGAGAAACCGGATCGCCGGACCACACATTGTGGTGAAGGGCTGTCAGCCGCGATATCATGGGGTATAAGGCGGCAAATCATGGGTCTGGCGCGACCCTGTGCACAGGCAACGGAGCAGACGGAATGACCAGGACGGCATCTCGGATCGGTGGACGCGGAGCGGTGGTGGGCGGGCTTCTCGGCGCCGCGCTCGTGCTCACGGCCTGCCAGGACACCAGCCAGCTCGACTGGGACCTGCGCCGATCCGATGCGTTCAGCACCGCCGAGGCGGCGCGCACCGCGGCCGTCAGCCGGCCCGAACCCGATGCCCGCGGCGTCATCACCTATTCCGGCTACCAGGTCGCCGTCGCCCGGCGCGGCGAGTCGGTGGCGGATATCGCNCGCCGGCTGGGGATCGATGCGCAGGCGCTGGCGCGGCAGAACGCGCTCGATCCCGCCACCGTGCTGCGCGGCGGCGAGACGCTGGTCCTGCCCGGCGGCACCGCGGTCGCCGCGGCCGAGCCGGGGGCCGGGATCGCGGTCTCGCCGCTGGGCGCCACCGCCGCCGGCGGCGAGCCG